>Ga0137374_10009957_pt1 | contig 11209 bp, 9 predicted proteins | sample SagtaG_20_FD_104811 | JGI IMG/M metagenome (GOLD analysis project Ga0137374, IMG submission 104811) | Vadose zone soil microbial communities from Sagehorn Ranch, Mendocino, California, USA - Sage1_R_100_16 metaG | ecosystem: Environmental > Terrestrial > Soil > Vadose zone | place: USA...
CATCGGCCCGCGGCAGCTGCGAGCCGTCCTGGCCGATTACTCGCGCCACTACAACGGGCGAAGACCCCACCGAGGCCGCCAGCTGCGCCCACCAAGCCCTGACCACGCCGTGGCCGACCTCACGAAGGAACGAATCCATCGCCGGGCAGTTCTCGGAGGCCTCATCAACGAATACGAACGAGCAGCGTGAAAGGCCAGGTCAAGGCCCATGACACAGTTTTGACACCCCACACGACTTTTGGAACCCCACAGGCCAGGTTCAGCGATACCGGCGCGCCGGCGCCGCTCCCGTAAGCGATTCTGCGCTGGTCCGTGCGCATTTTTGCGGTCAGCGACCACCGCTGTTCTCTGCTGTATGGCCTAGTGCCGCCAGGTGGGCGCGGGCGTCGTCGGCGTCGGGGACCCCCAGGTCGGTGTAGAGCGTCAAGGCGTGCTGCCAGTGCTGGCGGGCCAGGCCGTGCTCGCCGGCCGCATGGTGGGTGTCGGCGAGACCGGTGTGGGCGCGGGCCCGCTGGTACCGGTCGCCCGTTTCGACGGCCAGAGTGAGTGCGGCGGCGTGCTGGGGGCGAGCCTTCTCGGTTTGTCCCATGGCGTGCAGGGTTTCCCCGATGCGGTTGAGTGCCTCGGCTTCGCCGTCGCGGTTGCCGGTCTCGCGGAAGAGGGTTAGGGCCTGCCGCAGATCGTCGGCCGCCTGCTCGTAGCGGCCCTGCCGCAGATTAACGACGCCGAGATTGGCCAGTGCGTAGCCTTCGGCGATGCGGTTGCCGGTCTCGCGGAAGAGGATGAGGGCCTGCCGCAGATCGCCAGCCGCCTGCTCGTAGCGGCCCTGCCGCAAGTAGACGACGCTGAGATTGGCCAAAGCGTTAGCTTCGCCGATGCGCCGGCCGGCCTCGCGGTACAGGATGAGGGCCTGCCGGTGGCCTTCAGTAGCCTCCTCGTAGCGGCCCTGCCGCCAGCGGACGAGGCCGAGGTTACTCAGCGCGTTGGCTTCGCCGATGTGGTTGCCTGTTTCGCGGTAGCGGGTGAGCGCCTGCAGGTGGCGTTCGGCGGCCTTCTGGTAGCGGCCCTGCCGCCAGTTGACGAGCCCGAGGTGGGTCAGCGTGCGGGCTTCGCCGCGATGGTCACCGGTTTCGCGGAAGAGGGGGAGGGCCCCCCGGTAGTGCTCGGCGGCCTGCTCGTAGCGGCCCTGCCGCAGGTGAACGACGCCAAGATTGGCCAAGGCGTAGGCTTCGGCGGCGCGGTCACCCGTCTGGCTGGCGGCGTTCCTGGCGTCGGTGTGGATGCTCAGCGCGTCGGGGAAGTGAGCGCGGGTGTCGAGGTAACGGAACAGGGTAGTGGCCAGCCGGATGGTATGCCTGGGCCAGCCGTGCGCTGCGGTGTGCGTGCAGACGGCGACCAGGTTCGGTCGTTCGGCATCCAGCCAGGCAAGTGCGGCGGCCGGGTCGGCCACCGATGGGGTGGGCGAGCCGGCTGGGGAGACGCGGGGCCGCTGACGCCGTTCGGCAGGGCTCAGAGCGTCCGTGGCGGTCGCCGCGACGGCCAGGTAGTAGTCAAAGAGGCGGGTCAGCGCCGCCCGTCGATCAGCCTCTGAGCCTTCAGACTTGGCGAGGTCGCAGGCGTAGGCGCGCAGCAAGTCGTGCGTACCGTAGCGGCCGGGACCGGTGAGATGTACCAGGTGTGCTCGCACGAGGACGTCCAATGACCGCTTGGCCTGGTCCACGGTGGTGTTGGTCAGAGCGGCAGCCGCGTAGACGTCCAGGTCCGAGCCCGGGTGCAGGCCGGCAAGCCGGAAGGCGTGGGCAGCGTCAGCGGACAGGTACTGGTAGGACCACGAGAACACGACGCGGACCGCGGCGCGGGGGTCACCTCCGGCGTCGAGCCGTTGCAGCCGCTGCGCCTGGTCGGCCAGCTCGCGAACCAGATCCGCAAGCGGAGTCGTGGGGCGTGCGGTGGCCAACTCGGCGGCCACTCGCAGGGCTAGCGGCAGCCGCGCGCATTGAGTGGCGAGGGTGGCTGCGGCCTCGGGTTCGGCTTCCACGCGTTCGCCGATCAGCTTGTGCAGCAGGGTGATGGCGTCCGGGAGGGGCAACAGGCCCAGGTCCAGGCGGCGGCCGCCATGTAGGGCAACCAGTCCTGGGAGAGTGTCCCGGCTCGTTACCACTACTGCGCAAGACGACGTGCCAGGCAGCAGCGGGCGGATTTGCTCGACTGAGGCGGCGTTGTCCAACACCACCAGCATCCGCCGCCTGTTGATCTCGCTCCGGTATCGGGCGGCGCGGTCGTCGACGTCGAGCGGGATATCCCGCCCGGCCACGCCGAGGCTGGTCAGGAACTGGGCCAAGGCCTTTGCGGCCGCAATTGGCTGGTCCGGGCCATAGCCACGCAGGTCGACATATAGCTGCCCGTCGGGGAACTTATCGCGTACCCGGTGAGCCCACCGCACCGCAAGCGCCGTCTTGCCCACTCCGGCGGTGCCCGCCACCGCGGAGATCACCACGGCGGTGGACTTGTCGCCCGCCTCCAGGAGCAGGCGGTCGAGTTCGTGAAGTTCGCCGTGGCGACCGGTGAAGCCGTGCACGTCGGGCGGCAGCTGCGCAGGAACGGGTAGCGGCGCCGAACGGGACGCCGAGCGCGGCACCGGTCCTTCGCCCTTTGGGGCCGCCGGTCGTTGGCCCTTCAAGATCGTCAGGTGCACGCCCCGTAGTTCCCGCCCCGGTTCGGTGCCTAGCGCTTCTATCAGCCGAGATCGGGCGATGGCGTAACACTCCAAGGCCTCGGCGTCCCGGCCCGCCGCTGCCAGCGCCTGCATCAGTACGCCGATCGGCCGTTCCTTAAGCGGGTGGCCGGCCACCAGCTCACGGACTGGGCCGATCACCTCATCGGGCCGACCCATCCGCAGCTCGGCCTGCGCCCAGGCCACCGCCGCGTCCAGCCGCTCCTCCTCCCAACTGTCGCGCATCCGGGCTGGCCATTCTCCGGGCAGATCGGCCAGCGGCTCCCCTCGCCACAGGTCCAGGGCCCCTCGCAGCAGCCTGGCCCGCTCGTCATCGGGCCGCTGCCGACCACGGGCGGCTAGGGCCAGCTGGCGGAACCTGAGCAGATCCACCTCCGCCGGATCGACCTCCAGCACGTACCCGCCGGACCGCCGGGCCAGCCACACCGGCTCCTCGTCGGCCGCCTCTGCCGCCAGCACCCGGCGGATCCGGTTGATGTGCGCATACAGCGCCGGCGCAACCCCCTCCGGCGCGCGCCCGGACCAGATCCGATCAATCAGCGCCCCCCGGAACACCGGCCTGCCAGCATCGACGGCAAGGGCAGCCAGCACCGCCCGCTGCTGTGGTGGCCCCATCTCCAGACATCGGCCGGCGGACCACACCTCCACCGGACCCAGCAGCCGGAACTCCACCACCGCACCTCGCTCGAACGACCCAACTCACACAGGCCGCCATCAGACCGGCGCACGCGGCCACGCAACAAGAACTCTACAAGGTTCTGACCTAAGCCGATGCGGCAGCATCGATACGCAGAAAGGACGATCGGCTGCGTAGCGGCCGAGAACTGAGCTGTTTCTGAATTGGCCGTGACTCCGGATCGCGAAAGCGGGCCGGGCGGTAGCCGGGGTCGCACGATCGGAGGGCCGCGCGACGTGGGGGTCGCGCGGCCCCCGCTATCGGGTCGCGCCTGATGTCGACCGGATTCACCGAGGTCGGCTGCCGATGTCCGTCGGACGCTCGGTCCTGTCGGCTACGTGGCCTGCCCAGATCCTGGGCCCGGCGCATACCGGCGCACCGATCGGCCCCGGGCAAGCGCTGCGCTGCCGAATGCACACGCAGCCCATCGCGTTTGTAGGCTTCCAGAATTTCCATGATCTCCCTGTCAGACTTCTTCACGGTCCCTCCGGGCGGTCGGCTCTGCTGTCTCACTAGCCACAGACCCAACCCGGTGGATCTTGAGTGGGACCGACGTGAACTAGCTGGTCCAGTCCAGATGAAGGAAAGATCAGCTGTCAGCCGAGCGAGAGCCGTCGCGTCCCCTACAGGGATCTTGGCGTGTCCGCTGTCAGTCAGGCCCGTTGCATTACCCAGCTTGGGTAGTCCGCGGGAGTGCCCGGCTTCCCCCGTGCAAATGCTCAATGCTCAACGCAACGCGTGCACAAGCAACGTAATCACGAAGGGCACCAGCCTCCCGCTATAGCGGGAGGCCCCACCGCGGGGGATCGGTGGGGCCTCCCTTGTGCCCGGCCGCGTGGGGGGAGAGCGGCCGGGGTCTTTCAGTTGAGGTGACGCTGCGAGTATCCCTCGCACTCCTTCACAGTCAACCACTGCCACTCACGTGTAACCAGTCAGGGGTGCCTGGTTAGTTGATCATGCTGGGTGTGGTGGCATCCAGGGGTTGCCGGTGAGGGCGTCGCGGATGGCGGCGAGGGGGTGACGGCCGTGGCTGCGGGCGGTGGTGAGGTAGGAGCGGGTGCGGCAGTGGCGCTGCAGGGTCGCCAGGGTGCGCCAGCAGCCGCTGACTTTCGCGGCGAGCTTGTAGCCGCGGATGGCGTTCTGCGATCCGTTGTTCGTGGCGGGCACGTCGAAGCGGGTGGCGAATAGCCAGACCTGGGCGGCCTTGCGTTTCAGCCGCCTGGCGAGGATGAGGCCGGGGTGATTGCCCTTGTGCCAGGGCCGGGACAGGTTCACGGAGATCCCGAAGGCGACGGCCTGGTCGTAGCTGTGCCGCAGCCCGGCCAGGAGGGCGGGATCCAGGCTGGCCTGGCGGGCGTCGCGGGCGGCCCTGACGGCGGCGCCCGCCGCGCGGAGAGCGTCGCCGGCCTGGCGGGTCCAGATCTGGGATTCCGGGCCGGTCGCGCAGGCGTCGTCGAGGTACCGGTACAGGTGCGCCAGGCACTGCTGGACGCCGGCGAGCCCGGCGTCGTAGCTGAGGTAGCCGCCGTAGTCGTCGCGGACCAGGACCCCGCGGTAGCCGTCCAGGATCCCGAAGCCGGTGACCGGCGCCTTCGTGCGGTCGCCCGCCGCGCCGTACCAGATCAGGTCCGGCCCGCCGCCGGTAAAGGCGTGCATGGTCCGCACGGTATGGACGTGCGGGTTCCCGCAGCCTTCCGCGCTGGTGGCCGCGGTAGTGAGCGGGGCAGGGGTCTCGCCGGTGCCGGGCACCTCCGCCGCCCGCAGGGCGTCCTTGAGGGCGTCCTCGAACCCGGCGGCGGTTAACGCCGCGTCCAGGCGGACCAGGCAGCGCGACACGAACCCGGTGGAGACCGGCGCCTTGAGCAGGGCGCCCATCAGGTCCGCGGCCCGCTCGATCCCGATCACGTCCGTGCTGGCCAGCAGCCTCGCCGCATCGACCACGTCCGGGCCGTAGCACGCCGGGCCGCCGCTGACCCCGCCCGGCGCCGGCGCGGTCGTGACCTGCCCGCACCCGCACGTGCAGCTCATCATCTGATACTCCGTCACCGTCAGCGCGGCCGCCGGGATATCGAAGACCTGCACCCTGGAGGCGATCCGCCCGGCGGCACCGGCCAGGTCCGCACCGCACCTGCCGCAAGACCCCGGCACGATGACCGGGTCTCATCAGGCCGGGCGGCCAGTTGCAGGCCAGCGCCCGGATGGCCCTTCTGGCCACCCTGCGGCCGGCCCGCCCGCGCCCGCCGGCTGCCCGCCCTTGCCTTCGCCTTCGCCCCCGGCGCGGGGCTGTCCTGGCCCGGCGGCTGCGAGGAATCCGAGGAATCCCGGCCCGCCCGCCGGCGCAGCGCCACCACCTCGGCCCGCAGCGACTCGATCAGCGCGGCCTGCTCCGCCACCACCCCCGTGAGCTCCGCGACCCGCGCCGCCAGCTCCGCGTTCCCGGCGGCCAGCTCCTCATACGACCGCTGCTCCGGATGCGGCATCCCCGAACCCAATCATGATCACAAACCGGGCACCAGCACCGACACGCCGCAGATCAACAGGAGGTCTGACTGGTTACACTCACGTGCTGGAGGCTGATCCTCCATGGCCAGGCGTTTGCGGGCTACACGGTTGCATCAACTGATGATCACGGCAAGTTCTGCGACGGTCTCCGAGTTGGCCGGTAAAGCAGTGGTCATGGATGCCGAGGATGCGCGGAGCAAGGCTCTTCTTCCTGTGGCAGGCCGTACCTCAACGAGAGGCCTTCGCCGCTGGTGCCTGTCCCGCTCGAAAATAGGATTTCGGCAGGTGACCTGCAGGTCTTCCGGGCGCTAGGCGGCGTGCACATATTCGTTGATCAGGCCGTTGAGGACGGGTTTTCGGCGGATCTGCCGTGTGTCGACGTTGGTTACGGTCGCGGGATGAGTGTCGCGTTCGTCGTCGGGAACGCGCTGGGCGATGCCCTGGTGCGGCCGGGCCGTGTTGTAGTGCGCCTGGTATTCGGCCAGGACGGCGCGCAGATGTCGCTCGCCCAGGATCAGCACGCGGTCCAGGAGCTCACGGCGCAGGGTGCCGGCGAGGCGTTCGCAGGTCGCGTTCATGCGCGGAGCCTGGACGGCGGTGCGAGGATCCTTGCGCCGGTGGCCTGGAAGACGGCGTCGAAGGAGCGGGTGAAGTTCGAGCCGCGGTCGCGGATGAGGAACTTGATGTCCTCGAATCGTTCGTCGAGGCTGAGGGCGAGGTTACGGGCCTGCTGCACAATCCACTCGCCGGTGGGGTTGGAGGTGACGCCGCCCAAGTGCATCCGGCGGGTGCCGTGCTCGATGAACACCAGGACGTACAGCCTTCTCAGCTGCACGGTGTCCGCGTGCAGGAAGGCCGGCCGCGAGGATCCCGGCGGCCTGGGCGTGCAGGAATTGCCGCCAGGTCGGGCCTGACCGGCGGGAGCCGGATCGATGCCTGCGGCATGCAGGATCTCCCACACCGTGGACGGCGCAACGGCGAGTCCGAGCTTCGTCAGCTTGCCGTGGATCCGGCGATATCCCCACAGCGGATTCTCCTTCGCCAGCCGAACGACAAGGCGGGCGATGCCCGGGGCTGCCGGCGGACGACCGGGCTTGCGCCGCTTGCTCGTGTCGTACTTAGTCGCGGCCAGCTTGTGGTGCCAGGCCAGTAGCGTCGCGGGTCTCACGGCAAAGATCTCTGTCCAGCGCCTGCGGGGAAGGAGCCGCGCCAGCGCGGCGAACCACACCCGGTCGGCCGGCTCGTATCGTACGCGGCCAATGTGGCGGCGCAGCACCGCGTTCTCGTGCCGGAGCACCAGCAACTCGGCAGCCTTCGCCCGGTCGCCGCGGAACACCAGGACAGCCACGCCGAGCACCCGGCACGTCAGCAGGTAGACGATCTTGAGCAGCACCCGGCCAGCCAACCATCACCGCGTCAAGCCTGCTGGCGATAGCGCAGGTCAGCCACTCAATCGAGTATTCGGGCGGCACAAGGTGGCGGGGATTTTAAGGCATCGGCGACGGCCACTGCGGACCAGGCGGACCCACGGCCCAACGGGCAGGCCCGAAGGCTACACGATCTCCCTGCACGAACTGCGGGCGGCCCGGCCGGTCGAGAAGCTCTTCGACTCTGCTGTGCTGCAGCTACCCGAGGTGGCGCAGGATTAGCGTAGGTCGTCAAATTTGTGCTTTCTGACTCCGTTCAGGAAGGCGTTCCACTCGACGGGCGTGTAGAAGAGCACGGCACCATTCGGATTCTTTGAGTCACGAATGGCGATCATGCCATTAACTGAAGCTACTTCAACGCACGCCCCATTGCCTACACTGCGCTGCGCTTTGCGCCAAGCAGGAACATTGTTCCCCAAGTCAGTATGTGTCATCAATAATTCCTTAACTTCTCACGCCGAGATAGGCGACGATCTGTCGCTACACGGAAGAGTCATTGGGATCGTTGCAGGGAGGTAATTACCTGCTATAAAATCCTTAGACCTCTTCATATTTGGCACTTATCCTCAGCATCAAGTCCTTGGATTCTGCGGAGTCTAGTGCTAGTGAACTCAGACGGTCAAACACCTGCATATATCGCTGCACATCCTGGGGCCGCTCAAGGTAGATCTGGCCAACCAGACCCTCAACATGCACCACACTGGCCACAGGAGGGCGCTGCTCGAGGATGATGAAGGTGCTGTCGAGGGCCGGGTGCGCTCCGGCGCTGAACGGGATCACCCGCACGGTCACATTCGGCAGGCTGCATGCCTCTATCACGCGGTCGATCTGGCGGCGCATGACGGCTGGCCCACCGACGATACGGTGCAGCACCGCTTCGTCAATGACAGCATCAAGGGTGGTGGGTTCGTCCTTGTAAAGGAGATTCTGCCGGATACGCCGGACTTCGATCCGTTCATCGATAACCCTGGCGCTGAGTCTGGGCATGGCGCCCTCGTGCACGGCCCGTGCGTAGTCGGGTGTCTGGACCAAGCCCGGGAAGACTCCGGGCTCGTAATCGCGGGCGCTGGGCCAGAGTGTGCCGGAAATCGCGCATCTGCTGGATGCCCGCAGGAGTACGTGCGCAGGGTGATACACGATTTCAGCGATGCCGGGTTCAGGGCAATGGACCAAAATGGAGCGGGGCAGGCCGAAGACGATCAGCCGGGTGGCTCAGGGTACTTCCGCTGTGCTGGCATGGCCCTGCATCCTCCCAGGAATCCGAACCTCCAAGATCACCGGGGCGATCCACCCATCACCGCCGCGCGGACATGCGGGGACCGCGGTCGCCAGCGGAAGTCAGTGCCACGACTGCGGGATCGCAGTGCTCTGGCACGGTTGTGGGTGGGAAGATGAACACCCTGATGCATGCCCCAAGCGCAAAGGACCCTGGCAGTGGCTGACGAGGACGAGCGCCCGACGTTCGACACCAGCGTGGCGCACCAGGCCCGGATGTATAACTACTGGCTGGGCGGCAAGGACAACTATGCCGCCGACCGGCAAGCGGCCGAACGGGTGATCCAGGCCTATCCGGACATCCTGATCGGTGTCCGGGCCCAGCGGGCGTTCCTTGGCCGGGTGGTGCGCTACCTGGCAGCCGAGCCAGGCATCCGGCAGTTCCTCGACATCGGCACCGGCATCCCGACCGCGGACAACACCCACGAGGTGGCGCAGTCGGCGGTGCCCGAGTCCCGCATTGTGTACGTGGACAACGACCCCATCGTGCTCGCCCACGCCCGCGCACTGCTAACCAGCAGCCCAGAAGGCGCTACCGACTACATCGACGCCGACCTGCGCGACCCTGAGACGATCCTGCGCGAGGCGGCCCGGACGCTGGACTTCTCCCGCCCAGTGGCGGTTATGCTCCTCGGCATCCTGCAGGCGATCCCCGACACCGGCCAGCCCTGGGAGATCGTGGCCCGGCTGATGGCTGCGGTGCCATCGGGCAGCTACCTCGCCATCGTGCACCCTGCGATCGACATAGCTGCCGACGAGATGGCTGAGGCGCAACGCCGGTACAACGAGTCCACGAATGCCCCGATCAAGATGCGCACACAGGAGGAGGTTGCCCGCTTCTTCGGGGGCCTGAATCTGGTGGACCCCGGCCTGGTGCAGCTGCACCGCTGGCGGCCGGGCCCAGCGGGCCCAGAGCCCCGCCATGATGTCGCCGCCTACGGCGGGGTGGGTCGCAAACCCTGAGTTAGCAGATCAGCCAGCATATCGTTCCTGCGCTGTACAGCTTCCAAGCCATCCTCGCGAGCATGAACTCGCGCGGGTCTGGGGCCCCAACCAGACGCGCGCCCGCCCCGCTGGCTACGGCTGGCGGGGCGCTCGCGCGCCCGGGAAAGACTGAACGCGGCCTAGTAGTACTTTGTTAGGTTCCGGCGAGGGCGGCGGCGAGCCTGTCGAGGGTTAAAGGCTGGCCGCACAGGGGGCAGGCGCCGAGGATGAGGGCGAGCACGATCTGCAGTTCGTGCAGGACCTGGTAGAGGGTCATCCCGGCGCATGCGCTTGTGGGTCGGTGCGGATCATGGTGCAGAAGGCCTGGGCGACGGCGGCGAGGGTGACGTGGCGGTGCCAGCCGAGGTAGGAGCGGCCCTCGAAGTGGTCCAGGCCCAGGCCGGTTTTCAGCTCGCGGTAGTCGTGCTCGACCCGCCATCTGATCTTGGCCAGGCGGACCAGCTCTTCGAGGGGGGTGTCCTTTGGCAGGGTGGACAGCCAGTAGCCGGCGGGCTCGTCGGCCTCGGGCGGCCATTCGGCCAGCAGCCAGCAGGCGGGCAGGCTGCGGTCGGCTTCCCGGGGGATGGGCCGGCCTGCCGGGCGGACCCGGATGGCCAGGAACCAGCTGGTCATGGCGGCGTCAGGGTTGTCCTTGCTGGTCCTGGTGCCCTGCCGCCAGGTCACTGGCCGGATCTGGCCTGCGTGCGCGAGGGCGAGCTGGCGCAGGGTCGCCGGCGGGCGCGGGTAGGCGGGCTTGGGCGGCTGGCCGAGGCCGCCGTAGGGCCTGGCCTGCGGGACGGCGTCGCCGTCGTGCGCGCTGGTGCTGCCCTTGACCGCGACCGCGTACTGCCAGCCGCGGGCGGTCAGCTGCTGGCGGAACAGGGCGTTATCGCCGTAGCCGATGTCGGCGGCCACCACCGGCCGCACGCCGCCGGCCAGGTCCGGCAGGCCCCATCCGCCGGGCCCGGTCATCTCCTCGATCATGTCCAGCGCCAGCCGCCACTTCTCGCGGTGCCGCACCTCATCGGGGATACCGGCCCGCTCGCGGCGGCGCCGCGCGCCGGCCGCGGCCACCGGGTCGGCCAGCGCGGCGTCATCCCAGCTGGCCGGGCAGAACAGCCGCCAGTCCGCCGCGCACGAAGCATGCTCGTTCACCAGGTGCACGCTCACCCCGATCTGGCAGTTCGCGGTCTTGCCCAGCGTCCCGGAATACTGCCGGGCCACGCACGGCGACGCGTCCCCGTCCTTCGGGAACCCGGTGTCATCGACCACCAGCGCCTCCACCGGCTGATGCCCGGCGAACCACCGCGCCACGTTCCGCCGCACCGCGGCGTAATCCCAGGTGGAGGAGGTGATGAACTGCTGCAGCCGCTGATGATCCGCCCCCAGCCGTTCCGCCATCGGCACCATCGACTTGCGCCGCCCGTCCGTCAGCAGCCCGCGCACGTACAGCTCACCGGCCGCCCGCTGGTCCTTCCGCGGCAGCCCGCCGAGCATCTCCGCGGCGAAATCCAGCAGCCGGGGCCGGACCTCCGCGATCTCCTGAGGGGTCATGCCGGGATAACACCGCGGAACCCGCCAGCCATACCCGACCTAACAAAGTACTACTAG
>Ga0137374_10009959_pt1 | contig 11207 bp, 11 predicted proteins | sample SagtaG_20_FD_104811 | JGI IMG/M metagenome (GOLD analysis project Ga0137374, IMG submission 104811) | Vadose zone soil microbial communities from Sagehorn Ranch, Mendocino, California, USA - Sage1_R_100_16 metaG | ecosystem: Environmental > Terrestrial > Soil > Vadose zone | place: USA...
CATCCTGCTCGTGGACGACGAGCTGTCGGTCCAGAAGCTACTGACCTACCCGCTGCGCAAGGAGGGCTACGACGTCGTCCCCGCGCTCGACGGCAGGGAGGCGCTCGAGCGGCTGCGCGACGACAACTTCGACCTCGTCGTGCTCGACGTGATGCTCCCGCGCATGGACGGCTTCGACGTGTGCCGCGCGATCCGCTCGCGCAGCACGGTGCCGATCATCATGCTCACCGCGAAGACCGAGGAGACCGACAAGGTGCTCGGCCTCGAGCTCGGCGCCGACGACTACATCACGAAGCCGTTCTCGGTCCGCGAGTTCCGGAGCCGCGTGAAGGCGGTGCTGCGGCGCGCCGCGCTCGCGCATCCCGAGGCCCAGTTCGAGGAGCCGATCGACGCCGGCGACCTTCACATCGACTTCGAGAAGCGCACCGTCGTGGTGCGCGGGGAGCCCGCCCAGCTCACCTATGTGGAGTTCGAGATCCTGGCCGCGCTCGCGCGCGCGCCGGGCCGCGTGTTCAGCCGCACGATGCTCCTCGAGCGCGTATGGGGCGACGCCGCCTACCGCGACCCGCGCACGATCGACGTCCACATCCGCCACCTCCGCGAGAAGCTCGAGGCGGAGCCGAAGACGCCCGAGCTGATCCTCACCGTGCGAGGCGTGGGCTACCGGTTCCGTGACTCATGACGAGCCTGCGCTCGCTCCGCTACAAGATCGCGTTCATCTTCTTCCTGGTCACCGCGCTCGCGTTCATGGTGATCTGGTTCGTGGTCGTGCCGCAGCTGGAGTCGAACCTGAAGGAGCGGCGGCTCGACAACCTCCTGGACGAGGCGCGCGCTGCACGCCCGGCGCTCGAGCTCCCGCTGGTGGGCGGCCGCCAGCCCAGCGCCAAGGAGTTCGCGGAGCGCATCGGCACGGCCGAGGACGCGACGGACGCGCGCGTGACCGTCCGCTACTGGCAGCGCCAGCGAAGCAAGGACCGGAACCCAGGCTTCTATCCCGTCGACAACTCCCACGAGGTGGTGCTGTTCGACGAGGCGCTCGCGCGTGACGCGATCGAATCGCGCCATATCCTGCGTGCGTACGGCATGTTCCACGACGACGAGATCGGGATGATCGCCCAGCCGATCAAGAGCCGCGGCAGGCGCGCACGCGTGGCGTTCTACTCGCGCGGCTTCGAGGATGTGCAGGCCACCGTTTCGTTCGTGCGCGAGCGCGTGCTGCTCGCGACAGCGGGCGCGCTCCTGATCGCCCTGATCGGCGGGTTCCTCGTCGCGACGCGGCTCGGGCGCCGCGTGGGGCGGCTCGAGCGAGCGGCACGCGACGTCGCGCGTGGCCGCTACGTGGAGCCGCTGCCGGTGACCTCGAAGGACGAGATCGGCCAGCTCACCGACACGTTCAACCGGATGCAGCAGCAGCTGCAGCGCGTCGACGTCGCACGCAAGGAGTTCATCGCCACCGCCTCGCACGAGCTGCGCACGCCGATCTTCTCACTGGCCGGTTTCGTGGAGCTGCTCCAGGACGAGGACCTCGACGAGGAGACACGGCACGAGTTCCTCGAGACCATGAGCGAGCAGGTGGCGCGGCTCCAGAAGCTGTCCGTGGACCTGCTCGACCTCTCGCGGCTCGACTCCGGCTCGGTCGAGCTCCACACCGAGCCGGTGGACCTGGCCGAGCTCACGCGCTCCGTTGCCGGCGAGTTCCATCCGCGGCTCGCGGAGCACGGCACCGAACTGGTTCTGGACGTGCCCGACGAGGGGCCGAGCGCCTGCTGCGACCGGGAACGGGTCGCGCAGATCATGCGTATCCTGCTCGACAACGCCCTCCGCCACACCCCGGAGGGCACCGACGTGACCGTGAGCGCAACCCGCGACAACGGCGCCGCCGAGCTCACGGTGGCGGACACGGGCCCCGGCCTTCCGGCCGGCGCGCGCGGCAAGGTCTTCGAGCGCTTCTTCACAGGCGACGCCGCGCGCGGCGCGGGCCTCGGCCTCGCGATCGCGCGCGAGCTGGCGGAGCGGATGGACGGGCGCCTCGTGCTCTCGGCGGAGCGCGACAGCACCTCGTTCACGCTCGAGCTGCCCGCCGACGGTAACGGCGCGTGAGGCGGGCGGCGGCAGCGGCCGCCGCGGCCCTGCTGTTGTCGCTGGCGGCCTGCGACGTGAACGGCGACGGCGGCGCGAACGGCGAGTCCGCCGCTCCGAGGAAGGTCACGACGACGCGCGTGCAGGTCGTCGAGGGCCTCGGCAAGAACGGCGGGTTCGACCCGGCGGCGATCTACCACCGGCTGTCGCCGGGAGTCGTGACGATCCTGTCGATCTTCGGCGGCGGCACGAGCCTGTTCGAGGACGGGGGCGAGGGCGGCCAGGGGTCGGGCTTCGTGATCGACGGTGACGGCTACATCGCCACGAATGCCCACGTGGTCACGACCCAGCGAGACAGCACGACCGTGCGCGCCGACCAGGTCTACATCGAGTTCTCCGACGGCAACCGCGTGCCGGCCAGGATCGTCGGCGACGACCCGAACGCCGACGTCGCGCTGCTGAAGGTGGACCCGGAGGGGCTGTCGCTCACGCCGCTGCGGCTCGGCGAGTCCGCGTCGCTCGCCGTCGGCGACCCCGTCGCGGCGATCGGCAGTCCGTTCGGCGAGCGCCAGTCGCTGACGATCGGGGTGATATCGGCGCTCGACCGGACGATCCAGTCGCTCACGCGGTTTGCGATCGGCGACGCGATCCAGACCGACGCAGCCATCAACCCGGGCAACTCCGGCGGGCCGCTGCTCGACGCCGAGGGTCGCGTGATCGGCATCAACGCTCAGATCAAGTCGCAGTCCGGCGGCGGCGAGGGCGTGGGCTTCGCGATCCCGGTGGACGCGGTGCGGCGCTCGCTCCACGCGCTGCGCGACAAGGGACGTGTGGACTACGGCTACCTCGGCGTCGAGACGCTCACGGTCTGGCCGCAGCTCGCCGAACGGCTGGAGCTGGGCGTGGACCGCGGCGCGCTCGTGCAGAAGGTCGTCGACGGAAGCCCGGCCGAGGACGCGGGACTCGAGGCGGGCGACGACGTGATCAGCTTCCAGGGTCAGGGTGACATCGCCACGGGCGGAGACCTGATCGTGGGGGTCAACGGCATGAAGCTCACGCGCGAGCACGACCTCGCCGACGAGATCGCCGTCCACAGCACGGGCGAGCACGTGCGGCTGACCCTGATCCGCGACGGCGACCGGCGGACCATCGAGGTCGAGCTCGGCAAGCGGCCGGCGCGCACGGCCCCCTAGCCGCGCGCGGGCAGCGGGAACGCGCTCCCACATGCGGCCATTCTGGGGGCGCTCGATGCAGGCTTCGACCGTGTTTCCGGGTAGGGTGCCGGGAGTGGAAGCATCTCAGGCGACGGATAGTCGGGATGTCTCGCTGACCATCCCCGCTCGCCCGGATTACCTCGTCCTGGCAAGGCTCGCGCTGTCCGCAGTGTGCCGCCTGACGCCGCTGTCGCCCGAGGAGGTGGCCGACCTGAAGCTCGCCATCACCGAGGCCGCGAACGACTTCGTGGACGAGACCCGCGGCCTCGAGGACGAGAGCCGGCTCAACTTCTCATTCCACCTCCGGGACGACCGGCTGCTGATGGACCTGGACGGAACGGCCGGCCCCGTGGCGTCCTCCGAGCAGGAGCTGAGCCGCGCGATCATCGAGGCCACGGTGGACGAGGCCGACTTCTCGGGCGGCCGCACTCGGCTCGTCAAGTACCTGAACGAGACTGGGTAGTCTGCCGCGCTGTGCTGACGCCGGTCTCCGTAGGCAACAAGAGCCTCGCGGACTACACCCACCTGGCCGGAAGGCCCCTGATCGAGGAGATTCGCGAGCTCGCCAAGGACCTCGAGGGCCTTCGGGTGCTCCACCTGTCCGCGACCGCGTTCGGAGGCGGCGTCTCCGAGATCCTCTACACACTGATCCCGCTCATGAACGACGTCGGGATCGCAGCCGAATGGCAGGTGATGCTCGGGCGCGAGGAGTTCTACAACGCCACCAAGCGCCTCCACAACGCGCTCCAGGGCAACCCTGACTCGCTCACCGACGAGGAGTGGGCGATCTACGGGCGCTACAACGAGATGAACGCCAAGGAGGTCGAGGGCGGCTGGGACGTGATCATCGTCCACGACCCACAGCCGGCTGCGATCCGGGGGCAGGTGCCGGAGAAGGCACGAGCGTGGGTGTGGCGCTGCCACATCGACCTGTCGACGCCCAACCCCGACGCGATCGAGCACATGGTCCCGTTCATCCGCGACTACGACGCTTCGGTCTGGCACCTCCAGCAGTACGTGCCCGCGGGGATGGACGGGGCGCGCGGCGGCGTTCACATCCTCCCGCCCGCGATCGACCCGCTCTCCCCCAAGAACATGGCGCTGTCGCCGGAAGACGCTGCGTTCGTCTGCGATCAGTTCGGCATCGACGTGGACCGCCCGCTCATGTGCCAAGTGTCGCGCTTCGACCCCTGGAAGGACCCGATGGGGGTGATCGACGCCTACCGCAAGGTCACGGAGGAGATGCCGGTCGTGCAGCTCGCGCTCGTCGGGTCGATGGCCACCGACGACCCCGAGGGCTGGGAGTTCTTCAACTCGACGATGGCCTACGCCGACGGCGACCCGGACATCCATATCCTCAACAACCTGAACAACGTGGGCGCGATCGAGGTGAACGCCTTCCAGTCACAGGCGGACGTGGTGATCCAGAAGTCCACGCGCGAGGGCTTCGGATTGACGGTGTCGGAGGCGCTCTGGAAGGGGCGCCCGTTCATCGGCGGCGACGTGGGCGGAATCCCGCTCCAGGTCCAGGACGGTGAGACCGGCTACCTCGTCTCGTCGCCGGAGGAGTGCGCGGACCGCTCGCTCCGGATCCTGCGCGAGCCCGACCTCGGCAAGCGGCTCGGGCGCGCGGGCAAGGAGCACGTGCGCACCCACTTCCTCACGCCGCGGCTCCTGCGAGACTGGCTGAAGCTCTTCCGGGAACACAGATGAACCAGGACACCCCGCTCGTCCTCGTCTCGAACCGCGGCCCCGCGACGTTCGAGGGGGGCGAAGCGCGCCGCGGCGGTGGCGGCCTCGTCACGGCGCTGAAGGGACTCGTGCACCATCGCGACGCCGTCTGGGTGGCCTCCGCGATGAGCGACGACGACGCACGCATGTCGGAGGAGCACGGCGGGCGCTCGTTCCCGGTGGAACTCGACGGGGACACGTATCGCGTGAAGCTCGTGACCAGCGACGCCGACGCCTACGACCGCTTCTACAACGTCGTGGCCAACCCGATGCTGTGGTTCATCCAGCACTACCTCTGGGATCTCTCGAACGCGCCCGATATCCGCCAGCACGAGGTCCAGTCGTACGAGGAGGGCTACTGCGCGGTGAACGAGGACCTCGCGCGGGCGGTGCTGGAGGAGGTCGAGGGCGAGGAGGAGGCCGTCGTGATGCTTCACGACTACCACCTCTACGTCGCGCCGAAGTTCATCCGGCAGGAGCGGCCCGACCTCTTCCTGCACCACTTCGTGCACATCCCGTGGACGCAGCCGGACGCCTGGCGCGTGCTGCCGGCCGACATGCGCGAGGACATCTACGAGGGGATCCTCTCGAACGACATCATCGCCTTCCACACGCGCTCCTACCGGCGCAACTTCCTGCTCTGCTGCCGCGAGCTGTTCGACCTTGAGGTGGACGAGGAGGCCGGTGTGGTGAGGTTCGACGGACGCGACGTGTGGGTGCGCTCGTACCCGCTCCCCATCTCCGCCGAGACCTTCCAGAGAACGGCCCAGCGCCCGGCCGTCCACGAGTACGAGCGCGAGATCCTGCGACGGCGGCGCGAGCACCTGATCCTGCGGGTCGACCGCGCCGACCTGTCGAAGAACGTGCTGCGCGGCTTCACGGCCTTCGACCTGTTCCTCGAGCAGCACCCGGAGTTCAAGGAGCAGGTCACGTTCATCGCCCACCTGATCCCCTCGCGCCAGGACGTGGTCGAGTACGCCGAGTACCTGGAGCGGATCGAGGCGCTCGTGGCCGTGGTGAACCACCGGCACGGCACGACCGACTGGATGCCGATCGAGCTGCGCCTGCGCGAGAACCTCGAGGAGGCGATCGCGGCCTACAAGCACTACGACCTGCTGATGGTGAACGCGATGTTCGACGGGATGAACCTGATCGCGAAGGAGGGGCCGCTCGTGAACGAGCGGAACGGCGTGTCGCTCCTGAGCGAGAACACCGGCGCACACGAGGAGCTGGCCGAGTTCGCGCTGTCGGTGAACCCGTTCGACGTGCAGGAGCAGGCCGACGCGATCCACCGGGCGCTCACGATGTCCGCCGAGGAGCGCTCGTGGCGGGCGCAGGGCCTGAAGCGCATCGTCACCGCGCGTCACCCGGGCCACTGGGTGGACGACCAGCTGGCCGACATCGAGCGGAAGCGCACGGCCAGGGCCCCGGATCCGGCGTGAACTCGCCGGAGGTGGGCGGTGGCGGTCCGGCCGGCGCCGGTGCGCTCCGTTCGGGCGGACGCGCCTGACCAACGGGGTCCGGTGGCGGCGAAGGGGGTGCGGGCCGGGCCTCGCGGGGTCTCCCGCCCGAATCCCCATCCTTCAATGCCCGTCGTTTCCGCCGCCGGCGCAAAACCAGGCGCGGGATGTCACGCAGGCGCGGGAGCCGTTGCGCCTCGGCGCGCGCTTGCGGCGGCGTTGGCCGTGGCGGGGCCGACCGTGCCGGCTGCCGCTCCGGCCCGTGCGTCGCGATCAGCACCCCCGCTCCGAGCAGGCACGCCACTCGCCCCACGTTCCTCCAGCGCACCCGCCGCCCCATGCCCGTGAAGCGGCGCGCTCGGGCGGTTCGCCCCGCTTTCGCTATCGTGGCCCGTCGCGATGGCCGGCCTCTACGACCTCATGCTGCTCGTCGACCCGACCGCTCCGGAGGAGCGGCGCACCGCCGTGATCTCCGAGGCGGAGTCGCTGATCAACTCGGGCGGAGAGCTCGTCGCGAGCTACGACTGGGGCACGCGCCGGATGGCGTACGAGATCGACCACCGGCCCGAGGCGGAGTACCGGCTCTACCAGTTCCAGGGCGACAACCAGCTGCTCGAGCGGCTGAACCAGCGGCTTCGCATCCTCGACGGGGTGCTGCGCTTCCGGATCATCAAGATCAAGCCGGGGCAGCCCACGCCGCCGCCGCCCGACCAGCAGCCTGCGCGCCGTCGCGAGGAGAGAGAGGCGCAGGACACCAAGGTGGCCGCCCGGGCGGCCGCCGACGCGCCGCCGTCGGACGACGAGCTCGCGATCCCCGCCGCCGAGGACGAGTAGCCCTCAGGCCCGCTCGCGGACGGAGGCATCCAGCTGGATGCGCACCAGGAACGCGTTCGCCGACACCCAGACGTAGAGGAGCAGCACGAAGACGCTCGCCAGGTGCCCGAACACGGACGTGTACGACGCAACGTAGGTCGCGAACTTGGGAAGGCCGTTTCGCTGGAACGAGCGGACGACGTCCATGGTCAGCTCCCGGAGCGGCACGCCAGCCTCCTACCCGTGTAACCGTTCCGCGAAAGACCCCGCACTTTTCGGCAACTTCGTGGGCGGCGGCACCCGAGCGCTCCGAGCCCGTATGTAGTCTCGATCGACGGTTTTCGAGCAGGACAGGAGGAAGGCAGCCCGATGGCAGCGACAAATCTGAACCGCGTGATCATCACGGGGAACCTCACGCGCGACCCCGAGCTGCGGCACACGAACGGCGGCACCGCGGTCTGCAGCCTGCGCGTGGCCGTGAACACGCGCCGCAAGGACCAGTCGACCGGCGAGTGGGTCGACAAGCCGAACTACTTCGACGTCACCGTATGGGGCGCCCAGGGCGAGAACTGCGCGCAGTACCTCTCCAAGAAGCAACCGATCGCGGTCGACAAGCGGCTCGAGTGGCGCGAGTGGCAGGACCAGAGCAGCAACAAGCAACAGTCGATCGATATCATTGCCGACTCCGTTCAGTTCCTCGGCTCCCGCGAGGGCGGCGAGAACGGCGGCCGTTTCACGCCTCAGAGCGACGTTCCGGCGGACACCGCCGACTTCGCGCAGGCGCCGGTAGCCGCCGGGGGGGCGACGGACGACGACATTCCGTTCTGATCCCGGAGTAGCGAGTACGCAGGAGTACAAGTGGCGAAGCAGCGTGGTGGAACACAGACGCGGGACCGCAAGCGCGGCCCCCGCGGCAAGGGCGCCCCTGGCGGGCGCTTCAAGCCATGCCCGTTCTGCCGGGAGAAGATCGACATCGTCGATTACAAGGACCTCTCGGCGCTGCGGCGCGCGATCAGCGACAAGGGCAAGATCCGCTCGTCGCGTGTTACCGGCGCCTGCCGCCGTCACCAGTCTCAGCTCGCCATCGCGGTCAAGCGGGCGCGCGAGCTGGGCCTCCTGCCGTACGTCGCGGACAGGTAGGCGACGGGACCATATGGCCCAGGCAATCCTCTTGAAGGACGTGGACACCCTCGGGGAGCGCGGCGACGTCATCGACGTCTCGCCGGGTTACCTCCGCAACTTCCTCGTGCCGCGAAAGCTGGCGCAGCCGGCCACGCCGGCGTCCATCGCGGACGCGGAGCGGCGGCGTGAGTCCGCCGAGCGAGCGGCCGCCGAGGCCGCGGCGAAGGCCGAGGAGACCGCGGCGCTCCTGCGGAAGACCGTCCTGACGATCTCGCACCAGGCGGGCGACGACGGCCGGCTGTTCGGCTCGGTCACCTCGCAGGAGATCGTCGACGCGATCCGTCAAGCGCGCGGGGTGCGGCTCGACAAGCGCCGCGTCAGGCTGGAGGAGCCGATCAGGACCACGGGCACGCACATGGTCTCCGTCGAGGTCTCCGACGGTGTGACGGCCGACATCAAGACGATCGTCACCCCCACCGCGTAGGCCTGGCCAGGTGGCCGTAGCCGTCCCGCCACAGGCAGCGGCCGGCGTCCCGCCGCACAACGAGGAGGCCGAGGCGTCCGTCCTCGGGGCGATCCTGCTCACCGAGCAGGCGCTCGACGGCGTGCTGCTCGAGGTGGGCCTGAGGGCGCACGACTTCTACCGGCCCCGCCACGGGGCGATCTTCCAGGCGATGATCCGCCTGAAGGAGAAGGCGACGCCCGAGGCCGTCGACGCGCTGACCGTCGCGGAGGAGCTCCGGCGCGCGGGCGAGCTCGACAAGGCCGGCGGCGAGGCGTACCTCCACTCGCTGCCCACGGTCGTGCCGGCGGTCGGCGCGGTGCTCGACTACGCGCGGATCGTGAAGGAGCACTCGCTGCTCCGCAGCGTGCTCAAGGCCACGCGCGAGATCCAGGACGACGTGGCGGCCCACCGCGGCGAGGCGCGCGAGCTGATCGAGCGCGCCGAGGCGGTGCTGTTCAAGATCGGGCACGACGGCGGCGCGTCCGAGATGCGCTCGCTGGAGGCGATCCTCCACGACGAGATCGACAAGCTCGAGGAGCTCTCGAAGAGCGACGTCGGGCTCACGGGCACGCCCTCCGGCTTCACCGACCTCGACTCGCTGACCGGCGGCTTCCAGCCGGGCAACCTGATCGTCCTGGCCGCCCGCCCGTCGATGGGAAAGAGCGCGGCCGCGACGAACATCGCCGAGTACGCGGCGGTGGAGGCCGGCGTGCCGGTGGCGCTGTTCTCGCTGGAGATGTCGGAGACCGAGCTCGCCCACCGCTTCCTGGCGTCCCAGGCGCGGGTGTCGAGCGACGACCTCCGCAAGGGCCGCGTGCGCGCCGAAAAGTGGCCGAAGGTGCTCCAGGCGGTGGAGAAGCTGGCCCGGGCACCGATCTTCGTGGACGACTCGAGCGACATGAGCGTGCTCGAGCTGCGCGCCAAGTCGCGCCGTCTCGCTGCCCGCCACGGCCTGGGACTGGTGGTCGTGGACTACCTGCAGCTGATGCGCCCCGAGGGCCGCCCCGACAGCAGCCGCGTGGAGCAGATCGGCCAGATCAGCCGGGGCCTGAAAATCCTGGCCCGCGAGCTCGACGTGCCCGTGATAGCCGTGTCCCAGCTGTCCCGAGCGGTGGAGTCCCGAAACCCACCCGTGCCGATGCTGTCCGACCTTCGCGAAAGCGGCTCCATCGAGCAGGACGCCGACGTCGTCATGTTCATCTACCGCGACGAGTACTACAACAAGGAGTCGGAGCGGCTTGGGGAGGCCGACGTCATCGTCGCCAAGCACAGGAACGGGCCCATCGGCGAGGTGGCTCTCACGTTCCTGCCGAAGTATCCGAAGTTCGCGAACCTCTATCGCGAGCGGGCGGCCGAGCCGATGCCGTCCGGCGACGGTGCGGTTTGACGGGCGCTCGCCCTACACTCGTCTCGCCATGCCAGGAGTGGTCATCGTCGGCGCCCAGTGGGGCGACGAGGGGAAGGGGAAGGTCGTGGACCTGCTCGCGGAGCAGGCCGACCTCGTCATTCGCTTTCAGGGCGGCAACAACGCCGGCCACACCATCGTCCGCGACGGCGAGACCTTCAAGCTCCACCTGATCCCCTCGGGGATCCTCTACCCCGGCAAGCTGTGCGCGATCGGCAACGGCGTGGTGGTCGATCCCGTCGTGCTGGCCGCTGAGATCGACGAGCTCAGGCGCCGCCGGATCGACCTACGCGGCCTGCGCGTCTCGGCCAACGCGCACCTGATCATGCCGTACCACAAGCTCCTCGACCAGGAGGGCGAGGCGAAGCTCGGGAAGCTCCAGATCGGCACGACCCGGCGCGGCATCGGGCCCTGCTACGCCGACAAGGCCGCCCGCCTCGGCATCCGCATGCAGGACCTCCTCGACGAGGGCATCCTCCGCAAGAAGATCTACGCGGCGATGGAGCCGAAGCGGCTGATGCTGCGGCCCTACGCCAAGCTGCCCGAGCTCGACCTCCACACGATGACCGAGGAGTACCGCACCCACGGGCACCGGCTCGAGCCGTTCATCGCCGACACGCCGCCGATCGCATGGCGCACCCTCGACGAAGGCGGGCTCGTGGTCTTCGAGGGCGCCCAGGGAGCGCTGCTCGACATCGACCACGGCACATATCCGTTCGTGACCTCGTCGAACACGGTCGCCGCGGCGGCCGGCCCGGGCGCCGGCGTGGGCCCCGGCGCGCTCGACGAGGTGTGGGGGATCGCCAAGGCGTACACGACACGCGTCGGCGCCGGTCCCTTCCCGACGGAGCTGGACGACGCCCTCGGCGACCAGATCC
>Ga0137374_10009961_pt1 | contig 11204 bp, 9 predicted proteins | sample SagtaG_20_FD_104811 | JGI IMG/M metagenome (GOLD analysis project Ga0137374, IMG submission 104811) | Vadose zone soil microbial communities from Sagehorn Ranch, Mendocino, California, USA - Sage1_R_100_16 metaG | ecosystem: Environmental > Terrestrial > Soil > Vadose zone | place: USA...
ACAGCATCCACTCTTGTACAACAATATGATGGCACTATTCCACTAAGTGATTTTTTAAAACAATATTTTTCATTGCATAAAAAATTTGGATCAAGAGACAGAAAGTATGTAACAGAGTTATGTTACTGCAATTATCGGACAGGTCATGCATTGAGGAATGTTACAACTGAACAAAGAATTTTAACCGCGTTGTTTCTCTGCGCGCAAAAACAAAATGAATTACTTGCACATTTGAAACCGGAATGGAACGAAAAAGCAGAACTCTCGCTGGAAGAAAAAATTTCATACTTAAATTATCCTTTCAACATAACAGATATTTTCCCCCGGAAAGACGAATTAAGTGAACACATCGATAGAACTGTATTTGCGGCATCGCACCTAATACAATCCGATTTATTTTTAAGAATAAGACCCAACAAAAAGAAACAAGTATACAAGAAATTACAAGAGAACAAGATCGAATTTAAAGAATGTGCAGAGGATTGTTTAGTTCTTCCCCACACAACAAAAGTTGAAAACGTATTTGAGTTAAACAAGGAAGTTGTTGTGCAGGATTATTCCTCTCAAAGAATAAAAGCGTTTTTGCAAATAATAAAATCAGACTTCAAACATCAGACATCAGACATTAAAGTTTGGGATTGTTGCGCAGCGAGTGGCGGAAAATCAATTCTTGCGGTTGATGTGTTGGAAAAAATTGATCTTACTGTTTCTGATGTTCGTCCTTCCATTATTTATAATTTAAAACGACGTTTTAAAGAAGCAGGAATAAAAAATTATTATTCATTTGTTACTGATCTTACTAATTCCCAATTCCCAATTCCCAATTCTAATTTTGATCTCATCATCTGTGATGCCCCCTGCACCGGCAGCGGCACATGGAGCAGAACACCCGAGCAACTTTATTTCTTTACTAAAGAAAAAATAAATTACTACGTGGAACTGCAAAAGAAAATCGTAACGAACACAATTCCTCATCTTGCAAACAACGGATTCTTCTTATACATCACCTGTTCTGTATTCAAAAAAGAAAATGAAAGTGTGGTTGAGTTTATTCAAGAAAATTTTCAACTACAATTATTGATACAGGAAGTGTTAATAGGTTATGATAAGAAAGCAGATACAATGTTTAGTGCTTTATTTAAAACCCGTGCAGTCAGTAAGAAAAATTAAAGATCAAAAATTATATATCATAAATAACCGCCGCAGATCTTTCAGGCAAATATTTGGGAAGGAACCAAACTAAAAATGCACTTAGTTTATTAATGAAGCCTGGTATTACTTCAGTTTTATTTTTAAGCATTCCCTTTATTGCAATCACTACCACTTTTTGCGGCTGCATATTAAACATTTTAGCAAGCTTTATAGCTTTTACGCTTTTTATGTTTGCTCTGTTGATGAAATCTGTATTAGTTGCTCCGGGGCATACTACAGTAACAGAAACATTCATGCTTTTTAATTCATATTGCAATCCTCTGCGGAAACTTAAAATAAAAGCTTTGCTTGCAGCGTATACATTTAATCCGGGAACTGCCTGGTGTGAAGCACTGCTCGCAATATTCATAATGTATCCTTTTTGTTGTTCCTTCAACTTAGGCTGAAACAAATAAATTAGTTCAACAGTAACCGTCATATTTACATGCATCATATCAATATGTTCCTGCAAAGAATAATTTTCGAATTCACCGCTTAAACCATAGCCTGCATTATTTATTAGAATATTGATGGAATAATTGTTAGCATTACACCATTCGAAAATTTTTTTTGCCGCGTTTGTTTCAGACAGATCAACAGCAAAATAATTTGTTTGAACAGTGTAGGTTTTAAAAAGGTATTGTGCTATTTCTTTCAATAATTCCTCGCTTCTCGCAACTAACAACAAATCAATTTTTCTTTTAGCCAATTCTTCTGCAATTGCTTTGCCTATTCCTTTAGTTGCTCCTGTAATTAATGCATAAGCCCATAAATAAAACTACATTAGAAATTACATAACAGTTCGCATTTACAATTGTTAAAAAAAGTTCGGAACGTACAAGAGAGTGACCCAACATGCGATGCCATGAAAAACTATTGCTGGTCCCAAGCGCACGACTTAAAAAATATTTTCAGTCCGCAGATTTTTCTGTGTTTCTTTTTGCGCATTGTCATCTTCTTTCAATGTATTCATAAGCTTATCCCAAAACGTAAAATAAAAGCCATAGTTATACTTTGAGTTGATATGATGCCTGTCGTGGTTTGTAACAGAGTTCTGCCATTTGAATATGCGATGCCTGCGAAAATTTTCAGACACAAATTCAAAACCTCCGTGCCCGGCAAGGTTCAGGAATATGTTGTATAACATAAAAAGCACCAGCATAACCGGGTGTACTGGCAAAAGAAAAAAATGAGAGGATAAATAGAATATTCGATGAACGCTTCACCGGCCTGAAATGCATAAATAGAAAAAGGCGATGGATTGCTTGATTGATGATGAACGCTGTGAAAATATTTGAAAACTTTTTTGATGTGCATAAAGCGATGCGTCCAGTAAAATAAAGTATCATGAATAAGAACTACAATTAAGGGGCTGCTAAAAAAATAAAGGATGCCATAATCTTTAATTTGAAAATACATTTTAGTATATCCATTAATAATGCAATAATAAAGAAAGACCGAAATCAGTGAAAAGATGGCGATAGAAAAAAGCGAATATTTTATTTCCCGTTTAATTTGAATTGCAGCCGGAAATTTTTTTTGAATGTGCATGTGCTTCCATTTTTCCCTTTTTCGAATAAAGAACAAATAATACCATATTCCCGCTGGAATAAAGTAATAACCTGACGCTAGTAATAAAAAAATTATTGTATAATATTTCAGAAATAAAAAGACGATGTTCATATTAAATAGTTAATTCAGTTGTCCGGTAATTCCATTGATTTATGTATGTGCCCCATCTTTCTTCTACTCTTTTAAAAGTATCTTCATTATACTGATATTGAAATTTTCGGTATTGCTTTTCTTTTTGAAGCTGAGGCAAAATATTATCAATTGCCGCTTCAAAATTTGGAAGATGTAATTCTGAATAAATTCTTTTTAACACCTTAAGAGGATCTGCTTCGAGTTCTTCATACTGTATTTCTATAAGATGTCCCTTTGGAATTAATTTTTTATCTCTTTCGTATTGCTGCGTTAAATACTCAAAATGCTGAAAAATGAGTTCTTCGATTTGCTCATTTGAAAAGTTCTGCATAATATAATTTTTTTTAATCCCTTTGATCCACATATTTCTCATCGAATAAAAAAGATGAAATGGATTGCGACGTATATAAATGAATTTTGCATGGGGAAACATCTCCAGAAGATATTTGATACGTTCAGTATTCGGAGGATTTTTTGAAACGATTTGTCTGCCTTTGTTTTTGAAGGTTAACAGTTTCAGTGTATAGATATATTCTTTTTTCCAACCCATAAGGTACTTCGGATTCCTGAACCGCACGGAACAATTGAGCCATTTATTTGAACGTTTAGGAAAAATAAATCCCCAGTAAGCAGAAAAAGCTGATGCCCTGCCAATTAAAAAACGGTCTTCTTCACAAGGCTCATGAAGCTGAACGATACTGTTGTTGAAAAAATCATCCCTGATCTTTAGTTTGTTAATAATAAATTGAAGCAATTGTTTCATCCATTTTCCAAACAACAAATTTGTAAACGGACATACCATCTCATAATTTGATAAGTAACAGAACCGCTTATCGCTCATGATTAATTTGTGCAGGTAAGTGGTACCGCTCCTGTAATGACCAAGAATAAAAACAGGATCTTTTGAAATAACAGTTCTTTTAATTTTTCCTGAGTAAAAAAGAAATTGTATGCAAGTGCCCGGTAAGGCAATAATGAATTTGAGATAATAAATAAAAGCCAAAAATATTCCTCTTGTTGAGACTCCGCCACTCAGCAGCAATCTTCTTGTAAGTTCCACGAGTGGAATATTAATAGGCAAAAATTTCCTGTTCATTAAGAGTATGATTTGATTTTGGTGTAGTTAACTGAATTAGTTCTTTTCTAAAAATCCTGTATCGCTTGTATAGTTGTGCATTTAAATTTTCCAGCGCACGTATCATTAAAGGATTTGCTTCTGAAACCCAGGACAGTTCTGCACCTGTGAATTTTCTTTTTGCTCCTTCAATAATTGTTTGATAATAAAAAACAGCTTCAAGCCCTTTTCTACGGAAAGGCTTATTGATGCCCATCAGTACTACTCGTATATCAGTGATCTTACTTTTGAGAAAGAGAAATTTGAAAATACCAAATGGAAATAATTTGCCATTCATTCGTTTCAACACCTGGTTAATATCAGGCAATGCAAGAGAAAAACCGAGCTCCTCTCCGTTTACTTCAGCAAAAATGGCAAGCTCCTTAATCAATATAGGTTTGAGCGATTGTGCAATAAAATCGAATTCCTTTTTTTCCATTGGCACAAAGCCCCAGTTATCACTCATGTAATCATTAAAAAGCAAACGAATTTTTTCCACTTCATTTTTAAAATCTTTTCTGTTAAAATGTCGAAATGAAATTTTCTCCTTTTTTACAACAATATGTGAAAGGCGCTTCAAGCGTTGCATGATCTTTTCGTCCTTTAATATATGATCACATATATAAAAAGCGAACAAGTCATGCTCCTTCTCATACCCAAAAGTTTGTAAAAGATCAAGGTAGTATGGAGGATTATAATTCATCTGGATAATCGGCGAACGATCGAAGCCTTCAATTAATAAACCACTTTCATTTGTAAGCGAAAGATTAACCGGACCCCGTGCTACAGTCATACCCTGCTTTCTTAGCCATTCATTTGCAGCCAACAGCAATGCATAAGAAGCAGATTCATCATTGATGCATTCAAAATAACCGAAGAATCCTACTTTGTCCTGGTAATACCGATTGTGTTGATGATTAACAATAGCTGCAATTCTTCCAACGCATTTGACATCCTGAACAGCAATCCAATATTTTATTTCAGCATCGTGAAAAAATGGATTTAACTTTTGATTCAATTGTCTTTTTAAATCGAATAGTAATGGAGGAACCCATAGTGGATCGTTTTTATAAGTTTCCCATGGAAGTTTTATGAACTGTTTCCACTCATGTTTATTTGTTACTTCTTTTATTTCAATATTTATCATTAAAAGATTATTTTATAATTCTAAGAAAACGAGCGGCAGTTTCAATTTTATCAAGTGCATAATCTAATTCGTCATTATTAAGTGCTGCAGTAATTGAAATTCTTATCCTCGATTTTTTCTTTGGCACTACAGGATAAAAAACAGGATTTACGAATATTCCGTCATCATGCAAAGCGTGGCAGAATTTCAACAACTTTACTTCATCACGAATAATAAGCGGGATAATAGCACTGGCAGATTGATTTTGTTCAAATCCCATCTGTTCAATTCGCTCCTTGAAATAATGAATGTTTCGCCATAACTTTCTATAACAGAAAAAATCTGTTTGAAGTAAATGAATAGCCTCAATTAGTTGTGCAGCCATATTCTGAGGGATAGAAGTGGAAAAAATAAAAGGTCTGCTTGTCAATTCGAGAAAGCTGATTAATTCATAAGAGCCGGCTATAAAGCCGCCAATTCCTCCCAAGGCCTTTCCCATAGAACAGGAGATAATGTCGGCTTTTTGTTCCATTGCAAAATAACTGTGTGTTCCCTGTCCATTATCGCCAATCACTCCAATTGCATGCGATTCATCTACCATTACCCAGGCATCGTTCTCTTTTGCCACTTGCATAATTTCATTCAGAAAAGCAATATCGCCATCCATAGAATACACGCCGTCAATAATCACAAGCTTATTGTTGAATGCTGATGCTTTCACCAGTGCAATTTTAAGAGAAGCCGGATCATTATGTTTGAAGAAAATTTTGTTCGTATTGCAGCAGCCATCAATAGCGCTCGCATGCACAGACATGTCAAGGAGCGCGGCATCTGCAGGTGTTAAGAGCGCATTTAGCAATCCATAGTTAGCAGCGTAGCACGAATTGTAAGTAATAGCTGAATCATAGCAAATGAAAGAAGCAATTTCACTTTCTAATTTTTTATGCAATGGTGTGGTTCCTGCCAGCATAGGTACACTGCCGGAGCCGGCACCAAACTTTTTCATTGCGAATACTCCTGCATTAATTATGGCGGGATGCTGTGCAAATCCCAGATAATCGTTGGAAGCGAGATTAACAGATGCAATGGATGGGGACATTTTATTTCCTGTTGCACTGCCAATTGAAAAATCATCCACTGTTCTGCGGTAGAAATATAATTCGTTTTCTTTAAATCCTTCAATCACTTCATGTGCTGTCGATAATCTTTCCGCAAAAGAAAATTTCGATATAGTTTCATTATTTTTTAAAGTATAATAGTACTTGTTGCACAATTCAGAGATAATTTCATCAGGTTGAATTTCTTCTGTTATGAAAAGATTTTTTTTGTTTTGGTTCATATGGTATATTTTAAAAATTTATGGTGCAATTGCCAAATTGTCTTAATCACCTGTATGCCGATAGTTGTTACTTAAGATCATACTTACAATTTTCCCAGTTTTTTCAAAAAAATATAATGAGACCGAATAGATTCCCACAGTGAAAGATTAGTATATTCTAAATTATATTCGCCTGAAGTACTCTTTAAAATTTTAGTGAGTTCGGGGTAATGAATATGACAAATACCTGGAAACAAATGATGAATTGCATGTGTATTCAAGCCTCCAAGCATAAAAGTGACATATCTATTCTCTGCCATAAGATCTGATGTATTCAGAAGGGTATGAACAGCCCAATTTCTGTGAATAACTCCTTTCTCATCTGTTTCAATAAAATGCGCTTTGTCGTTAGTATGAATTAAAACCTGAACACCCACGGCTATCAAGCCCATTATTATGTTTACAAACAAATAACCCAGAAGTATTTTCCACCATATAACGTTTAATAAAATCAGTGGTAAAATGATAGCATATATTAAATAAAAAAACTTCGAAGCAAAAAACATGAAATACTCCTTCCTGGGATGTCGGACATTTAGCAAAGGGCTATCTTTTTTGGGAATAAATTTAAAATCTTCAAAGTCTTTTACAAAAATCAAAAAGAGTGTGTAAAACATGTAAATGAATAATGCATATAAATGTTGATACCTGTGAAATTTGTATTTAGGCGCCCCAGGCGAAACGCGTAACAATGGATTGGGTTGATTTAAATCAGCATCAATGCCAATTACATTTGGAAAAGTATGGTGAATTCTTACATGATTTAAATGATATAAATACCCGGAACTTCCCAATAAATTCATAGATAAAAGCAGAAGCTTGTTCCATTTCTTTTCTTTGAACAAAGCATTATGAGAAGCATCATGGATGACATTCAGTGCGATTATAATACTTGTAAAACCAAAGATAATCGCATATATCAAAACCATTCCTCCTGTGTTACCCTTTGAATACATCATAAAATAGGAAGAAAAAAAAAGGATAAATAAAAGAATAATTTTCAGACGAATTCTCCAGTCTCCGAATTTTGATAACCCATTACTTTTAAAATAATTCTCTATCCGTTGATGAAGCACCTTATAAAATTCGTGGCTTTCTTTGGTATCATATTTTATTCTTGGTAAAGTGGCTTGTCCAGTTAGCATAAAAAATTAATTTATGATGTGAGAACTTATTATTTAAAATTTTTATTTTACTGTGTCAGTATAAATTTTCACCTTCTATAACGGAACATTGCTACAGAGTATTTGAACCAGTGTAACGTTGTACAGCGCAAGCTTTTCCTGGTTACACAATTTTTAAAAGGAGGATAAAAATTCGCTCCACCACACCAGGGCTGCAATAAGCAAAACCGCAAAAAGTATTAAAGCCGCAATGCCGAGACCGCTACCAATATTCGCCTTTGTTGTTTTTTTAGTGCCTGATTTTTTAGCATTGCTGCCAAATATTATGGCTAATATCCCGAGCGGAATTACAAGAAAAAGCGTATACCAGGGTATTAACGCAAATAGCAAGGCCAGAGCACCAAACCATAATGAGGCATTAGCCATGTTGTCCGCTTTTGCTGTATCATCCGCTATTTTATAATGATGCTTTTTTAATTTGTGCATCGCAATTTTAAAAGCCAGTCTTTGAAAGAATCCCATCTTTTTTTCTTTCACTTCGGCAGGAGGTTTTAGTGACGCACTAACTTTTGCAGTTGTATCTTCTGCGGGCTTTGTTTCTGCAATTGGAATGGTAGTAGCAGAAATAAGAGAAAGACAAATACCAATTAAAAGAATGACGTAATATTTTGTTTTCATATCTATTAGTTTTGGTTTAAAAAAATATTTGAACATTTGAAAAAACCTTCACTCTTCATACGACCATTGTTTATCATTTATGTCTTTTAAAAAACATGGAATATTAATTACATGAAGGCAATAAGGATGGGTAACTTGTTTTAAAATGATTATTACTCCAGCAATTTCCCATACCGGAACCATCCCATAAAAGATCAACACCCGGAAGTGGAATGGGAAGTGATGGCGGAGCAGCACCATTTTGTTGAACGACATTGTTCTGAATTCTTGCTCCATCAGGGTTTGGTTCAATGTCTGCAAAAGCCTCCGGGGGAATGCCTGCAAGCGCACCCAGCACTAACGTACTGAAAACTGTAATACCTGCAAAATTGTTATCTGTAACAGTATTCTTTTCCACAGAGGTTTCATCTGTGCCAAGTATAAGTATTCCTAATCCTGATGGCACAAATGATTCCAATTCACCCGGCTCTCCAAAATTGACATGATTGTTGTTGTACACATGGTTATTTGCTATATAAACATTTGTTGATGTTTTGACATCCTTGCCCGGTAACAGATCTATTAACATGCCGCAAACATTATTGTATGACTGGTTATGGGTAACATTAATGTTCGATGAATTTTCTACTTCCAGACCATTAACATTTTCAAATGCAAAGTTGAACTGCATATTAACGTCAGATGACTGCCCGACATAAATACCGGTATCGGTATGCCCGCTTGCACTGCAATGTTCAATCACTCCATGAGAAGAATGAACAGGAAAAATTCCATATTCACCATTGTCAATTGTTGTAACGTGAGAGATGGTAAAATTATCAACACCATTCAGCAGCACACCATTTTCTTCAAAATTGCGCACCGTTACATTTTGAAGTGTGAAGCCATCGCCTGCATCTGTAACGCTGATGCCATCTTCTTCGTCTCCCGGATTTTGAATAATTACACCAGTACCATTTTCAGTAACACCAACCAATTTAATTCCTGCCTTCGCAACGGTTATTGCTTCAGTATAAGTACCTGGTTCAATTTTTATAAGCATACCTGCTTCTGCAGCATCAACAGCCGCTTGTATTGACTCGCCGCTGTGAACAATAATGTCTGCTTTTGCATTACTTAAATCTGAAGATGATTGAGATTGCTGCAGTGTTTGTTCTTTCTTACAACTGCTGAATATGACAATTATGATGAACAACATCATAAAGCCTGTTGATAACGAGGTATGTTGTATGATACCTTTATAGATTGTCTTCATAAAAACCTCCTTTGTTTTAAATATTTTAAAAGATTAGATAGTATAACAATAAAAAAACCAGAGATGCTTCCATCAGCCAGAGGAGAAATATCTTTTTACTTTCATAATAATTCCACATGCAAAATCCATGAACAGAACATTTATCTCTAAAAAAATCAATAAAAGAAACTGAACTAATGGACTGTAAATGCTTTCTTTTTCCTTAATCAACCTGTATGTAAAAAGTACTGGTAAGCAATATGCAAACAGCAAAAGAGGTGATACCCTTTTTATTGAAATACTTCCCACACTCTTATTTTTTTCAAAAAATGGAGCAGGTAACTGATCGGAAGATCTGCTTCTCTTCCCAGCTACTTTTTTTGTTTTGTACTCCAGGGTTTGCATACTTTTAAGCTTATGATGTCATAATAAATATTTTCAATCTAACATTCGTGATTAAAAAATAAAATTGTTGTCACTACAATTTATCTTTTTCATTTGAAGTTTGTTGAATGACCCACTCTAACCCTCTCCTTTAGCAGAATCGCTTTGAGAAAAGGAGAGGGGCTGTAAAGTGGGGTCAAGCTGGTTTAGGCATTTTACAATTTTTTGCTTACATACTTAATGTATTTGTAAGAGATACCAGGCTAATCACAGGATGGTAATGATGATGGATAACTTGTTTTAAAATGATTATCACTCCAGCAATTATTTACACCGGAACCATCCCATAAAAGATCAACACCCGGAATGGGAATAGGAAGCGATGGCGGTTGTGAACCGTTATTTTGAGCAACATTTTTCAGAATTCGTGCTCCATCCGGATTTGGTTCAATATCAAATGTTTCGGGAGGAATACCTGCAAGCACTGCTAATACCAGTGTACTAAATACTGTGATACCCACAAAATTATTTCCGGTAACAGTATTTTTTTCTACAGTGGTTTCATCGGTACCAAGTACGAGTATACCTAATCCGGGCGGCACAGCTGCTGCCAAATGACCGGGAATTCCAAAATTCGCATGATTGTTGTCGTACACATGATTATTACCAACATAAACATTTGTTGATGTTTTTACATCCTTGCCCGGTAACAGACTTATCAATATGCCGGCAACATTATTGTATGATTGATTCTTGATAACATTGATGTCAGACGAATTTTCTACTTCCAGCCCGGTAACATTTTCAAATGCAACGTTAAACTGCATATTAAGCTCTGATGATTCGCCTGCATGTATGCCAGTATCGGAATGCCCGCTTGCACTGCAATGCTCAATTACCCCATGAGAAGAATGAACGGCGAAAAATCCAAATTCTCCATTGTTAATGGCTGTTACATGTGAGATGGTAAAATTGTCAACACCATCAAGCAGCACACCATTTTTTTTAAAGTCGCGCACGGTTACATTTTGAAGTGTGAAGCCATCGCCTGCATCTGTAACATTAATGCCATCCATCTTGTCTCCCGGATTTTGAATAACTACACTGATACCAAGACCAACCAGCTTAATTCCTGCTTTTGCAACTGTTATAGCTTCAGCATAAGTGCCGGGTTCAATTTTTATGAGCATACCAGGTTGAGCAGCATCAACGGCCGCTTGAATTGACTCACCACTATGAACGATAATATCAGCTTTTGCATTACTCAAATC
>Ga0137374_10009972_pt1 | contig 11200 bp, 9 predicted proteins | sample SagtaG_20_FD_104811 | JGI IMG/M metagenome (GOLD analysis project Ga0137374, IMG submission 104811) | Vadose zone soil microbial communities from Sagehorn Ranch, Mendocino, California, USA - Sage1_R_100_16 metaG | ecosystem: Environmental > Terrestrial > Soil > Vadose zone | place: USA...
CCGCCGCGCCGCCGCCGAGGAGGGCGAAGCCCAGGCCGGAGAGGTAGCTGTAGCGGTCATGGGCGAGCTGGTGGCCGGCATGCACGAGGCCGCTGACGGGCAGGACCATCAGGGCCGAGTAGCTCCAGGCCGCCAGGGCCGCCGGCCAGCGGCGGCGCCCCAGGACGAGGGCGATCGTCACCAGCAGGACGGCCAGCAGGGCCGCGGCGAAGCGCCCCTCGGTCAGGGTCACGCGGGCGGGCAGCTCGTAGAGGGGGGAGAGTCCCGCCGGCCAGAGGAACGTGAGCGGGTAGAAGCCGAGGCTATAGGCGACCATGCCCAGGCGGGCGGCGGGGCCGTACTGGGCATAGCCGGTGACGGCGCCGGCCTGGGGCAGGACCCCCAAGGCCACGACGGCCGCCGCGGCGGCCAGGGCGGCAAAGGGCAGCTTCTCCCGCACGAGCCGCCCCCAGCCGAGCCCCTGCCGCCTAAGGGGGTAGCCATCGAGCAGCAGCAGGGCCAGGGGCAGCGGCAGGGCCGCGGCCTTGGAGAGCAAGGCGGCGGCGAAGGCAGCCAGCGACAGCGCCCGCCAGCGGCCGTGCAGCAGGCCCCCCGCCCCGACGCCGCGCAGATAGGCCAGCACCGCCAGCAGGAAGAAGAAGCCGCAGACCACATCGCGGCGCTCGGTGATCCAGGCCACCGACTCCACGCGCAGGGGATGCACGCCCCAGAGCAGGGCGGCGAAGGCCGCCGCAGCCCTCCCCCCCACCCTCTCCCCAGAGGAGACAGGGTGAAGAGGGGCCCCCTCTCCCCCGCGCGGGGAAGAGCTTGTTCCCTCTCCCCCGTGAGGGGGAGAGGGTGAGGGTGAGGGGGTGGCGAGGAGTCGCTGCGCGACGAAGTAGAACAGGGTCGCATTGGCGGCGTGGAAGAGCAGATTGCCCAGGTGATAGCCCCAGGGGGTGAGGCCGCCCAGCACGTAATTGACGGCCAGGGTGAGCCAGGTGATCGGGATGTAATGCCCCATCAGGGCCGAGGTGAACATCCACCGCAGCTGCGCCCAGCCCAGCCCCCGGTAGAAGGGATTGCCGAGGAAGTTGACCGAATCGTCCCAGTTGAGAAATTGCCCGTCGAGCGAGGGGAGGAAGGCGGCGAAGCTGGCTGCGGCGACGAGCAGCGGGGAAGCCGCCCAAAGCGCCCTCATCGAGGGTGGCTGGCCGCGCCGGCGAGCCGCCCGAGAAACCGGCGCGTCGCGGTCTCGGGATCGGCGGCCGCGCAGACGGCGGAGATCACCGCCACCGCATCGGCGCCCGCGCTCACAACCTCTTCGCAATTGTCCTCGGTGATGCCGCCGATGGCGACGAGGGGAATGGCGATTTCCGGCCGCACTCGTCGGACCAGGTCGGGCCCGACGAGCTGGAAGCCGGGCTTGGTTCCGGTAGGGAACATGCTCCCGACGGCGATGTAGTCAGCGCCGTCGGCGAGGGCGCGACGCGCCTGATCGGCATCGTGGGTGGAGATGCCGAGGATCATGCCGGGGCGCAGGAGCCGCCGGCCGGCGGCGCCCGGGAGATCGTCCTGTCCCAGATGCAGCCCGTCGGCATCGAGCGCCAGCGCCAGGTCGGCGCGGTCATTGACGATGAACAGCGCCCCCGCCTCCCGGCTGCGCCGGCGAAGGATCTGCGCGACGGGGAAGAGTTCCGACAGGGGCATCGCTTTCTCGCGGAGCTGGACCATCCGGCAGCCGCCCGCCAGCACGGCCTCCAGCAGCTCGGGAAGCGTGCGGCCGCGGGCGGCGCTGCGATCGAGAATCACGTACAGCGGCGACGGCAGCTTCACGATTTGTTTTCCCTCTCCCCTCCGGGAAGAGGGTCGGGGTGAGGGGGCACGATTCTACAAGCTCTGCTCCAGGCGGGGCAGGGTGAACTCGCCGGCGAGGAAGACCGGATCCGCCAGCAGCTTCAAATGATACGGAATGGTGGTCTTGACGCCTTCGACAATAGTTTCCGATAGGGCCCGGTGCATCCGGGCGATGGCCTCGGCCCGGTCGCGTCCGTGCACGATGATCTTGGCGATGAGCGAATCATAGTGCGGGGGCACGGTATAGCCCGCCATCATATGGCTGTCCACGCGCACGCCCGGCCCGCCGGGCGGTACCCAGGCGGTAATCCGGCCCGGCGAGGGGACGAAGTGGTCGGGGTCCTCCGCATTGATTCGGCACTCGATAGCATGGCCGCTGAAGTGGATGGCAGCCTGCTTGTAGCCCAGGGGCTCGCCCGCGGCGATGCGGATCTGCTCACGAATCATGTCCATCCCCGTGACCAGCTCGGTGACCGGATGTTCGACCTGGATGCGCGTGTTCATCTCGATGAAATAGAAGTGGCCGCTCCGGTCCACGAGGAATTCGACGGTGCCGGCCGAGACGTAGTTGACGGCATTGGCGACCACCAGCGCCGCCTTGTAGAGCTCCGCCCGCGTCTCACGCGAGAGAGCCAAAGCCGGGGATTCCTCGAGCAGCTTTTGGTGGCGCCGCTGGACCGAGCAGTCGCGCTCGCCCAGGTGGACGCGGATGCCGCTCCGGTCGCCCAGCACCTGCACCTCGACGTGACGCGCCTCCTCGACGAATTTCTCGAGGTAGAGCTCGGAGGACCCAAACGCTGCTCCCGCCTCCGCTTGGCAAGTGGCGAAGGCGCGGGCCAGCATCTCGCGCTCGCGGACGATTCTCATCCCGCGGCCGCCGCCGCCCGCCGCGGCCTTGATGATGACGGGATATCCGATCTCATCGGCGAGCGCCTGGACCTGATCCACGCCGTCGAGCGGTCCTTCGCTGCCCGGCACCACCGGCGCGCCGGCCTGCTTGGCCATCTGGCGTGCCTGCGCTTTGTCGCCCATGAGGCGGATGGCCTCGGGCGAAGGGCCGATGAAGGTGATGCCGCAGGCCCGACAGATTTCGGAAAAGGCGGCGTTCTCGCTGAGCAGCCCATAGCCCGGATGGATGGCCTCGCTGTCGGTGATGGCTGCGGCCGAGATGATGGCGGGGACATTGAGATAGCTGGCTCGGGCCTCAGCCGGGCCGATGCAGATGGCCCCGTCGGCCTGCCGCACCGGGAGAGAGTCGGCGTCCGCCCTCGAGTGCGCCACCACCGCGCGGATGCCCATCTCGCGGCAGGTCCGGAGGATGCGGAGGGCGATCTCCCCGCGGTTGGCGATCAGGATCTTCTGAAACATGATGCCCTAGGCCTGATCGTCCGTGATCAGCATTGACGGGTGGCGCTGCGACCTGCCCCCCGCGGCCGCGCAAAGTGGGACCCCCGAGTCTCGTCCGCGCTTGAAGAGCGCGTTCGAGCGAGTGGGTGACGGAGCCGGCCGCGGGGGGCAGGCCGCAGTGACAGGACCCGCTCCATCAGCGCAAGGGCTCGATGAGGAACAGCGTCTGGCCGTACTCGACCGGCTGGGCGTTCTGGACCAGGATCCTGGCGACGCGACCCGCGGTCTTCGCCTCGATCTCGTTCATGAGCTTCATGGCCTCGATGATGCAAAGCACCTGCCCTTCCTTGATCACGTCGCCCTCGTTGACGAAGGGTGGCGCCTCAGGCGACGAGGCGCGATAGAAGGTGCCAACCATGGGAGCCTCGACGGGGACCAAGTGAGCGTCGATCGTATCCCCGGCGAGCTGATCCGCGACCCGCGGCGCGGACGCCAAGGGGGCGTCGCGACTCGGCGCCTGCTGGCGGACCACGCGGACCCGTCGGCCGTCTTCCTCCACTTCCAGCTCGGCCAAGCCGAAGCGCACGGCCAGCTCGACCACCTGCTCGACTATCGTTGCCGAAACGGGGGATGTCGTGGCAGAGTCGGCGGGATCGGTCGCCCGTGGGGCGCTCTCGCCGGCGGACGCTGGCGGTCGCTTCTTCCTGGTCATGACGCTCGCCCTCCTTATCCTGACGTCGCCACGCGGCTCAGGTACTCGCTGCTCCGCGTGTCCACCTTGACGACGTCGCCCTCGTTGAGGAACAGCGGCACCTGGACCACCGCGCCGGTTTCGAGCGTGGCGGGCTTGGAGCCTCCAGAGGCAGTGTCGCCGCGAATCCCGGGATCGGTCTTCACGATCTGCAGCTCCATGAAGTTGGGCAGCTCCACCGTCACCGGGCTGCCGTCGATGAACAAGATCTCGACTTCGGTGTTCTCCTTGAGGAAGTCGCGGGCGTCGCCCACCTCCTCTGCGGAGAGCGAGATCTGGTCGTAGCTCTCGAGGTCCATGAAGTGATAGCGATCGTCCCGGTACAAGTACTGCATCCGCTTCTCGTCGAAGTCCACCAGCTCGACCTTCTCGCCGGCCCGAAACGTATTGTCGATGACCCGGCCCTGCTTCATGTGCTTGAGCTTGGTGCGCACGAAAGCGCCGCCCTTGCCGGGCTTGACGTGCTGGAAGTCGACGATCGCATACGGCTGCCCGTCGAACTGGATCTTCAGCCCCTTCTTGAACTCCGCGGTCGACACCTGCATGCGCTTATGGCCCTTTCCGTCGTTGGATCTTCGCTCGCAACGCGTCCTCGAACCGCTCGCGCGCCAGCGCGTCGCCCGGATCTTTCTTGATCAGACGCAGGAACACCTGCGCCGCCTCGTCCACCAAGCCCTGGTCCAAACACACCGAGCCGAAGCTGACCGTAACGAATGTCTCGTCGGCCATGAGCCGCTCGAGGGACGAGCCCTCGGAGGCCCCGCTGCCGGCCAGCACCTCGAGCAAGGCGCGCGACTCGCGATCGCTCGGGTCGAGCTTCACCGCCTGCCGGAGGTGATCGAGCGCTTCTTCGAGCCGGCCGGTTCGCCGGTGCAGCTCGCTCGCCAGCCGCTGTGCCTCGGCGTCGCGTGGGCTCTTTTCCAGCGCCACTCTGACCTCGGCCAGGGCGCCCTCCGGATTGCCATCGTCCAGAAGGGCTTTGGCCAGGATCAGCCGGGCCGTGCTGTATTGCGGGAAACGCCCGAGCCCTTCGCGGCAAAGGCGAATGGCCTCGCGGGTTCGGCCCGCCTTGCGATACGCATCGGCGAGCGGGGCGAAGGCCAGCGAAGTCGGATCCTTGGCCAGCCGCTCTTCGTATCGCCTGATGATGCCGACCGCCAGGGGGTCTTCCACCGCGACGGTCCCGACCGCCGGGGGGACCGGGTCAGCCATGGCAATGTTCGTTATACGCGATGCGGGCTTATGAGTCAATGACGGGGCGCAGCAAGCTGCCGCTCGCCTCTGCCGAGTTTGGCGGCTGGGGGCTCGGCATGACATCATAAGGCCACCCCGTGAGCGACTTTCCCCCTCAGCCCACAGCCCACGCCCCGCCCCGGGCGCCGGTCCTCGGTCTTGCTCTGGTAGTGGTCGTCATTACCTTCGCTGTCTTCTTCCCGGCGCTTCAGGCGGGCTTCCTCGACTGGGACGAGGAGCCACTGCTCATCAAGAATTTCGCTTACCGCGGTCTTGGACTGACCCAGCTTCGGTGGATGCTCACCACGACTCGAATGGGGCATTACATGCCCATGACCTGGATCAGCTATGGCTGGGACTATGCGCTCTGGGGGATGAAGCCCTTCGGCTACCACCTCACCAATGTGCTCGTGCATGGCGCCAGCGCCGCCGTCCTGTATCTCATCGCGCTCCGGCTGCTCGCTGCCGCTCTCTCACCCTCGGCCCCCTCACCCTCGGCCTCTCCCCCTCGCGAGGGAGAGGGAGGCTCGATGCTCCCTCTCCCCGTCGGGCAGAGGGCCGGCGTGAGGGGCGCGGCGATGTTCGCGGCGCTGCTCTGGGCCGTGCATCCGCTCCGCGTCGAATCGGTAGCGTGGATCACTGAGCGGCGCGATGTGCTGTCGGGGCTGTTCTTTCTCCTGGCCGTCCTAGCCTATCTGGCCTACTGCGGGCAGGAGGCGCTGAGCTCCCCGCGCCGCGGGCTTTACTGGCTCTCCCTCGGCTGTTTCGCCCTCGGACTTGGATCGAAGGGCATCGTTGCGACGCTGCCGGCGGTGCTCCTGCTGCTGGACGTGTACCCGCTGAGACGGATCAGCGACCGGGCGTCAGCGCGCCGCGTCCTCATCGAAAAGATTCCATTCGCCGTGCTGGCCCTGGCCGCCGTCGCCGTCGGCTTCTGGGCAGTCGTGCGCGGGGGTGGGATGACGCCGCTGAGCCAGCTCGGATGGGTCGAGCGCATCGCGATCTCGTTCTACGCTCTTGGCTTCTACCTCTTGAAGACGGTGTGGCCGGCGGGCCTTGCTCCGCTTTATGCGCTGCCGGCACCGCTCGATCCCGCCGCTTGGCCATTCCCGCTGAGCGCGGCGCTGATCGTCTCCATCACGGCGGCGGCGGTCGCCCTCAGGCGCCGCTGGCCCGCCCTCTTGGTCGTCTGGGCGGCCTATCTCGTGATGCTGCTGCCTGTGGTCGGGCTGGCCCACAATGGCTATCAGATCGCGGCCGACCGATACACCTATCTGCCGGCGCTCAGCTTGGCGCTCCTCGCCGGCGGCATCGTCGCCTCCGCGGGCCGTGCGCGGGCGACCGGGCGTTTCCGGATCGTCACGGCGGTCCTGGCCGCGCTGGTCATCGCGTCGCTTGGGGCCGCGGCCTGGACGCAAGCCCGGCTCTGGCATGACGGCGTCACGCTCTGGGGGCATGCGGTGACACTGGATCCCGCGTCAGGCATCGCGCACGCCAATCTGGGCGGGGAGCTGATCCACAAGGGCCGGACCGTGGAGGCCACCCTCGAATTCGAGAAAGCCATCGTATTGCGTCCGAACTACCCCGAGGCTCATCTCCGCCTCGGCGTCCTGCGGGCGCAGGGCGGGGACGTGGCGGCCGCGGACGCCGAGTTCCGCCGTGCGCTCGAGCTGAGACCGGGCCTGGCAGTCGCCCAGAACAACCTGGGCGTCAGCCTGGCGCGCGTCGGGCGCCTCGCCGAAGCGCTCGGGCACTTCGAGCGCGCGGCGAGCCTGGATCCCGACTCGGCGGATTTCCGGAACAATCTGGGCCTGGCCCTGGCCCAGCTCGGCCGACTGGCCGAGGCGGAAGCGCAGTTCGAGGCGGCGGCGCGGCTCAGGCCGGGGTTCAGCGAAGCCGAGGGCAATCTGGCGCGGGCGCGCCAGCTACTGGGCAAGTAGGGTGAGTCATGGGGCCCGATCTGATTCACTCCTGAGCCGCGCATATTCGAAGCCGATCCACAGAAAAAAGAAGACACCCAGCTGGATCGAGGCCTGATAGAAGAGTGGGAAGGCCTCATCGGAGTGGAGCTCGAAAGCATAGCTCACCGCCGTGATGGCAGTGATAAGCGCCATTTCGATGAGGCGTACTCTGTCGGCACGTTGCCCGCGCCACGGGAGCAGCACCAGGAGCACCAGAAAGGAATAGTAGTATCCCGTCAGCGAGAGCGCGAAGAAGATCAGAGGGATCGAGTACATGATGCTCTCGGCCGGGCGAGCTCGGAGAATGAGAGGAATGGCGACAAGCAGGTAGAAGACCGACACTACAAGGGGTACCCAGGGAGCAGGACGCGCTGCCAGGAGGGCTGCGTGAGCCACAAGGAAGTTTCCCTCTGGGCTCATACTCCATGGCGCAGCGGTGAAGGCAATGAGCGGACTTAGCCCGACCGAATTGCTGAAGGGAACTTCCGCATGTAATCGGATCTTGGCCAGAAATTCGGGGAGAAGAGACCGCCCTTCTCCCCAGACGACCAGACCGGCCGCTACCATGAGCACGAGTGCGGCCGCGGAGCCCAGGCAGCGCGACAGAGCGACGTCGCGTTCTTTGTTCCGTCGGTACTGGAGCCATTTGATGCCGAGTGGCACGAAAAAGAGAGCTGGAAAGATTCGGGCGAGCGCTGCGTACCCGAGGAAGATCCCTGCCGTTCCACCAAGGCCGCGTGCGAAGGCTGCGACCCCGGCAAGCAGTGCGGCAACCCAGTCCCAGCGCAAGATCGAGCCTCCGATGAAGTCGAACCGTCCGAAGAAGCTGAGGGAGAAGAAAGCGATCGCGAGTGTAGCGGGAATCGACCCGAAGGTCCGTCGCACAAAGTAGAACGCCGCGATCATGATGAGGTAATCGAACGAAGTGAGAAGGGTAAGAGTGAAGGTGTTCGCCGGAAGGCTGCGAAGGAGAGAGTGGAGCAGGAGCGCCCGCGGCAGGGGATCATTGTACCCGTGATCGACTAGGAGCCGGTCCCACTGTGTGATGTGGGGACCAAAGAACGTGAGATCACGCTTGAAATCTAGCCAGCGGTCCGCCGAAAAGCGTCTTCGGACCGCCTCAGGATCTATCGAGCCGACTTCATGCAGCACGTAAGTCTTCAGGCTTCGCACCTGCGTAATCGATCCGAATGCTCCAAGCTCGCGACCCGCCACGAATGTGGCTTCGTAAAGCCCCGAATATCCAAGCTCCGGGAGGTATTTGGCACCCGTGAAGTAGTGGAAGGCGTCCCAATAATGAATGTGGCCCCAGCGGACATGGAAGAAGCCGAAGTTGGGGAAGCTGAGAACCGCTCCCGTCACTACCGCAAAGAGGAGGATCCTGAGCGTTTGGGAGAGCGGTTTGCCGCGGGCGAGGAAAAGGAAGAACAGCCCGAGTAGGACCAGGAGCAGGATACGAGCCGCTCGAAATACCTGATATGGATCCATCTCACCCGCGGCATGGGTAGGAAAGATTAAGCCCCTCATCGAACCGAGACCTGCGGATACGCGCATTGGGCCGGTGTGGCGGGGGCTGATGCAAGTGTTTTTGCTGGAGCAACGCTGGCCAGTTCCAGGCTGCGGTCTTGTTCTGCAACCACGGGGCGGTCAATAAGGCCTGTCCGGGCGCCAGTAGCAAGGTCAAGCCAGACGGTCGAGGACTTCCAGCACAGCTGCCTGGGGAACGTCGAAGACCAGGCGGAACGAGCCGATCTCGGGGGCCAGGACGAAGGGCACGCGGCCGTCGCGGGCCTTCTTGTCGCGGGCCAAGGTCTCGAGGACCGCATTGGGCACCACGCCGGTGCCGGCCACCGGCAACCCCGCGCGCTCGAGCAGCCGCCGCTGGCGCTCCGTCGTCTCCGCCGCCGCCACGCCGAGCTTCTCGGCCAGCCGCGCCTCCGCGACGATGCCGAGAGAGATCGCCTCGCCATGGGCCCATCGCTTGTAGCCGGTGACGGCCTCGAGCGCGTGGCCGATGGTGTGACCGTAGTTCAGCACGGCGCGCAGCTCCGCCTCCTGCTCGTCCCGCTCCACCACCGAGGCTTTGATGCGGCAGGAGCCCGCCACCACACGCTCGAGCGTCGGCAGGTCGCGCCGGAGCACGTCGGCGAGGTGCTCTTCCAGGTCGCGGAAGTAGTCGGCGTCGAGCACAATGCCGTGCTTGATCACCTCCGCGAGCCCCGAGCGGTACTCGCGCTCGGGCAGCGAGGTGAGCACCGCGGGATCCGTGAGCACCAGCCGCGGCTGATGGAAGGCGCCGATGAGGTTCTTGGCGCGCGGGTGGTCGATCGCGGTCTTGCCGCCGATGGAGGCATCGACCTGGGCGAGCAGGGTGGTGGGGAGGTGAACGAGGTTCATCCCCCGCATATAGGTCGCGGCGACGAAGCCGGCCAGATCGCCCACCGCGCCACCGCCCAGCGCCACGATCGTGGACGTTCGATCGAAGCCCGCGTCCACCAGGCGGTCCCACGCCGCGCGCGCCACATCCAGCGTCTTGGCCTGCTCGCCATCGGGGAGCAGGATATCGGTGACCTCGAAGCCCGCCTCGGTAAGGCTGTGCCTCACCGCCCCGCCGTGAAGTCCGAGGATGCCGGCGTCGCTCACGAGGGCAACCTTGCGGCCGGGCTCGAGCTGACGCAGCTCAGGCCCGACTTGCGTGAGGGCGCCCGTGCCGACGAGGATGAAGTAGGAGCGAGGGCCGAGATTGACCGGAATGCGCAGCACGCGGGCCCTACCAGCCTTTGAGGTAGTCGAGATACCCCTGGTGATTGCGGCGGATCTCGTCCATGCTGTCGCCGCCGAACTTGTCGAGAAACGCCGTGGCCAGCACGATCGCCATCATCGCCTCGCCGACGACGCCGGCCGCCGGCACCGCGCACACGTCGCTGCGCTCCACCACGGCCTCGACGGCCTCCTTGGTCTGCACGTCCACGGAGCGCAGCGGCTTGCGCAGCGTCGAGATGGGTTTCATCGCCGCGCGCACGATGACCGGTTGGCCGTTGGTGACGCCGCCCTCGAGCCCGCCGGCGCTGTTCGAGGCGCGCTGGAAGCCGCCGTCCTTGTCGAGGAGAATCTCGTCGTGAACCTGTGACCCCGGCCGGCGCGCCGTCTCGAACCCAAGACCGACCTCCGCTCCCTTGATGGCGTGAATGGAGCAGAAGGCCTGGGCCAGCAATCCGTCCAGCTTGCGATCCCACTGGACGTAGGAGCCGAGCCCCACCGGGCAGCCCAGCGCCACCACTTCGAAGACGCCACCGAGCGTGTCGCCGGCGGCTTTGGCCCGGTCGATGGCGTCGATCATCGCGCGCTCCGTCCCGGCGTCGGCGCAGCGAACTTCCGATTCCTCGGCCCGCCGGTGGATTTCGTCCCATGGGAGCTCGAGCGCGCCGACGCGGATGCCGCCGATCTCGATCACGTGGCTCAGGATCGTGATCCCGAACTCGCCGAGGAGCTTCTTGGCCACGCCCGCGACGGCCACGCGGGCCGTCGTCTCCCGGGCGCTCGAGCGCTCGAGCACGTTCCGGATGTCGTGGTGGGCGTACTTCATGGCCCCCGCCAGGTCGGCATGGCCGGGGCGCGGCCGGGTCACAGTCTTGGGTGTCGTCCCCTCAGGCGGGGCCCCGACCGCCATGGTCTGCTTCCAGTTCTCCCAGTCCCGGTTCTGGATGGTCAGCGTGATGGGGCTGCCGAGCGTCATGCCCCAGCGGACTCCGGAGGAGATGTGGACCTGGTCTCGTTCGATCTTCATTCGCCCGCCGCGGCCGTAGCCGCGCTGGCGGCGGGCCAAGTCCTCGTTGATGTCCGCTTCGGCGAGCAGCAGGCCGGCGGGAATGCCGTCGATGACCGTGGTCAGCGCCTCGCCGTGGGACTCGCCGGCGGTGAGAAAGCGCAGTCCCACGGCGAAGCGGTCCTACCGGGTGGGCGCGGAAGCCGCGGCCGGACCGACGAGTCCCTTGAGGACGGAGGGCGTGAGGAAGACGACGAGCTCGCGCCCTTGCTCGAAGGTCTCTTTCTGCTTGAAGAGCCAGCCCAG
>Ga0137374_10009975_pt1 | contig 11197 bp, 8 predicted proteins | sample SagtaG_20_FD_104811 | JGI IMG/M metagenome (GOLD analysis project Ga0137374, IMG submission 104811) | Vadose zone soil microbial communities from Sagehorn Ranch, Mendocino, California, USA - Sage1_R_100_16 metaG | ecosystem: Environmental > Terrestrial > Soil > Vadose zone | place: USA...
GCGACCACGTCGGCCTGCACCTCTACAACGGCACCGAGTACCTCGAGGGGATGTTGGCGGCCTACAAGCTGCGCGCCGTCCCCGTGAACGTGAACTATCGCTACGTCGAGGAGGAGCTGCGCTACCTGTTCGACGACGCCGACCTCGTCGCCCTCGTCCACGACGTCGAGTTCGGCCCGCGCATCGACGCGATCGCCGACCGGGTGCCGACCATGCGGGTGCGCCTAGCCGTCGGAGGGGGCGACGGGTACGAAGCGGCACTCGCCGAGTCGTCGCCCAAGCGAGTCGAGATCCAACGCTCGGGTGACGACCACTACGTGATCTACACGGGCGGCACGACCGGCATGCCGAAGGGTGTGGTGTGGCGCCAGGAGGATGCGTTCTTCGCGTGCTTCGGGGGTGGCAACCCCATACGCGTCCACGGTCCGGCCGAGCAGCCGAGCGACGTCCTCGAGCGGATCACCGAGACGCCCTTCGTGGTCCTGCCGCTCGCGCCGCTCATGCATGGCGCCGCGCAATGGACGTCGTTCATGTGGCTGTTCGCGGGCGGACAGGTGGTGCTCACGCCGTCCCGGCCGCGCACCGACTACTCCGCCGTCTGGCGGCTCATCGGCGACGAGCGGGTGAACCTCGTCGTGGTCGTCGGCGACGCGGTCGCCCGTCCGTTCGTCGAGGAGTACGCGGCCCACGCGGGCGAGTACGACCCCAGCTCCTTGACCACGATCGGCTCGGGTGGCGCGCCGCTCTCGCCCTCACTCAAGTCGACGTTGGCGGAGATGTTCCCCAACGTCTTCATCGCCGATGGCTACGGCACCTCCGAGACCGGCGCGCAGGCCACCAATCTCGGGGGCAGCCGTTTCTCGCCCATGGACCCGAACACCGTCGTGCTGGACGAGACCACCCTGGAGCCGGTCGAGCCCGGCCGCGGGGCCGTCGGCCGGGTGGCCCGCCGCGGCCACATCCCGTTCGCCTACCACAAGGACGCGGAGAAGACGGCGGCCGCGTTCGTGGAGCACGCCGGCGAGCGATGGGTCCTCACGGGTGACATCGCCACTCTTCTCGACGACGGCAGCATCGAGATCCTGGGCCGGGGCTCGCAGTGCATCAACACCGGCGGCGAGAAGGTGTTTCCCGAAGAGGTCGAGTCTGCCCTGAAGGCGCATCCAGCCGTCTATGACGTGCTGGTGGTCGGCGTGCCCGATGAACGGTGGGGCCAGCGGGTCACCGCCCTCGTGCAGCCCCGGCCCGGAACGTCGGTCGATCTCGGGTCCTTGCAGGCCCACTGCCGCACGCTGGTTGCCGGGTACAAGGTCCCACGAGGGCTGGTGGTCGTCGACGAGGTCGTGCGCTCACCCGTGGGCAAGCCCGACTACCGCTGGGCCCAGCGGGCCGCGGAGGTCGCGGGGTGATGGAGTGCCGAAACGAGGCCGACGGCCGAGCGCCGGCGGAGCGGGACGACGTGTAGCCGAACGGCCGAAAGGCGGTGAGCTAGCCCGACGAGTATGTGCGGGCCCCCGGGGGATAGAAGTAGCCCTCGGCCGACAGGGCCTTGGACACCCTGGTGGGGGAGGCGGCACGACGCTTGGCCGCCGGTGCGGCTCGGGGCAGGGTGGGCGGGCGGTTCCGGGGGCCGCGCGTCGATCGTGCGGCGCGCTTCGGTGCGGTGGCGGGCATGGGCCAGGCCCTACCCCATCGGTCGAGTTGCCACTCCGATGGGTCAGAGGGCGAGGAAAATCGAGGCCAGCCAGCTACCGGTGAGCGGGACGACGCTCAGCGCGGCACCGGCGCCGAGCAGCCACCGCAGCACCTCCGCGGGCGGCGTGTCAGGAGGCAGGGCAAGGACGAGACCGCGCCGCGAGTGGTCCTGGAGGCGCCGCCACCCGGCCGGCAGCTCCCAGCCGGCGTCGCGGAGGCGGTTCAGGCCGTTCGGGCCGGTGCCGTGCTGGATCCCTACCGAGGCGGGCTCGAACCCCCTCCGGCGCCGCGCGCCAGGGGTCCACGTGCAGACCGGGACGTCGGGGCCGCGGCCTGAGAACAGCCCGAACAGCGACGAGCGGGTGTCGCCGACGGCGTCGGACGGGATGCCGGGCTGGAAGTTGATCCAACCCGCGTGATCACGGGCAAGCGTGATCATGCGGGCGACGACCACATCGGGCTGTTCCGGTCGGAACTCGATCAGCTCGGGCTCGGCCACGGGGCTGTGTCTACCGCGTCAGCGAGCAGCAGACGGCACCCGCGCCAGTAGGGTTGACGGACCGTCAGATTCTGGCTGAAGGGATCGAGCGATGCTCGAAGCGAGGAACCTCTGGGAGCTCGTCGTCCTGCGAGCCGAAGCCACCCCGGACGCGCAGCTCGGCGTCGACGAGGAGAAGCGCACGATCTCGTTCTCGGACCTCGTCGGCGAGGCCGAGCGCGCGGCCGCGGGCCTGGCCCGGGTCGGCATCGGCGTGGACGATGTCGTGTCCTGGCAGCTGCCCACGTGGTTCGAGTCGATGGTGCTCGTGTGCGCCCTCTCGAGGCTCGGGGCCGTGCAGAACCCGATGTTGCCGATCTACCGCCAACGCGAGGTGGGCTTCATCACCCGCCAAGCCGCGAGCGCACTGCTGGTCGTCCCGGGCACGTGGCGCGGCTTCGATTACGAGGACCTGGCCCGGTCGGTGGCCGTCGAACGCCCCGGCCTCAAGGTGCTCGTCGCCGACCGCGCCCTTCCTCAAGGTGACGCGTCGACACTGGCGCCGCCGCCCGAGCCGCCGTCGACGCCCGGCGACGCGCCGGTGCGGTGGGTCTTCTACACATCGGGTACGACGGCCGATCCCAAGGGCGCGAAGCACACCGATGCGACGATCATGGCCTGCGCGGTGGGCATGTCCGAGCGGTTGGCGCTCACGCCCGACGACCGCGCCGCGATGGTCTTTCCGTTCACCCACATCGGCGGCATCACGTGGTTGTTCGCCAGCCTGCTCACCGGGTGCACGCTGATCTTCCTGGAGGCGTTCGATCCGAAGGCCACCGTCGAGCTGCTGCAGCGGGAGGAGGTGACGGTGGCCGGCGCGGGCACGCCGTTCCACATGGCGTACCTCGCCTACCAGCGCGAGCAGGGCGGTGCGTCGATCTTCCCGCACGTGCGGGTGTTCCCGGGGGGCGGCGCACCGAAGCCGCCGCAGCTCCACTACGACGTGAAGGCGGAGATCGGCGGCGTCGGCATCGTGTCCGGTTACGGTCTCACCGAAGCGCCGATCGTCTCGATGGCGTCTGTCGACGACAGCGACAACGTGCTGGCCCACACCGAGGGCCGAGCGACCCGTGGCGTCGACATGCGGGCCATCACCCTCGACGGCCGCGTCGCCGAGTTCGGCGAGGAGGGCGAGATCCGGGTACGGGCGCCGCAGCTGATGAAGGGCTACCTCGACTCGACCCTCGATGCCGAGGCCTTCGACACCGAGGGGTACTTCCGCACCGGCGACCTCGGCCGGCTCGACACGATGGGCAACGTCGTCGTCACCGGACGCCTGAAGGACATCATCGTCCGGAACATGGAGAACATCTCCGCGAAGGAGCTCGAGGACCTCCTCTTCACGCACCCGAAGGTCGCCGACGTCGCGGTGGTCGGCCTGCCCGACACCCGCACCGGCGAGCGGGCGTGTGCCGTCGTGGTCGCCGAGGACCCGGCGGATCCGCCCACCCTCGCCGAGCTGTGCGCCGCGCTGCTCGAGCACGGTCTCATGAAGCAGAAGCTGCCGGAGCAGCTCGAGTTGGTCGACAGCCTTCCCCGCAACCCGACGGGGAAGGTCCTCAAGTACGAGCTGCGCGCGCAGTACGCCGGCGCCTGATCCGAAGGGAAGACCGTGGGTTTGTTGGACGGCAAGACCGCGATCGTCACCGGCGCGGGTCATGGCATCGGCCGCGGCCATGCGATGGAGTTGGCGCGACACGGCGCCCATGTCCTCGTCAACGACCTCGGGTCGTCGGTGAGGGGCGAGGGCGCGAGCCCTGACGCCGATTTGACCGTGAAGATCATCGAGTCCCGCGGCGGGGTCGCGGTCGCGAACTACGCCGACGTCGCCGACGAGGCCGGGGCCGAGGCGATGGTGCAGCAGGCCGTCGACAGGTGGGGCCGTCTCGACGTCCTCGTGAACAACGCGGGCATCGTCCGCGACAGCGTCATCTGGAACATGGGTGTCGACGACTTCGACGCGGTCATGCGCGTCCATGTGCGGGGGACGTGGCTGCCCTGCCACTTCGCGGCGCGCCACTGGCGGGCGCGCAGCCAAGCGGGAGAGGCGTTCACCGCCCGCATCATCAACACGGTCTCGGGGGCGGGACTCGTCGGCAACTTCGGCCAGACGAACTACGCCACCGCAAAGGCCGCGATCGCCAGCCTGACCCAGACGCTGTCGCTCGAGCTGTACCGGATGGGCATCACGGTCAACGCCATCGGCCCGGCCGGCGCCACCCGGATCACGGCGACGATGCCCAACGCGCCGGACGTCATCGAGCCCGACGACCTGGCCGAGGGCGACTGGAACCCGATGGACCCCGCGGTGTCCTCACCGGTCGTGGCCTGGCTGGCGAGCGACGAGGCCCAGCACGTCACCGGTCAAGTGATCCGCGCCGTGGCCCAGCGGCTCGTCTGGATGAAGGGTTGGACGGACGGCCCCACCATCGACAACGGCGGCAAGCGCTGGGACGCGACGAAACTCGGGATGCAGCTCGCCACGGACGTCTTCGGCACCCGCGCCCCGGGTCTGCGCTTCTGACCGGTTTGGGAGCGGGCGGTGATGAGGCGCGAGGCTGTCGGCCCATGGCGCGCTGGAACCGCGAGGACATCCCTGACCAGAGCGGGCGCACGGTGCTCATCACCGGCGCGAACAGCGGGCTCGGCCTGCGCTCGGCCGAGGCGCTGGCCACGGCGGGTGCGAAGGTCCTGCTCGGGTGCCGGAACGCGACGAAGGCCGCGGTGGCGCTCGATGCCGTCAAGGCGGTGGCGACCGGCGCGCCGCCGGAGGTCGTGTCCATCGACCTCGCCGACCTCGACTCGGTCAAGGCGGCGGCCGAGCAGGTCGACGGCATGGTCGACCGGCTCGACGTGCTCATGAACAACGCCGGCGTGATGGCGATCCCCCTCAACCGCACCGCGCAAGGCTTCGAGGCCCAGCTCGGTACCAACCATCTCGGCCACTTCGCGCTGACCGGCCGGCTGTTGCCAGCCTTGTTGCGCGCCGACGCTCCCCGCGTCGTGACGACCTCGTCGCACGCGCATCGGGTCGGGAAGATGCACTGGGACGACCTCAACTGGGAGCGCGGCTACAAGAAGTGGGGAGCGTACGGTCAGTCGAAGTTGGCCAACCTGCTCTTCATGCGCGAGCTCGACCGGCGGGCCACTGCGCACGAGACCGCGCTTCTGTCGGCGGCCGCCCACCCGGGCTACGCCGCGACGCACCTCCAGTCTGTTGGCTCGGAGATGAGCGGCCGCAAGCTCGCCGGCCGGGTGATGGGAGTCGGCAATCGTGTCGTCGCACAGTCCGACGCGACGGGCGCGCTGCCCCAGCTCTACGCGGCGACGATGCCCGACGTGAAGGGCGGTGAGTACTTCGGCCCCGACCGGCTCTTCGAGAACCGCGGTCACCCGAAGCGGGTCGGCAGCACCTCGCGCTCCCGAAGAGAGGCTGACGCCCGGCGCCTCTGGGAGGTCTCGGAGGAGTTGACCGGGGTCACCTACCCGTGGCCCGGTTAGCTACGCGGGGTCGCCGAGGGCGCCGGCTTCCCGGAGTTCGGCGATCCGAGGTTCGTCGTAGCCGAGGACGTCGCGGAGGACCTCGTCGGTGTGCTGGCCGACCGCGGGAGCCCGGCTCGGCACCTGGTGCGCCTCGCCCACGAGCTTGACCGGATGGGGGAGTTGGTCCGCGCCGACGTCGGCGGCCGGCAGCCAGGGGAGGCGAGCCTGGAACTGCGGGTCATCGGCGAGGGTCTTCGGCGTGTTGGCCGGCGCGATCGGCGTGTTCACCTCGCCGCCGAAGACCACCCACGCCGCGGTGGTGCGGGTGCGAAACACGGCGCGCAGCTCGGCCCGCAGCTCGGTGTTGCCTCGGGCGTGGTCCGCGTACTGCGAGCCGGGATGGCGCTCGAACAGGTCGGGCCGACCGATTCCGTCGCAGAAGTTCTTCCAGAACTCCCGCTCGCTGGCCATGAACAGGACGTGCCCGTCGGCGGTCTCGTAGAACTGGTAGCGGACGCCGTCGCGCATCCCGGCCGTACCGGGCGCCCGGCGCTCGTACCCGTCGGCCGCGTTTCCGGTGACCTCGCTGTCGGGGCGCTCGTAGGCTTTCCACGTTTCGCTCCGCAACCAGTCCATGGCGGCGGCCGCGTCGGACTGGGCGATCTCGAGGCGGCAGCCTTCGCCGGTGGCGCGGGCGCGGACGATGCCGGCGAGTATGCCGAAGGCGCCGAACAACGGCCCGGCGTGGATGCCGACCGACGGGTGCTCGGGAATCGCGCAGAAACCGTCGGCGGTCGTCTCGGGCTGCACGAGACCAGCCCACGCGTCGTACGCGATGCCGTGGCTCGGCAGGTCCTTGTACGGCCCGGTCATGCCGTAGCCCGAGATCGTGCAGAACACGATGCGCGGGTTGACCGTGCGCATCTGGTCGTAGCCCAAGCCCCGCCGTTCGAGCCCGCCCGGTCGCATCGCTTCGACGACGGCGTCGGCGTGGCGGACCAGTTCGAGGTAGGTCGCGACGCCGGCCTCGCTGCGCAGGTCGAGCACGATGCTGCGTTTGCCGCGGCTGATGTGCAGATGCATCAGCGACACGCCCTCGACGATCGGCCATGTCATCTGGCGGATGTAGTCGCCCTGGGGGGCCTCCACCTTGATGACGTCGGCGCCGAGGTCGGCGAGGTGGGTCGTGATCTGGCCCGGCCCGAGCATCGAGCTCTCGATCACTCGGACGCCGTCCAAGGGCGGCGGTCGGTCGGACATGGTTCGGTCGCCTCCGATCTGACGGTGCGTCAGATGCTAACGGTGCGTCGTTGAGGCTCAGACGCCGTAGGTGATCGGGGTGCCTGGACGCACGTCCTTGTGCAGACCCTCAGGTGACTTCACCACTTGGCCGTTCACAAGGACGTAGTCGATCCCGACGGCCTCTTGCGCGGGGTTCGCGACGGTTGACCGGTCGGAGACGGTCGTGGGGTCGAACACGGTGATGTCGGCGTCGGCGCCCCGCTGCAGGCGTCCCTTCCTGCGCAGGGCCGGGGCGCGCGCCTCGAGGCGGCGCGCCGGCAGGATCGTCATCTTGGCCAGCGCGTCCATCAACGAGAGGACCTTCCGCTCGCGCACGTACACACCCAAGGTCCGGGTGAAGCAGCCGGTGCTCCTCGGATGGTTGTTGTTCTCGGGTTCGAGGATGGCGTCGCTCCCGATCATCGTCAGCGACGACTTGAGCCCGGCCACCACGTCGTCGTCGGGGATCGCGTAGGCGACCGCCAGCTTGTTCTCCTCGCGGTACTGCCGGAACGTCGCTTCGGTGAGGCGCTCACCGGTGCCCGGGATCTCGAGGTCGCCGTAGGAGATGTGGTAGCGGTCCTGCCAGCCGTCGGCGAAGCGGGGCGACGCGAGGTACGTCGCCCAGAAGTCGTACGGATACATGCACGCCGACACCCCATGGCCGTCGGCCAACGCTTGGTCGAGGAGCGCGAGCGAGTCGGGCATCGAGAAGGTGCCGCCCGTGCTGGTGATGTGCTCGACATGGACGCCCGCTCCCGTGTCCTTGGCGATGCGGATGATCTCGTCGAGAGTGTCACGGTTCGTGCCCGGCGGCTGATTGTCGGAGTAGCGGCCGTGGAAGAAGCACGGCACGCCCTTCTCGGCCGCCACCTCGGCTTGGGCGCGCATCTCGTCGTAGGTGATGCCAGGCGTGTACTCGGGCTCGAAGTCGACGCCGATCCAGCCCTGGTCGATCTGCTGGGCCACGTCGTCCTTGAGGCGGGCGATCTGGTCGGCGGTCGCGGCGTCGCCCGACCCGAGACCGATCCAGCCCTCGCCCCGCATCCATGGGTTGTCGTACGCGCCCCCGTAGTGGCACGGCGAGCCCTCCGACCCCCACCGCGCGAAGAAGTCGGGAGCGCGGGCGTCGAGGCCGTGGCAGCCAAGGTTCGTGGTGACGCCGTCGGCGATCTTGAACCAGATGCCGTAGCCGTTGGGCTCGTACGACAGGATGTCGATGAAGCCCGGCGCCACGACCCGGTCGACGACATCGAAGATCGTGCGTCCGGTGAGTGCCGACGTCGAGATGGCCGCCACCGTCGGACCGTCGATGCCGACGTTGGCCACCCGGTCGTAGCCCGACGCCGGGTCCATCACCCGGCCGTTCGCGAGCACGGCGTCGTAGACGTGATCGGCGGCAGGTGCCGCCGCGGCACCCTCGACGGCCGCGGGCTCCGATGGTGACGTATGGCCATCGGTCAGGCCGTCCACGTGCGTCTGCCCGTCGGTGCCGGTCGACCCCAGTTCGCGCAGCGCCAGCACGCTGGCGGCGCCGTAGCCCAGCACCAGCAACAGCTTGCGACGATCAGGTGACGGCGGCCCGCCCGGTGTGCGGCCCTCAGCCACAAACGACGAATCTACTGGGCATCGGCAGGTCGACTCGGCCGCGGCCAGCTACCCGTTCTCTTCGTGGCTGCGGCCGTCGACGTTCCGCCGCCGGAGGCCCGAGGCCAAGCCCCGCAACCCGACGCCGATCAGCGTGAGTCCGGTGCCGATCATGGCGAGGGCGCCGACGGGTCCGCCGGTGCGCGGCAGCTGGGGGATCGGCGGCGCAGTGGCGACGGGGCCGGGCGGCGCGACGGGGATCGGGGTCGTGGTGGTCGTCGTGCTCGTTGTCATGGTCGTCGATGTCGACGTCGGCGGCCGGGGCCGGTCCTCGATCCTGACGTCGACGGTCTCACCGCCGGTCACCGTGAACTCGGTCGGCGCAGCCGCGTCGTACCCCGCCGGCGGCTTGGCCTCGGTCACGACGTAGTCACCCGGGAGCAGATCGCGGACGACGAGCGGGCGGACACCCGACGCCTGGTGCACGACCGCGGTCTCGTACGTCCCGTCGTTGTCAGCGTCGTAGGCGATCGCCAACTCGGCGCCGGCCAGGGGCGCGCCGGTCGCGGCGTCGAGCTTGCGGATGCGCGCTCTCCCGCGTCGGGCGTGATCGGTGACGTCGACCGTCACCGTCTCGCCGGCGACGACGTCGACGGCGACGGGGGCGGCCGAGCCGTAGCCCGGAGGTGGTCGAACCTCCGCGAGCTCGTACCGCCCCGCGGGTCGCTCGACGGCCTGGCTCCGGCCATCGCCGCCTATGTCGAACGTGGCGACGGCACCGGCGCCCGTGGCGGGCCGGAGCTCGAACTGCGCGCTGCCGACCGGTAGGTACGGTTCGGCGTCGCCGGTCTTGTGCACCACGACGCGGCCCGTCGGGACCTCGGCCGTGAAGGAGGTGGTCGCGGTCGCCGCGACGGTTGCCGGCACCGCGACCCGTTGAGCCGGCGTCGTCGTCGACGCGAACGCGTGGAGCACCAGATCAGGCAGCGCGGCCGAAACGTCGAAGCGGTTCAGTCCCGGGCCCGCGGTGAACGCGATCGTCGCGATGCCACTTCCGTCAGTGGCGGTGGACGGACCGTCGAGGGTGGCGCCGGCCGCGGTGGCGTTCAGGGCGATGTCGCCTACGGCGATGCCGGCATCATCGGTGATGCGCATGGTCAGCGTGCCCTGCGCTCCCGCCGGGACGGGTTGAGCCTCCGCGGTGAGCCGGTACGGCGAGACCAGGTCTTGGTGAGCGAGCGCATCGGCCTTGATTCCTCGCGCCCGCGTCAGTACGTCGGCCTCGGCGCCGCCGAACCCCGCCATCGCCGTGACCGGAAGCGTGTCCACGTCGAGCATGCCCTGCGGGTATCGCGCGGCCATGACGTCGTGCAGCACGAGCATGAGCGCGGCGGCGTCGACGTCGTCGGGACTCCAGCCATACCGGCCGATCGCCCACGCCATCGCCACCCGCAACGGCGGCGCCTGGTCGGCGACGTCGGTGGGCGCGTAGCCGAAGGCTGCGTCGGGGGCGTGACTCCCGTGGTCGATGCACCAGGCTTCGCCGAGCGCGCCCATCCCGTAGCTGCCGTACCAACTGGTGAAGCCGGCGACCGTCGCGCGGAACCCCCGTTGGTGGACGACGGCCGCACCGGCCGGCGCCGGTGCCCGGACTGCGACGGCGCCGAGGAAGACGGCGGCGGCGAGGAGTCCGAGCGCCGACGACCGGACGGCGCGGGTGGGTGGGGCGGTGCTGGAGCGGGGCGCACAGGGCACGGCTCGCCCTTTCCGTCGGGAGGGGACGAAGGCCGGGACCGAGCGGGAGGCACCGGCGAGGGGGCGAGCCGAGCCCCGTGTGCTGACTTCTGTGTTCTAGCAGTCTATTTCAGTCTGTGTCAAGCACTCTCACATACAAGCCCGCCGGTAGGCGGACCGCACCCCGGCGGCGTCGACGGCGGGGTCGGGCTCGATCACGGTGCCGGTGCCGAGGCCCCAGGCGGCAGCGACCTCTTCGGGCGGACGCCCGGCGAGGACGGCCGCCGCCTGCACGCAGGAGCCGGTGGCTACATGCTCCTCGCCGTCGGGGACCTCGACCGGGATCCCCGACAGGTCCGCGAGGATCCGCCGGTATGCCCCGGACCGAGCCCCCCCGCCGACCAGGACGATGCGCTCGCGGTTGATCGACACGCCCGCGGCGAGGAGCGCGTCGAGACCGTCGAGCACCCCGCACACCACGCCTTCGAACGCAGCGCGGGCCAGGTTCTCGCGCGACACGTCGGATCGGATGCCGGTGAGCGCTCCGGTCGCGTCGGGGCGGTTGGGGGTGCGTTCTCCGTTCAGGTACGGGACGAGCACGAGGCCGCCGGCGCCGGGTGCCGCGTCGAGTGCGAGCCCGTCGAGGGTGTCGTGGTCGACGCCGAACAGCCGGGCGAATGCGTCGGTGACGTGGGTCGCGTTGAGGGTGCAGACCAGCGGCAGGTAGCGCCCGGTGGCATCGGCGAAGCCCGCGACCGCTCCGGTCGGGTCGGCGATCGGCTCGGCCGCCACGGCGTACACGGTGCCGGAGGTCCCGAGCGAGATGGCCACGTCGCCGGGCTCGAGCCCCACGCCGAGGGCGGCGGCCATGTTGTCGCC
>Ga0137374_10009976_pt1 | contig 11197 bp, 9 predicted proteins | sample SagtaG_20_FD_104811 | JGI IMG/M metagenome (GOLD analysis project Ga0137374, IMG submission 104811) | Vadose zone soil microbial communities from Sagehorn Ranch, Mendocino, California, USA - Sage1_R_100_16 metaG | ecosystem: Environmental > Terrestrial > Soil > Vadose zone | place: USA...
GAGCGCGCGACCCCCGCTACGCGCGGCGCGAAGGTCGCGGTCTAGCCATCGCCACCTGCCGCTTGTTGGCGGCGCGCGGGGCGTCGGTCTAAGTGAACGGCGTAGGATAAGCTCGCGGTCCACGTCGGGCGAGCGGAGGAAGGCATCGCCGACCGGAGCGAGCCGGGGGCGCGGGGGACCAAAGCGAGCGCAGCGAGCGACGTCCCCCGGATCTAACGGTAGACTCGGCTCGTGGATGCACGTGACGACGGCCTAGTCGCGCTGGGCGGGACGCTGAATCCCGACACGCTGATCTCGGCCTACCGCGCCGGCGTGTTCCCGTGGTCGTCGGATCCGGTGCTGACGTGGTGGTCGCCCGACCCGCGCGCGATCTTCGATCTCGAGCACTGGCAGCCGCACCGCAGCGCCTCCCGCAGCGTTCGCCGCGCGGGCTGGCGGTTCTCGGTCGATCGCGCGTTCGAGGGCGTGATGCGGGCTTGCGCCGAGCCCGGCCCAGATCGCCCGTCGAGCTGGATCACGGACGACTTCGTGCGCTCATACAGCACGCTGCACGCGCGCGGGCTCGCGCACAGCGTGGAGGTCTGGGAGGGCGAGACGCTGGTGGGCGGGCTCTACGGAGTGACGATCGGCGGGTTCTTCGGCGGCGAATCGATGTTCCACCGCCGCACCGACGCGTCGAAGGCCGCCGTCGGCCACCTCGTCGAACGGCTGCGCGCGGGCGGGTTCAAGCTGCTCGATGCTCAGGTGCCGACCCCGCACCTCGAGCGGCTGGGCGCGATCAATATCCCGCGCGCCGAGTACCTCGCACGCCTCCGTGTCGCGCTCGCCGTCAAGGCCAGCTTCCTCTAGATCGGGACCCTGAGAGGGTCCCGCGCCCCCGCGCTGAGCTCCGCGCGGCCCGGGGTCCCCGCGCGCGTCTTCGCGCGTGGGGTGGGGCTATGCCGCGCTAGGCTCGACGCGATCTCTTCTAGACGCCAATCGGTCCCGAGAGGTTGCCGGCGTCGGCGATGACGACGCGGTTGCGGCCCGCGTGTTTGGCTTCGTACATCGCCTCGTCGGCGCGGGTGACGAGGTCGCCCGTCTCCGCGATACCCGGCGCGGGCGCACGCGCGATGCCGATACTGACCGTGACCGAGATGCGGGCCTCGCCGAACATGAAGGAACGGCTCTCGATGGTCGCGCGCAGCCGTTCCGACAGCGCGGCCGCCTCACGGGTTCCCGTGCCGCGCGCGATGATCGCGAACTCCTCGCCGCCGTAACGCGCGAATACCTCGTCTTCGTCGAGCATGCTCATGATCAGCGTCGCCAGCTGGGCCAGCACCTGATCGCCGGTCGGATGGCCGTGGACGTCATTGATCTGCTTGAAGTGGTCGATGTCGATGAACACGAGCGACAGCGGCGAGCCGTGGCGGAGTGAGTGAGCCACCTCAAGCTCCAGGCGCTCAGTGAAGTAGCGTTTGTTGTAGGCGCGCGTGAGGCCGTCACGTAGCGCGGACTCCGCCATCTGGCGCTGGAATGCCTCCTCGAGCCGATCCTGGAACGTGAACTTCAGGATCGTCGTCGACCCGAGCAGGATCTTGTCGCCCTCGACCAGCGCGCGGCGCTCCACCCGCTCGCCGTTGCAATAGGTGCCGTTGGTCGATCCGAGGTCCTCGACCCAGAACTGGCCGTCCTCCTGGACCAGCCGGATGTGCTCGCGCGAGATGCCGTCGTCGACGAGCCGGATGTCCGCCTTGTCACCGCGGCCGATCACGACGCGGTCTTGGACGAGCTTGTGGAGCTCGCCGAGGTTGGACCCCGACATCATCAGCACGTACGCGGCGCGCTTTTGGCCGGTGGTCTCGGCCGGGGCTGGCGCGGTCCGTGTCGTGTCCTCGAACGGATTGCCGACGCGATCCCGCGCCATCGAACTATTGTACATCGGCGGCGGGCTATGCCGCGCCTCGCTTGACGCGATCATTCCTGCCACAATCCCGGCGGCATGGACGCCTACATTGGCACCAGCGGTTTCTCCTACCCGGCCTGGCGCGGCAGCTTCTATCCCGAAAAGCTGCCCGAGCCCAAGATGCTGGGGTTCTATGCGCAGAAGCTGCGTACGGTCGAAATCAACAACAGCTTCTATCGGATGCCGAACCCTGAGCTGTTCACGCGCTGGGCGGGCGAGACGCCGCCCGAATTCCGGTTCGCGGTCAAGAGCCCGCGGCGGATCACGCACATGAACAAGCTCGCGAACTCGACGGAGGAGCTCGCAAGGCTGGCGGCGGGTGTCGAGGCGCTGGGAGACAAGCTCGGGCCGATCCTGTTCCAGTTGCCGCCGTTCATGAAGAAGGACGTCCTCCGCCTGGACGAGTTTCTCGCTTCGCTGCCCAAGCCGCTGCGCGCGGCGATGGAGTTCCGCCACGAGTCCTGGTTCGCGGACGACGTCTATGGCTGCCTGCGCGCCCGCGGGGCGGCGCTGTGCATCGCGGAGTCCGAAGACCTCGCGACCCCGCCGGTCGCGACCGCCGACTGGGGCTACGTGCGACTCCGACGCCAGGACTACGACCAGCCGGCGCTCGCGACCTGGGCGGAGCGAGTACGGGCACAGACCTGGAGCGAAGCGTACGTTTTCTTCAAACACGAGGACGAGGGCAAAGGCCCTGCACTCGCCGCGACGTTCGACGGGCTCCTGCGTTGATCGCGTCGAGCGTAGCGCGGCTTGCCGCGCGAAGGTCATCGCGGGAGGTGCAGAACCCTCTGAGGGTTCTGCGTTATATTGAAATTTGGAGGGTGTCCCACTAGGGGTTACACTCACCTACATCATGGCTCGAGCGATTGCAGGCGCGACCATCTCATTTGGGTTGGTCTCGATCCCGGTGAAGCTGTTCGCGGCGACGCAGGCCTCGGCCGGCGTGTCGTTCAACCTCCTGCACAAGAAGTGCGGGTCGCGGCTCAAGCAGCAGTACATCTGCCCGCGCGACAACGAGATCGTCCAGCGCGACGACATGGTGAAAGGGTTCGAGTTCTCGAAGGACCAGTACGTGAGCTTCACGCCCGAAGAGCTCAAGGCGCTCGAAGAGAAGGCCACCCAGAGCATCGACATCGCCGAGTTCGTTCCGCTTTCGGCGATCGACCCGATCTACTTCGACCGACCCTACTACCTCGGCCCCGAGAAGGGCGGCGACAAGGCGTACCTGCTGCTCGCGGAGGCAATGCGCGAGAGTGGGCGCGCGGCGCTCGCGCGGTACGCGGCGCGCGGCAAACAATACCTCGTGATGTTGCGGCCGACCGCCGACGGGCGTGGGCTGGTTCTGCAAGAGCTGCTGTACGCGGACGAGGTCCGGCCGATGGCGGACGTGCCGCTGCCCGACGGCGAGGTTCGCGAGGCGGAGCTCAAGCTCGCACGCCAGCTCATCGACCAGATCTCGCGCGAGACGTTCGATCCGACTCAGTACCGCGACGAGGTTCGCGAGCGCATTCACGCGGACATCGAGCGCAAGGTCGCGGGCCAGGACATCACCGAGAGCACTGAGCCCGCCGCCGAGCCGGCGCGCATCATCGACCTCATGGCCGCGCTCAAGGCGAGCCTCGGCAAGGCATCGGGGGCGAAGTCCGCGTCCGCGGAAGCCGAGGACGGCGAGAGCGCCCGTCGCAGCGCAAGGCGCTCGTCGGAGCGCGCCGAGCACGAACCAAAGCGCGCGCGCAAGAAGTAGCCAGGGTATAGTCGCGCCCGGCGTGACCGGATACACCACTCAGGACGTCGCGAAAATGATCGGCGTCAGCACCGGTCGCCTGCGCGCGTACCTGCGAGCCGGCGTACTGACGCCCGAACGTGGCGACCGGGGCGAGCTGCGGTTCTCGTTTCAGGACCTGTTGCTGCTGCGCACCGCCGAGGGGCTGGTCAGCGACCGCATCCCGCCCCACCGCGTCCGGCGCGCGCTCAAACGCCTGCGCGCCCGACTGACCGACGCGCAACCGCTCACCGGCGTGCAGCTTGGAACCGACGGGCCCGAGGTCGTCGTTCAGGAAGGCGGCGCCCGCTGGCACGCCGAATCTGGCCAGGTGCTGTTGGCGTTCGGCGCCGCGCCCAGCGCGGGCGAGACGCCGCTGGTCGCGCTTCCGGCGCGCACGGAGGTCACGGTCGAGACCGACGTGGTGCCGCCCACCATCGACGAGATCTACGAGCTCGGCTGCGAGGTCGACGAGACCGACGCCGCCCACGCCGAGGGGTGCTACCGCCAAGTGTTGTCGGTGTCCCCCGACCACGCGGACGCGCACATCAACCTCGGCCGCATCCTGCACGAGCGCGGCGACCTCAACGGTGCCCAGAGCCACTATCGCCACGCGCTGCGGGTGAGGCCCACCGACGCCACCGCCAGCTTCAACCTAGGCGTCGTGCTCGAGGACCAAGAGCACCACGCCGAGGCGCTGGATGCCTACCGGCGCGCGATCGCCGCCGATCCCCGGAACGCCGACGCGCACTACAACGCCGCCCGGCTCTACGACTTGCTGGGCGACTACGGCGCCGCCCTCCGCCACCTGCGCATCTGCCGCGAATTGGCTCGTAGTCGCTAGCGCTCTCGCGCGAAGCGCGAGTCTGCGGCTATTTGTGAGACAAGCTCTGGTTACCTCCGCGCTACAATCGCGGCCGATGCGTAGCTTAGGCAGGGCTGCGATCGTCTTCGCGGGGCTCTGTTTGGCGGCGCCGGCATCGGCGGATCTCGATGACGATCCGGTGAGCACGCCGCCGATGGGGCCGCTGCCCAACGTGCAGTGGTATACGCTCGAGACGCCGCACTTCGATCTGCACTACTACCCGGCGGAACGCGAATTCGCTGAGCATGCGGCGCACGTCGCGGAGCGCGCGTACCGGCTGGTCACGCGCTACCTCAACTGGCAGCCGTCGGGCCGGGTCAGCATCACCCTCAACGATCAGACCGACTACGCGGACGGGTTCGCGAGCTCGCTGCCCTTCAACTACATCTACGCGTACGGCGCCCCGCCCGACTCGCTCGACGAGCTCTCCGACTTCGACGACTACGTCGGGCTCCTCATCACGCATGAGCTCACCCACGTCATTCACCTGGACACGATCCTGTCGTGGTGCCCGCGTCTCATCGACACCGTGTTTGGAAAGATCTACGCCCCCAACCTGTCGCAGCCGACCTGGTTCATAGAAGGGCTCGCGGTGCTGATGGAGTCGCGCCACACGACCGCGGGCCGGCTGCGCTCGAGCTTCTACAACATGCACCTGCGGGTGCCGTTCCTCGAAGGTCGGGTGTTCGGGCTCGACGCGGTGTCGAACCGGCCGCTCGCGTTCCCGCAGGGCACCGTGCCGTACCTCTATGGCTCGAGCGTGCTCAAGTACATGGAGGACCGCTACGGACCCGAAAAGCTGCGCGAGATCTCGCACCGCTACGGCGACGAGTGCATCGCCGGTGGGCTCAACCGCGTCACCGCGCGGGCGGTGGGCCGCGGCTATGCAGAGATCGCGGGCGACGGCGTGTGGGAAGACTGGCGGCGGTCCATGTCGCACCGCTACGCGCTCGAGGCCGAGGAAGCTGTCCGCCGCGGGCTGACGGCCGCGCGCCGGCTCACGACCGACGCACCCGGCCCGCGCGGCGAAGGGCCGGGCGCGCGTTTCTTCCGCGACGGGACGCTGCTCTACCACCGCGCCAACAACGATGAGTCCCCCGCTTACATCCGGATCGATCCTGCGACCGGCGAGCGCAAGCTGGTGGTCGACATGCAAGGCTCCGGGCCCGGGGCTCCCACGCCCGACGGGCGTGGCGTGGTGTTCCAGCAGGTAAACTTCTTGCCGCTCGCCTGGCGGATCTCGGGCAGCCCGCAGGTGGCCTGGAACGATCTCTTCTACCTCGACCTCGAGACCCGCGACGTGCGCCCGCTGACCCGCGGCTACCGCACGCACGAGCCCGACGTGTCACCCGACGGTCGCGAAATCGTGTGCGCGGTCGGCGCCACCGGCGCGCGCCAGCTGGCGATCGTGCCCATCGAGGGTGGCGTGCCGCGCGTGCTGTCGCCGGCGACGCCCGGGCTGGTCTACACGCCGGTGTTCTCGCCCGACGCGAAGTTCATCGCGTACTCGCGCTGGAAACCGGGCGGCTTCCGGGACATCCACCTCTACGACGTCGCGGCGGGCACCGACAAGCCGCTCGCCGTCGATCGCGCGATGGACATCGACCCTCGCTTCACGCCCGACGGTCGCTATCTGCTGTTCGCATCGGACCGCACCGGCATCTACGACATCTACGCGTATGAGCTCGCGACCGGGCGTCTGCACCAGGTCACCAACCTCGTGTCGGGCGCGTTCCAGCCCGCCGTGTCGCCCGACGGATCGCGCCTGGTTTACACCGGGTTCTCGTCCGACGGCTTCGACCTCTACGAGATGCCGTTCAACCCGGCGGCGTTCCTGCCCGCGCAACCGTTCGGCAACTCGCGCCTCGATACCCCCACCGATCCCGACGACGAAAGCCACTCGCCCGACGCCGCGCCCGAGGACAAGAGCGCGTTGCCGCTGCTCACGCGCACCAAGAGTTATCAGCCGTGGCGGTACATGTACCCCCGCAGGTGGGACCTGCGTTTGCTCTCGAATCCGCTCGGGTCGGGCGAGGCCGGGTTCATCGCCACCACGCTCGGCGACCCGGTCGGCAATCATTTCGCCTCGATCTCGTTGCTGCTGCCCAACACCGAATTCGATCCGTCGATCGCCGGGTACTACGCCTACAACCGCTTGTGGCCGTCATTCGAGGTCAGCGCGCGCCGCTCCGCGCAGCAGCTGGGTGGCTTCTACCTCGGGGGCCAGGACACGCCCTATCGCCAGCGCGGGTACGGCGCGAGCGTCGCGGTCGGGCTGCCCTTGCGGCGAACCGCGGCGTCGAGCAGCAACGTGAAGTTCGGCTACGACTACACGGCGTACGCGTTGTCGGGCGGGATTCCACCCGCCGACCCCACCGCGCCGATCACGATTCGGCCCGAGCACGGGCCCGACGCCGACATGTTCGTGTACTGGGACTTCAACAACGCGCATGGCTGGCCCTACTCCGTGAGCGGGCAGGAAGGCCGCTCGCTCGCGCTCTACCTCCGCATCGCGGACCCGGCGCTGGGCGGGCGCTACCACACGACCCAGCTGTCGTGGTCGTGGGTGGAGTACTTCACCCCGCCGTGGGCGCGGTTGCACGCGCTCGCGATGTCGTTGTCGGGCGGCGTCGGCATCGGCGACAAGCGCCAGCTGTTCGGGATGGGCGGGTTCGTCGAGCAGGATCTGCTGCGCGCGATCTTCCTCAACCGCCGCGAGCAAGGCCTGTTCTTGCGCGGCTACCCGCCCTTCGCCTTCGTGGGCGACAGCTTCCACCTGCTGTCGACCGAGTACCGGCTGCCGGTGTGGTGGATCGAGAAGGGCTACCGCACCTTCCCGCTCTACTTCCGGCGCATCTGGGGATCACTGTTCCTCGACGCCGGCAACGCGTTCTACGGGCAATTCCGGGTTCAGGACGTCAAGCTCGGCGCCGGCGCCGAGGCGCGCCTCCAGTTCAACATCGCGCACTACCTCGACACCGAGCTCAAGCTCGGCTACGCCCACGGCTTCCAGACCAAGGGCGGCGACGAGATCTACTTCGTCGCCGCCGCGAGCTTTTGAGTCACGGAAGGACCGGAAGGACCACCCCGTTTCGTTCAACGTTGGCTCGCCGAACAGATTGCGTCGGCGCTGGTGCGCAGGATGCCGACCATCTCGTCGATCTCGGCGGGTGTGACGGTGAGCGGCGGAAACAGGTACATGGTGTCGCCCAGCGGCCGCAGCAACGCGCCGCGCGCGACCGCCTCGCGATAGACGGCGTAGCCGGTGCGGCGGCGCGGATCGAGCGGCGCGCCGTCGCGGGCCCGCAGGTCGACCGCCGCGACCATGCCGCAGGCACGCACCTCGCCGAAATGTGGGCGCTCGGCTGTGATGCCTTCCAGCGCGGCGCGCAGCCGGGGCGCCGTTTCGCGCACGCGGCCGAGCACATCGTCGTCGGCGAACACGTCCAGTACCGCGTTCGCGACCGCGAGCGCGAGCGCGTTGCCGGTGAACGTGTTCGAGTGGAGAAACGCGCGCCCGTCGCGGTAGTCCGCGTCGAACAGCGCGTAGATTGCGTCGGTGGTCAGCACCGCGGACAGCGGCAACACACCCGCGGTCAGGCCCTTCGACATCACGGCGAAGTCCGGGAGCGCGCCGTCGACGAGGTGGCTCGCGAGCATCGCGCCGAGCCGCCCCATGCCGGCCGCGATCTCGTCGGCGATCAGGTACACGCCACGCGCGTCGGCCCACCCGCGCAGCCGGCGCAAGAGATCGGGGCTATAGAACCGCATGCCGCCCGCCGCCTGCAGCACGGGCTCGTAGACGACCGCGGCGAGCGCGGATGCGTGCACATCGAGCGCCGCCTCAATCGCTGGCCACTCGCGGCTCGCGTCGAGCCACGCCGGGTCGTGCGGGCCGACCCGGTACGGCAGGCCGGTGAGTCGCTCGACAGGAAAACACAGCGGACGATAGGGAGCGGCGTAGAGATCCAGATCGCCGACGGAGAGCGCGCCCACGGTCTCGCCGTGGTACCCGTTCTCGAACGCCGCAAACCGCGTGCGCCCGGGCGCGCCCCGCTGGGCCTGCGCCTGCAGCGCCATCTTGAGCGCGATCTCGACCGCGGTCGAACCGTTGTCGGCGAGGAACACCTTGCCGAAGTGTCCGGGCTGTCCGCGGTTGGCGATCGCGAGAATGCGTTCGCAGAACCGCACCAGCGGCTCGCTGGTGGTGTTGGCGGTGATGACGTGCTCGAACTTCTCGGCTTGTGCCGTCAGCGCCGCGATGAGCCGTGGGTGGCCATGCCCGAGTGACTTGCACCACCAGCTCGCGATCGCGTCGAGCACCTGGCGCCCATCCGCGAGCTGCAAGCGCGTCCCGCGCGCGCCGACGATCTCCAGCGGCGGGAAATCCCGGTAGTCCCGCATCTGGCTGCACGGATGCCAGAAGACTTCCAGATCGCGCGCGGCGATGTCGGACGAAACTGGGGCGGGGAACCGGCTCACGGGAAGGCCGAGCATACTTCAGCCCCCCAACTTTGAGTTCGGGACCCTGAGCGGGTCCCGCGCCCCCGCGATGAGCTCGCACGAGCCAAGCTCGTGCTTCCTCACGCGACAACTAGAACATGCCGCCGCGGCCGTGTCGCCCCTGCGCTTGGTGCTCGAGCTCGTCGCGCGCCAGCTTGCGCTGCTCGGGCGTGAGCACGTTCGCGGAGCCGACGAAGCCCTGCGTAGTCAACGCCGAGGTCTTGTCGTGCAGCGCGATCGATTGCACGCGCAGTTTCTCCACCGCGGCGGCGTCGATTCGGGGCGCGGTCATCGCCGCCAGCATTTGCTTGCGCAGCTCGAACTGCTGCTGGTGCAGCGCGCGCAGCTGTGGGCGAATCCCGTCCCAGACGGCGCGGATCTGCGCCCGCTGGCCCGGGGTCGCGTTCACGCGGTCGAGCATGTGCTGCATCCGTTTCAGCATGTGGCCGTGGCCCGGCCCGCCGGCATCACCGCCGCCGCCCGGGGGCTCGGCGCGAACGCCGGGCGCGAACGTGAGAGCCGCGGCGACGGTGCCGAGCGCGGGTATTCCCCACAACCACGACCGGCGAGTCCGGCCTACCTTCGAGACATGGGTCTGCATGATCTTGCTCACTTTCCGCGGCGTTAGCCGCTCTGTCGAATGGACCCAGCGGGGTCGGAAAAAGTTATCGAGGAAGATCCTGGGGCGGTTTCGCGCGTCGGTACCGGGAGGAGGTTCCAATGACTTTGCGTGACGCGATGAAGACCTTGCTCGGAATCGGATTCCTGCTGCTGGCCGCAGACTCGTGCGCGGCGTCCCCGCTTCCGAGCGCGTACGGCGGCCTGCGCGATCGCGCCGGCGGCTACGAGCTGACCGTACTCGTCGACGGTGTCCCCGCGCGCTCGTACCAGCACTCGGGCGAAAGTTTCGTGCTCGGCCAGCTGGGCTCGCGCTACACGCTGCGGGTGTCGAACCACACCGGCCGGCGCATCGAGGCGGTCGTGTCGGTGGACGGCCGAGACGTGATCGACGGCCGGCCCGGCGATTACCGCAGCAAGCGCGGTTACCTCGTGCCCGCGTGGGGTTCGGTCGACATCGACGGCTGGCGGATTTCGCACCAGCAAGCGGCGGCGTTCCGGTTCTCGAGCGTGCCCGACTCGTACGCGGCCCGCACCGGCAGCGCCCGCGAGGTCGGCGTAGTCGGCGTCGCGATCTTCCCCGAGCGCTACCTGCCCCGGCCCGTGTATCGCCCGCCGTATTCGCCCACCCCGCCGTATCCGTACCCGTACTCGCGCGACGACTACCGCCGCGATCGTTCCTACCACGGTGACGAGAGCGGCGACCCGAGCGCGTCGGCGACCCCGCCCGCGCCACGCGCGGAGAAGTCCGGATCGGCGGCCGACGCGGCCCCGAGCTCCCCGAGCGCCGAGGCCGAGATCGGCCGCGCGCCCCGCGGTGGAATGATGCCGCCGCGCAACCGACCCGGGCTCGGTACCGAGTACGGCGAGTCGGTGAGCTCGGCCATCTACGAGGTCGACTTCGTGCGCGGCAACCCGTCGCGCCCCTCGACCGTCCTCGGCCTGCGCTACAACGACCGTGACGGCCTGCTCGCGATCGGCATCCCCGTCGACGGCGACCCGATGACCTGCGATTGGGACGGCGACCTGCGCCGCACCGCGGAGCCGTTCCCGGCCGCGGGCGGACGCTTCGCGGCGCCCCCTCCCGGATGGCGGCACGCTTGCGATTGGCGGTAGAGCGGGCGAGGATCACCCGTGGGTGGAAAGCGACGAGGCGCTGATGTCCGCTTATCGCGCGGGAGATGCGCGTGCCTTCGAGCGCCTCGTCGCGCGTCACGAGAAGCCGGTGTGGAATTTCCTTCGCCGGTTCGTGCGCGACCCCACCACGGCCGAAGACCTGTTGCAGGAGGTGTTTCTCCGGGTGATCAAAAGCGCCGACGAGTGGCGCGGGGCCGCGAAGTTCTCGACCTGGCTCTACACCATCGCCCGTAACCTCTGCGTCGACCACGCCCGCCGGGCGGTGCACCGCAACGCCACCTCGCTGGACGGGCCCGAACACCCCGGCGCCGATGTGGACGCGACGCTGCACGATCGCGTCGCTTCCACCGCCCCGGGCGCCGAC
>Ga0137374_10009981_pt1 | contig 11188 bp, 7 predicted proteins | sample SagtaG_20_FD_104811 | JGI IMG/M metagenome (GOLD analysis project Ga0137374, IMG submission 104811) | Vadose zone soil microbial communities from Sagehorn Ranch, Mendocino, California, USA - Sage1_R_100_16 metaG | ecosystem: Environmental > Terrestrial > Soil > Vadose zone | place: USA...
GTCACCTTGTCATCTATTTCCGCGGCCAATCCAGCCCACCATGATCACCGGTCTGATCGATTCGCCGCAGCCGGCTGCCGTCGGCCTCCATCATATAGATGCCGCCGAGGCCCATCACCGCAACTTGTTTGCCGTCGGGCGAGAACGCCGCCATCGGCAGATCCTCGTAGAAGCTGGTCAGGCGGCGCAGCGCGCTTCCGTCGCTGTTGACCACCCACAGATCCCATGGCAATCCGTGCGCCTCGGCCGTCGTCGGCTCGAACAGGCCCAGCAGCCGATCGAGCGGCGACGGTGCGCTGGCCTTGATGGGGGAGCCTTGCTGGTCGGTCTGCGGCCCGCCGATCGCCGCGACGATAATCTGTTTGCCGTCGGGCGAGAAGCGCGGCGCGTAGAAGCCCTGAAAATCCTGTCCGCCAATCACCTCGCGCGACCCGCTACCATCCGGCGCGGCGATGTTCAGGCTCATGGTGTAGCCGTCCTCGCTCAGCTTGAGGTACGCCAGCTGCGTGCCATCGCGTGAGATCGATGGGTCGAGGGCGTCGTTCAGCAACGGTTGCTTGGCGCCTGTCGCCAGGTCGATTCGCACGATTTGCAGATCGCGCACGCTTGGCGGGGCTGCGCTGCTCTGTAGTAGCAGCTTCACGCCATTGGCCGCGATATACAGCGCCTTGCCATCGGCCGACCAGGTTGGCATGCCGAGCAGACCTTGCTCGGGCTTCCAGACCGCGCGCAGGTTCGCGCCGTCAGCGCCCATCACATACAGTGTGGAAGATGGCAGCGGCAGCGTGGCAGTGATCGGCGCGGGCGCGATCGCCACGAACGCGATCATGCTGCCGTTGGGCGCGATGGTTGGGTACTCGGCGTAGGCTTCATCCTGAAACTGCGTGATTGGCTGGGGCGCGCTGCCGTTGCCGGGGCTGCGCCAGATATTGCCCTGGCGCGCGAAGACGATCGGCGGGAGCGGCTCCTGTGCATTTGGCACCTGCGCCGAAAACTGTTGCGGTGGCAGCGCCTGTGGCTGAGCCGTGGCGGCGCCGGGTGCGGTTTGTCCAGTTGGCTGGTTCTGTGTGCTCGTTTGCCCGAATGTGCGCAGATACCCTACCAGCTGCCAGATCTGCTCGTCGGTCAGGCGCGGCGACCAGGCTGGCATGGCCGAATTAGGGTAGCCATTGGCGATCCACAAAAACACCTGGCCGTCGGTGTGCTTGCCGGGCACCATATGCTGTGTGAAGTTGCCCGGGCGCGGGTTGAGCCCTACGCCGGCCGGGCCATCGCCGCGGCCGCTTGAGCCGTGGCAGGGCACACAGTTAGCCAGGTACAGCTTTTGCCCGGCCACATTTGTCTGAGCTGTGACCTGATAAGGGTTGATTGGGCCGCTGGTTTCGCCTGGCGCGGCGATCGCGGTGGTGAACGGCACCAGCAGTGGCGTCTTGCCGTCGCGCAGTAGTGTGGCCTCCACCGCCCAATCGCCGGCCATGGTAAAGAACTGGCCGCGCGCCTGAAAATGGCCGGCGCTGATCGGCTGGGCATCGATTTCGGTGTTGCCCATATCCATACCGATCATCGCGAAGCGCAGGCGTACCGCGCCGATGGCGACTGGTTTGCCTGCGGTGTCGGCGACCATAAGATCGACCACGCGCTGGCCGAGCGCGGCCTCGTCCATCCGTAAGGTGACGCTCAATTCGCCAGCTTGAGCCGTCTGCGCGACGCCAGTAGCCAATGGGCGCGAATTGCGTCCCAGCAGCCAGCCGCCCACGGCCACGGCCGCGATCAGCGCGACGACAATTGCAATTACCTGCCAGGAGCGCATAAAGACCTCGCCTGTGCGATTTCGACAAACCCTGCAAACATCCGTGCCCAGCGCGTGTCGGTGCGCTCCCATAGCTCTTCGGGGTGGCACTGCACGCCCACCACGAAGCCAGATCCACTGCCTTCGACCGCCTCGACCACACCATCGGGCGCGCGCCCGGTGACGCGCAGGCTGGGCGCAATATCGCGCAGCGCCTGATGATGCAGCGTGTTCACAATCAGCGTGTCTATGTCGAGCTGACCGGCCAGCCAGGAGTCCTGCGCCAGTGTGATCATGTGCGCCGGGTGGCTCATATCGCGCTGCTCGGTCGATTCGCTATGGTTGAGCGCGCCGACGATCTCGGAGCCAATATCTTGGTACAGCGTGCCGCCCAGCGCGACATTCAGCAGCTGGATACCACGGCAGATCCCCAGCACTGGCTTGCCTTCGGCCACGGCGCGGCGTGCCAGCGCGATCTCGACCTCATCCTGCCCTGGGTTGGTTGGCCCAAGCTTGGGGTGTGGCGTGGCGCCATAGTGCGCCGGCCCGACATCTTCGCCGCCGGCGAACAGAATCGCGTCGCAGCGCGCGTAGTGCGCGTCGATCACCTCGGCGTCGCGGGTCAAATGGATCAGCGCTGGGATGCCGCCGGCCGCCTCCAGTGCACGCAGGTAGCTGATTGCATTGCCATTTGCCGGCGTATACCACGAGTCGGGGTAGATACTGCACGGGATGCCGATGATCGGGCGGTGGGATGGCATACGGGTCATGCGCTATTCCTGACACACTATCTTGCTCTCGTTCGTCATCAATAATACCATACAGATGCTCACATTGTCTCATGTCCCGTATCAGAGAAGGAGACTCAACATATACCAAAACGCCGCCTGCGGACGTTTAGTAATTGAAGCCCCATTCTACTCCTCGATCTCCCACCAGGCTTTGAATGATATCAGACAGTAGCCCATACTCTGGCAGGGCCAATCGTCACGTCCTCAAGAACCTTGCCTTAAAGCGATGATTCATGGCTGGTTCATACCGCAATCTCTTGATCCGCATCGGGCCGTGGGACCAGGATCGGCGCTGCTATCCTACCGAGGCTGAACTCGGCGACGGGAGCATCTTCCAGAGCGAGCTGCGGCTCGATGTTTCAGCTTTGCGCGCGGCTGCTCTTGATGCTAAAGCTTACGGTCTGGCCCTGTTCAATGCCCTGTTCGTCGGGCGAATCCGCACCGCGTATGATCGCGCTATCGCACCTGCCGAAGACCAAGCAGACAGTCGCCTGCGAATTCGATTGTGGATTGACGATGCTGCGGTCGAACTCCACGCATTGGCCTGGGAGCGCATGTATCACGAGTATGGTGGGCAGGCGCACCCAATCGCGACGTCGGCCGTGACACCGTTTTCGCGCTACACAGGTCTTGAACTTCCCGAGCCAGCACCGGTGAGCGAGCGTCCCCTGCGCCTGCTCGTGGTAACCACGAATCCTGTCGGACTGGAGTCGTTTGGCCTCGCGCCCATTGATGTCGATCGCGAGGTCGATACGCTGCGTCAGGCGCTCGGCGATCTGGGGCGGAAAAAGCTGGTTCAGGTCACGCTCCTGCCGGGACGAACCGGATTATCGCCAGAGCTGCGCGCGCGACTTCCGCGGGCCAACTATCGCATTCAAGACGGATCGGCCAGCCTTGAACGGATCCTGAGGTTGCTGCCCACCCACCATATCCTGCACTTTATCGGCCACAGTCGGTTCGGCCGGCGCCAGCCGGCTGGCGGCGCTGATGCGGCTGCGATTTTCCTGGAGCGGGAGGATGGATCGATCCATATCGTTGAAGACGAGGAGATCGTCTCCGGGATGGTACAAGTGCGGCCGCTGCCATCGCTCGTGTTCCTCGCCGCCTGCAGTACAGCACAGCGCCGACCCGACGCCGCGCATCCGTTCGTTGGCCTGGCGCCCAGGCTCGTCAAAATCGGGGTGCCGGCCGTCGTAGCCATGCAAGACGTGGTTCCAGTGGCGCTGGCACAGCAGTTAGCGAGTGATTTTTACCGCGACCTGCTCATGCATGGTGAGGTTGATTACGCCCTCAATCAAGCGCGGCAATTACTGTTCAAGAGCAGCGAGATCGATTGGGCTATCCCCGTGCTGTTCATGCGCCAGGAGCACGGCCAGATTCTAGACCTGCGCCCAGCCACGCGAACCGCCGCTCCGATTCCGCTGACGCGAAAAACCTGGCGCCAATGGCTGCAAGCGCGGGCGCGGCCGGCTTACCTGATCGGCCTTCTGATCAGCCTGCTCACCTTGATCGCGACAGTGCTCACCTTGTATCGAGATCCCGCCATCGACCGTCTCCTGTTCGGTCCAGGCCATATGAATGGCGACCTCAAGATCGCCGTGGCAAGGTTTGGGGGGCTAGATTCTCAGGGGCGCATCGTCCAGCTCGACGCCGCCGACGATCTCGCGGCGCCGATGTACATGTTTCTGGAGGACGAGCTCCAATCGCTCAACCAGGCCCAGGCCACCTTTAGTATCGACATATGGCCGCCAGATCGAACCGGCTGGATCGACGGCTCGACACCAGAAGCTCGAGCGAAATCGGCGGCAGACCTGGCCGATCAAATTCGAGCCGACATCATTATTTATGGCACGCTTGAGCCTGGGCCCGATACGACCATATTGACGCCCGAATTCTATATTGCCGAGGAGAAGCTGCCCGGCGCCGAGGAGTTAGTTGGCGCGTATCAGCTTGGATCGAGCATCAGCAGACCTGGCACGACTGAAAACCCTACCAGCATGCAGGAGTTAAGAGCTCAACTGCTGACACGAACGGGAGCCCTGGCGCAGTTCATTATCGGCCTCGGGTACTACGCGACCGACCGTTTCGAAGAGGCGGCCCGCTACTTTCAGGCTGCCGAGAGCACAAAAGGTTGGGATGACCGCGATGGCAAGGAAGTGCTATACCTGTTCTTGGGCACGACCGCCAACAAGGGCGAGGATCTGGATGCCGCGGAGATGTATTATGCTCGGGCATCCCAGATCAATCCAGAGTACGCTCGCGCTCGCCTGGGGCTGGGCGAAGTCCAGTATCACACGTCACGGGGCAGCGGGCTGTGTGAGCCAGGGACGGTAGATGCTGATGGGTTGCGGAAAGCCATAACAATATATCAGAGCGCCCTGGCTGTTCCTTACCCGTCACAGGCGAATATCTCCGCCAAGACGGCCTTCTTCGTGGGCCGGGCTTACTTGTGTTTGAGCCGGGCGCATGAAGGCGACTACCGCGGGGACGCGGCGCGTGAGTTCAAGAAGGTCATCGATGAGTACCACAGCAGCAACCAGCGCATACATGATCTGGCCGCTGATGCGCATGGGAATCTAGGAATTGTTTATTCGACAGTGCTCCCAGGCGACGACCTCGAGAAGGTAAAAGCCGGGTATCGTGCCGCGGCTCAAGAGTACAGCGAAGCGATCAAGGTGAGCCGCCGACCAGAGTGGCGGGCTTATTACTCCTTGAGTCTCACGTTCGTCAATCTGGGTCTAGAGGAATGCGACGCGGCAGCGACAGCGTGGATAGATGCCGACAAGCAGCACGAAACTGCCACTGCACCCAATCCTGGCTACGAGGACTGGCACGGGTATGTCGAAAAGGCATGGGCGATCTCGAAATGCCAAAAGCCAGTAACAACACCGTAACTGTATGTGAGCATATGAGAAGCTATATCGGAACGAAACAGAGAGGAGTTCCGAATCCAACGGCAGGAGCAGCTCGATTTGCCAGGGTAGACGCGAACCCAGACGCTGCAATGCTGCTGCTCGAGTGGGCTATCAATTCAGATCTGAAAGGAGCGCAGTGATGAAGCGAGTGATCACGCGCGTTAGGCTGGCCATCTCTCTACTATGGATCGCGGGCGTGCTGCTGGCGATCGGGATACCCGCCGGAATGCAGGCGCAGACCGAGAGGCCCTGTTTCCCTGAGACCGGCCAGTGTATTGAGGGGCGCTTTCGCGAGTTCTGGGAGCAGAACGGCGGCCTGCCGGTGTTCGGCTTCCCTATAACCCCCGCGCGTATGGAGACTAACCGCGAGGACGGGAAAGAGTACCTGACGCAATGGTTCGAGCGCAACCGCTTTGAGTTGCACCCCACGAACCCGTCGCCCTACGATGTGCTGCTGGGCCGGCTTGGCGACGACAGGCTGCGCCTGGCCGGAATCGAGTGGGAGACACTGCCGCGGGCCGGTGGCGAGCAGGCCAACTGCCTCTGGTTCGCTGAGACCGTCCATACCGTCTGCGACCAGGCTGCCGGCCTGGGCTTCCAGACCTACTGGCTGACTCACGGCCTGCGCGACCCGGGCCTGAACGCCTTCGACCAGAGCAAGGCGCTTTTTGGGCTTCCGCTCTCTGAGGCACGGCATGAGGTCAGCCCGAACAACGGTAAAACTTATGTCACTCAATGGTTCGAGCGCGCGCGCTTCGAGTGGCACCCCGACGAGTCCGACGATCAGTATAAGGTGCTGCTCGGTCTGCTGGGCAACGAGGTCCGCGCACTCGGCCCGGCCGTCGAGGCCTCGCCGACGCCCACGCGCGTTCCGCCTACGCCCGTTCCGCCCACGCGCGTTCCGCCTACTCCGGTTCCGCCCACGCCTGTTCCGCCCACGCCTGTTCCGCCCACGCCTGAGCCGGACAATCCGGATGGCTTACTCGAAGGTACGCCACCCGTGGGCACGAAACCGTTGGAGTCCCGCGGCACTCCTCTGAGTTCGCCCTGCGATCCGAAGGAGCATCCCTGCATCTCAGTGGACCCGACGAGCGGGCGCAGAGGCAAACTCTTTACAATCACCTTTGCGGGATTCCCGGCGGGAAGGAGTCTGAGGGTGATTTTCTACCGGGAAGTAAAATGCCCTCCGCTTCCTGGAGGTATTGGCGTTACTGGTAGAGTATGCTACGTCCAGGTGGCCACTGACCGAACAGATCGGACGAACCGAGATGGCAAGGTCGTTTATAGGTTACGAACCAGTGCCAAGGATAAAGTAGGCGCTTACCACGTTCGTGTGGGGGATCACCGGAGTAATTGGTTTGTAATCGAACGGTGAGCCGAATCAGAGATAGTGTGCTTCGGCCATCGGTTCATTGCACATTTGCCGTAGGACGACATCGTGAGCGTGGAGCAGCGCCAGGAATCTGGCCTTCAACGGCATTGACGGCGCCAGCGGGGATTACCTGCCGCCGCCGCTGGCGCCGCGGCGGATCTCCGCGATCGCGCAGGGCGAGCAGCTGGACGAGCAGCTGCTCAACGAGGTGAAGTGGTGGCACAGGCGACCCCAGGCAACGCAGGGAAACGAGCGCTACTACCAGGAGTTCAGCGGCGCGCGCGGCTACCACCCCGGCGAGTCGAAGCAACAGTTCCTGGCTCGCCACGGTGCCGGCCCCGGCCCGGCCGGCCCGCGGAATGTGCCCTACTACCTGCTGATCGTCGGCGACCCGCCGACGATCCCGTTTACATTCCAGAACCAGCTCGACGTGCAGTACGCAGTGGAGCGCATTCACTTCGACACGCCTGACGAATATGCGTGGTATGCTCACCGCGTCGTCGCGGCCGAGCGCGGCGGCCTGATCCTACCGCGCCCGCAGCTTCGTGATCATAGGCGACGCGGCGGTGCGCCTGATGGTAGGCGGCTGATATCAGCCACTATGGGGGAGTACTGGCCCAGTGCTCTTCAGATAACTTCGCGCGGCAGGTGCTGTGTGTCGCCTTCCTCGTCACGCGTCACGCGTCACTGGTCACACTCACCACACAGCTCTCCACAAACTGCGCGAACAGCGCCTGCCAGCGCGGGTCGGCGGCACCCTGGAGCGCTTCGGGGTGGCACTGCACGCCGATCAGGAAGTGGCCGTTGTTGCCCTCGATCGCCTCGACCACACCATCCGGCGCCCATCCGACTGGCCGTAGCCCTGGCGCGATTGACTTGAGCGACTGGTGGTGCAGCGAGTTGGTCGCGAACGAGGTGGTGCCGAAGAATTGCGCCAGCTTCGACCCCGGCTCCAGGTTCAGGTCATGGGCCATGTAGGTCCAATCCTGGCGGGTGAACGAGCTGTCGTGGATCAGGTGGGTCTTGATCTGCGAGGGGATATCCTGGTAGAGCGAGCCGCCCATGGCCACATTGAGCACCTGCACGCCGCGGCAGATCCCCAGTACCGGCTTGCCGTCGGCCACTGCCCAGCGCGCCAGCGGCAGCTCCACGTCGTCGCGCTGTGGGTCGGTCGGCCCGAGTGCCGGCAGCGGCTCCTCGCCATAGTGGCGTGGGTCGATATCGCCGCCGCCGGATATCAGCAGCCCGTCGATCCGATCATAGAGCGCGCGCAGCACATCTTCATCCTCGACCACTGGTATAATCAACGGCACGCCGCCGACCGCCACGATCGCGTCGGTGTAGGTTTTACGCAGCAGAATCGCGGGTGGGCACCAATCCCGATCGCGAAATGTGCCGCAGGTAATTCCGATAAAGGGCCTCATACCCCCTCCTACCCATAGAGTCAGCCCCGGCCGGTGGGCCGGGGCATCGTTTGATTGTATTATACCACGGGCGATCGCGGAGTACGATCCTCATTGATTACAAAATAGGGCCGCTGCAAAGCCCTAGTACAGCGGCGCGAAATTTCGTTGCTGGTTCGGTTGACGATGGACGAAAGACGGACGACGAACGTCTGCAATTCCGTCCTTCGTCTATACGGGCTCGGACGGAATACTAGGTTACGAGAGCTGCTGCTGGCGCTGGAGGCGCTTGAGCTGCCGGAAGCTGACCAGCTGGCGCTGCTCCTCATCCCACAGGTTGAGCCCCAGCGACTTCAAGCTGCTCCAGAGCGTAATCGTCGTCACATCTTGGAACTCGGGATTCTCCTCCATGCACTTCTGTAACGCATAGTTCGGGATGCGCGAGCTGAGGTGGTGGATGTGATGAAAGCCGATATTGCCGGTGAACCATTGCAGCACTTTGGGCAGCTTGAAGTAGGAGCTGCCGCGAATCGCGGCGGTCGCGTAGTCCCACTCTTCGTGCCGCTGCCAGTAGGTGCCCTCGAACTGGTGCTGGATGTAGAACATCCAGATCCCGCCCAGCCCGCCGATAAAGGCGACCGGCAGCTGGATTATCAGTAATTCTTTGACGCCGATCGTGTGCGCCGCCACCACCAGCAATGCGACGATGAAGAGGTTGCTGAAGTAGACGCTGAAGCGCTCGCGCTTCTTTGAGATCGGGTTGATGAAGCGCTGCGAGATCAGGAAGGTGAACCACGGCCCCACGCCAAGCATGACGATCGGGCTGCGGTACAGCCGGTATTTGAAGCGCCCCCAGCGCGGGAGCTTCAGGTACTCATCCACCGTCAGCGTGACAATATCGCCCACACCGCGGCGATCCAGGTCGCCGGAGGTGGCGTGATGAACCGCATGCTCGAAGCGCCACTGGTAGTAGGGCGTGAACACCATCAGGCCACATATCATGCCAAGAAAGTTATTCGCGCGCTGTGATTTAAAGAACGAGCCATGCCCACAATCGTGGAAAATAATAAACGCGCGTGTCAAAAGCCCGCCGGCCGGCAACGCCAGCGCCAGCGTCAGCCAGTACGAAATAGACAAGCTTACATACATCAGGGTGAGCAACACAAAGTACGGAATTAGGGTGTTGGCGACCTGCCACAGGCTGCGCTGCAGGCTGGGGTTTTGGTACTTCGCCACCATCTGTTGCCAGGTGCGTTTTTCGGATTTGGCAGTGCCGACACTCGGGTCTGATCGCATGGGTCCTCCTTATAGAGTAATTCATTACGTACGGCTTCGGCGCGCAAGCAATTCCAGCGATGGTGCCTTGCGGCCCGATCGCACTGTATACGATCCATCGAACGATTACTTGATCGGAATAGGAACGACCTGCCTGCAGATCCGTTTGTTTCTATTGTACCATCTATTTATTTTTTTACGGCAACTGCCCTGTCTCGCCAGGGCCACCTCAAAGTCCTTGGTCCAGGGGTTTGGGGCGGCCGGGTGCCTACACCCCGCCGGTACCTGGCGGCTCCCCAAAATCTCTTTTTTTGGCGCGGGTTCGAGCGGCACAGCCGCTCGAACCCGCGCCAGAGTAGATACTGCGAGGGTCGCAGACCCGCGCTCCCAACTTTGACGTAACCCTATACAAGCGCTAGTTGCGCCGATCGGGATACCTGTGCTAGGATGACGTTGCGGAGCAGGAGGAAGTTGCAACCTCGGTGCCACTATCGACGTATCACAATCAGGTTCATGCCAATCCATAGGAGACCTGATATGCCTTTTTGTCCTGAGAAGGGCATGGGTGGGGGGGAGGCAGCGCGGGCGCCGTGGTACGCATACAAGCGGTTGCGTACTGAAAAGCAGGGGGATGAGGCGCGTGCCGATCGGAAACCTAACCAGCACCCAACCCATCCGGCAGCTCTTTCTCTGGCCGCACCAGATTGTTTTTAAAGGCAATACGGCTGCAGGAAAGGGGATTTCAGCGACGAAGCTTTGCACCTCCTCCTGCCATTCTGAGAGGCTTCTAGGGGTATACACGATTGTCGTCACGTCTCCGAGAGGCGCGGCGGGCGCTGGAAGATTGACTCTTAGAAGAGATGTTGTGCGCCGACCTGGCCGCTCGTGTGCTGGCGTGTTCCTGACCACCTGCCAGTGGCAGCGATCAGCCGTCCAATTCTCAATCGAAACTGGTTATCATGGGCTGGAATATTTCGGCCATCGCCGCAAACCAATACACCGGTGGTGCTACCTGTAGTGACGGTCTTTGCGCGCAACGCCCTGATTACGCCGATGGCATAGAGCAAGATGCCGACATTGGTCGCCGCCGATTGAGCCGCGGCTACAGAGTCGTTATCGGCCGGCACTGCAACACATACAACTCCCCACCTGCATACGCAGCTTCGACATCAACCGGATGTTCCATCGTTCCTTCCAATGTTCGTGCAAGCTTTGCCAGCTCAACAACTTGCTCATCGTTCAAGCAGACTTCCTTCCGAAGGAAGCGCGGTACATCCACCTCTCGCGTGCCCCGCGGGGCGGAGACGGTCATCCGTTGTTTGTCAGCAATAACCCGCTCCATGACTGCCAAATCCGACTTGCGCACGATAAACGTATCTGGCGTGACCGTCCCACCGACTTTGCTTTCTCCTAATCCCCTGCTGGCGTTGATCACAATTTCATCGCGACTGCCGGTGATTGGATTGGCACTGAAGACAATCGCGGCGACATCCGACGCGATCAACTGTTGAACGAGCACAGCCAGCTGCAGGCGCTCTCCTGAAAGTCCTTGCTTCCGGCGATATTCCAGTGCGCGTTCTGAACGAGCGGATTCCCAGCAACGTGTGACCGCGTGCATAATTGAATCCACGCCCACAATGTTA
>Ga0137374_10009988_pt1 | contig 11186 bp, 5 predicted proteins | sample SagtaG_20_FD_104811 | JGI IMG/M metagenome (GOLD analysis project Ga0137374, IMG submission 104811) | Vadose zone soil microbial communities from Sagehorn Ranch, Mendocino, California, USA - Sage1_R_100_16 metaG | ecosystem: Environmental > Terrestrial > Soil > Vadose zone | place: USA...
GGACGAACGCCGCCGAATTCTGTGCCGCGCCTTGCCCACCGCCCCCGGAAATCATCGGCGGAATTCTGCATCAGGGTTGCAAACTGGTTTTTGGCGGACCGTCAAAAGCGCGTAAGTCATGGGTTCTCCTCGACCTGGCTTTGAGCGTAGCGACCGGCTCACGTTGGCTAGGTTTCACGACAACGGTCGCACCCGTCGTATTTGTGAATTTTGAGCTGCCTGAGTTCGCCATGCACCACCGCCTGAGCGCGATTGCCGAGGCCAAGGGCCTTGCTATTCCCGCCGCCGGCCAGCTTGTAATTTGGAATTTGCGAGGACATGCCGCACCGTATTACGTCTTGTTGCCCGCACTCACCGCGCAGATTAAGGAGCGCAGCTTCGGGTTGGTGATCCTCGATCCGTCCTACAAGCTGCTTGGACAAGCCGACGAGAATTCCGCACGTGACACGGCGCAAGTTCTCAACTCGATTGAACGGCTGGCCGTTGAATCTAGCGCGGCCGTGGCATTCAGCGCACACTTTGCCAAGGGGCACGCTGGCGCGAAGGAATCCATCGACCGGATTTCCGGCTCTGGTGTCTTCGCCCGCGATCCCGATTCGATTCTCACCGCCTCCGCGCTTGAGACGCCGGACGCCTACGCCATTGAGCCAATCCTTCGGACGGTGCCGCCGCACCCGCCGTTTGCCGTGCGATGGGAGTATCCGCTCATGCACGTTGCCGAAGACCTCGACCCGGCCGCGCTGAAAAAGCCACAAGGCCGTGCCGCCAAGATGAAGCCAAAGCCCGACGAAGTGATTGCCTTGTTTCGTGACCGCCCGGACAAACCGCGCGCGGGCTTGATGACTTCTGTTGAACTGCGCGCCGCGTTCCGTGCCCGAGGCTGGGAAGACTCAGCGGCTCCGGCGATGCGTGACACGCTCGAAGGTGAAGGCCGCTTGAAAGTCTGGCATGGCCCGCACAACCAAAAACTCTGCGGCCTGCCTTCCGTCGTGGACACCTACGAACGCCAGCAGGCGGACGCCGGAACCGTGCTTGAGCAACCCGCCTTGCCGACCACGAAACCGACACCCAAAAAGAAGCGCCAATGACGCCTGCCAAGTCAGTTTGCCAGTTTGCGCAGTTTGCCACACGGCAAGCTGGCAAACTGTACGCACAGCGCATGTCAGTTAGTTTGCGCACCCCTTTAAGGGTGCAAACTAAACTGACTGCGCGCTCGTCGCTGCCGGCGGACAGCCGGAGTTGAGTTTCTCGCTTTGGCAAGCTGTCCGACGCATGATTCCACTCGCTGACAAATTTCGCCGAGGCGGCTGCGATTGGCGGCTCCTCAAGCGCGCGGGCGATGTGGCGCTCCTTGAGCAGTCCAAACCAAATTGGAGTAAACCGGCGTATGCCGTCGTCATCGTCCAGAAGCACAGAGCCAAAACTTGGCCCGATGGTCGAGTCAGCGAGGCCCGTGAAGCTATGCCCCCAGATGAGGCTTGGGGAACACTTGGCTGGACGTACTCCGACTTGCCGCCAGCCGAAGTGAAGTTTGAAGCTCTGGTTAGAAGCCTCCGGGATGCCCTTTCTGCACCTGAGCATAGCCCCAAAACGGGGTCGGAACGCACCGAGGGCATCCCAGCAGTGGTCCCGGAGCCTTTTGCATGATCGCTATAGTCTCCCGAGGGCTGTAAGTCCCTCGCGCGCGCGCGCGTACGCAAAGGGCCTCTTTACTAGGGTTTTGAGGCTTAAACCGTAACAGCAGATTGTTCACAAAGTCTTGATGTTCAAGAAATCGTGCGGAATGAAAGCGTTGGGATAATTGCTGCCAGGCTGCTGGGCCAAGCTGCTGCGCCCAACAGCGGCGCTACGGTGTCGCCGGTGGGGCTGAATCGGTGCTAGTCCGCAATTCCGATCGGTACGGCGGGCCGCCAACGCCGCTGGCGCTTGCGCTCGGGGTCGTTCATAGCCATCACGCTCTTGGGCAACCCCCGTCCTCGCATGATCCGTATTGCCTCATTCGCAATCATCCACGTCCTTGCCAGAGCAAGCAACGCTTGCGAGCGAGCGAGGTGATCCTTCAGCGTACCAGCATCTAGCTGCATAAGCGCGACGACTTCACTATACGCAAAATCCCGAATCTCATAAGCTTGCGTAAGTCCGCGACTGTGCGTGCGCTGCTTGACATGAGGCGCGCCTGGCAGACTCACTACGGAAGCTTCTGTCATGCGTGAAATGGACGCACAAAACGGCTCTGATTGCAACCCAAAGAGTTTGAACTTGATACGAACAATCCAGCGAACCGCTGCCGCTTGACACGCTCTCCGCTCCGCTTCGCCCACGCACGCGTGCGCGTGAGAGAGAGGCTCTCTTTCCTAGGGTACGAGGCTTTTTCGTAACAGCCAGATTATGCCTACGACCTTTATCGTCAAGACTTTCGGCTAAATTGGCGTTTTTCTTGGACGTTCGTTAAGGATGGTCGCCAGGAATGCTCGCCAGAGTGGGGTGCCAGAAGGGTGCCCTACGGTGTCAGAACGGGGGGATTCACGGAGTAAGCCGTTGCGACATGGCTCGGATAGTCACGCCAGATCAAGCAATGGCAACAAATCTTTGAACCTCACCGGCAGCGGTGAAAAGTGAAATCGTGACGATTCCGTACATGAAGGCCCAGCATTTGTCCGACCCTGCCGACCAGCCTCGCCGACAAGATCCCTTGGGTCAGTCTTGCGCGTCGCACCGTTCTCAGGCGGCACTCGGAGGCCGCTTCCGTCCAGTCTCCCTTTTTGGTGTTCAGTCCGAAGGTGAGCGAGTACAACTCGCTCTTACGGGACAGTGAGGCGTCTCGTCCGTGGAAATGAACACATCTGTTATGTTGGGCTTAACCTTGCGCGACGAATTTCGAGGTCAGCACTTGCCCCCGACAGCCATCTCGTTGATTGAGCCGGACGGCAGCGGCGCGACCCAGGTTCCCCCCGACCGGGTTCTGTCCATCACCTACCCGACCGCTGACATTCAGACTGCTTTGCGGGCACTCTCGGGAAGCCGTGCTGCTCGTCCGATGGTCTTGCAGGGCGCGCGCGGCAAGGGCAAGTCCCACTTGCTCGCTTTGCTGCATCACGCTATCTCATCGCCAGTCCAGGTCGAGACGTGGGCCTCTGAGTGGGCCTCGCGCGCTGCCATCAGCAGCCTGCAAAACCTGCAACTACCACGCGGCGTCTTTCCCATCTCAGAGCCAGTTCATCACGGCGAGTTTCGCTTCCTTTGGGATTTCATCTTCGCGCGACATCCCGAAGGCCAGCGCTTTCTAGGGCAGTTTCAGGCGAGCGGCGAAGCATTCCCGCGCCGTTCCATCATGGAGGAAATGTTCCGCGCGCGACCCACGGCCCTGCTCCTCGACGAGTTCCAAAAGTGGTTCGACAGCTTGCACGATGTAGAGGGCCAGGCCGGTGTCAAATGGCGCACGAACGCCGAGCGCTTCATTCAAGTCCTCTCCGAAATCGCGTCCGAGCGCCCCGAACGCCTCATCTTCGTTGTGTCCGTCTTGAACAACCAGACCGAGGCGTTCCAACAGATTCGCCGGCACCATCCGAACATCGTCAATTTCGAGGGCGCGAGCGCGAAGGATGACCGCCGCAAGCTGGTTCTTCATCGCCTCTTTCAAAATCGCGATCAGATTCCCGACGCCGACATCCTGAACCTTGGCGGTGCCTATGCCAGTGAAAGGTTTCGTCTGCTTCATCACCACCTGCCCGAGGCCGAACGCCCGCGCATCGTCCGCGAAGTCGTCGAAAGCTGGCCCTTCGCGCCGGAGCTTTTCACGTTGCTCGACGACCAAATCTTGATGTCCGCAGCCGCACAAGAGACACGCGACATCATCAAGATTCTTACACTCATTTTTCGCTCGCGTGGCGACCATGTACCCGTCATCACACCTGCCGATTTCTTCGTGGACGAGCAGGACGAAGCCGGCGGCGTGCAAACGCTGGTCGATTCCATCGCCGCGACAGATCATCAGGCGAAGCTGCGTGATGTGGCCATGCGCAACCTGGAAGAAGCTCAGACGCTCGCCACTCCGATTCCCGAAGCCCGCGAGCTGGTCAGCGCCATCTGGCTACGCTCCCTTTCGCCGAATCTCGCGCGCGGCGGCACGCGAGAGCAACTTCACCTGGACATCACGCGAACAACGGCGCGCGACGACAATGCCTTCCAAGGCAGCCTCAACCTGCTCCTGAGCAACTGCTTCAAGATTCACGGCGAGAACAATGCCGACGGTCGTTTGTACTTCGACCTTGAAGACAACCCGCGCGCCAAGGTCCGTTCCGTCGCGCGCAACGACCGGATTTGGGATGTCAACGTCGCAGACCCGAATCAACCTAATCGCTACCCCGGTAAGGACATTGAATTGCTCCGCGACAAGATTCGCCACATGCTCGCGAGCGACACCGCTGCTCCGCCCAGCGAGATCATCGTGCTTGGCCCCGACTGGCAGACGGCTCCGTGGAGTTCCGTTGCGGACAATCTTCAACCGGCGCGATGGGACAAGCCCATCCTCATTGTGTTACCCGCGCCGGTGAACATCGACGCTGCGAACCACGCTCTCGGTCTTGCATCGTGGCTTGTGGCTCACGTCACCGAACGCCGCAACACCATTCGCTTCCTCATCCCCAGGGCGGGCACTTTGCCGCTGTTCACGGATGCAGACCTCATTTTCCAAGCGCGCTGCTGCTACCTCACGCACAAAGCGTGGAGCACCGAGTCGAAATACCACAACATTCGCGCCGAGTTCGACCGTCCGCTGACGACTGCGCTGAAAAACCGCTTCGACCGCTTCACGATTCTCCGGCGCTGGGATTTTCAGGCCCCGGCCCAATGCGTCTTCGAGCTGGAGTCTGTAGCCGAACTCGCCCCGACGCTGCCCAGGCAGATTGAAGACAAAATCAAAGCCGACCTATTCGACGCCACCGCGTTCGAGCAATTCGTCGTTCAGTACGCGCAGCAGCCTCGCACCGTGGGCACACTGTTCTGCGAACTCGCTGAACCGCCCACGTCTGCCAACACTGACGCGATTCCGTTTCTAGGCGACACGCAGATTTACGAGGAACTGCTCCGGCTCGCCGCGCGAGGGCGCATCGCGGTCAACGTCAATAACACTTGGTTTACGCGCAGCCACGACGACGACGATGACGAGACAGCTTATCGTCGCATCCGACGCCCCGCCTCCGTTTCCGGGCCGGAACAACGCGCGGCGCAAATTGGGCTGCCCTCAGTCGCCGGTGGCGGCGCTGTCGCCGGAACTCCTGTACAACCGCCCGATACCGCAACGCGCACGCCGCAGCCGCCCGCCACCCACTCCGGTCAACCAACCGGCCCTCAACCCACGACACCCACCAGCCAACCGCCACGACTGGGCCAACCGGCTCTGCCGCTCCCGCCCGTGCCGGTCACGCGGCGCACCGATACCGAGTCGAACACCATCACGCTCATTGGCAAACTTGAGGAATGGGGCATCACACCAGACAAGACGCTGACCTCGGCCAACGTGAGATTCACCAATCTTACTGCCCAGCAGTTGCGCCGAATCTTGCAGCAAATCCCATCGGCCCACCGCGCCAATCTCGAAATCACGTTTGAACAGCCGCCGGACGCGCCATGAACTGGGCCGACACCATCCTGTCACAGCGCCCGTCGGAGGAAATCTGGAACCAAGTGTCCACGGAATTGCTCCGCCTAGCCCGAACAACCACGTCGCCAGTTGAACTGCATCAGGCGCTCGTTCCAGCCGACCGCCTACTCGCCGAAAGCGCGTGGGAGCTTTGGTCCGCATTTCCTACGTTTAGAGGACGCACTACCGCGCGCCTGATTGACTGGTGGAACCGTTCCGCCGCCGGTGGCCGCGCCGTTCTGATTCTGGACGCACTCAGTCTGCGCGACCTACCCGCGCTGCTTGGCGGGGCGCAGGCTCGCAACATCCAGCCTACGAATGTTGCGGTCACGGGTTCTGAAGTGCCGTCCGACACCACACCGTTTGCCAAGGCACTCGGCGCGTCCAGCCGCGCCTCGCTTCAACACAACGGCGCGACCGCCTCTTTCGCATTGTCCAGCGACCAGCTTCACACAGACGTTCTAAACATTCCGTTTGCCGATTGTCAGTTGCCGCCCGCACGCGATTTGTTCATCTGGCACGAGTGGCAGGACGCCGACGTTCACAACAGCCGCCCGCAGGACGCCGTGTTCAACCATGCCGCCGGGCAACTTCAATCCGACGCCTTCTGGGCTTTCGTGAATCGTCTGCGCCAGGGCCGCAAGCTCGTCATCACGTCCGACCACGGCTACGCCGTCAGCGCGCAATTCTCCACCACGCTTGAAGACGCCGAGGTAGTGGCGAAGTTAAAGGAAGCGTTTGGCGCGAGCCGTCTTCGCCCGGCCAGCGAGCCGTGGCCGCATCCATTCCTGCCGCCGACTGTCCAGCACGCCAACGGCCACGACGTAGTTGTCGGCCAGGTCAAGTGGCGCGTTCAAAGCGGCTTTCCGTCGCGCTGCCACGGCGGGCTGAGCCTGCTTGAAGTCGCCGTGCCGTGGGTGGAGTTCCCGCCCGTTTGAGTTGCCATGATTACCGACGAGCACATCAAGGAAGGACTCAGCCGGGCTTACATTCTGGCGGTGGCGCACCGTGCTGGTTTCAATTGCGACGTTCGCGGTTTCGACTATGGCCTAGACGGCACGTTCATCGAAGTGGCCGACTTGCCCACCGGCGGTAAGTGCGAGAGCGGGTTCAAACTCGACTTCCAGGCTAAGGCGTCCACCCGCGTTGTTCGCAACAACGGCTTCGTGACCTACCCGCTCAACGCCGACGCTTACAACCGCCTCGTCATGCCGCGCAGTGGCACTCCGCGCGTGTTGATTGTGCTGGAATTGCCCAACGATCCGGACGAATGGCTCGCCATTGACGAGGCACAACTTGTTCTCCAGAACTGCGCGTGGTGGCACTCGCTCACGGGGGAACCGCCGACGGACAACACCTCATCCAAAACCATTCACATCCCGCGCACTCAACTTTTCTCCGTTCCCGCACTCAATGACATGATGTTTCAAGTCAAGCGAGGAACACTATGAAGCTCGCCCCCAGCCATCCCCTTCTCGCCGGCATCACCGAACGTGATGTTGCGTTCTACCTGACCCAGAAGGGCTGGAAGCGCGCCGAATTTCCGCGCGCCGAATTGATGGTGTTCAACGGCCCGGCGTCCGCACGGGGCGAGCCCATCAAAGCTGTCATTCCCGCCAGCCGCGAGCTTGCCGACTTCCCGCTCCGCTTGCAGGAACTAATCAATACACTTGGCACCATCGAAAGCCGCGACCCGCTCGACATCGCGCAGGATATGCTCGACCCGAACGTGGACCGGCTTCGTTTGCGCGTTCTGGCCGAAGTCGCCCGCGCCGGTACGCTGCCGCTCAGTTACGCAACGCAGTTGATTCACGGCCTTAAAGAATTGATGGTGGCCGCCGCGTGCGCGGAAGACGAACCACAGCCCTTCTATCGCAAGGCATCCGCCGTCGGCACACGTCTCGCCAGCGAACTCCGCTTCGGCCAGACGGAGCGCGGCAGCTTCGTGGCCACTCTGGAGTCGGCAGTTACGCCTCCGAGCCAATCCCTCATTCCTGGCGAGCCAGTCCCCGAGCCATTCGCCCGCCGCGTGCTTGCCCGCGTTATGCGCGGGCTTGGAAAGGTCGAACACGTCTTGTTCTCCGGCGGCACAGTCAACGTGAACGATTTTTACCGGGACGGCCTGAACGCGAACATGTGCGAAGCCATTTTGGGAATGAAGCCGGAACTCGGCGAACCGGAGTTTGAGTACCGCATTTCGTGGGCGCCGGTCTTGCCTCCGCCGACGCAATTGCCCGCCGCCGTGAGGTTGGAACGTCGCGCGATGGAGTTCCTAGAATCCACTGCACGCACGCTCCGCAACGCCCATGAATCCGTCGAGCGCGTAATCGAAGGAAAGATTGTCAAACTCTCATCGCTCGACCCGACGGATGAACTTGAAGAATTGGCTAACGACCGTCTTGTCACAATTCGATTCGACCTCGATGGCCGACCGCAGAACACGGTTGTCCCGCTTATCTATGCCGACTACGCGCGCGCTTGCGACGCGCACCGCGACGGCGAAACGATACGCATCACCGGGCGGTTGGAGCGCACCGGCAAACAATGGCGCTTGAGCGGCGCGCACGATTTTCAGGTTGTCGCGTGACCAACCCTACTTCACAAACCGAATTCTCCGGCATGGAACAGGTCTTCAACCTGTCGAGCGGCGGGACACGCCCGGTGACGACCGCCAAGGCAAAGAAGCCCAAACGAGCCAAGCCGCTGGACGACGCAAAGCTCCCGCCCAATCTCGCCAAGGCCACGCGACTTCCAGTCGTGGACTTCAACGACCCGAATCGCCCGCTCACCTGTCTTGAAGTCGATTTTCCCATCGCGCCCATCAATGCCCTATCCAAGTTGGAAGGCAACGCCGGGAAGCCAATCTACCAGATGTCCAAATGGTGGGCGCGTCGTCGCTCCTGCATCTTCCGCGCGATGCTCATCGCCGCCGGAATAAAAGCACCAGACGACCCGGAGCAGGCGGCGCGGCTCGTGTGGGAATACTTCTACGCGAACCACCAGAAAGCCGGGAATTTTCGCGGTCTGAAAGTTCTTGACCCGTTCATGGGCGGCGGCACGACCCTCGTTGAAGGCGCGAGGCTTGGCTACCACGTCACCGGCAACGACCTTAACCCTGTCGCTTGGTTCGTCGTGAAAAACGAACTCGCCGGCAGTGACCCGCAGCAGGCGCGCGCGTTCTTCGATGAAATCGAGCACGAGGTCAAACCGCTCATTCATCCCTTTTACATCACGAACTGCCCCGGCGGTTATCAGGGGAAATGGACGGACAAACGCACCGGGCATGTCGCGGACGTTGACCCGATTGACCTGCCACCCGAACAGCGCAAGTATTACGAATGGAACGGCGCGGAAATCATCTACACCTTTTGGGCCAAGCACGGCCCGTGCATGGCCGAGGGCTGCGGCCATCGCACGCCCATTTTCAAGAATCCCGTCATTGCCGAGAAAAAGCTCGTTACTGATTACATCGAACTCCGCTGCCCGAAAACTGGTGCGGCATACCACGGAGAACTTGGTGAAACACGCCTCGCGCCCACTTGCGAGCGCGTCGTTCTCGACAACGAGCCGCGCTTCGTCGAGAGCACGAAGGAATTCGCGCTCCTATTCAACGATTACAATAAGGGCAATTCCACGGAGAAACGGGCGCGCGTCCAATGCCTGCTCGACCTGGTGGAAACGGAACCAGCACTCCGCCACCCGGACACCGGCGAATGGTGTGGCGCGGCCATCAAAGCAACATTGGAACGCCACCTTCACGCGTCACGCACTGCCGACATCAAGAAGAAGGATTTCAACATCCTGTCGAAGCCTGTCTTCATGTATCTGCTCATCGACCCGATGTGGTTCGAGGCCACACCTAGCGAAGTTGATGGATTGAAGCTGGGCGGATACGCCGATGCTGACCCGAATGCGAACGCGCACTGGTACCGAGAGAGGCTAAAAAGACTACGGTTGGCTGAAGTTCGCGGGAGAGTGAAGTTGGCAGAGGTCGTAGGTGAAACAGCTCCAGAGGAATTGGAGCTTGAGACAGAAGGCGAAGCAAACGCCGAAGTTGACCGCAAGAATTACGGACTTCCGCCAACCATCCGTCTCGCGGACGGCACAGTCATAGACACCAAGAAAGGCACTTTCCCCGAAAGCGGTTCATTCCAATGCCGGAAGGAGGGACGCAAACAGAGAGTTACCGAAGCGTTGGCACACGCGCGACATTCTGCACCTGTTGCGATTTACGCCCTTCAATGTTTTTGTCCAAAACGCAAAGCAGAAGGTTTCAATTACGGCGGTCGCTTCTTCAAAGCGCCTGACGAACACGACATCCAACGGCTTGTCGCTGCCGATAGAGAATGGAACGCGGCGAAGGAACGGGAATTGAAAGGATGGTGGCCAGAGACCGTCATTGCGCCGTCGCACATGACTCACGAGCGACAACCACTTCCCGACCACGGATACACTCACTGGTGGAAGATGTTCAACCCTCGCCAGCTTCTAATCCATGCCACCCTGCTCAAGACCGTCACGACAAACGATACTTTCCCAATCGACATCAAGCTGCAAGCGCTTGGCGCGTTTCAACAGTATCTCCGCATGATGTGCATGTTTTCCTTTTGGCACTACACTTACGACAAGCTCGCGCCCGCGCTCTCGAATGCCAATTTCCACCCGAAACATCTGGTAGTAGAGACGAATGTGTTCGGTCCGCTCGGATATGGCAACTGGCTCGGATGCAACGCAGCGATTCTTGAAGGTGTTGAATGGTGCAAGACGCCCTGGGAAGCGGCGATGTTGCCGAATTCTGAAACGGCCAAGAGCGAGAAGTTGCTAACCGGAGACAATGTGCTCACCGATGGCGAAGTGACCTCCGGGACTTCTACCGACCTGAGACATCTCCCAAGCGAATCTGTGGAACTGGTGATTACAGATCCTCCGTTCGGGAACAACCTGTTCTACGCCGACATGTCCGAGTTCTTTTACGCTTGGGTTCGTCTCGGCATCTTGCGGCTTTCTGATAACAATGAGGACGCCCGTCGATATTTCAGTCCGAGCACGACACCGCACGCCGTCGAGGCCGTAACAAACTCGTTCGAGCACCGGGACGACAGACAAGTTTGGGAACGCACGCCACACGTTACCAAAAAACTCTGCGACGACATACGCAGTCGCTCCGGCGACGCGGATGTTACGCCCGGTGAACGTAACCCCCTCTTTCGGCCAGACCCAGCTTCAGATTTCTATTGCAGGACGTTGACGGCGTGTTGGTCGGAGGCATCACGGATACTCAAGCCAGGCGGAATCCTCGCGTTCACTTTTCATCACAGCGATGACGACCCTTGGGTTGACGTGCTTCAGTCGTTATTTGACGCGGGATTCGTCTTGGTCGGGACATATCCAATCAGAGCAGATGAGACGAAGGGTGAAGGCGGCGCTTTCGGAGCGAAGCGCATCGAATATGACATCATCCACGTATGCAGGAAGCGTCTTGAGCAACCGCAATCCGTGAGTTGGGCGAAAATGCGCCGCTGGGTGCGCGAGGAAGGAGCACGCC
>Ga0137374_10009996_pt1 | contig 11180 bp, 9 predicted proteins | sample SagtaG_20_FD_104811 | JGI IMG/M metagenome (GOLD analysis project Ga0137374, IMG submission 104811) | Vadose zone soil microbial communities from Sagehorn Ranch, Mendocino, California, USA - Sage1_R_100_16 metaG | ecosystem: Environmental > Terrestrial > Soil > Vadose zone | place: USA...
GACCGCGTGGACCCGGCTGCCGTCCGGAAGTCGCGCGTCCACCCAGGGTGACGATTCGTCGACCCGAAGACCCAGCGGGGCCACGATCCTCTCGATCACGTGCAGCACGGCCTCCTCCCCCTCAAACAGACCGCACCCCACCTTCTCGAGCCGCCCCTTCCGCTCCACGTAGACGTCGTCGGCCCCGTTGACCATGACTTCGCTGACCTCCGGGTCCCGCAACAGGGACTCGATCGGTCCGAGGCCGACGACACGATCCGATACCTCGTTCACCACCCGGGCCAGGGCCTCCTGCGGCAGCAGGTGGCCTTCCTCTCGAAGGATGGCCAGGGCCTCCTCGCGGATGGCCAGCCGCCTCGCCGCCGGGTGCAGCACCTCGATCCCGCGGCCGCCCACCCGCTGCAGGAGCCGATCGTGCAGGGCTCGCCGCACGGCACCCAGGGGGTCGCGGTCGAGCTCGAACGCGCTCACGGCCGCACCCCGACGGTCAGCCGGTTGGCCAGACGGCGCAGCGGGCGCATGGCGCCGCCGCGGCCCCGCAGGAGCTGGCCTCGGTCCTGAGCGGCCGCCACTCGGCGGTCGGCCGGGATCACGGCCACCGGAGCCCGTCCGAACGCCCGGGCGACGTCCTTCGGCGACAGCTCGGACCGGGTCGCCCGGTTCACCACCAGCGACACCCGGTCGTCCACGCCAATCCCCCGCATGACCTCCACCGAGCGCCGGACGGCCCGGAACGCGAGCACGTCCAGCGTGAGGACCACCAGGACGTGCCCCGACACCTGCAGCGCGGCCACCGACGTGGCGTCGATGGCCCTCGGCAGGTGCAGGACCACGACGTCGTGATTCGATGCGAGGACCGGCACCGCGGCCCGGTACACGGGCCCGGTCACGGCCTCCACCGTGGTCGTCCGGGGCGGCGCCAGCAGGACGTCAAAGCCCGCCGGGTGCCGCCACAGCACCTCGTCCAGGTGCTCCTCGGAGAGCTCGTGGGCGACGGCCTGGAGGTCAGCCACCGTGCGCGGCTCGGGTTCCGCCGGCACCCCCAGCGCGACGGTGAGGTCCCCGTACTGGGGATCCAGGTCGGCGACGGCCACGCGGAGGTCCCGTCCGGCCAGTGCCAGAGCGAGGTGGGTCGCGACGAACGTCGCCCCCGCTCCCCCGCGCGGGCCGTGGACGGCGATCACCAGGGCCTCCCGTCCGGGGCCGCGCTCGGGCGGCGGCGCCGCCCCGGCCGCGGCCTCGGCCAGCGCCGTCCGCTCGGAGGGCCACAGGTAGAACCCCCTTGCCCCCGCCTCGAGCGCGCCGCGCAGCGAGGCCAGGGACTCCGCCGTGTCGAGCGCCAGAAACTGGCTTCCGTTCACTCCCCCGGCCGCTCGCACCAGCGCCGGGGTCCCGACCACGGCATGCGGCCGGTGGTCCAGGAGGGCCGCCGCGAGGTCGTCGGCCGATCCCACGCTGGCGACCACCCTGGCCCGCCCGCTTCGGTCGAGGAAGTCCACGACCTCCTCGGCCAGTTCCTGCGAGTCCACTCCGAGCACGATCCTGGCAACGCTCTGCACGGCCCCTCCTCGGGCACGACGACACGAACCCACTCCATGTGCAGGGGAAGGCACGAGGGGAAGGAGGGGAAGCTCCACCCTGGATCGACCGACGGGGGGGCGGGCTGGCCGTTTCGGGCAGCCGCCACGTTAGCCGCGCGGCGGCGCTCCGCCAATCGCCCGACCGACCGGTTTTCCACAGGGCCGTCAGGAGGCCGCCGCCCCGTTGCCGGGGGGCAGACAACCACCCGGGATGACTAGTCAGATGGAGCTATCGGAGGCGCGCGAGCTGGGGTTCTAGTCGATCTCGACGCGTTCGATCCCCAACCGGTCGAGCCGGGCCCGGTGCCGTTCGAGCAGATCGAGGACCATGCGCTTCTCGCCCTCGTCGCCGCCGAGGAGCGACCGGAGCTGGGTGGTCTGGACCAGCGCGCGCCGGGTCTGGGTGATGGCTTCGCCGACGATGCGCCTGGCGTAGGAGGCGATCCGCTCGGCCTGGGCGGGCTCCTCCTCCATGGCCCGGCTGAGCTCCTCCAGGGCGAAGGACTCCTGCCATTCCCGCTCGCCCAGGGTGTGCCGGATGATCTCGGCCGACACGGGGTCCAGCACCTCGACCAGGATGTCGGCGAAATCCGACACCAGCGCGTCCCCCACGTAGTGGAACGCCTGCGCCTCGATCCAGTCGGATGGCTCGGTGCCGGCGAAGAACGCGTCGAAGAACGGCTGGAACCGCCGGGCCAGGTCCGCGGTGGCGAACTCCTCCATCCGGGCCTCGATGAGCCGGCAGTTCCGCTCCTCGCGCTCGGCGATGCCGATCTGCGCTTCCCGGCGGCGCCGGTCGGGCGCGAACCGGGCGTTGTCCCGGGCGCGGGCCGCCGCCACCAGCTCTCCATACGCAAGCGCTGCCAGCAGCTCCGCCACGGCCCCGCGATCCACGACCGGATTGTAGGGCCCGGACCGGGCCGCTCGGCCGCTTCGGCTTCGCGAGGACCACCGGGCACCGGCCCCCGGGTTCGTGTCGTACCCCCCTGATAGGTTCGCGCCATGGGAGATGTCATCCGGCTCGACGCCTACCACCGGCGTCGCGAGATGGGGACGTGGCGGCCCGCGGCCGCTCCGGCCGGGGCGCGGGCGCCGGTCGATCCCGTGGAACAGCTGGCGGTGGCCGTCCGCGAGCTCGAGAACGCTCTGGAGGGGGTGATCGAAGGAGGAATCGACCAGCGGGAGATCTGTCGCGAGCTCAGCGCTGTGAACGGCGCCGTGGCCCGCCGACACTATCGGGAGGCGTCCCGACTGACCGAACGGCTCCTGGCGCGAGTCCGCACCGCTCGCTGAGCCCTGGCCGCCGGAGCAGGGGTTGCTCGGCTTTCCAGGCGGAACTCAGGGGCAGAGCCCGGTCGAGGGAACCGAGTCGTGCTCCGGCGAGTCTGCTTGGCAGCGTGAGCGTCGATCGTCCGGGAGGGCTAGGGTGGGCACGCCGGCAGCTAGGCCGGCAGGGCGGGGTGTGACGCCGTGCACGATCCGGATCCACGGACCCTGGCCGGCGCGCTCCAGGGAGACCTCGGAGCGTTCGAGGACCTCGTCCGTCTGTATCAGGTCGAGGTGTGGCGATACGCGTACCACCTGACCGGCAACCGAGCCACTGCCGAGGACGTCACCCAGGAAACCTTCCTGCGGGCGTTTCGGTTCCTGCGCTCGTTCCGAGGCGAGGCGAAGTTCTCGAGCTGGCTGCTCCGGATCGCCCGGAACTGCAGCATGGACGCGCTTCGGCGCTCCAGGGACATCCCGACCCCGGAGCGGGCTTCTCTCACGGCGGTGACCCCCGACCCCTCGCTCCGGGCCGAGCTCCTTGCGGCGGTCCGAGCCCTGAGCACCGGGCACCGCGAGCCGTTCGTGCTGGTCGAGGTGTTCGGACTCTCCTATCAAGAGGCGGCCGACGTCCTCCAGGTCCGGGTGGGCACGGTGAAGAGCCGCATGCACCGGGCCCGGCAGGCCCTGATCCGGCACCTCTCGGATGAGGAGGCCGTCCATGAGGCCTGAGGTCACTCGCCCCCGGCGGATCGGACGGATCGGACGGATCCGGCGGATCGGGCGGTCCGGCGCATCCGGCGGGAACGTGAGCGCGAGGGTCGGCCCGTGAGGTGCGAGCGGGTCCAGCTCGCCTGGTCCGAGCGCATGGACGGCGGACATCCGCCGGTGGCCGTGGCCGAGGCGCTGGACACCCATCTCGAGACGTGCCCCCAGTGCCGTGCGTACGCGGACGGGGCCCAGCGGGTGAGGGAGCTAGCGCGGTTCACCCTGCTCGAGCCCGTGCCGGACCTCATCGCGCCGATCATGCAGCGGGTCGCCTTGGAGGCCGCCCCCGGCCGGGCGCGGCCCGCCCGCTCCCGGCTGCGCTCTGTGGGGGCGGCGGAACCGATCCCGCCCGAGACGGTCCGGCCCGAGACGGCCCGGACGGACACGGCCCGGACGGACACGAGGACGGCCCGACGCAGGGCGCCGCGGCCGCGGCGCCGCCGCCGCGAGGCCTTCCGGCTGGGGACCGCGCTGATCGCGGGCGCCGTGGTCGGTTCCCTGGTCACGGGCACCGGCCCGGGCGTCGTCCCCCCATCCACCCCCCGCGCGGCCATGGCGGCGACGGAGATCCCGGCTCGCGTGGTCGAGGCGGCCGCCGCCGTCCGGACATTCCACGCCACGTACGCCGTGACCGAGTGGCACTTCCGGCCCGCGGTCCCGGTCCGGCGGTTCACCGCCGACGTCTGGTTCGAGGCGCCGGAGCGGTTCCGCCTGGACCTCGTGGACCACACCGCGTACCCCTCGCCCGCGTGGACCGCGAACAACGCGTCGCTCGTGGTGAACGGGTCTCGCTGGTACCGGTCCGGCCCCGGGCGGTGCCCGGCGTCGGTCTATCCGCGGTGTTCCGGCGCCGCGCCACAGGCCCTCCGGATCGACCACCGGGCGCCGTTCTCCGCGGCCGCGGCCCTTCCCACGGAGGCGGTGGTCCCGGTTCAGGCTCTCGGCGACTCGAGCGTGATCCACGTCGTCCGGCCCGGCCGCGTGCTGGGGCGGCCGGCCGTGGAGGTCGAGCTTCCCTACGACCGGGCCCAGACCCTCTTCGCGCCCCTCCACCAGGCGGGAACGTGGCGGCCGTTCCATCCCACCGACCGCGTCGACGTCTGGCTGGACCGGTCGAGATGGGTTCCCCTCCGGTACGTCGTCAGGCCCGACCCCAGCCCGTCCCGGGCCCGGTGGGCGGCCCGCCACGGCCTGCCCTTCGAGCCCCCCTCGAGCGAGATCTTCGCCGCCTCAGCCACCGCTCTCGACCTGGGGCCGCCGCGGCCGGGAGTGTTCGCCGTCCCCCGGGGCCCCACCAGGAGCGAGGGCGCCACGTCCGTACTCCTGGCCGATCTCGACATCGCCTGGCACCAGGCCCCCGTCCTGCCCGAGCAGACCCCCGGGCTGGACCTGTACCGGGTGGTCGTCACCGGAGACGCCGGCGCCGGGGCCGGCTCCCAGTCGTCCGGCGATCTCTTCCGCCTCGGGTCGGGCCCCTCCGGGGCTGGATCCACTCGGAACGAGGTGCACGGAACCGGCCACGAGGCCGGGCACGGGTTTGTTGCCGGCGGCAGTCCGGCCCTCGCTTCCACGCACGCCCTCTTCTCGTACAGCCGGGGGGTCACCTATCTCAACGTTCGCGAGCGCCGCGCCAGGCGGGCGGACTCCGAGCCGTTCGGGGTGAGCCCGGCCGCCGAGAAGGTCAGCCTTCCGGGCGGCGGCTCCGCCCTGTTCGACCCGGGCAGCGGCTCAAACGGGCACCATCTGTCGCTCCACGCCGGCCACGTGGACGTGGCCATCGAATCGAACCTGCCGAAGGAGGACCTGCTGCTGGTCGCCGGGTCGCTGCCGGCGGCCCGCCGCGACGTGCCGTCGGCGTGGGTGAACCAGCGGTCCCCGGGCGGCGCCACCGAGCGGGTGACCCTCGATCAGGCCCGGGCCGGCGTCCCCTTCCCCATCCCGCTCCCCGCATCCCTCCCCGCCGGCTACCGCCTGGCCAGCGTCGAGCTGGTCGATGTGGCCGGCGTTCGCGGCGTGACGCTGCACTTCCAGAGCGACGCCGGTTCCTCGGCGATCCGGCTGCACCTGGAGGAGGCCACCGGGCTCCCGCCGGCCTCCTCCGCCAGGCAGTTCTCCGTGCGCATGCGTGGAGCCACCGGCAGGTTCACCCCCTCCCGGAACCAGCTGGAGTGGGTGGCGCACGGCGTGTACGTTTCGCTCGACGGCGCCCGACTGGAACTGTCGAGCCTCCTGTCGATCGCCGGCTCGCTCCGCAGCCCTCCGCCCGAATCCGCGGCCGGTCCGAACGACGACCTCACGATCCGGGGAGCGCATCGTTGAAGGCCGCGCGCACGGGCACCGCCCTGGTCGTGGGGTTCCTCCTGGGAGCGTGGCTCACGCTCTCGCTCCAGAGCTCCGGGCAGATCCCACCCGCGCCCGGCGAGCTCACGCCATCCACGCAGCGGGGCTCCGGGTCCGGACACGCCCCGGGGTCCCCGCCGGTCCTCCGACCGGAGGCCCCCCGCACGTTCCTGGCCTGGACCCCGGGCGGCCTGCCGGCCGGTTTCCGCGACGCCGTTCGCGACGTGCCCGGCATCTCGCGCTCGGTGGTGGTGGCAAGCGACGTGGTGTGGATGACCCGGAGCCTGTCGCCGGACGGCACGGTCGTGGACGGACCAGGGGGCGGACTGGCCATTCCGATCGAGGTCTCGGCCGTCGCCCCCACCGAGTACGCGCCGTTCCTGCCGCCGGCGGACCGTTCCGTGGTGGTGCCCCTGGCGCGCGGCCAGGGCGTGATGGGCCGGATGAGCTCCGAGGTGCGAGGATTCGGCGCCGGGGGCCGGCTGGAGTTCGGCTCGGCCCCGGTGACCGTCGCAGCGGTCCTGCCCGACGAGCTGGTCGGCGCGAACGAGCTGATGGTCTCCCGGGCCACAGCCGCGCGCATCGGCGTCCACACCGACCGCTACGCGCTGCTGCAGCCCGCTGACGGGCTCTCGGAGCTCGGCCTGACCACCCGGCTCCGCGCGATCCTCCCCCCGGGCCAGCCACTCCGGGTCCGGGCCCCGGGCGAGACCCCGTACTTCCGCCAGGGCGACGCCGTCCTCCCCCAGGTTCGCCTGAAGCAGCTGTTCGGCGAGTTCGCGGCCCGCCCGGAGGGGGGCGACCTCCGCATCGACCAGGCGTGGGAGGCATCCCACATCGCGACCGAGCGGGTCCCGATCCTCGGCGAGGTCAGGTGCAACCGCGGGCTGTTCGCCGCGCTCCGGGGGGCCCTCCGGGACGTCGTCCGGGACGGCCTGGCCTCCGAGATCCGCCCGGAGGAGTACGGCGGGTGCTACTCGCCCCGGTTCGTCCTTCACCACGCCGGGGCGGGCCTGTCGCACCACGCGTGGGGGGTGGCCATCGATCTCGACGTGGCCGAGAACCCCTACGGCGAGCGGCCCACCATGGATCCCGGGGTGGTCGCGATCTTCCGGCAGTGGGGGTTCGCATGGGGGGGCGACTGGCTCGTCCCCGACGGCATGCACTTCGAGTTCCACGCGTCCCCTGGCACCGGTCACATGGTGCCCTGACGGGCCCGAACGCCGCTGGCCGGACACCGGGAACAGCGAAGGGAAGCAGCGATCATGCGCTGTCTGCTTCCTGCCCGGGTACCGAGGGATCGCTCCCGTTGTGCCCAGGCATGCCTCCCGCGGCAGGACGCGCGTGGGTATCTGCTTCCCTTCGCGATCGCCGAAGCGACCGGAACCGATTCTACGCCTCGGGCCGGGGTGTGGAAAACCGGCCCCGGCAGGCGGAGGACCGGTGGAAATCCTGTGGGGAACCGAAGAGCGAGAGGGGCTCAGTCCTGTAGACACGGCGGGTCCAGCGGTTCGGCTCAGTCCTCGGACCACGGCGGGTGCGGTGGTTCGGCTCAGTCCTCGCCCCGGCGGGGGCGGGTGATGAGCCAGGCCAGGAAGACGGCCGCAGCGGCCACCGCGGCGACGGCGGCCACCGGGACGGGCGCACGGGGGACGGCCTGCGACAGGCGGCTGCGCAGCCGCACCGGGCGGCGGAAGTACCGGATCTGCCAGCCCCGCTTCTCGGCCTCGCGCCGGAGGTCCCGGTCGGGGTTCACGGCCACCGGGTTCCCCACCGCCTCGAGCATCGGGAGATCGGTGGCCGAATCCGAGTACGCGTAGGACTTCGCGAGGTCCAGCCCACGCCGCTCGGCCAGCTCCACCATGGCCTCCGCCTTGCCGGCGGCGTAGGCGTAGAACTCAAGGCTCCCGGTGTACTTCCCTTCGACGATCTCGGCCCGCGTGGCGATGACGCCGCTGGCCCCGAAGTGCTCGGCGAGCGGCTTCACGACCTCCTCCGGCGACGAGGAGACGACGAACACCTCGCGGCCCAGAGCCCGGTGCAGGGCGATGAGGTCCAGGGCCTCCTGGTAGACGTAGGGGTCAATGAGGTTGATGAGGACGTCCCGGACGATCTCCTCGACGGCCGTCTGGTCCCATCCCTTCGACAGCGCCACCATGGCCTCCTTGGCGCGGCCCATGCGCTTCTCGTCGGCCCCCATCAGCAGGTACACCAGCTGGGCGTAGACCCCTTTCAGCAACGCCGACCGGGACACCATCCCGGCCCGGTACAGGGGGCGCGACAGGGCCAGAGAGCTGGACTTCGAGATGATCGTCTTGTCGAGGTCGAAGAAGGCGGCTTCCATGTCGGTCCCCATGGTAGGACAGGATCCGCGCGTGGCGAAGGCACGTCGAGGACCGTCCCGGCCAGCGCATCGGCAGGATCGCGATGCCTCTGACCAGCGGTTTTGCTGCGGTGAGAAAAAAGTGTCCCAAAAGTTCGATCGGGGGTGTTTTTAGGGGTCCGCAGGGGGTACTGTGTGTCGAGGCGCAGACCCAAGAACCTCCCCCCCTGCGCCCTTTCCGAGGCTCCTCCACACCCCCCCGGAGGAGCCCTGTCCATTCTCAGGAGAGCAAGCTCCGGTCGATTGCGGATCCGGTCGGACGGTTGGACTCGTTGCAGTCCCAGTGGGGGCTGGAACCCACTAGCGCGTAAGGCGCCCCAGGTCGCGCCGGAGGGTCCCCAGCCACGCGATCTCGGTCCGGGCCAGGTCGCCCTGCAACTGGAGCATGCGGCGGGCCACCACGTTCGCGGGTCCGCTCGCGGCCTTCAGGCGGACGTGGTCGGCGGCGATCCCGTCGAGCAACGCGCTGAGGGCTGCTTCGCGCTGGGCGATGCCGGCCCGGGCCTCGTCCGGGGGCAGCGCGTGGATCATCCCGAGGGCCACCGAGGGATCCGACCTGTACCCGGCCTCCTGAACGAACCGCTCCAGCAGCCCCCGACGGAGCCGGTCCCGTCCCGGCCGGGTGATCCGGTACACCCGGCGATCGGGTCCCTCCACCCCATCCTGGGCCTTCCCGGTGATCAACCCGGCGCCCTCCAGCCGCCGCAGCGCCTGATACACCGAGGCCCGGGCGACCTCGGTCCACCACCCCATGGCCCGGGCCCTGAACCGCTCGATGAGCTCGTACCCGTACAGCGGCTCCTCCGCCAGCAGCCCCAGCATCACCACGTCCACTCGTGCGACCGACATGCCCACCTCCCGTTCCAGACTACGCAAACCCTAGCATGGCCACTAGTCCGCCTCGGACTAGCAGGGGAGCATTTCGCACCGGAACGCGTCCCGTGCACGGGCCCGCGGAAGCGGGGCCCGCTATCCTCAGGCCCGGAGGCGTCAGGGCGCCTGGTGGGCCCCCCGGTCTTCAAAACCGGTGTGCCGGCGAGAGCTGGCAGGCGGGTTCGATTCCCGTCCGCCTCCGCTGACCAGCCGTTTCGGCGTTTCTGGCGTCTCGGACATTCCGCGCGGAGACCGCGAGAAGGGGCTCCGTGCAAACATTTTGCAAACATCCGGACGTGGGACGCAGTCTTTGACCTACGCTGGTGTCAACCTTATGGTTGACAGATGGCTTTAGACCGGGAGTTGCTTCGAGAGTTCCGGGAGGCTCGACAGGACCTCGCCGAGCACGAGACCAGGGCTCGCCGGGCCCGCGTCCGGTACGAACACGCCATCCGTCGCCTGCACGCCTCCGGGGCATCGTTCCGGGACATCGGCGACCTCCTGGGGGTAAGCCGCCAACGGGTGCACGCCGCAATCGAGCCTTCGAGGGGACGGACTGCCCTCAGGAGCTATGTGGGAACGGAGCCCTGCAGCTTCTGCGGTTCGGTTCCCAATCAGTCGGATGGCGGCGTCGCGGGGCCGGGGGTCTTCATCTGCGGCCGCTGCTCCGACTTGGCGGACGCCACCTTGGACACAGGCGGGGCCATCAAGAGGGGCGGCGGCAAGCTGATAGGGCTCGGTTCAGACCGCCCGGAGGCGCGGTGCACGTTCTGCGGAAGACACCGCTCCGACGTCGACGGGATGGTCGAGGCTCCCAAGAGTCCGGGGACCGGAAGATACGCGAGGCGGGCACCGGGCGTTCGAGCGTGCAGCGACTGTATCGCCCTGTGTCGAGAGCTCCTTGGCGAAGGGCGGCGGGTGGGTCGGAGGACCTAACTACCCGGGATCTCGAGCGCTCGGTCCAAGGCGGCCGCCGCCTGAGCGGTCATCTGATCCAGCAGGTGCTGGTACGTCTTCATCGTGAAGGCAGGGGAAGCATGCCCGAGCAGAGCAGAGGTTATCCCGGGGTGGATGCCCTCCTGCAGGAGAAGGGTGGCCACCCCATGGCGCACGTCGTGCAGCCGCATCTCCGGAGCAAGGCCGGCGCGTTTGGCGATGTACTTGAACGCGTGGGTGAAGTTCCCGGGCTCCAGGGCCACCGTCCCCCCGGTCGCAGACGAGATCGAGGTTCTGCCAAGCCGGTCCGAACTCGAGTCGTCGCCTGGCCTGGGCCTTCCGATGCAGCTGGAGGCGGCCGATCGCGAAAGCCGGGAGCGTCAACTCGCGGCGGGCTCGCTGGGACTTGACGCCGGAGAAGCGAAGCCCCTCGTTACCGACGACGTCGGACACGCGGTGGAGGCCCTGCACGATCCGAAGGCGACCGGCTCGGAGACTGACATCTCGCCACCTCACGGCCAACACCTCCGAACGCCTCGCCCCCGTTGTCGCGGCTAGCAGCATGGCGATCTCCCACTTCGTCCCCTTCGCCGCCTCAATGAGCAGCCTGAGCTCATGGGGCTCGGGCACGGCAAGCTCAAGCGGGGCGGGACGCGGCGGCTGGATCGCGGCCGCCGGGTTCGTTGGCATGAGCTGCCAGCGGACCGCCTGGTGAAGGGCGTTCGAGAGGACCCGGTAGATATGGAGGGCCGTCTGGAGAGAACGCCCCAAGGAGACCGCGTCGTCGAGCACCGCCTGGATGTGGGCCGGCCTCAGCTTGGCGAGTCTGACATTGCCGATGGCAGGAAGGATATGGTGCCGGAGGATCTGCTCGTACCGCCCCCAGGTCCGCGGCCGAACGCGGGAGCGTTGGTGGTCCAGCCTGTAGGCGGGTGGCCGGGGGCATCGCAGCCCCCGGCTCCCACAGATCCCGGCGTGACAGTCTCCCGTCACCGGGCTCTTCTCACCAGCCGATCAGAACGCACGAACCCATC
>Ga0137374_10009997_pt1 | contig 11180 bp, 15 predicted proteins | sample SagtaG_20_FD_104811 | JGI IMG/M metagenome (GOLD analysis project Ga0137374, IMG submission 104811) | Vadose zone soil microbial communities from Sagehorn Ranch, Mendocino, California, USA - Sage1_R_100_16 metaG | ecosystem: Environmental > Terrestrial > Soil > Vadose zone | place: USA...
TCGCCGCCGTCAGGCGGCGGGACGGTCGAGGTGCACGGAGTATCCCAGTTGCTCGAGGTGTTTTACTAATCGGCGCTCGGTAGCGGTGCGGTCGCGGTCATCGAAGTAGGTGGAGCCGAGGTCGACGTATGGGCAATCGTGCTGGAGAAGATGCCAGACGATGACCAGAATTGAGTGGCCGACTGCGACCGTGGCCTTGTCGCTGCCGCGGCGTCGGACGAGGCGGTGGTACTGTGCTGCCAGATAGGTGTCTTTGGTTTTTGCTGCTGCTGCCGCAGCCTCGATGAGCGCGGCACGCAACCATTGACAGCCCTTTCGCGTCTTACCGTTTTTCTGCTTGCCAGCGCTTTCGTGGTGGCCAGGACACATCCCCGCCCAGGAAGCCAGGTGACCAGCGGTGGGGAACCGAGCCATGTCGGTGCCAATCTCGGAGAGCAAGATCTCGGCAGTCCGCCGTCCCACGCCAGGGATGACGTCGAGCCGTTCAAGCATCGCCTGGAAAGGGGCTAACCGTTCAGCGACCTCCGCGCTGAGACGTTCGATCGCCTCGTTCAAATAGTCGATATGCGCGAGCTGCTGCGCAACCAGTAAGCGCTGGTGGGCAGCGAAGCGACCGGCCAGCGCCCGCTCGAGTTGCGGGATCTTCTGGCGCATGCGCCCCCGAGCAAACTGAGCCAACGTTGACGGCTCAGCCGTGCCTGCGACCAAGCCTTCGAGCATCTGTCGGGCAGACCGGCCGAGGATGTCGCTGGCGACGTCGCCCAGCTTGATATTGGCGCCTTCGAGCGTCTTCTGCAGCCGGTTGATTTTCAGCCGCACGTTCGCGCACCAAGACTGTCCGATAGCGGGTCAACTCGCGTAGCTCACGTTGGGGTCGGTCCGGGACAAAGCTCGGCTTCAACAGACCATGCCGCAGCAGGTCAGCAATCCACTCAGCGTCTTTGACGTCGGTCTTACGCCCAGGCACCGCCTTGATGTGCTGCGCGTTGGCCAGCAGTACATCAAATTGGCCTTCTAGCAGGTTGAACGGCGCCTTCCAATAGACGCCAGTACTCTCCATCGCGACGTGCGTGACGGCCTTGGACGCTAGCCAGTCGGCGAGCGCCAGGAGATCGTCGGTCATCGTCCCAAACGTTCGGATCTCCTTGCGGGGAGGTCCTTTCGTCTCCGAGACGATGACACAGGCGACTGCGCTCTGCTTGTGAATGTCGATGCCACAGCAACACGGATAGACGACGTCCATATCGCCTCCTCTGGGCCGTCGGAGCGTGGGTGCTGTTCAGCAGTGAGTCTGCTCTGCGTGCTCGCGGCAACACTTGGTGGTACCCGTACAGCACCCCGATCACACTACCGTCGGGCTCTGGGCACCAATCCCCTTTCGATCAGTTTGCCCGGCGGCCCACCTGTAGTCTGCCAGCCCAGCAGCCCCATTTCATCCTTGATGGTGGCTGCAAAAGCCATGAGCACTACCGGTGGATAGGCAGAGCCGGGTAGCGTGGTCGAATCACGAAGCGACCCGCTCGTGGGCAAACACGGGCGGGCCGAAGGGAAGGCTCCGGATGCTGAATCTGACCGACCTTCCACCGCAGATCGTACCAGCGGTGGAAGCATTTGCCAGCCGGTTGGCGGCGCATGTGCGCGAGCACCGAGACGCGAGCCTGGCAGTGCACGAGCAAGGGGTGCTGGACGCCTGGCGCGCGGAGGCTGGGGCGGTGCTGGCCGGCGTGGTGAGCGCGGCGACGACCGGCGCGGATCCGCAGGCGCGCCCACCACGCAGCACCTGCCCGTGGTGTGGTCTGGGTTGTCGCGCGGAGCGGGGGCACCGCCCCGCAGCGTGCAGACACGCCTGGGTGCGCTGACCTTCGTGCGCACACGCTACTGCTGTGTGGCCTGCACCCGAACGTGGAGTGGGGGAGATCGGACGTTGGGCCTGCGACCACGCCAGCGCACCAGTGCCGGGTTGGCACGCTGGGAGGCCGCGTGGCCGCGCTGACAACGTTTCGTGAAGCCGCCGTACTGGTGGACGAGCTGACCGGCGTGGCAGTTGGCAATGAGACGTTGCGCACACATGCGGAGCGGCTGGGCACCGAATACGAAGGTCGCAGCGGCGCGCGATGGCGCAGTTGCACGCGACACGCGAGCCGCCGCGGGATCTGCCGCACCAGCCTGCGCCCGGCCTGCTGGTCGAGGCGGATGGCGTGCAGGTGCGCTACCACTGCAAGAGGGGCTGCAGGTCGAGGCGTAGGCGGTGGTACTGTCCATGGAGAGTGGAGGATAGTGTCGGCTGAGATTCGGGCTGGCATCCACGTGGGGTGGCTCACAGAGCACACTTGAAGCAGTCCCTGCGCCTCGCCTGATTCGTCGCTCCGAGTTAGATTTGGTGCCTGCGACTCTGCGGACGGCCATCACATCCCCGGCAACCACTCCACGCGGATGCAAGAGTACCGGTGAGAGAAGCGTCGCATCAGGTCACCGACGCTGACCTCACCGCCCTCGCCGCGGCCTTCGTGTCTCGGCTCAACAGCTGTCGCTTCTGCGTGGGCATCCACGAGGCCACGGCTAGTCTCGTTGACCCGGATGTGGCGGCTGCGCGCCTTGATCGTTGGCGTGACGGCGACGCTGAGCCGCGGTTGGCCCCGACGTTCGCGCTGCTCGAAAAGGTGACCTCGCGCCCGGTGAGCTCGGACCTGACGACGTCGCGCGCGTCCGGCGGCGAGATCAGTGTGCGCTTGCGTCCTCCTGCCGCAGGAGAGGGTCAGCGCCTAGCGCGACTCGCTGTTGACCACTGAAGAGGGAGACGTCGACAATAGGCCGCGCGGGTCAGGCGCCCGCCGCGCGAGGCTGGCCGGCCTGGCAATGACGGAGGTTCGCTATGGCACGGAACGAGATCGAGGGGGGCGCGTCCCGGCGCCTGTTCCTCAGACGGTCCGGGGTATTGGCCGGGATCGCGGCCGGTGCAGGGGCGCTGTTGACCGCGTGTCAGTTGAGCTTTCCGGGCTCGAGCCCCGGCTCGTCGAGCGGCACCGCGCCTGCGGCGCCTGGCGCGACGGCCGCGCCGGCGGCGGGCGGGGCGGTGGGCGGCAGCACCGCGGCGGCCCAAGTGAGCGCGGGCGGCAAGCTCGAGCAGGTGCTGAAGCGCGGCACGCTCATCGTCGGCACAGGCAGCACGAATCCACCCTGGCACTTCGAGGACGAAAAGGGCGCGCTCGTCGGCATGGACATCGAGATCGCCAAGATGTTCTCGAAAGGTCTGTTTGACAAGACCGACGCGATCGATTTCGTCAAGCAGCAGGCCGACGCGCGCATCCCGAACCTGCAGACCGACAAGGTCGACGTGGTGATCCAGTTCATGACGGTCACGCCCCTTCGGGCGCAGAACGTCGAGTTCACGATCCCGTACTACCGCGAGGCGGTCAACCTGCTGCTGCCGGCCAACTCACCGTACAACGGGGCCAAGGACATGGCCGGCAAGAACGTCAAGATATCGATCCTGCAGAACGTGACAGCCGAGGCCATGGTCCACCGCGGCGTGCCGGGCGCCCAAGTGATGCAGCTCGACTCGCAGGCCAGCTGCATCCTGGCTCTCGACGCCGGCCGCGTGGAGGCGGCGGCGGTGGACGACTCGACCTGCCGCTGGCTGTTTGCCCAGAACCCGAGCAAGTACAAGGTCGGTAACCAGGCCTGGGACTCGCAGACGTACTCGGCGGCTGTTAGACCGGGCGACCCACGCTGGCTCAACTGGCTCAACACGGCGCTGCACGAAGCGATGGTCGGGCTGGACTGGCCCACCTACGCGGCGGCCTTCAAGACGTACTTCGGCGCCAATCTCGAAGAGCCGCCATCGGGCTTCCCGGTCGAGTTCGGCGTGCGCGGCATCAAAACCGCCTGATCCGTTCATCCTAACGTGAAGTGGCCGGATCCGCGGACCAAGGTTACGGATCGTTCGCTGCGCTCAGGGACCGGGGTGCCCCGGCAAGAGGCTGATCTATGTACATCACGCGCTGGGAGGTGGTCTGGGAGAACTTGCCCACGCTGTTGGCCGGCCTTGTGCTCGGCCTGGAGGTTTCGGTCGGCTCAATCATGGTGGGCGGGATCATCGGCCTGTTGGCCGCGTTCGCTCGGACGTCGTCCAACCGCGTGCTGCAGCAAGTTGTGGCCGGTTACGTCGAGTTCGTCCGGAACCTGCCGCTGCTCCTGATCATCTTCTTCGTCTACTACGGACTGCCCCAGTTTGGGATCCGCTTTCTGGACAATGTCGGATCGCTCGTCCTGGCGCTGGCGGTGTACTCGGGCGCATACCTGACCGAGATCTTCCGGGCCGGCATCCTGGCGGTCAGCAAGGGCTTTCAGGAGGCTGGTAAATCGATCGGCCTGACGCAGTTCCAGGTTGCGCGCTTCGTGACGATGCCCCTGATGTTCCGCATCGTCCTGCCATCGCTCAGCAACACCCTCATTTCACTGTTCAAGGACACCTCGCTCGGCGCGGCGATCGCCGTGCCGGAGCTGACGTATGCCGGCATGGTGCTCAACACCAACACGTGGCGCATCCTCGAGTCGTGGTCGGCGATCGGAGCTCTGTATCTGGCCACGTGCTACGGACTGGCCTTCATGATGCGGCGCGTCGAGCGTCACTACGCGAGCTGGGCGTAGGCGGTCGGCATGCAAGTGGTGCTCAACAACTGGACGCTGCTGCTGGCCGGCCTGTTCAACACCATCCAGCTGTCAGTCCAGGTGATCCTGTTCGGCACCCTGGTAGGACTGATCGGGGGCACGCTGCTGCTGTTCGGCCACCCGGTGATCCGCACCATCGTGCGCGCCTACGTCGACATCGTCCGCGGCACGCCGCTGCTGGTCAGCATCTTCCTGATCTTCTACGGCATCCCGGCACTGGGCATTCCGATGCCGGCCTTCAGCGCGGCGGTGATCGCGCTGACGGTCTTCGCCGGCGGGCACATGTCAGAGATCGTGCGCGGGGCGGTGGGCTCTGTGCCGGGCGGCCAGACCGAAGCCGCCATGGCGATTGGCCTGGTATTCGCCCAGCGGCTCCAGTACGTCGTATTCCCGCAGGCGGTCCGGCGCATGATCCCGCCCTGGGTCAACTTGTGTGTTGAGCTGATCAAGGGCTCGACCCTTGTGTCGCTGGTGAGCGTCACCGACCTGATGCTGTCGACCCGCCAGGTGCTGGAACGGACCGCGCAGCCGGTCCCCTTCTACATCCTGCTCGCGATCGTGTATTTCGTCCTGTGCTACGGCTTTGGCCGCCTCGGAGGACAGTTGGAGCGACGGTTTGCGTATTACGACTAGCCCTGCGGCAGAGCCGACGGCGCGGGCCGAGGGCAGCGTTGTTGTCCAGGACTTACACAAGTGGTTCGGCAAGTTCGAGGTGCTGCAGGGGATCGACCTCCAGGTGGCGCCAGGCGAGGTGGTGGTTATCGTCGGGCCGAGCGGCTCGGGTAAGACGACCCTACTGCGCTGCATCAACTTCCTGGAGGAGTATCAGAGCGGTCGGATCATCGTCAGCGGCAAGCTGATCGGCTACCGCGAGCACGCCGGGAGGCTGATCAAGCTGCCCGACCGCGAGCAGGCCGCGGACCGAGCCAACGTGGGAATGGTGTTCCAGGCATTCAACCTGTTCCCGCACATGACGTCTATCGACAACGTTGCCCTCGGCCCGATGAAGGTCCGCCACCTGCCCCGCAAGGTTGCCCACGAGCGAGCCCGCACGATGCTTGACCGCGTCGGACTGGCCGACAAGGTCGACTCCTACCCGTCGCGCCTATCGGGCGGCCAGCAGCAGCGGGTGGCCATCGCTCGCGCACTGGCGATGGAACCGAAGGTGGTGCTATTCGATGAGGTCACCTCAGCCCTCGACCCGGAGCTTGTGGGCGAGGTGCTGGCGGTCATGCGGCAGCTGGCCCAGAGCCATGGCGTGACGATGCTGGTGCTCACGCACGAGATGCTGTTCGCCCAGGAGGTGGCCGATCGCGTCGTGTTCATGGACGCGGGCAAGATCGTCGAGCAGGGTAGCCCGGCTGAGGTCCTCGGCAACCCGAGCACCGAGCGCCTGCGAGCATTCCTCAAGCGCTTCCAGGCAGGTCGCTAACCAGGTCGCTCACTCAGGTCTGCATCTGGACGTGCTCGCCGCGTGCGATCTGCGTGGGCGTACCAGCCACCCGGATGTCGGCGATGGAGTATGGATGCCGCTCATTGAGCTTGTAGAAGCAGAGCGCCGCGAAGATCGCCACCAAACCAAGGCTGAGCGTCACCAGCCCGGCCAGAACGAGGCCTGGCCATTTCACCACCGCCCGTTTGGTGCTCCAGGCGCGCCGCCTCAGCCAGCCAAACAGTGCGAACGCGATGAGCAGAATGAGAACACTGACGAAGTCAATCGGCACGCCAGACTCGCTCTCCCGGGAATCCGGATATTGGCATGTAGCCTCCTCTACCTCTGGGGGACTGTCCGGAAGTTCGCGTAGCGTCGGGTTCGCGAGGTAGGCGACGAACGACCCGCCGAACGACCCGCCGAACGTCTCGCGGATAGTCTCGGCGACGCCTTTTGAGCGCGGCCATTGCCGCCGTACAGCCGCACCAGCGTCTGCCACTCGGCCTCGTCGCCGTGTGCCCTTTGTCGCTCAGCAGGGTGCGCCCGTCCTCGAAGGCCAGCCTGGCGAGGTCAAGCGGCCGCACCCGGGGCCCCCACCATCAGGATCGGCTCACGTGGTGCTTTGGCCAAAAGGCCAGCGTTGACGGTCGCCCCGAATGCCAGGAACGCGCCAGACGGCGTCAAACGGCCCCTCTTCAGCCGTAGCCAGCAGGCCCAACGTGGTGACCAGAAGTCGCAGGCGCTGAGCGCACACACTGCCGAGAGCGAAAGTTCCAGCCAAAAGTCAGTCTATTGGCCGATCAATCGGGTCAACCGCGCTCGGACAATGAGTACAGGCGTTGATGACCAGCGTGCTACTGATCGACTCTCCGCTCGCGGTGCGGCGCACGCTGCGCGAACGGTTGTCGCTGGAGCACGACCGGTCGATCGTCGGCAAAGCAGATGATGCCGCGCAGGCGCAGGCGCTGGTGCAGGTGCAGACGCTGACACCCGACTGTGTCCTGGATGATGCGGAAACACCCGATCATGACTCTCTAGCCGCGGCCGAGGCGCTTCTCAACCTTGATCCGGACCTTGCGCCGGCCCGCGGGACCGGAGGTCACCAGTGCAGTCACCAGAGCAGCTGCTCAACCTGGATCCAGCCAGCGTCGGTCTGATCGTCGTGTGGACGCTGAGCGTCTACGTTTTGCTGCTGCTCGCGTTGCGCGTGGCTGGCAAACGGCGCTGGGTCAGATGACGCCGTTCGATCTGGTAGTCCTGTTGATCAACTCGAACGCGGTGCAGAACGCGATGGTTGGCCCGGACAGCTCACTGAACGGTGGCCTCCTGGCCGCGCTTGCGCTGCTTGCAATTGATCGGACGGTTGATCGGCTGGCCATAGCTCCGGGCCGCATGCGAACGGCCATGATTGGCAACCCGACGCTGCTTGTGCACGAGGGCCAGCGGTGACCCATCACCTGCGCGCCGAAGGTCTGACACAGGCGGAGGTGCTGCAGGCGTTGCGCGAGCACGGGGTCGAGGACCTCGTGGGGTCAAAGCCGCCGTGCTGGAAGTCGACGGCACAATCAGCGTCGTGCCACGGGACGCACCGAGCAGCCGCACACGACGACGCATCCGCGGCCGCAAGCACGCGTCCTGACTGGTGCGCGCTTCTGAGATGGTTAACGCTCGTCATCCGGCAGGTCCCTGCGGATGATCTGGGTGGCCGCGATGCCGTCCAGTTCGGGCATGAGCAGGTCCATCAGCACGACGTCGGGTCGAAGCCGATGCGCCATGCGCACCGCCTCGGCGGAACGCGGACACTGGCACCATTTCGGGCGTCTGCCGCGCGACGCGTTACCGTTCTCGTGGATCGGACAACCCATCAGCGTTACAGTTCCGCGGGCGTGACCGCCTGGACGTCGATACCATCGGCGGTCACCGACCCGCGACATACGGAGCAGCGCGATCGTGCGTGGTGCGGTGGCAGCACCAGCCTCGGCCTGCGCGCGCTGGGTGAGAAGGCTGAGAAACGAACCTCCATACCATACCCACAGTTGGCTGCTCAGCACCGCGTACGAGGCGGCCCACAAGATCTCCGGCTGATCGACCGCACATGAGGCACCGCAGGTGGGCCACAGCCCACTCCTCTGCGATGGCACGTCCGGCGCTGGTCACGTCTTCCATCACCGTCAGCTTGGCTGCGCGGGAGCCCGTTGCCATCCAGCATGTGCGTACCCGACGATAGGACTTTGGACTGAGCCGTCATGGTTCAACGACCCGCGAGGAGGCGCTGACCGCGACTCAGCGATGGGGTAGCCTGCCGTGTGGAGCCACACTTATGGCCCCGGAGGACAGCATGCTTGTGGTCAACGAGCTGGCGCGTCACTGGTGGGTTATCGGCTTACGCGGCCTTGTCGCCGTGCTCTTCGGGATTTTGGCGTTCGCCTGGCCGGGCATGACGCTGACGGTGCTCATCGTGCTCTTCGGCGCGTACGCCCTGGTCGACGGCGTCCTCGGCATTGTGGCCGCGCTGCGTGGTGGCGCGGACCACCGCTGGGCCATGCTGATTGAAGGGGTGATCAGCGTGCTGGCCGGGATCGCAGCCTTCGTCTGGCCCGGCCTGACGGCGCTAGTGCTGCTGTACATCATCGCCTTTTGGGCGATCGTCACCGGTGTGCTGGAGATCGTCGCCGCCTTGCGTCTGCGGCGCGTCATCGACAACGAGTGGGCGCTCATCATTGGCGGAGCGTTGTCGGTGCTCTTTGGCGTGGTGCTGATCGTGTCACCTGGCGCAGGCGCGCTGGCGGTAGTCTGGTTGATCGGCGCCTACGCTCTCATATTCGGCATCACGCTGCTGGCGCTAGCCTGGCGTTTGCGAACCCACGCGCAACGGCTACAAGGAACCGAGCCCACCAGTCGCCCGGCAATTCCTTAACCGTTCCGCGTAGGAGTGGACTAGAACCGCCAGCGCGTTGGCGTGAATGGACCTTCGCTGGTCTCCTGCTCCATGCCGGTCAGGCCTGGCAGGCCGATAATCGTGCGCGGCGTGAGCTCGAAGACCGCGTACGGAGGCCGTCCAGCAGTGGGTGCGTTTTGGCCGAACACCAGTCCATCGCGCACCGTCAGCTGCCAGCTCATCTTTGAGCCGTAGCCATCGGCGACCATCTGGATCGTTCGCGAGTCCGTCACTTTGCGGGCATCGCCTTGAACGCTTACGTCGAGCGATGGCACCGACGTACTGCTGAACGACAGCGCGCACCGCGAATCCGCGGCGAGGTTCCTACCCTTGCGCGTCGACTCGCCAGTGATGAAGTAGAACGCGCCATTGAGCCAGAGGCCGATGATCGGGATGATGTGCGGCCGGCCATCTGGCTGAATCGTGGAAAGCCAATAGGTGCGATTGCGCTCCAGGGTCTCCAGGCGCTGATTCGCCCTCGCCCACGGTGTTGCAGAGTCACTGCCAGGTACGAGCGCATCTTCAGCCACGGGCGTGCGTTGTGTCATGCGGACCCTCCTCCCGTCTCTGAACCGCTCGTCATGGTGTCCTACCACGAGCTGGGTCGACGCGTCGACTGTCGGCGCCCGCGGTAGCCGAACGCGTGCGTCGTCTGGACGAGGCGAATGGACGCGCCAGAGCAAGACGGCTGGTAGGAACGCGACTCGCGCGGACACTGTCACCATGGATCGTCGCACCATTCCGGCGACGCTCATCCCAGGCGACGGCATTGGCCCCGAGATCATGGGCGCGGTCTGCAAGGTCCTCGAGGCGATCGAGGCGCCGTTCGAGTTCGAAACATGCCAGGGCGGTCTGGCCGCGATACAGAAAACAGGTGATCCACTGCCCCAGGCCACGCTGGAGAGCATTCGGCGCACCGGCCTGGCGCCGAAAGGCCCGGCCCTCACCGACCGCGAGCGCGAAATCCTCGGCCTGATCGCCCAAGGCCACCCGAACGGCGTCATCGCCAACCAGTTAGCCCTCAGCCCGAAGACCGTGGCGAACTACGTCTCGAATCTCTTTAGCAAGCTCCAAGTGGCCGACCGAGCGCAGGCCATCATCCGTGCCCGCGAGGCCGGCATGGGCCACTGAGCCGTCGCCGGGGGACCGCAACGTCTAGCAAGCGATCTGGGATGTGTCGAAGGAAGGGAGCGATCGTGGCACAAGGCGACCCGCGCAATCGGATGGAGGACTCGGCGGCGCTCAACCATGTGCCGCAGCCGGCTGCTGGGACCGACGGTGGGACCGACGTCGCGCGGGTCGCTGCAATCCGGCTTCTCAGCGCGCCACTGATCGCTCGCCACGGGCGGGTCGACCGCTCGCTGCTCGTCGCCCCACCCGGACCATCGGCCTTCATCGCTCCATACCGCGGGTTCCTGCCAATTGGTTTTGATCGCGCCGCCGTGGCCCAGGCAGCCGCCAGCAGTCTAGTGGTGGCAAGTGATAACGACCTCTACTGTCCCGAGGGCAGGAATGGCCTGCGCACCACGTATCTGGACCCGGCCGGCCTGCGTCTGCACCTTGTGCCTGGCACTGGGCACATCTCGGTTGACGAGGGGTTCGGTCCCTGGCCGCAGGTACTGACGTGGTGCACCGATCCAGTCGATAATGGCGCGTCATTGCCCAGGCCGGCGTTGGCTGAGGGCGGGGGACTTAGCTGTTTCGTCCCCACCAGGGCTTCGTCATTGCCCTCGGCGACAAACCCGGAGCGACATCGACAGCTAGTCTCAATCGGCGTATCCGAGCCTATCCGTTGCGCCTGCGGGGGGACAATGGCTGGGAGCGAGGCGGAGAACAAAGTCGCTGCCGGCCTGACTCGGCCCTCGTGATCATCGACAGCACGTCCCCTGTGCCCGTCAGACGCTCCGCGTTGGGCCAGAGTGTCGTCGAGTATCCGCGGCCCCATGGGGTACCGTGAACGGATGACCGCTCCGGTGCGCGCAGGTGTCGTCGGGCTGCGCCGGGGCATGACCCTGGCGCCAGCGGCGGACCGTCGTCCGACTCAACTGTTCCCGGCGCGCCAGGGCGCGGCTACCCAAACCAGACGCGCTGCCCAGAACCACGCGTGCCCGTCGAACGAGGCGTTGGGGCGTGGTTCCA
>Ga0137374_10010002_pt1 | contig 11178 bp, 6 predicted proteins | sample SagtaG_20_FD_104811 | JGI IMG/M metagenome (GOLD analysis project Ga0137374, IMG submission 104811) | Vadose zone soil microbial communities from Sagehorn Ranch, Mendocino, California, USA - Sage1_R_100_16 metaG | ecosystem: Environmental > Terrestrial > Soil > Vadose zone | place: USA...
CCGCCGCGAGATCGCGGCGAGCACCTTCCCGAAGAAGACCAGCGACAGGTCGCGGTGGCCGGCGTTGTCGCCGACGACGACGGCGACGAGTCGCGTCTTCTGCGTCGCCAGCGAGCGGGCGACAGGATCGGCGCTGTAGCCGACCGAACGCGCAACCTCGCGAACACGTTCACGAGTCTGCACGCTCACGTCGCCTTTGTCGTTGAGCGCACGGGAGACGGTCGCGATGGACACGCCGGCTCGCTCCGCAACATCCTTGATCGTCGGTCGGTCGCTCACGGACGAAACGATACGGAGCTTTGGGACTCGAGCAGAGGAATCGAACGTATGGCTTGTGTGGCTCGTATCGTCGCTGTCGCTTCGGCGGCCGCTTTCATGGCGGGCAGCGCGGCGTCCGGTTCGGGTGCGGCCGCGCCGGCCTGTGCCCGTTCCGTTTCGTCAGTGCCGCTGGGATTGCCGGCGCCGGTCCGGATCACGACGACCTGCGCGATCTACACCGTCTTTCCCAGCGGCAGGATCCGCGTCGGCGCTCGGCCGTTGCGGGTCGACGCCGGGATCACCGCGATGCTGGTCGCCGGGCCCGGCGCGACGGTCGTTCAACGCGGCGCGCGCATTGCCGTGCTGCGCGGCGGGCGCGCGGTCTTTCGCTCGAGGGGGCACTTCCGCGCGGCCGGCGTCTTCGCGCTCATCGGCCCACGCGCGGTCGCGTCCGGCTATGAGAACTACGAACCCCGGGCGGCCGAGGCACTGTATGTTGCACCGCTGCACGGGGACGAGCGGGAAATCGCACGAGGCGAGCGCCCGCTCGGATGGATGCGGAGCGGCACGCTCCTGACGACCTGCGCGAGCGGCGTCTGCCTGCGAGACAGCACCGGCGCGCTGCTTCGCCGCCTGCGTACGCGGGTGCGTGAGGTGCGGTTCGAGCCGGCACGCTCGAGCCTGCTTGCGCTCTCGCACTCCGGCGTGCTCGAACGGTACGACGAGCACTGGCACCGTCTCCGGGATCTACGCACGCTCGGCTTCGGCGATCAGGTCTCGTTCGAGCCGCTCGCCGGCGGGCTGATCGGCGTGCTCGAAGGCAGGCATGTGGCGGTCCTGCGAGCGGACGGTTCGCTGTTCGCGTCCGCCTGGTTCCGGCCGCGGCGAGGCGCGTTCTCGGTCGCCGGAGAAAGCGGACTCGTCGCGAACGCCGCCGCCAGCGCGGTCGCCTTCGCCGTCACGATCGGTGACAACGGCGGCGGCCGCGGCCGCGAGTCGCTGTACGTGCTGCACGCGGGCGACCGGCGCGCATCGAAGCTGTACGGCGCAGCGATGAAGTTCGTCATCTGTGAGCGCTGGGCGAGCGTCGCCTGGCATCGGAACTGGCTCCTCTACGCGACGCCCGAAGGCCGAACACTTGTCCTCGACACCCGCGGCGGCGCCGGTCGCATCGACCTGAGCGGGCTCATCCACCGGCTCGCCGGACGCGACGCCGAGGGCAAGATGACCGCGCAGGTCAGCTGGAGTTGACCGTCGGACGCCCGCGCTCGCGGGCGTCCGAGGGTCGCTCTCCGTCTCTCGTTACGAGTTGTTCGCGGTCAGGTCGGGCGTCGTCCAGCCGACGGGCCGGTCGACGTAGACGATCCCGCCCGACGCCGGGATCCACGCGCGCTCGAACTGCTCGCGGTCGTAGTAGTGCTTGACGTCTGCGTCGGTGGGCGAGGCCGGGTCGTTGACGATCACCTTTGTGCCGTCCCCGGTGAAGCCTTCGATCACGAGGAGGTGCCCGTTCGTGCTCTTGATCGCGGTGTCGAGCTTGTTCGACGACCACGCGACCGAGGCGACGAGCGGGATCCCTGCCTTGATGAACGGCTCGGCCTCACGCAGGTTGTGCAGCTGGGTCACGTCGCTGACCAGTCCGCGCGCCGCCGTATAGGCGGTGTTGAACGGCCAGTTGCCGGCGCCCTGGTAGTGGTAGTCGTAGACGAAGCGAGCCGTATAGTCGACCCAGGGGTCCGAGAACGCCGGGTCGACCCACGCCGTCTCCGCGGTGGACGGGAAGTAGCCGGCGGCGGGGAACTTGTCCGCCCAGTAGCCGACGACCATCGCGGTCGAGGTCGGGCTGCACCATGCCTCGCCGCCGTTGTCGTACTGCGGGTACTCGCCGTGGTGGATCTCCTGCGAATACTTCGGGACTCCGAGGTCGATGGCTGTGCCGGTCATCGTCGTCGCGCTCGGGAAGGTGTTCTTCTGGCTCGTCAGGTTCGACGCGATCGCGCTGAATCGGCTGACCGTCGGAGTCGCGGTCGAGCCGGCGCGGCGGTAGAGCGTCAACCGCAGGCGGTACGCGACCGCCGGATGGTCCTTGGCGAAGAAGGTGTCGATGGCGACGTAGCCGTCCGCGTCGCCCTGGTGGCCGACCGACGTCCGGTGGAAGTCCGAGTCGTCGTACGTCCAGCGGCCGAGGATGTACCACTTGGCCCAATGGCCGTCGCTCATCTGCGGCTGCACTTCAGACTGGACCCAGGTTCCGACCGGGGTCTTCGCATTCCACGACGAGACGAGCTCGTTGAACGGGAACGACGGGGTGTAGACGCCGGACGTCCACGTACCGGACTGGTAGACGCCCGAGCCGTCGACGTGGTCAGAGTTGAAGTTTGCGTACGGGTCGACGTACGTAAAGGAGCCGAGGCCACTCGAAGCGAGGCGCAGCGACCCCTTGGAATAGGCGAGCCCACTCGTCGTGCCGGAGCTCAGGGCGAATTCGTGGTAGTTGAGGGGATAGGGCTGCGCGGCGAGCGCTGGGGCGGCCGAGGCAAGAAGGAAAGCGGCGGCCGCCGCGACTGGGACGAGCGTGTGACGGATCATCGGCGGACCGTAGCGCGGATGCCGCCGACCCGTGGCGAACGCGCCGGGGGGACCGTGATGATGGGCGGGTGAACGTTCTCGCCTCCGCTTCGGGCGTCTTCGGTCCAGCCAACCAGCAGTACCTCGACCAGGCGCGCCAGATGCAGGCGCTGTCGTTCGCGGCGCACATTCCGCTCGTCTGCTTCGGCATCGCCTTTCCGGCGCTCGTGCTGTTCGCCGAGTGGCTCGGCCACCGGACCGGCGACCCGCTCTACACCGCGCTGGCCCGCCGCTGGTCGAAGGTGATGCTCGCGCTCTTCGCCGTCGGTGTCGTCACGGGCACGATCTTGAGCTTCGAGATGGGACTGCTCTGGCCGAACTTCATGGCCACCTTCGGCGACGTGTTCGGGCTCGCCTTCGCGCTCGAAGGCTTTTCGTTCTTCGTCGAGGCGATCTTCATCGCGCTCTATGTCTACGGCTGGGGACGCCTCTCGGCGGGCACGCACCTGCTCGTCGGGATTCCAATCGTCATCTCCGGCTTCGCGGGGTCGCTGATGGTCATCGCCGTCAACGGATGGATGAACCATCCGTCCGGCTTCACCCTGCGGGCCGGTGAGGTCACGGACGTGCACCCGTTCGCGGCACTGTTCGAGAACAGGTACTTCTGGCACGAGCTCGTGCACATGTACCTCGCCGCGTTCATCGTCGCCGGCTTCCTCACAGCCGGTGTCTACGCATGGGGATGGCTGCGCGGCCGCACGGGACGCTACGAGCGGACGGCACTCGTGATCCCTCTCACGGTGGCGGCGCTCGCCGCGCCCGCGCAGATCGTCGTCGGCGACTGGGCTGCACGCGACGTCGCCGAGACGCAGCCGGTCAAGCTCGCTGCGCTGGAGGGTGTCGGCGAGACCGAGCGCGGCGCGCCCGTTCACGTCCTCGGCTGGTACGACAACGGGGAGGTCAAGTACGGGATCAAGATCCCGAAGCTGCTCTCGCTCCTCGCCTTCCACGACCCGAATGCGACGGTGAAGGGCCTCGAGACCGTGCGACCGGACGATCGCCCGCCGATCAACGTCGTCCGGTTCGCGTTCCAGACGATGGTCGGCATCGGCTCCGGGCTCGCCCTGCTCGCCGTCGTGTACGTCGGCACCTGGTTCCGGAAGCGCCGGTTACCGCGCTCGAAGTGGTTCTACCGTGCGCTCGTTGCGGCGGGCCCGCTCTCGCTCGTTGCGTTGATCGCCGGTTGGGTCACGACCGAGGTCGGACGCCAGCCCTGGGTCGTCTACCACGTGATGCGCACCTCCGAGGCGGTGACGGGCGCGGGCGGCATTCCCGTCGGGTATTCGGCGCTCGCGGCCGTGTACGCAGGGCTTGCGGCGGCAACCGTGTGGATTCTCGTGCGCCTGAGCCGCGCGCCGCTCGATGTCAGTCCCGCCACGGCTGGAGCCGATGAGCCTCGCTGAAGCCCCGCTGCTCGTGATGCTCGCCGGGCTCGCTGCGTACGCCGTGCTCGGCGGCGCGGACTTCGGCGCCGGCTTCTGGCAGCTGGCAGGCGGGCGCCACGAGCGCGCCCGGCAGATTCGAGAGCACGCCCATCACGCGATGGGCCCAGTGTGGGAGGCAAACCACGTCTGGTTGATCTTCGTCCTCGTGGTCTGCTGGACCGCGTATCCGACGGCGTTCGGCTCGATCACGTCGACGCTCGCCGTGCCGCTGTTCATCGCCGGTCTCGGGATCATCCTGCGCGGGACGGCATACGCGCTGCGATCGGGGACGGCGACCGCGCGCGAGCAGCGGCGCGTCGAGGTCGCGCTCGCCGTCTCGTCGATCCTCACGCCGTTCGCGCTCGGCACGATCATCGGTGGGATCGCGTCGGGTCGAGTGCCGGTCGGGAACGCACAAGGCGATCTCGTCGACAGCTGGCTCAACCCGACGTCCATCCTGATCGGCGTGATCGCGGTGGCGACCGCCGCGTACCTCGCGGCCGTCTATCTCGCCGCCGACGCAGCCCGCATCGGGCACAGCGAGCTCGCGAAGGCGTTTCGTGCTCGCGCGCTTGCGACGGGCGTCGTCGCCGGCGCCGTCGCGCTGGGTGGGCTCGCGGTCGTTCGCGACGATGCGCGGCCGATCTGGGACGGCCTGACAGGCGGCGCCGGCCTCGGCGCAGTCATCGTGTCGGCTGCTGCGGGCGTCGTCACCCTGGGTCTCGTGTGGCGCAACCGCTTCGAGCCTGCGCGTGCGACCGCCGCACTCGCCGTTACAGCGATCATCGCCGGCTGGGCCTTGGCGCAGAGGCCGCGGTTCCTGCCAGGTCTCACGATCGACGACGCCGCTGCGGGCCGCTCGACGCTGATCGCCCTCCTCGTCAGTGTGGCGATCGGAGCCGTGGTGCTCGTGCCGTCGCTCGCGTTTCTCTTCGGGCTCGTCCTGCGCGGGAGATTCGATCCAGGCAAGGAAGAGGCGTCTGCCGCCGAGCGGCCTCCGGCTTCAGTGGGCGCGTCGATGCAATCACGTCTCGGCTCGATTGCGGCCGTCTGCCTCGCGGTCGGGTCCGGCCTGATGGTGTTCGTCGACACGTCCTGGGCGCGCCTCGTCGGAGTGTTCGCGCTGCTCGTCTTCGTCTTCGCAGGGTTCGTAGCTCTCGCCGCAGCGAGCGTGGGCGCCCCGGGCGAGAACGAATCCCGCTAAGAACTTGAATCGCCGCTCATCCGCCGGCGGTCTCGCCGAGGAGGTGGGCGGCCATGATCAACGGGACGTGGCTGAACGCCTGCGGGAAGTTGCCGAGCTGGCGACCCGATCGCGGGTCGTACTCCTCCGCGAGGAGGCCGACGTCGTTTCGGAGCGAGAGCAGCCGCTCGAACAGGGCCCGCGCCTCGCCGAGGCGTCCCGCGAGCGCGTAGTTGGCGGCAAGCCAGAAGCTGCAGGCGAGGAAGGCGCCCTCGCCTGCCGGGAGCCCGTCGACCGAGCCGGTGTCGGAAGTCGTGTAGCGGTAGACGAGGCCGTCCTGGCAGAGCCGGCGCTCGATCGCCGCGACCGTTCCGAGCATGCGCTCGTCGGTCGCCGGCAGGAAACCGATGAGCGGGAACAGGAGCGCCGATGCGTCGAGCTCCTCGGACCCGTACGACTGGGTGAAGGTCCGTTGCTCGGCGTCGTATGCCTCCTGCAGGATCTCGCGCCGGATCTCCTCGCGCAGCGTGCGCCACCGGGCCAGCGGTGCAGGCAGACCGAGCTCTTCGGCGTCTGCGAGAGCGCGGTCGACCGCAACCCAGGCCATCACCTTCGAGTAGACGAAGTGGCGGCGCGGGGCGCGCACCTCCCAGAGGCCTTCGTCCGGGAGGTGCCAGTGCGACTCGACGAAGTCGACGAGCCCGCGCGTGAGCGACCAGACCTCGCCGTCGTGGTCCTCGAGCCCGGCCCGGCGCGCGTGATGCATCGTGTTCACGACCTCGCCGTACATGTCGAGCTGGAACTGGCCGGACGCGTCATTGCCGATCCGCACGGGCTTCGACTCCGCGAAGCCGGACAACCAGGGGAGCTCGAGCTCGGTCAGACGCCGTTCGCCGGCGATGCCGTACACCGCCTGCACGTCGGCGGGATCGCCCGCGATCGCGCGGAGGAGCCAGGCGTGCCAGGCTTGTGCTTCCTCGCGCAACCCCGCGCGGGTGAGCGCGAGCAGCGTGACCGCGGCGTCACGGAGCCAGCAGTAGCGGTAGTCCCAGTTGCGGATGCCGCCCGGCTGCTCCGGCAACGAGGTCGTGGGCGCGGCGACGATGCCACCGGTCGGCGCGTAGGTGAGCGCCTTGAGCGTCAGCAGCGAACGGGCGACCGCGTCGCGCCACTCGCCGTCGTACGTGCAGTCAGCCAGCCATTCCGTCCAGAAGGACTCTGTCTCGCAGACCGCCCGGACCGGGTCGATCGGGTCGGGCGGGCCCTCGTGGGAGGGACGCCAGCTGAGGACGAACGGGAGGAGCTCGCCGGCGCAGACACAGAAGTCGGCGCGGGACGTGAGGTCCTCGACGCGCAGCGGAACCGGCGCGCGGAGCCAGAGGCTGTCGGGGCCGGCGGTCGCGACGTGCCCTCCGTCAACCGAACGAAGCCTGGGGCGGAGCCGTCCGTAGTCGAAACGAGGCCGGAAGTCCATCCGCACGCGGACGCGGCCGCGGATGCCCTCGACGAGGCGTATCACGTGAGGCGTTCGTGCGCGCGGCGGCATGACGTCGACGAGCCGGATCGCGCCGTCGGCGGTCTCGAAGTCCGTCTCGAGGACGAGCGTGTCGCCGCGGTAGCGGCGCCGGACGGCGTGCACGATGCCGTCCGGCGCGATCCGCCAGCAGCCGTTCTCCTCGTCGCCGAGCAGCGCGGCGAAGCACGCGGCCGAGTCGAAGCGGGGCAGGCAGAGCCAGTCGATCGAACCGCCGCTGCTCACGAGCGCGCCGGTGTGCGTATCCCCCAGGAGCGCGTAGTCCTCGATCCGCGGCGGCATCAGGCGGCCTGGTCCGATTCGGCGAGCCGGGGCACCCCGAGCTCGGCCGCCTCGGCTTCCAGGCCGGGCTCGCGGGCCGGCAGGAAGCGGAGCACGAGCACTGCCGCCACGGCGGCGAACGCGGCCCCTACGACGAGGCCGATGCCCATTGCGTCGGTGAAGGCGTTGCCGGTCGTCGCGAGCAGGCCGGAGGCTGCGTGGGGTGGAAGCTGTGCAGCGATCGCGGTCGCGGCTCCGACCGAGTCCTCTGCTCGTGCCTGTGCCTGCTCGGGCAACGCGCCGACCGAGCCTTCGACGTCGTTCGAATAGAGCGAGCTGACGAGCGAGCCGATGATCGCGACGCCGAGTGCGCCAGAGACCATGCGCGCGACCGTGTTGGTGGCCGAGGCGACGCCAGACTTGGCCGACGGAACCGCGCCCACGACCGCTTCCGTAGCAGGCGCCATGACCCAGCCCATCGCCAGAGTCACGCCGAAGAACCAGGCGGCGACCACGAGCGCGCCGGTGGTCGGCTCCCACAGCGTGGTCAGCGCGAGCAGGATTGCGAGACCGGTCAGGCCCGCTGCGACGACCCGGGCGGTGCCGAGTCGCGCAACCGCCTTGCTGGACGAACCGGCGCCCAGCATCAGCCCGAGCGCCATCGGGCTCATGATTCCGCCCGCCTCGATCGCGCTATAGCCGTGGGCGAACTGCAGGTACTGCGTCAGCGCGAAGATGCCGCCGAGGAGGACGAAGAACGCCACGCTGACCGCGCCGGTGCCGACGGTGAAGCGGGCGCTGCGGAAGAAGCCGAGGTCGAGCATCGGCTCCGCAACGCGGCGCTCCCACGCGAAGAAGGCTCCCAGCAGCGCGATGCTCGCCGTGAGCGATCCGAGCACGAACCCGCTCAACCATCCCTTCTCGGGGGCCTCGATGATCGCGTACACGAGAACGCTGAATCCGGCAGTGGAGAGGGCCGCTCCCAGCAGGTCGAACGCGCCCGGTCGAGGGTCGCGGCTCTCGGGCACGTAGCGGATGCCGAACAGCAGTGCCGCGGCCGCGAAGGGCACGTTGACCATGAAGACAGACCACCAGTCGAACCACTCGAGCAGGAGCCCGCCGGCCAGCGGCCCGAGCCCGATTCCGACCGCCGCCAGCGCGGCCCAGATCGCGATCGCCTTGCCGCGTTCTTCGCCGGTGAAGAGGTTGGCGATGATCGAGAGAGTGGCGGGCATGATCAGCGCCGCACCGACCCCCATCCCGGCGCGTACGGCGATCACCTGGCCGGCGGAGTCGGCGACGAGGGCGCCGAGGCTGGCGAGCCCGAAGATCGACACCCCTGCCTGCAGCGCGAGCTTGCGTCCGAAGCGGTCGCCGAGTGTGCCGAAGACGAGCAGCAGGCCTGCAAACACGAGCAGGTAGGAGTCGACCATCCACTGCAGCTTCGAGGCTGATGCGTGGAATTCGTCCTGCAGCGTCGGCAGGGCGACGTTGAGGATCGTGTTGTCGAGCCCGATGATGAACAGGCTCAGCGAGAGCACGACCAGCGTCTTCCAACGGCGGGCGTACTGAATGGGGTCGATCGTCATCACGCTGCGCTCCTTTGGGTTGATCAGCCCACGATGGGCCACGCCGCCGCGGCTCGCACCGGCGATGTCGCCGGGATCGGGGCGAGGCCGGAGTACGATCTGAGAGCCGTGCTGTACGGGAGAAATGCCGAGCGTTCGCGCGTCGGCGAGCTACTCGCGGGCGCTCGTCAGTCGCGAAGCGGCGTGCTCGTGCTCCTGGGCGAAGCGGGGGTGGGGAAGTCGGCGCTCCTCGAGGACGCCCGCGAGCGCGCGACCGACATGCTCGTCCTCAGCGGCAGCGGGATCGAATCGGAGGCACAGCTGCCGTTCGCGGCGGTGCACCAGCTCGTGCGCCCAATCATTCCCCACCTCGAGAGCCTTCCGGAACCGCAGGCGCGCGCACTCCGCGTCGCGCTCGGTCTGGAAGCGGGTGGAGGGGATGATCGCTTCCTCGTCTCGCTTGCCGTCTTGAGCCTGCTCGCGGAAGCGGCGGAGGCCGGTCCGCTTCTCTGCCTCGTCGACGACGCGCATTGGCTCGACGACGCGTCCGCCGACGCGCTCGTCTTCGCCGGCAGGCGGCTGGAGGCGGAAGGTATCGCGATGGTCTTCGCGGCCCGCGAAGGCGAGATCCGGAGCTTCGACGCGCCTGGGTTACCGGAGCTTCATCTTCGTGGACTCGATCATGACGCGGCGACCGAGCTGCTCGATCAGGACTTTGGTGTCCGCCTCTCGCCTGAAGCGCGCGAGCGGCTGATCGAGGGAACCGGCGGCAATCCGCTCGCGCTGCTCGCGCTCTCCTCGAGCCTCAGCGAGGCGCAGCTCACAGGCACGGAGCCGCTTTTCGACCCGCTCCCGGTCGACGCCCGCGTCGAGCGCGCATTCCTGGCGCGCGTGGGCCGGCTTCCCGAGCAGACGCAATCGCTCCTCCTCGTTGCCGCCGCGGAGGGCAGCGGCGAGCTCGCGACCGTGGTGCGCGCGGCCGCTCAACTCGGAGCGGGGGTAGAGGCGCTCGACGCCGCCGAGCAGGCGGCGCTCGTTCGCGTCGACGAAAGCCGGCTTGCGTTTCGCCACCCGCTCGTTCGCTCTGCCGTGTACCAGGCGGCGCCGCTCTCGAAGCGGCAAGCGGCGCACCGCGCGCTCGCGAGCGTCCTCGACGGCGAAGCCGATGCAGACAGGCGTGCCTGGCACCGAGCCGCCGCATGCGTCGAGCCCGATGCGGCCGTCGTCGCAGAGCTCGAGCAGGCCGCGCAGCGGGCGCTGCGGCGCGGCGGCTTCGCCGCCGCCTCGCTCGCGCTCGAGCGGGCCGCCTCCTTGACACCGGACGGACCGCAGCGGGCGCGGCAGCTCACCGCGGCGGCCGAGAACGCCTGGTTCGCGGGCCGGCTCGAGCGGGCCCTGATGCTGCTCGAGCGAGCGCGTCCCACTGTCGGCGAGCCCGTGGTGCGGGCCGAGATCGACCGCTGGCGCGGGCTGATCGAGCTGAACCGTGGCCGGCCGGTGGACGGGTACCAGATCCTCCTGCGGGCGGCGACCGAGGTGGCCCCGATCGACGGCGAGCGCGCGCTCGACCTGCTCAACCTCGCCGGCGCCGGCGCGGCGTACGCAGGGGACAGTGAAGGACAGGTCGCCGTCGCCGCGGTCGCTCGTGGGGTGGCGGTCGAGGAAAGCCCGTTCTCTGCGATGCTCGCCGGGCTTCTCATCGGGATCGGGGCCCACGCCGCCGGCGACTTCGAAACCGCCGTCCCGAAGCTCCGCCTCGCGCTCGAGCTGGCCGACGAGCTCGATGCTGCGGACGTCACGCAGCCCTTGGCGCTCCTCTTCGCCGGACGGGCTGCGCTCTTCCTCGGCGACGATCGTGCCGCGCACCGCGCTCACCGCGAGGCGGCGGGGAGAGCGCGGGATGCCGGGGCGCTCGGCGTCCTGACACAGATCCTTCCCATCCTCACGACCACAGAGGTATGGGCGGGCCGCTGGGATTCAGGCTCCGCGAACGCGCAGGAGGGGCTCCGCCTCGGCCGGGAGATCGGTCAGCACCACCTCGTCGCGCAGGCGCTCGTCTTGCTCGCTCTCATCGCGGCCCTCCGCGGCGACGAGGAGGAGTGCCGGACACTGGCGGCCGAGAGTCGTGAGCTCGCCTCCGCTCGCGGGCTCGGGGTCGTCGCCGAAATCACGCACTGGGCACTCGCGCTGCTCGAGCTTGGGCTCGGTCGGACAGAGCAGGCGCTGAGACACGCTCGAGACATCTCCAGCACGCTGACCGTCTACTGGTCTGCGCTCGATCGAATCGAAGCCGCAATCCGCGCAGGCGAGGAAGCAACCGCG
>Ga0137374_10010008_pt1 | contig 11176 bp, 10 predicted proteins | sample SagtaG_20_FD_104811 | JGI IMG/M metagenome (GOLD analysis project Ga0137374, IMG submission 104811) | Vadose zone soil microbial communities from Sagehorn Ranch, Mendocino, California, USA - Sage1_R_100_16 metaG | ecosystem: Environmental > Terrestrial > Soil > Vadose zone | place: USA...
CATGGTCGACGCGAACCAGGGCTGGCGGATGCCGGGCGACCGCGCGCCCCGCTGGGACGTCGCCACTGCCGCTGCCTGCGCCCGTGAGCTCGAGCGCCTCGACGTCTACTGGCTCGAGGAGCCCCTCCGGGCCGACGACTACGACGGCTACCGGTCGCTCCGGTCGCGGACCGACCTCCGGCTGGCGGCGGGCGAGATGGTGCGCGAGGCGGGTCAGGCGCGCGACCTGCTCCTTCGCGGAGGCATCGACGTCATCCAGTGCGATGCAGTTCTCTCGGGCGGAATCGGCGGCGTGAAGCGGATCGCCGCGCTCGCGGATCTCCTCGGCCGTGTGTGGTCGCCGCACACGTGGTCGAACGGCTACGGCCTGCTCGCGAACCTGCACGTCGCGCTCGCCGTCTCGACGTGCCCGTACCTCGAGATTCCGTTCGACCCGCCTGGCTGGACGGCAGCCCGGCGCGACTGGTTGCTGCCGGCCCCGCTCGAGCTCGACGCCGACGGAACGATCGCGGCGCCGGCGGGCCCCGGTTTCGGCGTGGTGCCCGATCTCGACGCGCTCGAGCGCTATCGCACCGAATGATCGACGTCCACCGTCATCTCTGGCCGGATCAGCTCGTCGAGGCGCTGCGTTCGCGCACGGCTGCACCGTGCCTTCGCAACGGAACGCTCGTGCTCGTCGACTGCGAATCGGAGGTCGACCCTGCTGCGTACGGTCTCGAACGTTGTCTCGACGACCTCGAGCGCGACGGGATCGACCTCGCGGTGGTCTCGTGCCCGCCGACGCTCGGGATCGAGCTGCTCCCGGCGGAGGAATCCGCGCCGCTCCTAGCGGCCTACCACGCAGGTGCGCTCGAGGCGATCGCTGCTTCGGACGGGAGGCTGCGCGCCTTCGCGATGGGACGGCCCCGTGAAGGCTTCGTGGGTGCGAGTATGAGTGCGTCGGCCCTTGTCGAGCTCGACCGCATCGCATCGGTGCTCGACGAGCTCGAGCGGTCGGGATCGGTGTTGTTCGTGCACCCGGGACCGTCTGGTTCGCCGGACAGGGCCCCGGACTGGTGGGCGCCGGTCGTCGGGTACACCGCCCAGATGCAGGCCGCGTACGCGGCATGGCTCGCGACCGGCATCGACCGCTGGCCCGAGCTTCGCGTGCTCTTCGCGATCCTCGCCGGTGGCGCGCCGATCCAGCTCGAGCGTCTCCGAGGGCGCGGATTCGACGTCCGCCGTGCGCTCGGCGCGAAGCTCTATCTCGACACGGCATCGTACGGCCGGCACGCGTTCGAGCTCTGCCTCGCCACCTACGGCGGCCAGGCGCTCGTGTTCGGCAGCGATGCGCCCGTCATCGACGCGAAACCCACGCTTGAGGCCGTCCGCGGCTTCGGTCAAGCTGTCACCGACGCTATCTGCACCGACAACCCAACGGAGCTCCTCTCATGACGCGCCCCATCGGCGAGTGGATCCACGAGCACGTACCGGACGACCGCGACCTCAACCAGCCTGAGCTCGCGCGGCTCGCGACGATCATCGGTGAGCTGCCCGACCTGTGGCGGGACAAAGTCCGGCACGACGCCGGGAAGCGCTACTACGACCAGCTCTACCGCGACCCGCACGTCGACGTGTGGCTCATCTGCTGGCTCGACGATCAGAAGACCGGCTACCACGACCACGACCTCTCCTCGGGCGGCGTGTACGTCTGCGAGGGGACCCTGATCGAGGACCGCTTCATGTTCTCGATCGCGGGGCTCGAGCATTCGAGTCGGGAGCGTCCCGCCGGCGACAGCTTCGTCTTCGACGGCGCCTATATCCACGGGATGCGGCACGCAGGCGGGCCGCCGGTGACCTCGATCCACTGCTACTCGCCGCCGCTCTGGCGCATGGGCTACTACGAGGCGGACGCACAGGGCTCGCTGTCGCGCATCTCGATGACCTACCTCGACGAGATCGCCGAGTCGGCGTGATCAGCGCCACGGCGGTCGACATCCGCGCGCAGGCGTTCATCGACGGCGCCTACGTCGATGCGCTGAGCGGCGAGACGTTCGAGTGCGTCAACCCGGCGACGGGCGAGGTCCTCGCCGAGGTTGCCGCCTGCGACGCCGACGACGTCGACCGCGCCGTTCGCGGCGCCCGTGCGGCGTTCGAGAGCGGCGTGTGGTCCCGCAGTGCGCCGAAGCACCGCAAGCGCGTCCTCCAGCGGCTGGCCGCACTCGTCGACGAGCACCGCGACGAGCTCGCACTGCTCGAGACACTCGACATGGGCAAGCCGATCCGCGACTCGCGCAAGGTCGACGTCCCGCTTGCCGCCGAGTGCATCGCGTACTACGGGGAGGCGATCGACAAGGTCTACGACGAGGTTGCGCCGACCGATCCTTCCGCGGTCGTGATGATCGTGCGCGAGCCTGTAGGAGTCGTCGGCGCGGTCGTGCCCTGGAACTTCCCGCTGCTGATGGCGTCGTGGAAGCTCGGCCCGGCGCTCGCCGCCGGCAACAGCGTCGTGCTGAAGCCGGCCGAGCAGTCGCCGCTCACCGCGCTGCGGCTCGCCGAGCTGGCGACGGAGGCGGGGGTGCCGCCGGGCGTGCTGCAGGTCGTCCCCGGCTTCGGCGAGACGGCCGGTCAGGCGATCGGCCGGCACATGGACGTGGACCTCGTCGCCTTCACCGGCTCGACGGAGGTCGGCAAGTTCTTCCTGCGCTACTCCGGCGAGTCGAACATGAAGCGGCTCGCGCTCGAGTGCGGCGGCAAGTCGCCGCACATCGTGATGCCCGACTGCCCGGACATCGACGCGGCGGCCGAGGCCGCGGCGTGGGGTGTCTTCTACAACCAGGGAGAGGTCTGCAACGCAGGCTCGCGGCTCCTCGTCCACGAGTCGATCAAGGACGAGCTGCTCGAGCGCATCGTCCGCGTCGCGGCCACGATCCAGCCGGGCGATCCGCTCGATCCCGCGACGAGGATGGGCGCGATCGTCGACCGGACGCAGCTCGATCGGTGCTGGGCTACATCGAAACGGGGCAGACCGAGGGAGCCGAGCTCCACCTCGGCGGGCGCCGCGCCCGCGAGGAGAGCGGCGGCTACTTCGTCGAGCCGACGATCTTCGACGCGGTGTCGAACGAGATGCGCATCGCGCGCGAGGAGATCTTCGGTCCGGTCCTGTCGACGATCTCGTTCAGCGACGAGGAAGAGGCCGTTCGGGTCGCGAACGACACGGTGTACGGCCTCGCCGCCGCGGTGTGGACGAGCGACGTCTCACGCGCGCACAAGCTCGCGCGCGCGATCCGCGCGGGTGTGGTCTGGGTCAACTGCTTCGACCACGGCGACATCACCGCGCCCTTCGGCGGCTTCAAGCAGTCGGGCTTCGGCCGGGACAAGTCCATTCACGCGCTCGAGAAGTACTCCGACCTCAAGACGATCTGGATTCACGTCGGCTGACGCAGCAGCGCCCGGAGGGGCTCGAGGTCCGGCGGCGGCGCATCGCCCCGCCGTAGCGGCGGTATGAGCTCCCGGACCCGTGCGTAGAGCGCCCCCGTTTCGGCCCCGAGCTTCGGCGAGCCGCGAAGGTGGATCGCCTGCGCTGCAACGGCGAGCTCGATCGCGCCGAGCCGCTCGCCGAGCTCGACGAGCTGCGCGAGTCGACGCGCGCCGAGCGGCGCGAGCGTCATGCGGTCCTCGGTCCCCTCGTGGTGGCTCGTGCTTCCCGTCTCGATCGAGACCGGCTGGGCGAGCAGCTTCGCCTCGGCGGCGAGCGCCTGCAGCGGCACCCCGAACTCCGAGTAGGCGCTCTCCGGGAGCCCCGGCTCGGCCGCGAGCCCCTCGGGCAGGCCCGTGACCGGAGCCTGGAGCAGCTTCAGCGCGCGCTCCGAGGCAGTCGTCAGCACGGGAACGAGGGCGATGCGGACGAAGTCGAGCGCGGACGCCAGCGGAAGTGAGTCGAAGTTCCCCACCGAGATCACGCGCCGCTCGTCGACGACGACGATCGGATTCTCCTGGGACGTGTTCAGCTCGCGCTCGAGCCGCGCGAGCGCGAAGTCGAGCGTCTCGCGCGCGGCGCCGTGCACATGTGGGATACAGCGGAAGGTGAGCGGGTCCTGGAGGTTGCGCGCGGCTCCTTCCTCCCAGAGGTAGCTCCCGGCGAGGAGCACGCGCAACCGCTCGACGGTCGCGGCCTGCCGTCCCGCCGCGCGGTGGAGGATGGACAGATTCCCAGCGAGCGCTTCGAGGTCGAGCGCGGCAGCGACGTCGAGCGAATCGAGAAGCGCGACTGCATCGGCAAGTGCGAGCGAGGCGAGCGCCGTCGAGAACGCATTGTTGTCCAGGAGCGCGATTCCCTCTTTCGCCCCGAGCTCGAAGCCGTCGAGGACGCCGTGGGCGAGATCGGCATTGGCCGGGAGGTCGGACATCCCGATCGAGCCGAGTGTCCGCACGTGCGGCGTCGCGCCGTCGTTGAGCCGGGAGATCAGGTGCTCCACGAGCTCGAGCGTCACGCCGGAGGATCCGCGAGCGAATCCGTTCACGACGAGCAGCAGCTGCGCCCGCACGACGTCCGCAGGCGCGGCGTCGCCCTGCCCGACGAGATGCTCGAGGATCAGGCGCCGGTTGAACTCGGGGAGCTCCGACGGGTGGACACGCATTCGCTTCCGCACGCCGACGCCCGTCGTGACGCCATAGACCGGCGCGCCTCCTTCGACGACCGCCTCGACAACCGCGCGCGCCGCGCGCACCCGGTCTGCCGCGCCGGCTGCCAGCGCGACGGGTGCGCGCTCGCGCGCGACGCGCAGGACGTCTTCGAGACGGAGGCTGTCGCCGGTGAGCTTGACGGTCATGAGGGGATAGTCTCGCGCACGTGCCGGTCCGCCTCACAGTCGTCGGTTCGATCAACCTCGACCTCGTCGCCCGAACGAAACGGTTCCCGCGGCCCGGCGAGACGGTCACCGGCGCCACGTTCTCGGAGATCCCGGGCGGAAAGGGCGCGAACCAGGCCGTCGCCGCCGCACGCCTCGGCGCCGAGGTGACGATGATCGGGTGCGTCGGGAACGACGCGTTCGCCGGGAGCGCGCTGCGCGGCCTGCGCGACGCCGGCGTCGGCGCGGGTTGGAAGGAGCGAGAAGCGGCGACCGGCGTCGCACTCATCGTCGTCGACAGCGCAGGCGAGAACACGATCGTCGTCGCTCCGGGCGCGAATGCGGAGCTTCGCCCCGCCGACGTCGAGCTGCCCGAGGGCGCGGCAGCGCTCTGCCAGCTCGAGATCCCGCTCGAGACTGTCGAGCACGTTGCACGCGCTGCGCCGGCGGGGTTCTTCCTCAATGCCGCGCCGGCTCCCGACGGGCCGGTGCCGGACGCAGACCTGACGATCGTGAATCGCTACGAGCTCGAGGCACTCACGCGCCGACGCGGCTTGATCGCGGTCACGCTCGGCGCCGAGGGCGCGATGCTGCTCGAGGACGGGGTGGAGGTCGTGCGCGCGGCGCCGCCGCGCGTGGAGGCGGTCGACGGCACGGCTGCAGGCGACGCGTTCACCGCGTGTCTCGTCGTGTCGCTCCTCGAAGGCCGGGAGCGCGAGGAGGCGCTGCGGCGGGCGTGCGCGGCGGGCGCGCTCACCGCCTCGAGGTTCGGCGCGCAGACTTCGTTGCCCACTGCCGACGAGGTGGACGCACTGCTGTGAGCACTCCCATCGTCATCGACTGCGACCCCGGCCACGACGACGCGATTGCGATCCTGCTCGCGCTCGCGTCGCCGGAGGTCGAGCTGCGTGGGATCACGACCGTCGCCGGCAACCAGACGCTCGAGAAGACCACACGCAACGCGCTGAAGGTGCTCGAGCTCGCAGGCCGGACCGACATTCCGGTCGCCGCAGGCGCGGCTGGACCGCTCCGTCGTGCGCTGCGCACGGCGGCGAACGTGCACGGGGCGAGCGGCCTCGAGGGCCCCGATCTCCCCGAGCCGAAGGCCCAACCGGTCGCCGCCGACGCGGCCGATCTTCTCGCAGAGTTGATCGAGCCCGGCGTCGTGCTCGTGCCGACGGGCCCGCTCACGAACGTCGCGCTCCTACTCGAGCGGCATCCCGACGTGGCCGGACGGGTCGAGCGGATCGTGTGGATGGGCGGCGCGATCGCCGAGGGCAACGTCACGCCCGCCGCCGAGTTCAACGCGTTCGTCGACCCCGAAGCCGCGGCCGCGGTGTTCCGCAGCGGCATCCCGGTCACGATGATCGGGCTCGACGTCACACACATGGCGCTCTTCACGCCGGAGCACGCGGACCGGCTGCGAGGCACCGGCAAGGCAGGGCGAGTCGTCGCCGAGCTGTCGGACTTCTTCCAGAAGTTCCACGAAGAGCGCTATGGCTTCCACGGCTCGCCGATCCACGACGCGCTGGCCGTCGCCGACGTGATCGACCCGACGCTCGTCACCCGGCTGCACTGCAACGTCGAAATCGAGACGGCTTCGCAGTACTGCGACGGCCGCACGGTCGTCGACCGCTGGCTCGTGACCGACGGCCGCCGGAACGCGCAGGTCGGCATCGACGTCGACGCCGCGCGGTTCCTCGAGCTGCTCGTCGAGCGCGTCTCCAGCCTCGCGTGATCGCCTACTACGGAACGGCGGTCGCAAGTACTGCAGGCATAACAACCGCCCCACGTGGAACCCTGTGGGGGTGCTCATATTCCTGCTCGCGGCGCTTGCCGGCTTCAGCGGGCCGTCCGTGACCGTCGACCCGGGCGTCGTCAGCCTCCGCCAACCGGCCTCCGTCACCGTCGTCGGGACGTGGACGCCGACCCTCCAGGTGCGCCTCGTCGGGGCGTCGGTCGCCCTCGGCCACCGGACGCCGTGGACGTCCCTCCGTAGGGTCGGCCCGATCTGGCGCGCGACGCTGCCCGTGCCGGAGTTCCGGGGCGTCTATCCGATCGAGCTCCGCGCCCGCGCCGGCGCTCCGCTGATCCGCTCCGAGCGGTGGTTCCTGCGGGTCCTCGCGCCGGGCACGCTCGCGCGGCCGTCGTTCGCGACGCCGGAGGAGGTCGCGTCGTGGTGGGTGCGGACGATGCCGCCGAAGGCGACGCTCGCCGCGCTGAAGCGCTGGCCGCCGCCGCTGTACGACCGCCGCGACCCACGCCTGCACCAGCGCATCGTGATCGCGTACGACTCCTTGCTTCCCTGGCCGGCTCTCGTACCCGAGCCGGGCCGGGTCGGGCTCTTCATCACGGCGTTCCGCGACACCTCCGACGGCCCTTGGCGATTCCTGGAGGCGAAGGTCTCACCCTAGGAAACCCCGTAGGAAGGGCTTGGCGCCGGCACGGCGAAACCGGGCCGACATGCCGCGCAAGAAGCGCAAGAGCAAGCTGCGGCCGAGAACCCCGAGCCGCGTCAAGAAGCGGCGGCCCGCGGTCCGGCCGCGCAGCCTGCAGCATCCCGAGCTCTGGGGGCTCGGACTCGTCGCGCTCGGGCTCTTCCTCGGCAGCGTCATCTACGCCGGCTGGAACGGCGGCTACGTCGGCGGAGCGCTCGCCGACGGGCTCGACGCGCTCGTCGGGGGCGCCTCGTGGGTCGTTCCCGTTGCGTTCGTCCTGCTCGGCGGGCTGATGGTCGCGAAGAGCGCGCTCGTGGACGTCCGACCGTTTCGCACCGGGCTCGTGGTCGTGTCGTTCGGGCTGATGCTCGCCCTCGGCCGTGACCAGGGCGGCTACCTCGGTCAGGCCGTCGGCGGCGCCGTCGGTGTCGCGATCGGCGTCACCGGGTCGACGATCCTCGGCATCCTCCTGCTCCTCGTCGGCGGGCTGCTGCTCTCCGGCGCGTCGCTCGGCGCACTCCTGCGCCGCTCGCATCATCAGGTGCGCCTGGCCGCGTCGCGCGCCCGCCGGCCGCGGCCCGTCGTGGAGACGTGGGACGAGCCGGTGGCTCCGGCTCGAGCGCGCGCGAAGAAGCCCATCGTCGACGCCGAGGCCGCGTATCCGGACGTCGTCGAGCCGCCGCCCCTCGCGCCGTCGCCGCTCCTCACGCTCGAGTCCCAGCTGCTTCAGCAGGAACAGCTCTTCGACGACATCACGACCGAGCATCCGGAGTACCGCCTGCCGGATCGTGACGTCCTGCGGACTTCGCCGGAGAAGACCGACTCGTCGGGGGAGACCGCTGCACGCGTGGCCGACCTGCTCGTGCAGACGCTGGCGCATTTCGGGATCGAGGCGAACGTAATCGGGCAGATCTCCGGCCCGCGCGTGACGCGCTACGAGCTCCAGCTCGCCCCGGGGACGAAGGTGTCGAAGGTTGCGGCGCTGAAGGACGACCTGAGCTATGCCCTGGCGACGACGGAGATCCGGATCCTGGCGCCGATCCCGGGCAAGCAGGCGGTGGGCGTCGAGCTGCCGAACCTCTCGCCGAACCTCGTCACGCTCGGCGACATCTTCGACGACCTCCCGGCGACCGCCTCGCCGCTCTCGGTCTGGCTCGGCAAGGACATCTCGGGCGCAGCGGTCTGGACCGATCTCGCGCGCATGCCGCACCTGCTGATCGCCGGCACGACCGGCTCCGGCAAGTCGGGCTGCATCAACGCACTGCTGACCTCGATCCTGCTGCGGGCCACACCGGACGAGATGCGGATGATCCTGATCGACCCGAAGCGCATCGAGCTCAACCACTACGAGTCGATTCCGCACCTCTTGACGCCCGTCGTCTCGAGCCCGAAGGAGGCGAGCGCGGTGCTCGCCAACTGCGTCGCCGAGATGGAGCGGCGCTACGAGCGGCTTGCGTCTGTGCGCGCGCGGAACCTGAACGAGGCGAACCGGGCGTTCCGGCAGCGCGGCGAGGCGACGATCCCGTACCTGCTCGTCGTGATCGACGAGCTCGCCGACCTGATGATGATCGCGCCGCAGGCGGTCGAGGACGCGGTGATCCGGCTCGCGCAGAAGTCGCGCGCCGTCGGCATCCACCTCGTGCTCGCGACGCAGCGCCCTTCGGTCGACGTGATCACCGGCATGATCAAGGCGAACGTGCCGTCGCGCATAGCGTTCGCCGTGTCGTCGATGACGGACTCGCGCGTCATCCTCGATCAGGGCGGGGCGGAGTCGCTGCTCGGCCAGGGCGACATGCTGTTCAAGCCGCTCGGCACCTCGCGGCTCCAACGCGTCCAGGGTGCGTACGTCTCCGAGGAGGAGATCGCGCTCGTCGTCGAGCAAACCCGCCAGCGAGAGCAGGTGCTCGACGAGGCCTACCTCGAGCTGCCCGAGGTCTTCGCGGCGGACGCCGGCGACGAGGATGCACACGGCGACTTCGACCCCGACGACGATCCGCTGCTGGACAAGGCGATCGAGATCGTCGTCCAGACCCAGACCGCGTCGGTGTCGCTGATCCAGCGGCGCCTGCGGGTCGGCTACACCCGGGCCGGGCGCCTCGTCGACATGCTGGAGCGGCGAGGCATCATCAGTGGCTATGAAGGCTCGAAGCCGCGGCGCGTCCTCATCGACGAGTCGCAGGTGCACCAGTACGCCTCCACCGATTAAGTCCATTCGCGGCGCGGCGGCCTGGGTCGACCGGGTCGGGATCGCGGCGCTCTTCCCCGGCAGCGATCTCGTCCTGCCGTCGCTCTGGGAGGCCGTGTCGGGCTCGCGGGAGGTCGACTGGGCGGTGCGGAACGACGAGGGGAAATACGTCTCCTTCACACCTGAGATGGACAAGTGCTGGGGCTGGAAGGACGAGCTTCCCGCGCGCGGGCTCGTATGCGTCGGGAAGCATCTGGGCCGCTGGGCCGCGCTCATTGCACCGCGGGTGCTGCCGCCGCTCTACGCGCTGACGGGCCGTGCCGGCCGCGCAGATGACTTCCGCGACGGCGAGCTCACTCCGCTCCAGCTCGAGGTGGCGGAGGCTGTGCTGTCGGCGGGGCCGTCGACCGGCCCCGAGCTCCGTGCTCTCGTCGGCGTGGACAAGAAGCAGGTCGACGCAGCGGTGATCGTCCTCCAGCGTGCGCTCGTGCTGACGAACTCCGGGCTCGTGGAACGGCAGCAGGGTTGGGGCGCGATCGCGGTCGAGGTGCTTCCGCGGCGCTGGCCGCTCGGCGCGCTGCCGGCGGCGGACGATGCGCTGCGCTCGCTCGCGCGCACTGTGCTCGCGTCGTCGGGCGAGCTCTCGGCGGCCGACCTCGGCGGCGCGCTCGGCTGGCGGTTGAAGCGCTCCCGCGAGACGCTCCTCGATCTCGTCGAGCGCGGCGAGGCGCGCGTGCGCGAGCTGGACGGGTTGCAGTTGTTCGCGGCATAGTGGCCGCGGCCGTAAGGTCGTTCCTGTCCGTGCGCGCGAAAACCAAGCAGCGCAAGGACGCAGGTCGTGTTGATAGCCGAAGCTATCGACACGACCGAGGACGCGGCGATGCGCCGGTTTGCAGCCGCACGGGCAGACAACTGTCCCTGCGGCCGCGGCCACTACGATGGCCCGCGTGGCGCGGGTCGCGGTCGTGGGGAGCTACGGAGTCGGTCTGACCGTCGAGCTCGACCGGGTTCCGGAGGCGGGGGAGACGGTCGTCGGGCGCAGCTTCCGCACCGACCATGGCGGCAAGGGCTCGAACCAGGCCGTCGGCGCAGCGCGGCTCGGCGCCGAGGTGGATTTCCTGACCGCGATCGGCGACGACGCATTCGGCCGCGCTGCGCTCGAGCTCTGGCAGGAGGAGGATGTCCGGGTCGAGGCGGTGCTGGCGGACGCGCCGACGATGACGGCGCCGATCCTCGTCGAGCCGTCGGGCGAGAACCGGATCGTGATCGTCCCGGGCGCACTCGAGCAGCTCTCGCCGGCGCATGTGGACGCGTTCGCCAACCGGATCGCCGTCGCGGACGTCTGCGTCGTCCAGCTCGAGATCCCGCTCGAGACGGCGCTCCACGCGCTCGCGCTCGCACGGAGCGAGGGCGTGCGCACGATCCTCAATCCGGCACCGGCGCCGCGTGAGCCGATCGTCACGGAGGTGGACTACCTGACGCCGAACGAGACCGAGGCCGGCGCCGTGCGCGGCACGGGCGGCACCGTCGTGCTCACGCTCGGCGAGCAGGGCGCACGGCTCGGCGACCGGCTCGTGCCGGCATTCCCCGCGTCGGTTGTCGACACCACCGGCGCGGGTGACGCGTTCACCGCCGCGTTCGCGGTCGGCCTCGCCGAGGGGCTCTCCGACCTGGACGCCGTGCGGTGGGGCTGCGCGGCCGGCGCCTACATGGTCGAGCATCCG
>Ga0137374_10010023_pt1 | contig 11169 bp, 7 predicted proteins | sample SagtaG_20_FD_104811 | JGI IMG/M metagenome (GOLD analysis project Ga0137374, IMG submission 104811) | Vadose zone soil microbial communities from Sagehorn Ranch, Mendocino, California, USA - Sage1_R_100_16 metaG | ecosystem: Environmental > Terrestrial > Soil > Vadose zone | place: USA...
ATGATGCAACAGCGTTTTTTCTCTATGAAGATCTAGCGCCATTTCGGCGACCTACACTGCGACCTACACCGGCAGAATCAGCGCGGACAGACAAGAATGGACAACGTCCGCCGCAACTACAGACCTATACCAACCTTCCTGTAATCAGCGCTTGCTTCCAGGGCGGACGACCGCGGATGCCTTCATCGCGATCCCGTCAGCCCGTCAGCCGCAGTTCTTTTCGAATCCCGATGTCCATCAAGCCGGCAGGCGCAAATCGGCGAAGCAATCGCAGGCGGCCCGCGCGGACACCGGCCGTGTATCGGAGCTTCGGGCGCGCCGCGCTGGCAGCCTCGAGCACGACGTCGGCCACGACGCTTGGATCATCGGCAGCGGCCATCACCTCGGTGAACGTCTTGCGCAAGGAAGCGCGAATCTCGCGATACTCATCGAGCTTGGAGTCGGGCTCCAGGAAGTTCGCGTCGAACTGCGTCTTCGTATATGCAGGCTCGATGACCGATACCCGGATGCCCCTCGTGCGCAGCTCATGGTCGAGCGATTCCGAATAGCCTTCGACCGCGTGCTTGGTCGCGGAATAAAGCGCCATGTACGGTGCCGGCAAGAAGCCCAGCACGGAACCGATATTGATGATGCGACCGCTCCCCTGGAACCGCATGTGAGGCACAACGGCTCGCGTCATCCGCACGATCCCGAAGAAGTTCGTATCGAAAATCGATCGCGCCTGCTCGATGGAGCTCTCTTCCGCTCCGGCGGGGGCGACACTGAAGCCCGCGTTGTTCACGAGCAGGTCGATGCGGCCCTCCGCGCGCAGCACTTCCCTGATGGTGGCTTCGACGGATTCATCGCTGGTCACGTCAAGGGGCAGTAGCTCGAACGATGGCTGGCTTGCCTTGGCTGCGCGTCTGCTAGTGCCGTAGACCTTGTAGCCCGCCATCGCGAGGCGTTCCGCCGTGGCTTCGCCAATGCCTGACGAGGCGCCTGTAACGAGCGCTGTTTTGTACTGCAGGGTGTCCTTGCTTCTGATCTTCATGGGTACGCCTTTCAATGGTTTCTGCTAGGCAGGGATAGGCTCGGTTCGAATCTCCGGAGCGGCGTGCTCGCCCTTCGCGACCGGCCTGATCCTGAACCAGATGGCGTACAACGCCGGCAGGAAGACGAGCGTGAGAACCGTCCCGGCGAAAGTTCCGCCGATCAAGGTGTACGCCAGCGTTCCCCAGAAAACCGACTGGGTGAGTGGAATGAACGCCAGCATCGCGGCAAGCGCCGTCAGAATTACCGGACGAGAGCGCTGCACGGTGGCCTCGACAACGGCATCGAATGGCGCCAATCCATCCTTCTCGTTGTGGCGGATCTGGCCGATCAGGATGAGCGTGTTGCGCATCAGGATTCCGGAAAGGGCGACCAGCCCGACCAGCGCGTTGATGCCGAACGGCTGCTGGAACACGAGCAGGGTCGGAATGACGCCGATGAGGCCCAGCGGCGCGGTGGCGAACACCATCGTCATCGCGGAGATCGAGCGGACCTGAAAGATGATCGTGATCAGCGTGAGAGCGATCATGATGGGGAACAGCGGAGCCAAGGCGCGATTTGCCTTGCCGGATTCCTCTATGGAACCGCCCTGGTCGATGCGGTAGCCCGCCGGCAGCTTCGCAATGATGGGCTGGAGATCCTTCCACACGGCCGTGGACACGTCCGGCGGCTGCAAACCCTCGGCAATGTCGCCGCGCACGGTGATCGTCGGCGTGCGATCCCGGCGACGCAGGATCGGGTCTTCCATGCGGATCTCCACGGTTCCGATCTGCGACAGCGGAATCCGCTGACCGGCCGATCCCACCAGCGTGAAGTCGGCGATCCTGCCCGGATCGAGCCGGGCGTTTCCTGCCGAGCGCGCCGCGACCTGTACTGAACGGATGTCTTCGCGGGCCTCGGTGATCGGGACGCCGCTCAGGAGGAACTGCATCTGCTGAGCCACGTCGCTGGACGTCAAGCCGATGCTCTGCAACCTGTCCTGATCGAGCGCAAAACGAAGCGTTGGCACACGCTCGCCCCAATCGCTGTTGGTCGTTCTCATCAGGGGGCTGGCTTGCATCACGTCGCGTACCTGCGCCGCGATGTCACGAAGCTTCTCGGGGTCTGGCCCCATCACACGGAAAGCCACCGGGAAGGGCGAGGGCGGGCCGAACACTATCTGCGTAACCCGCACGCGAGCCTCGGGCGCCAGGCCGCCGGCCACCGCCTCTCGTAACCTCCACTTGAGCGCCTCGCGTGCCTCTTCGCCTGGCGTCAATACGACGATCTTCGCGAACGAGGGATCCGGCAACTCCGGTGACATGGCAAGGAAGAAGCGCGGTGCCCCCTGGCCGATGTACGCAGTAACGACCTTGGCTTCCGGTTGCTTGGCCAACCACGCCTCGACTTTGGCGGTGGTCGCGCTTGTACTCTCGATGGACGTCCCATACGACATCTGCACTTCGACCAGCACCTCCGGGCGATCGGACGTCGGAAAGAACTGCTTCTTCACTAGGCCCATGCCCAGCACCGCGATCGAGAATGCGCCGACTACGCTCCCCGCAACCAGCCATTTGCGGCGAATCACAAGTCCCAGGAGCCGGCGGAACCGGTTGTAGCGCGGCGTGTCGTAGATCGCCTCGTGCCCGCCCTCGCGCTTCTTGATGTCCGGGAGCAGCTTCACCCCGAGATAAGGCGTGAACACTACGGCGACGACCCAGGATGCGACCAGCGCGAGGCCGACGATCCAGAACATGTTGCTGGTGTACTCGCCGGCGGTGGATCTGGCGAAGCCGTTCGGCATGAAGCCGATCGCGGTCACCAGCGTCCCGGCGAGCATTGGCGCGGCGGTATGACTCCACGCATAGGCCGCGGCGCCGATGCGGTCGTAACCCTCCTCCATCTTCACGACCATCATCTCGATCGCGATGATCGCGTCGTCGACCAGCAGTCCCAAGGCCAGTATCAGCGAGCCGAGCGTGATGCGGTCGAAGTCCTTGCCGGTCGCCGCCATGACGATGAATGCCGCGGCCAGCGTCAGAGGAACCGCCGCGGCGACGATGATGCCGACGCGCCATCCCATGCTGAGAAAGCTCACCAGCATCACCACGCCGAGGGCGACGAGAAACTTGACCATGAACTCGTCGACGGCCGTGCGAATATTGTCGGACTGGTCCGTGACCTTGGAGAGGCTCATGCCTAGCGGCATCTCCGCGTTGATCGCAGCCGCTTCCGCTTCCAGCGCCTTGCCGAGGTCGAGGCCGTTCCATCCCTCGCGCATGACCACGCCGAGCAGCAAAGTCGGGTCGCCGTTGTTGCGGATCAGGAAGCTCGCCGGATCTTCGTAGCCCCGCTTCACTTCGGCGATGTCGGCGAGCTTCAGCGTGCGGCCTTGCGCAGCAACAGGCGTATTGCGGATCTTCTGCAGATCGTCGATAGCGCCTTCCAGCCTGATGAGGACTTGCGGGCCCTTGGCTTCGATCGCGCCGGCGGGCGTTATGGCGTTGCGGCTGTTGAGCGCGCCGAAGATGTCCCGGGGGGAGATGCCCAGCGTTGCGAGGCGGTCGTAGGAGAACTCGACGAAAATCCGTTCCGCTTGCTCGCCGATGATGTTCACCTTCTTGACGCCCGGCACGTGAAGCAGTCGTTGGCGCCACACTTCCGCTTCCCGGACGAGGCGCCGATGCGGTTCAGCCTTCGCCTTCAGCGCGTACAGCGCAAAGGTCACGTCGGCGTATTCGTCGTTCACCATCGGACCGATAACGCCAAGCGGCAATTGACGCGCTTCGTCGCCGAGTTTCTTGCGCGCCTGATAGAACTGCTCGGGGACATCGGCGGGCGGCGTGCTGTCGAGCAAGATAACCGTAGTGAACGCCAGGCCCGGTCGCGTAAAGGTCTCGGTCCGGTCATACCAGCGCAGTTCCTGCATGCGCTTCTCCAGCCTTTCAGCGACCAGCTCTTCCATCTCCTTCGCCGTCGCTCCCGGCCAGGCCGTGACGACGGTCATCTGCTTGATCGTGAAGGAAGGGTCTTCCGCCCGGCCCAGCGTCAGGAAAGCCACGACGCCGGCGATGGAGATCGCCACGAGCAGAAACAAGGTAACGGAGCGCTCGCGTACGGCGAGGGCGGAGAGATTGAAGCCGCTCATTGCGCGCTCGCGCCGTTGACGGGCGCGCTCCGTGCGGCCTCGGTCCCTATGAGTCATGTCTTTTCCTTGTCTATCGCTTGAGTCGCCGCTTCGGTGTTTTGAATCAGTGTTTGGCAAGCCTTCAGGCCGGCGGCAAGCCCGGGTCGATACCAGTCATGGCAATGGAGACAGCCCACAACCGCTTTGCAAGTTCCGGATCCTCGGCTTGCGGGGCTCGTTTGGCCTCACCTGCCACGCCCCGGATGCCGCCGAATCCGATGGGCCCGTAGTAGCCCCCGGGCTTCACTCTTCCCGTCGCTGCAAGCAGCGCCGGCCATGCGCCCATGTCAGCACTGTTGAGGAGCAGGCCGACGATCGGCCCCGCCCATTGGGCCGGCCCCATATGCCGCCCCAGGCTGGTGTTGGCGATACCCGGATGGACACCGACGGCTGTGATGGGAGACCTTGACGCGCGCAGGCGACGATCCAGTTCGAAGAAGAACAGCGCATTGGCCAGCTTGCTGCCGCCATAGCGATCCCCCTTCGAATAACCGTGCTCAGCGTTGAGGTCGTCCCAATCGATCTTGCCCTTGAGATGCGAGATGCTCGACGTGACGACGACGCGCGATCCGGGCGTTTGGGCCAGCTTGGGCAGAAGCAGCGAGGTCAGGGCGAACACGCCCAGATGGTTGACCCCGAACTGCGACTCAAACCCCTGCTTAGTGCGCATCAGGGGCGGGTTCATGATGCCCGCGTTGTTGATAAGGGCGTCAATCCGCGGTTCCGCCTCAACGGCTCTGGCCGCGGCGCGAATGCTCTCTATATCGCCCAGGTCCAGCGGGAGCCAGCTGACATCCGCCTTCGGCGTGATGCGCTTAATCCGCGCGATGGCTTCCATGGCCCTCGCTTGGTCGCGGCAACCCAATAGGACGCGCGCGCCTCTCGCAGCGAGTGCCCTCGACACTTCGAAGCCGACGCCAGCATTGGCGCCTGTGACGATGAAGCTCTTTCCCGACTGATCGGGGACATCCGCTTCGGTGAATCCTTTGTGATTCGACATACAAGCTCCTTATATTAGTAATTACATACTCATTTATCGATCAAAAAATCAGGCAGCCTCATTGCGCGCTCGCGCCGTTGACGGGCGCGCTCCGTGCGGCCTCGGTCCCCATGAGTCGCACGTGCTCGCCTTCGTGCAGCAGATGCGCACCGAGCGCCACGACGCGATCGCCGGCTTCGAGATTGCCGACGACAGAAGCCGCTTCGCCGCTGAGGCCGGCGATTTGCACGGCCCGCCAAGTGACCCGGGGCGTTTCTCCTTGGACCAGCCAAACGCCGGGACCCTTGCCTGGATCGAAGATCGCGCCGATCGGTACCTGCAGCGCCGCCGCGGACCGGCCGTTCGATATCTGGATGGAGATGGTCGAGCCGAGCGGCGCGTCCGCCAGACGGCCCTCCAGCACGTACCGGGCCTCGAACGTCCGGGTGAGACGGTTTGCGGCGTCCGACAACTGGCGGAGTTTCGCAGGGCCCGTCAGCCCGCTTCCATACAAGGTCGCCCGCCCGGTGGATCCGATCGCCGGGCGCAGGGTTTCGGGGAGCTCGATGATCGCCTCGCGGGGCCCGGCACGCGCCACACGCACGACGACCTGGCCGGCACCGACGACCTGGCCCGGCTCCGCGAGAGTCTCGACTACCACGCCATCCGCGTCAGCCAGCAGGTCCGCGTAGCCCGTCTCATTGCGGGCAACGTCGGCCCGGGCTTGGGCCGCGTTGAGTTGCGCTCTTGCCGCCTCGGCGTCAGCCTTGACTTTGTCATAGGCCGATGCCGAAACCGCACCCCCGGCGACGAGGTCGCGGTACCGCAACTCGTCGGCCGCAGTTTGGCGCGCTCGCGCCCTGGCAGCGGCAACGGCCTCGTCGTGCGCGCGCACGGCGAGCGTCAGGTCCGTGGGATCGATGCGCATGAGCGTTTGGCCGCGCTTGACGGTTTGCCCTGCATTAACCAGGCGTTCCAGGACTTTCCCGGGGACTCGGAACCCTAGGTCGCTCTGCACGCGGGCCGCGACGACGCCGGTGAACGAACGCTCTGACTTGACCGAGCGCTCGACAGCCTCTGTCCGCACCAGCGGAGGCTGCGTCCGCGGGTCGCTTAAGGAAGAAGCGGCGTCACTGCATGCCGCCAAAACGAAGGGCAACAGACCGATGACAGCAACAACTATGGCGGGATGGCGCTGAAGCATTGGAATCTCCGTAACGAATCACTGAAGGGCGCTATAGCTGTCGCTGCTTGCATCCCACCCGCCACCCAGAGCCCGGAAGGAGAAGATGGCGGCGCGCGCAACTTCGGTTTGCGCCTGCGCCTTCTCGTCGCGTATCTGCAGCAGGTTGCCGTCGGCGTTCAGCACCTCGATCAAGCTGACGACACCGCCTTTGTAGGCGGCAAGCGAGTTCTCGCGCGCACGCGCGAGAGACGATTCGCCCCGCGTCAGGATGGTGACTTGGGCCTCGCGTTTGACGAGGGCCGAAAACGCGTTCTCCACTTCCTCGGTCGCTCGCAGCACGGCCAGCCGGTATGCCGCGAGTGCTTCAGCCTCCCGGCCACGCGCAGCGGCGATCTGCGCATCGACGCGGCCGAAGTCGAACAAACGCCAGCGAAGTCCGAGGACGCCCTGCGCCTGGTTCGCACCGCTGGTAAAGAGGTTGCCGCTTGATACTGCGGTGGCGCTGCCCAGCAGCGCGCCGAGCGAGAACTTGGGGTAGTACTCCGAAATCGCCACCCCGATGCGCGCGCTGGTTGCTGCCAAGCGCCGCTCGGCCACAATGAGATCCGGTCTGCGGCGAACCATCTCGGCCGGGGTGCCGGTCTCGGCGAGACCCGGAGCGATCGGGACAGGTGCCGCCAAGCTCAGTTCGCCGCGGTAGGTTCCCGGCTGTACCCCGAGAAGCACTTCCAGAGCATTCATCGCCGCTTCGAGCCCGGTTTCCAGGACGGGGATTTGCGCCTCGACCTGAGCGAGCGAGCCCTCGGCTTGGCGCACCTGCAGCTCGGCGGCGATTCCCTTCTCGTACTGCAGCATGACCGTGGCGAGAAGCTGACGGCGCGTCTGCGCTTGTTGTCGGGCGATCGCGATACGCGTCTGCAATCCCCGGATCGTGACGTACACATCCGCCGTTTGCGCGGCCACGGCCAGCCGTGTCGCAACCGTGCCGGCTTCGGATGCCTGATACTCCGCGCGCACGGCTTCCTGCTCTCTTCGCAGGCCGCCGAACACGTCGATTTCCCAGCTCGCACCGAGGTTGGCCTCGTAGTAGCTGCCGCTGCGGTCGAAGCCGGGCTTGGAGTTGAGCACCTGTCCCAGCGGGGTCTCGACCGACTGGTAGGTTTTTGCACCCTGCGCGCTCACATTGGCTGATGGAAGCAGCGCTGCATCTGCCCGGCGCAGCGACGCGCGCGCTTGAGCGGCACGCGCTGCCGCCAGCGCCATGTCCAGATTTTGGTCGAGGGCCAGGGCGACGAAGCGCGTCAGCATTGGATCATCGAACGCGGCCCACCAAGCTTGGAGGTCCGCTTTGCTCCGGGTCTCGCGGCGCCCGATGCCGTCCTGACCGAGAAAACGGGACGTCACGGAAATGTCGGGCGACTGGTAGTCCGGGCCGACCGCGCAACCGGCCAAGAGGCTGGCGCTCAGCAAGAGGACGATACGGAAATGGCGGCGGCGCATTGCAGAGCCCTTTGAGGTTGAAACTCGGTATTTCCGCTCATGTCGACGATTGTTTTTGCAGCGCGGCCGCCGTGGACCATGGCCACCTCAGCGAACCGAACCAGGCGCCGCCCGCGACGGCGGCCGAATTGATGAGGCCCGCGGCGATGAGCCCGAGGCTTTGCGCCAGGAACACGTGCGAGAGCTCGCCGGTCCAGCGTAGCGCGAGCCAGCCGGCGAGCGCCGCGATCGCAAGGCGCGCCGCGGCGCCGAGGAGCGGCCACAGCAGCCGGCCTGCGCCTTGCGAGGCGAAGTAAAGTGACAACGCGAGGCCGAACATCCCATAGAAGGGCCCCACCGTCCGCAGGTAGGTCGTTCCGGCCTCGAGCATCCGCGGATCAGTGTCGAAGAGAGAGAGCCAGGCGGCCGGGAAGGCGGCGGCGCAAAGGCCGATCGCCTCGGTGAGGATGAAGGCCATGGCGGCGCCGATCCACGCGGCGCGCAGCGCTCGCTCGCGATCTCCCGCACCGATGCTCGTGCCGACGATCGCGACGAGCGGGCCACCGAGGCCGAAGACGAGCGGCACGAGCAGGTATTCAAGCCGCGCGCCGGTGCCGTAGCCAGCGATCGCCGCCGGGCCGAACCCGCCGACGAACGCGGTGCCGATGATGATGGTGAGATTGGTCGTCACGGTGACAAGCGCCGCCACCGCACCGACGCGCAGGATGTCGCGAAAGAGCGGCCAGCGGAAGCGCACGGCGCGCAGCGACGGATGCAGCACGCTGCGTCCGCCCCATAGGTAGGCGACAAACGCGACGCAACCCAGGACATAGTACGAAACAAGCGCCACCGCGCCGCCCGCGATCCCGAGCGCCGGGAACGGCCCCCAGCCGAAGATGAGGGCCGGCGACGCGGGCACGAGGATCACTACGCCGACGCAGGTAACAGCCGCCGGGAACGCCATGTTGCCGGTGCCGCGGAGGACGGCGCCGAGCGAGTTGAAGAGCCACACCAGCACGGCGCTGGCGAAAACCCAGTTTGAGTACGTCAACGCGGACTCGAGCGCGCGACCGGTTCCGCCCATCGCCTGGTAGAGCCACCGGCCGCCGCCGAGCACGCCGATGGTGAAGGCCGCCCCCAAGCCGAGCGCGATGACCAGAGCATGCAACACCAGTTCGTTCGCGTCAGCGCGTCGCCCGCCGCCCAGCGCCCGTGCGATCGACGAGGCAATGCCGCCGCCCATCGCGCCAGCGGACATCATTTGCATCAGCATCACGACCGGGAAAACGAGGGCCATGCCGGCAAGCGCATCAGTGCCGAGCTTGCCGATGAAGTAGGTCTCCACGAGGCCCGTGGCCGCCTGCGCCAGCATGATAAGAACGTTCGGCATTGCGAGCCGCAGCAATGTGGAGGCGATCGGCGCCTCGAGCAGGACGCGGGTGCGAGGGTCCATGGCACTCCTAAATCGCGAGCGCCGGACGCAGCTTCGGCGCTTCTTTGGTCGGCAGATGGGCGGAGTTTTTGATGTTCATATGATGATCGTCATATTCAAAGTTAAAAAAACTAGCCCGCCGCCGCGCGAATCTGCTCGCGCGCTGCCTTGCGGATGCGGTGGGAAAGCTGCGCATCGTCCACTGCTCGCGCCAACACCAGCGCGCCAACCAGGGTCGCGGCAATGCCCATGGCCTTATCGTGGGCTGCGCTCCTGCCCCATTCAGGGAACTGGCGCTCGATTAGGCCAATGAGGTCCTTGATGCGCCGACTCGCGGCGCGGCGCACTTCCGCCTGCTGGCGCGGCACTTCGCTGCCTGCTGCGGCAATGGCGCAGCCCTGCTCCGGAGCGGCCACGTGCCCTTCGGAAAGATAGGTGTCGACTAGCGCCATGAGCTCTTGGCCCGGCTTCGCCGCCGCGATCGCCCGGGTGAGGTTCTCGATCGATTCTGCACCTGCCTGATCGGCGGCCGCCGCCAGGAGCGCGTCGCGCGACTCGAAGTGTGCATAGAACCCGCCGTGCGTGAGGCCGGCCTCCTTCATCACGTCGGCGACCCCGACGCCTTCGTAGCCGTGCTTGCGAATGGCGCGCGCCGCCGCGCGCAGAATCCGCTCGCGGGTTTCCTCCTTCTTGGAGCCGGCCTTGACAGTCGTCATATGACGCACATCATATTCGCAAAGATAGGACTCTGTCAAGCGCTACTAGGAATACGTCTGCGTACTGGTTCGAAAGCCAGGCGCCGCCCGGGTTTCCAGCCGCGTGAATGGCTTAGGTCAGATTGCGCGCGAGAAGAAGCTGATTCAGCGCGAGTTCTGGTAGGAAGTCCCTCAACCCTACGGAGTACGCTGAATGGTATGCCGCGTTTGTTTACATCCTCAATGAGTACTCGCGGAGGATTTGACCGTCCGCGGCTAGGCTCCTCTCAGCGAGTCGGAGTCTACGATCGCAAGGTTCTCGAATCGTGACCGCATCTGCCCCATACCACCCGCCGACACCCGGCGCAGGACTGATTCAATTTTCCGGCGGTTTTTCGAAAAAAAAACTCTCAGGCAGGAACGCCGATGCTATGTAATCGGTATCTTTTACCGATACACCGTGAACGCGGAAATGGTCCCGCCAAGCTCGGACGACCGCTACGATCTTGTCAATTTCCTTCCTAGCCGCTTCGATCGTAAGTCCGAATCGCTCGCATTGGGAAAGCACGTTGTAAATGCTTGCCGTACGGCCGTAGGCCCCGATTGTCATTGCGAGGTCGCGGCGTTCGAGGCTGACTAAGGGCACGGGCACCAAGTCGTACGCCGGCGTAAGCCGCCAGCCGCGCGCAGTGCGGCGCACGGCGTGGTTGCGAGGATGGTCGTCGTTGTTCGTCACGGCAGCATTGAAAACGATACGTCGGAACAGCTCGACGCGATCTTCGTCGGGTTTTTCCGACCAGCGGCGAAGCTGGTCCGCGAGCAGTAGATACGACCAGCGTTCCCGGTCGAGGTAATCGTCGTCGCAGTCGAGCATGGTGAGTCCGCTGACGAACCCGAAGCGAAGATAGCCGCCTTGAGCGTATTCGCGGTCGAAGCGCTCCACCATGAGCACGTCGTGCTCCGCGACGGATTCAAGGCGCGCATTGCAAACCGCGATGCCGCAACGACGCGCCAGCTCAAGGGTCGCGTACTCGACTCGCTGAAGCTTGCATCGATCGCCTTTTTCCGGAAATTTGCCGAGCCACAGGCGATTGCCGTCTTCGATGGTGGCCTTGGGCCGCGCGCCGCCCATGGAGGTGCCGGGCTCGAGCTGTTCGAGGATGTGTTCCGGCACCCGCTTTCCCTCTTCGATCGCCTCCGCGG
>Ga0137374_10010031_pt1 | contig 11160 bp, 9 predicted proteins | sample SagtaG_20_FD_104811 | JGI IMG/M metagenome (GOLD analysis project Ga0137374, IMG submission 104811) | Vadose zone soil microbial communities from Sagehorn Ranch, Mendocino, California, USA - Sage1_R_100_16 metaG | ecosystem: Environmental > Terrestrial > Soil > Vadose zone | place: USA...
CGGCCCGTCGTTCTTCTCCTGGCCGGGCAGCGACGTGCCCAGTCCGTGGGTGTAGAGGACGTGGGACTGGCCGCGCCGCTCCGGCACGAACACTTCGTCGACGACGACGTCGTTGCTGCCCGTGCCGCGGAGACCGGCGACGTTCCAGACCCGCTCGACGCGGTAGTCGGTTTCGTTGAGGATCACCGAGGTGAAGTCGGGGTACTCCGTGCCGCGGACCTCCCGGGTCCCGGCGATGCCCCCGAGGATAACGCCCTGGCAGATGTCGATGCCGCTGGAGAAGTGCCAGCGACCCGAAACCTGGTAGCCGCCGTCGACCTTCTCGATCTTCCCGGTCGGCGTGTACGACGAAGCGATCAACCGTTCCGGGGTCTCACCCCACAGCTCCTGCTGGGTCTCCTCGGGGAACAGCGCGATCTGCCACGGGTGCACGCCCACGACCGAGGACACCCAGCCCGCGGAGGCGGAGTGCCGACCGATCTCGATCACGGCGTCGGCGTACTCAGCCAGGGTGGACTCCGCGCCGCCCCATCGGGCCGGCTGCAGGGCGCGGAGCACTCCAGTGCCACGCAGGGCGGCGACGGCCTCCTCGGTCAGCCGTCCCTGCTCGTTGCTGCGGCTGTCGCTGGCGGCCAGCGTTGGTCCGGCCGCGCGGGCCTTGTCGACGAGCGACATCGTTCTCTCCCTAGTCCTTGGTCTCAGAGGTTGCCGGCGACGAAGTCGCGCAGGATGGCTTGGAAGCGGGCGGCCTGCTCGACCTGGGTCCAGTGGCCGCAGTGGTTGATGACGTACAGATCGGCCTGGGGCAGGTGCTCGGCCAGGTAGTAGCTGGACTCGATCGGCACGATGACGTCCTGGCGTCCGTGGATGACGAGCGCAGGTACGTCGAGCTTGGCCAGGTCCTCGGGCTCGTAGGTGAGGAACGGCGGGCCGAACATCGCCCGGTGGCCGGCCTCGATCTCCGGTCGGCGCACGATCTCCATGCGCTCGGCGGCGATCTCGTCGACGCGCGGACCGAAGGCCTGCTTGTCCTGGACGAAGAGCAGCAGCAGCTCGGCCATCGCCTCGACAGTCGGGTCGTCGAAGTAGGTGACCAGCTTCGCCAGCCCGGGAGTGGGCTGCAGGCCGGGCATGCCGCCCGAGCCCATCAGCACGAGCCTCTCGACGAGGTCAGGTCGGAGCTGGGCGATGCGCAGGGCGTACATGCCGCCCATCGAGTTGCCCACAAACGTGGCCCGCTCGACGCCGAGCCGGTCCAGCAGTTCTAGCAACGCGTCGATGCGCACGTCGGCCTGCGGCTTGAAGCCCTGCGGCTGGGGGTCGGGGCAGCTGGAGTCGCCGAAGCCCAGGATGTCGGGAGCGATGCAGTGGTAGTCGTCGCCGAGTCCTTCGATCACTGGCTTCCAGTTGGAGGCTGCGGTGACACCCGGGCCCGAGCCGTGCAGGAACACCAGGGCCGGCTGGCCCGGCTGGCCGGTCCGGTACACCCGCAGGTGCCGGTCGTTGCTGATCGGCACATCCTCCACGCGCACCTCGGCTGTGGTGGTCTCAACGGTGGCCGTCATGCCGGCACCTCGGCGTCGAGCGGGCGGAAGATTCCGGGCGGGCCGTCGATGTAGGTCTGCGACCGGTGGTGGCCCCAGATGCTGGGCAGATCGTGGGTGCCCGCGACCCAGGTGAGGTCGTCAACGGAGATGCCGCCGTGGCCGTACTCGATCTGCATGGACGACGGGGTCTGGACGTAGATCGAGGTCATCAGGTCGTTGGTGTGGCGTCCCAGCGACAGCAGGATCTCGCGGTCCTTGTCCTCGGTGAACAGGTCGACCGCCGTGCCGAGGTCGTCGAAGGTCTCCACCTCGAGCATGAGGTGGTTGATTCCGGTGATGCCGGGGACCTCGGCGACCGCGAGCGAGTGGTGGCGCCCGTTGCAGTGGTAGAAGCGCAGGTTGAAGATGTCGCTGACCACCCGGTCCGAGAGTTTGAAGCCCAGCGTGTCGGCGTAGAAGCGGTCGGCCTCCTCCAGGTTCGGCACCAGCAGCACGATGTGGCCGAGCCCAAGGTCGCCGGTAACGAAGCGTCCGCGCATCGGGCGACCCGGGAAGAAGGAGTTGGGCTGGGAGTACTGGCCCCACACCAGCTCGTGCCGGTTGCCCCACGGGTCCTCGATCCAGTACAGCTCGGCGACCTGCCGCTCCTTGAGCAGCTCGGGGCTGCCGTCGCGTACGTCGAGTCCCTTTGCGCGCAGGGCCGCGACGTACGACCGCAGCTCGGTCTCGTTGTGGCAGGCCCAGCCGGCGTAGCGGAACTCGTCCTGCTCGGCCGGGTGGATGGCGATGCGGTAGCCCTTGTCGTCCACGCGGACACGGATCGCGCCGTCGGGACCCTCCTCGGCGATGGTGGCGCCGAGCAGGCGGGTGGCGTAGTCACGCCATTCCTGGTAGCTGGGGGACGCGATTCCCAGGTAGGCGAGTTGGGTGATCACAGCATGACCTCCGGAGCAGTCGAGTTGAGGCGTGAGGCGCCGTAGTACCGACCTACGGCGTCGGAGACGAGGAAGGCGTGGCCGAGCTCGGCGGTCACGTCCTGGTAGAGCCGGTGCAGGGGGTGGTCGACGAACGCGGTGCGACCCGAGGCGACGCGGTGCAGCCTGTTGATCGCGAAGCCCACGTCCTGACAGCCCTTGGTGATGTTCCACCGCATCCGGGCGCGCTCGCGCCGGTCGAGGAAGACCCCCGCCTCGGCCGCGTCGGTGATGGTGTCGACCGCGTCGTACATCTTCAGGACGGCGGCCTCGTGCACCCACTCGGCGTCGGCCAGGTGCATCTGCATCAGGTGGTCGTCCTTGAGCGAGCCTCCCCAGTTGGCGCGTCGCCCCTCGGTGCTCTCGGTCCACACGTCGAGGTACTTGCGGCCCAGGCCGAGCATCGGCGCGACAAGCACCAGGTTGAACATGACCGCCCACGGCATCCGGTAGAGCGCCTGCGGGTTCGTCGCCTGGCCAGGGGCAGGCCGCCCCTCGACGTACTCGTAGAGCGGGTGGGACAGGAAGCGCCGGGCCGGGATGAACGCGCCTTCGACCACGATGTCCTTGCTGCCGGTGCCGCGGGAGCCCTGCACATGCCAGGTGTCCTCGATGACGTACTGGTCGCGCAGCAGCAGCGCCGACCCGTAGTTCGGGACCTCCATACCCGGCGCGACCTCGGCGGTGCCGCCGAAGCCGCCCAGGATCACCCCCTGGCAGTGGTCGGAGCCCGACGAGAACGACCATCGGCCGCTGAGCCGGTAGCCGCCGTCGACCACCTCGACCTTCCCGGTCGGCGCGTACGACGAGGACGCGTTCCAGGTCGGGTCGTCGGCCCAGATCTCGGCCTGCGTCTCATCGTCATACAAGGAGAGCTGCCAGGGGTGCGACCCGACGACGCCGGCGACCCAGCCGGCCGACGGCGCGATCCGGGCCAGTTCGTAGACCGCGGTCAGCTGCTCGCGCAGGGACCGCTCGGCACCGCCCCAGCGTTTCGGCTGCAGGCCGTGCAGCAGTCCGATCTCGGTCATGTTCTTGAAGGTCGTCTCGGTGAGCGAGCGTTGCTCGTTCGCCACGACCTCGTCGGCCGCGAACTCCGGTGCCAGCCGGCGGATCTCGTCCAGGACGCTCATGCGGGTTGCCCTCTCGGTCGAGACGACCCACTCCGATAGAGCGGTTACGTCTCTGTAATGGTCACTACAGAGAACACGGTATCCCTGTAGTGATCGTTCTAGCAAGGACTGGTCGAACTTTTTCTTCGTACGCCCGGACCACCGGTCGCCACCGCCAGCTCGGCCGCTTGCCAAGACCGGCTCGGGGTGTCACAGTTCTCTGTAGTGATCGTTACAGGAAGGCATTTTCCGTGTCCCAGCTGCGCTCAGGGCTCACCGGTGCAGGCCCCATGCCCACTGCCGGCGAACGGCGGCAGTCGCTGCGACGGGCCCTTGCCGCGACGTTCGAGGGAACACCGCTGGTTCTCCCCGGCGTCACCGACGCCCTCGGCGCCCGGCTGGTCGAGCAGGCCGGGTTCGGTGCGGTCTACGCAACCGGAGCGGGCCTGGCCAACGCACAGTACGGCGTACCGGACCTCGGGTTGGTCTCACTCGGTGAGGTCGTCGAGCATGTCTCCCGGCTCACCGAAGCCACCAACCTTCCCGTCGTCGTAGACGCCGACACCGGCTACGGCGCACCACTGTCGGTGATGCGCGCCGTCCGGCTTCTGGAGCGTGCCGGCGCTGCGGCCCTCCAGCTCGAGGACCAGGAGATGCCGAAGCGGTGCGGCCACTTCGACGACCACGCCCTCATCCCGGTGGGGCACATGCAGACCAAGATCGCGGCAGCGGTGCACGCCCGCACCGACGACGACCTGGTGGTGATCGCCCGCACCGACGCCCGCTCAGTCGAGGGCATCGACGCGGCCATCGCGCGCGGGCAGGCCTACGTGGAGGCCGGAGCCGACGTCATCTTCGTCGAGGCGCCGCGAACCGTCGAGGAGCTCGGCCTCGTGGGTCTCCAGCTGCACGGCGTACCGCTCGTCGTCAACGTCGTCGAGGGTGGCAAGACCCCGCAGCTCGAGCTGAAGGAGTACGTCGACCTCGGGTTCGGCATCGTGCTCTACGCCAACTACCTGATGCGGTCGATGATGGCCGCCGGCCGGGACGCGCTGACCCACCTCAAGCTGCACGGCGAGACCGCAACGCGTGCGAACGCGATAGCGACCTGGGAGGAGCGGCAGTCGCTGTTCCAGCTCCCCGAGTTCTCGAAGGCGCAGGCACTGCTCGACCAGGAGTACGACGACGTCCGCGACCGGATCGGGGACCTCTGATGATCCCCGGCCTGCCCTACGAGGCCGAGCTGCCCGACCGGGTCGGCGTACTGGTGCTGGGCTCCGGCCTGGCCGGCTGCGCCGCGCTGCTGGCCGCTGCCGAGGCCGGCCAGTACGCCGTGATGCTGGAGAAGACCGACGCCATCGGCGGGTCCACTGTGAGGTCGGCCGGGCTGTCCGCCTTTGCCGGCACCGACGAGCAGGTGGAGCAGGGCATCGCCGACTCCGTCGAACTGCTGCGCAAGGATCTGCTCGAGACCGGCAAGCACAAGAACGACCAGGACCTGGTCGACCTCTACTGCACCCACCAGCTGGAGACCTACCACTGGCTGCGCGGACACGGCGTCCGCTACGGCGAGGTGCACGCCGCGTCGGGTCAGTCGGCACCGCGCAGCCACCCCACCGACACCACCGCGATGCTGGTCGCGCTGCTCAAGGCGGCCGGCCGGCTCGGTGCCCGCCTGGTGCTGAACGCCAGTGCACAGCGACTCCTCCGCGAGGACGGCCGGATCGTTGCCGTCGACGTCGAGACCGCTGACGGCGTCCGCCGCGTCCATGCCGACGCTGTCGTGCTCGCCACCGGCGGCTTCAGCCAGAAACCCGATCTGCTGGCCCGGTTCGCTCCGCAGATGGAGTACGCCCTCACCGCCGGCGGCGCCGGTTGCCAGGGCGACGGGTTGCTGATGGCCTGGCAGCACGGTGCCGGCGTCGTGGACACGCCGTACATCAAGGGCACCTACGGCCACTACGCGCAGCCGCACCCCGACGAGGACGGCACCGGCATCCTCGCGGTCTACAAGGGCGCGATCGCGGTCAACCGCGAAGGCAGGCGCTTCGTCGACGAGAGCAAGCCGTACAAGGAGATCGGCGACGCCGCGCTCGTCCAGCCAGGCGTGACCACCTGGCAGGTGTTCGACCAGCAAGTGATGGACCGTTCCAACGACGAGGTGCCGATCTACGAGTTCGCCGGCCGCGACCGGGCGGGGATGTTGCTCAAGGCCGACACGGTCGCCGGGCTCGAGGCCGCGATCGGCTTGCCCGAAGGGTCCCTCGTGGAAACCGTCGAGGACTACAACGGGCGCATCGCCCGCGGCGAGCCGGATGCTCAGGGTCGGCAGTACCTTTCCGGTGGCGTCGGTTCGCCGTTCGCGCTGCACGCGCCGCCCTTCTACGCCCACCCGTCGGGCACGGTCGTGCTCGCGACGTACTGCGGTCTCACCGTGGACACCGACCTGCGCGTCCTCGATGTGTACGGCGACCCGATCGAGCGGCTGTACGCCGCGGGCGAGGTCGTCGGCGGTTTCCACGGCGCCGGCTACATGACCGGCACGTCCATCGGCAAGGGCGGCATCTTCGGCCGACTGGCCGGCCGCAACGCGGCCGCGGAAGAAAGTGAGCTCCCATGGTGAACCCGTTCGACCTGACCGGCCAGGTCGCCCTGGTCGTCGGAGCCGCCGCGGGCGGCCTCGGCGAGGTCGCCGCCAAGGTGCTCGCCGACGCAGGCGCCACCGTCGCCGTCGCCGACCTGGCCATCCGCAAAGACGACCTCGCCATCACAGCCGAGGCCACCGGTGCGAGCAGCCACGACGTAGACGTCACCGACGAGGCCTCGGTGGCAGCCCTGTTCGCCGACGTGCTCGCGTCGCAAGGCCGGCTCGACGTGGTCGTCAACGCCGCGGGGATCATGCTGCGCAAGGCGTACGACGAGACGTCGCTGGCCGAGTTCGAGCAGGTGGTCCGGGTGAACCTCACCGGCACCTGGCTGGTCGGCCGCGCCGCGGGCACCGCGATGACCGAGTCGGGCACGCGGGGCCGGATCGTCAACCTCAGCACCGTCTACGCAGAGCGCGTCGGGCCGGTCCCCGAGTCCGCGTACTACGCCTCCAAGGCCGGCGTCGCGAACGTGACGCGGTCGCTCGCGGCGGAGCTCGGGCCCCACGCCATCACCGTGAACTGCCTGGCACCCGGCGTGTTCTACCCGACCAAGATGACTGCCCCGCTCGGCGCGGACCCCGAGCGGCTGCAGTGGTTCGCCGACCGCACCATGCTCGGCCGCCTCGGCGACCCGGCGACCGACTTCGCCGGCCCCCTGCTCCTGCTGGCCAGCCCCGCTTCGTCGTACGTCACCGGCCAGGTGGTGTACGTCGACGGCGGCTGGTCCGCCTGGTGAACCCCTGAACCCCCAAGGAAGAACAATGACCAACACCGCCCTGCTGATGCTCGACTACCAGGTCGCCCTGTGCGAGGAAGGCCCCCACCTGCGCATGCCGCCGCTGGCCGAGCAGGTCCGCGACCGCGACGTGCTCGCCACCGCCGAACGCGTGCTCGGCGCAGCACGCGACGCCGGCTGGCTGGTCGTGCACCTGCGACTCGCCTTCGACCCGTCGTACCGGCTGCGCACCAACCGGCTCCCGCGCTTCCAGCCCTACGAGGACCAACGCGCCATGCTGGCCGGCTCCCCCGAGGCGGAGATCGTCAAGGCGCTCTCACCGGTCGACGGCGAGCCTGTGATCGACAAGGGCTGCGTCGACCCGTTCGTGGGCACGCCGCTGAGGTCGGTGCTGGCCGCCGAGGGCGTCGACCACGTCGTCCTCGGCGGAGTGGCGACCAACCTCGTCGTCGAGTCGGCCGCCCGGCACGCCTCCGACGAGGGACTGCAAGTCACCGTCGTGGAGGACATGTGCGCGTCCTTCCGGCCCGACTTCCACGACTTCTCGGCGCAGAACATGCTGCCGCTGTTCGGCAGCGTCATTTCCGCCGCCGAGCTGCTGAACGGAGCGCTCTCATGAACGAGCAGCTGCACGTCTACGACGTCGTCGTGGTCGGCGGCGGAGTCGCCGGCCTGTCGGCCGCGGTCGCGGCCGCCGAGGGCGGTGCCCGGGTCGCGCTGCTCGAGCGGTCGACCGAGGCGGAGACCGGAGGCAACACCCGCTACACCGAGGCGTTCCTGCGAATGCAGTCGCTGGACGAGACAGCCGACGGGCTCGAGGACACCCTCGTCGACGACTTCATGGGACACCCGGACCCGAGCGTCGTGCACGAGGCCGCCCTCTCACCCGAGCGGCGCAGCGCGCTCTACCGCGCCCACCACCTCATCGACCCCGACTACGTCGCCGAGCTCGCCGTCAACGCGCCCGAGACGCTGCGGTGGATGACCACCCACGGGATGCGCTTCGACTTCCTGCCCACGCCGTTCCTCACCCAGTCCACCACCCGGATGGCTCCGGTCGGCGGTGGCCTGGCGATCGTGGAGACCATGGGCAAGGCAGCCCGCGGCCTCGGCGTCGACTTCCACTTCGAGCACACCGCACGACGTCTGCTGGCTGGCCCCGACGGCGTGCACGGCGTGGTCGCGCACGGCCCCGCTGGATCCGTGGAGTTTCACGGAACTGTGGTGCTGGCCAGCGGCGGCTACCAGGGAAACGCCGAGATGATGGCCCGCTACCACGACGGCCGGGGGCAGACCACTCGCCCGGTCGCCCGCGGCGGCAACTACAACAAGGGCGAGGGCATCGAGATGGCCCTCGCACTCGGCGCTGCCACGGCGGGCAACTTCTCGCTGTTCCATGCCGAGCCGGTCGACCCCCGCTCCGGCGAGCCCGAGGCGGCGATCTTCTGCTTCCCCTACGGGATCCTGGTCAACAAGGAAGGGCGCCGATTCGTCGACGAGGCACGCGGTCCGGTCGACGCGTGGTACGAGCGGACCACCCGCGACATCCAGGCCCAGACCGAAGGCGTGGCCTGGGTGATCCTCGACCAGCAGAGCCTGGCCGTCCCGAACATCCGGTCCGGCATCCGCACCGACGTCGCGCCGGTCACCCGCGACACGATCGCCGCCCTGGCCGCAGCCATCGGCATCCCCGCGGACGCGCTCGAGGCGACAGTCACGACGTACAACGCCGCCTGCACCGACGGCCCCTTCGACCACACGACGCCGGACGGTCTCGCCACCGCCGGGCTCACGCCGGCCAAGTCCAACTGGGCACGGCCGATCAGCCACGGACCGTTCGTGGCCTACCCGATCATGGCCGCCAACGTCTTCACCTTCGGCGGGCTCAAGACCAACGCGGCCGCGGAAGTGGTCGACCTCGACGGGCGGGTGATCCCCGGCCTCTTCGCCGCCGGCGAGATGACTGGGCTGTACTACTCCAACTACACCGGCTCCACCTCCGTGCTGCGCGGGGCGACCTTCGGCCGCATCGCCGGCACACGGGCGGCTGACGGTGTCCGGCACGGCGCGGAGGTCTGAGATGCGGATCTGGCACCAGAGCTTCACCGTGCTCGACGACGTCCCGCATTACCGGGACGCGTTGAGCCGCCACCTGCAGTCGCAGGCCCGGCCCGACACCGAGGTCGTGCTGCACGGGATGAAGCCCGGGACCTATCCCAGCGACTACCCCGGCACCCACATCGGCCACGCCTACCTCGCCGGGCTGCACCGCGAGCAGTTCGTGCACGCGGCGCTGCAGGCGCAGGAGGAGGGCTACGACGCGTTCCTTATCGCCACGATCCCCGACACCGCGTTCGAGGAGGTCCGCACACTCGTCGACATTCCGGTCGTGGCGTTCGGGCAGACCTCGGTGCTGGCCGCCGCCCAGCTCGGTGACTGCGTGGGCATCGTGAACTTCATCGCCGCGCTCGAGCCGCAGCTGCGGCGGAACCTGCGCAACTACCGGCTGGACACGCTCGTCGGACCGATCGAGCAGGTGCCCGCAGAGATCACCGACATCATGGCCGCGTACGCCGACCCCGCGCCGCTGCTGGACGCCTTCGTCGCGACCGCACGACGGGCCATCAGTGCACGCGCGAACGTGATCGTGCCCGGCGAGGGCCCGCTCAACGTGTTCCTCGCCGACCAGGGCGTTGCGCGCGTGGACGACGTACCGGTGCTGGACTCGCTCGGCACCTGCGTCCGCGTGGCCGAGCTGCGGGCAGCGCAGTACGCCGCCACCGGACTGAAGCCACATCGTCTCGGCTTCTACGGGGCCCAGCCCGCCCGCGACCTCGTCGACGCTGCCCGCGACTTCTACGGGACGCCGAAGACCCTCGCATGAACGACTGGGACCTCGAGGTCGACGTAGCGGTCGTCGGCGGCGGAGCGTTCGGCACGATGACCGCTCTGCGGGCTGCGCAGAACCCGGACCTCGTCGTCGCGGTCTTCGAGAAGTCGACGCGGGAGGGCTGCAACGCTGCCATCTCCAGCGGCTCCCTCGCGGCCGCGGGCACCGGGTTCCAGCGTGCCGCGGGGATCGAGGACTCCCCGCAGCGGCACGCCGACGACATCCTCGCGGCCAGCGGTGACGAGGAGTGGCGACCCGTGGTCGAGGCGCTCTGCGACGCCGCCCCGGCTTACGTCGAGTGGCTGGCCGACACCGGTTACCCGGTGGAGATCGGCACCGACATGCCGCGCGCCGGCATGTCGGCACCCAGGTTGCACACCGACGTGGGCCGGCTCGGCGGCGCCCTGCTGATGCGCCACCTGCGATCCCTTCTGAATGCCTGCCCCAACGTCGCCTTCGTGGACGAGGCACCGGTGGTCGACCTGGTCGTCGACGACGATGTGGTCGCCGGGGTGGTTGTCTCCCAGAACGGCGCACTGCAACGCGTCCGCGCCGAATCCGTCGTACTCGCCTCCGACGGGTTCGCCGGCAACCCCGCCCTGATGAAGGAGCACCTCCCGCACATCGGCGACCCGTTCTACGGCGGCGTCGCCACCGCCACAGGCGACGCACTCGCCTGGGTCACGCCGCTCGGTGCGCAGTTGCGCAACATGGGTGCCGCACTGCGCTCCGGACTTGTCGTCGTCGACCATGGAACCCGCGTCTCCCCCGCACTGCAGTTCAACGGCGCAGTACTGGTCAACCTGGCGGGCGAGCGGTTCGTCGACGAGGAGGCCAAGGGCTACTCCTCAATGGCAGGCATCCTGCAAGGCCAGCCCGGCGAGCGCGCCGCGATGGTCTTCGACGCGACGGCGATGGCCGCCACCCGCGAGTCGGAGATGATGCGCGAATGCCTGGCCGCGGGGGCGGTCCGCGATCTGCCCGACCTGCCGGCGCTGGCCGACGCCCTTGGCCTGTCTGTCGACGCGACGGAGCGGACGATCACCGCGCGCCCGGCACGACGCCAGCTGACCGCGCCGTACCACCTCGCCTGGGTGACCCACGGCGTGCTGGCGAGCCAGGGCGGACTCGTCATCGACCCGTCCGGCCGCGTGCTCGACTCCGAAGGCGAGCCGATCCCACACCTGTATGCCGGCGGCGGCACCGCGTGCGGCCTGGCCGGGCCATCGTCCGACGGGTACTCGTCGGGCAGC
>Ga0137374_10010034_pt1 | contig 11159 bp, 5 predicted proteins | sample SagtaG_20_FD_104811 | JGI IMG/M metagenome (GOLD analysis project Ga0137374, IMG submission 104811) | Vadose zone soil microbial communities from Sagehorn Ranch, Mendocino, California, USA - Sage1_R_100_16 metaG | ecosystem: Environmental > Terrestrial > Soil > Vadose zone | place: USA...
AATAGCACACGAATTCGGCCATATTGTTCTGGCTCATCAACCCATTATGGTCGAAGGTGAGGGCGGCATGCGACAAACAAGGTATAGCGAGCTTCAAGAGGGGGAAGCTTACGCATACGGTCTAGCATTGCTTTTACCCTATGCGCCACTGCTCCAGATACTTGAACAACGAGCGTCCCCAGAGAGCATCGCGCGACATTATGGCGTCAGTCTTCAAGCAGTACAGATGCGTCTCAAGCTTACTGGGCTATGGGGAATGCGTTAGAACTCATTGGGATATGAGATCAAAACACAGGATTAACGACCTGCATAGCGTTGCCAAATATGGCGCGCTACTATATGTTCAAGACAGGAACGGCTACGAGTGTTTCCGTAGATAAGTATAACAGTAATACCCAAATTTGGCCCCAATTAGTGGCACGATGCTCAGATACCGCAGTGCCATCAGTGTAGAACAGCTGGAACGATCCTGACACGGGTATGCTGACGAAGATGCTCCCAGCGTGGAACGTTCCCCTCAGGGCGAACCACTCACAATATTCTGAGCGAGTGCTATAAATAATGGGCGTATAGAACTATCGACAGCTGCAAGGATGGATACGCTCGGTCAGAGAAGATCGAACTTCACAGGAGTGAACTCATCCTTCGCGATCACCGCCAGTTGTGCAATCACACGCTCGCGGCACTCAGCCGCGAGGCCGAGGCAGATCGCAAGCTCCTCGCGCCGCAGATCGTCGGCCGTCCGCTGCGGATAGATCAGCTTCAGCAAGCCCGCTGCTGTCTTGGAGATCGCGGTCTGGTTGCGGCCAGTTAGACCATCGAAATTCGCCTGCGATTGTACCGCGATGCTGAAGTGTGTCTGCCGGCGAAGGAGTGCGAAGATCTCAGCGAGATAGTCGGTGATAAAGCCATACCCCTGCGCGTAGTTTTCCGGGCGAATCTTTGGCAGCTCCCAACCGGGAAGAAAGGCATGGATTCGGTCAAGGAACGCTGTATCAGTACCTAGTTCCGGCGGCAGCGCCTCGAATAGTTGGGTGTAACGGTCGATCGGTCGTTTGTGCGCCGTATCAGTGTCAATGTTCCCGCCGAGCACAATGCTGGCCTGCGATGAGAATTCCAGCGGGCCGCGGCTGAATCGGCCGGTTTGCATGAAATCCTTGAGCACGCTAATTGTCGCCTCCGGGTCGCCAAAGCGCGTGTTGGCGATTTCGTCGAAGAAGATGACGTGACGGTAGCCAAGAATGCCAATCTTACGGGTTGCGATGTTATAGAACAGTGTCGCCGGTGTCGCCTTGCCGCCTGATACCACAAACGAGCGGCTGGATGTGTTCCTATAAGTGTAGGTCTTGCCAGTTTCTCGCGGCCCGAGCTCGATCAGGTTGTAGTTCGGCTCCACAAATGGCACAAGACGCAGCAGGAGCAGCAATTTGACGCGCTGATCGAACTTGGCCGGATTGAAGCCAATGCTAGTGATTAGCAGGTCGATCCATTCGTCGTCGCTGAAGAGTCGACGTTTGGCGATGTAGTCGTCCAGGTCGAGACGTGTGATCTGGAATGGCTTGAACTCGCGAATGTAGAATGGATAAATGCGGCTGCCAAGCTCGTAACGCGCGTCATACAAAATGGTCATGGTGCCCCACGCACCGCCGGTGAGCAGCGCCTCGCCGTGGTCGTCCAGCACGCGCGGATTGATTCGCACATAATTATCGCCCAGCGCTGGCACCTCTGCCCAGTAGTGATCACGGGCGGCATCGAGCCGCGCCTGGAGCGAACCAAGCAGCACATACTCGCCTTTTTCCTTAATACGGCTCTTGATCAGCTCCTTCGCGTCGCTATCGACGTAGTGTTCCTGAAGTAGGCGGTCGATGCGCTTCTGGCCAGCGATCGGGTTGTCACGCTCCACATAGCGGGCACAGAGATACTCCAGCACGTAGCGCGGGAACTCTTTGTAGGCGTCGTTCCAGCCCGTGAGCGGTTTGTACACGACCCGGTCGGCCATGTATTGGAGAACTTTCTCGTCGGTGGCGGTAAGCACGCCGCCGGTAGAAGACGTCGTCATAGCCTTATCCTACATGTCCTCGAAATCAGGCAAGTCGCCGAAGTCCAACTCGACGCGATCGGTGCGTGGCTTCACTGTGATCTCAATGTATTCACTTCGCTTTGCGGGCTTACCGTTCAGCTCAGTGTAACTCACTGTTGCGTTGACGCCTTTGGTCGCTTCGACCGCGCCTTTGCCGCGCTGCTGATAGCGGGCGGTCACGCGATAAGGAAAGTGGCTATCGGCGCCCGGCAGCAGGTCAATTGGATAGGTCGTCGTTTCTCCAGTTGGTTCAGTGCGTACAGTCAACGTGCCACTGAGTCTGACATTGCCCTGATTGGCGACTGTGACAATCAGATCCGCGCTTTCATCCTCGGTCAACTGAAACATGGCGGACGACACAGATACATGCGCTTTCAGCCGCTTCACGGTGATACGACGCATGACCGCTCCCGGTACAGTCATCTCGGCCAACGAGAGGCCGCCGTGCGCGTAGCGGTCGTCGCTGCCCCGGCTGTCCGCCCGCTTAAACCAATGCCGGCCAACCGCAACTGTGTATTGCTCGATGCGACCGGTGTAGGCTACCTTGTAGACATCGGCAACGTCGGCAGGAACGTCGTGCGTCAATAGATAACGATAGCGGACGACCTGCGGATCGCGCTCAACTGTCACCGCGTCGTCTTTGTCAAGCTCAACAAAGCCGTGATCACTGGAAACAACCAGCGTATCATCTGGCCCAACAAAGTCGTTGATTGTCCGAAGAATGTTATCAAGCAGTGTCTTCACGACTTTGTTCAACTCAACCAAGCTGCCCTTCTGACTATGGAGATTATCGTCTGAGATATTGAAGACGAGTACATTGTACGGGTAACCTGACTGAACTTGATCGGTCTTACGGTCGGACTCCATGCCCGAGTAAAATTGCAGTTGGTTCCGGTAGTCGCTTTTCGAGAGCTTGAACATCTTGGCGGCGAGCTGCTCCTGATTGTTCGTAAACCGATTATCGTAATCAGTCCACAAGCTCGGCGGCGCGCCGGCGAGCAAGCCGGTGCGCGCGACCATCGTCCATGAAGGGAGCAGGCTGAGATACGGCTGTTCACTGCTCACCAACTCGAAATGCTCCAGCAACAGTGGTTTGACGTGATTGGCCCACGTATCCCAGCGCATCCCATCAAACACCACCACCCATAGCCGCGCGCGCGAAGTAGCACGGCCAACTTTCCTGATCGCATCGGGCACAACATTGATCGCCAGGCGCCGGTGCCCGAGGTAACCGCGCCAGTCGTTGGCGATGTATCGGGCCAGCGTGTGGTCGAGATTGTCCAGATACCGATTGACATCCTGACGCTGCCGATTAAGGTAGTCCTTGAGAGCGCCGCGCAAGCGTTCGTCGGCAATCATGGGCAGACGAGTAGTAGCGCGCACTGACGCATACTCAAGATCGTAGATTCTCTGTGCAACGTACCAGTCGAGCAGCAAAGTGATGTCGAGGTTCGCGGGCGGCGATAGGCGGCTGCGGGTATCGACAAACGCGATTTCGTCGAGGAGGGCGGTTAGCTCAGCCGCACGTGCCGAGTAGGGCGTTTCGGGAAATTGCCGTAGGGTTGCGGGACGATGTTCCATCCAGTTCGCGCCGTAGCGATCCAACTGATGGTTTGCCAGGGCGCGGCGCAAGAATTCGACCTGCAACGCATAGATCAGCGCCGGAGTATCGGCGCGGTTTAGGGCCTCCATCGCGGCATCCGGCGTTTGCACATCGAGCAACCCGACCAGTCTGCTCAAGCTGATTGCTTGCTGCTCCAGTGCATGCTCAGCCTGCCGGATAATCAAATCGCGCCATGACGAGACCCGATCCCAGCGTTCCATTGCGCTGCTGACATGTATTTCCATTGCCTCGGTATTGAGGTCGATCAGCCCTAGACCGCGCAACTGATTGGCGATACCAGGAACATGGTACTGTCCCAACACACGGCGGAGATACACATAGAGCGCCAGTGTCGACGCGGGCACGTCGAGCCAGGTTTCAATCTCTTGGAGATCCAGGCGTGACGCACGGCGAGCCTGGATCTGAAGCAGGCCGAGCCCTTGCTCGTTCCAGTTAGCCCCCCAGAGCAGCGCTAGATAGGTGTCGAGCACTTTGCCCGGTGTGTCGGCATGCAACAGCAGGCGATCGATCGAGATGTCCGGCTGGATGCAATGGAGTGCGATCGCCCGCACCGCATGCTCATCAAGGGCGGCTCGTTTCCCGATTACACGTCGCAGCACCTTGAGACCATTGATGACGGTAGGGAGATCCTGTCCAAGAATGTGAGCCAACTCCCACACTGGTTCGGCTGGCCACGTCTCAGTTGGAGCCAAGTTCCTCAATACGCCCAACAGACTGGCGTCGATGAATGTTTCCGCTCTCCGCCAGACATCCATCATACTGTGCAGATCGATGCGCGGCGAATTCGCATTAGGCAGGCAGGTCACCCAGATCAGGTCATTGGTGCTCGGCCCGGCGCTCCACAGCCGTCGAAACGCCAGATCGTTACCATCGTAGCGCAGTACACGCCAGATCCGGCCGGCGCGCTCCGATATGAAACGGGCCTCCAAATCGAGGCTGCTGTATGGGTCGAAGACGACGACCAACCGCGCTGCGGCAGGCAATTTGTCGATCTCCTGGCTCACATATTCAAGAATGGTACGCGGGATCGGAACGTCCGGCATGTGCGTCCTTTACTGATTGTCTACATGCATCCGGCAGACCTGCGCCAATCGTTTCGCCCGCTGATATGGCCATGGATCGACCGCCGATCGATCGATATACTCGAAGAGCTTCTGCCCTTCAGTGTAGAGTTCAAAGGTGTAACAGAGCTGCACCCAATCGCATAGCACATCATCAGATGGGCGCGCAATGCGCCCTTGGAGAAAAAGGTCGATCTGGTTGACAATGCGATCGAGAACGGCATATGTGGCCACATTACTTCTGCTTTGTGGACTGTATTGTCTGGATACCGTAGCACTATTCCGCTTCTGCAGCTCGGCCGGTTTGGGTGTTTTAGCAGTCTCAGGGGATCGTTGTCTCTGTGCGCGGCTTATCAGCGGCAGCAATTCATCTTTAGCGCCATCGGGATGGTTTTGCAGCCATGCGCGGCCGGCCTCAGTGATCGTCCAGACTCCCCGGCCACCGCTCCCCATCAGACGCACCCCGACCAGAGCGAGTCTGGACCAGTGAACAGTATTTTCCCACTTTTTCACGCGATCGTTATGATCGAGATAGTGTTCAGGCGAAATAAGATCGCCTAGCCGCCGCTCAAATTCGGCACAAACGTCGGCGGCGCGCCCTGAGCCAAGCTCCCCCATCAACCACAGTAGCGCGATATGGTAGTCGGTGGTGAGCTGCAACGATGTTGGTTTTTTCATGATCAGGCCATTACTTCTTGCCAGAGTGCATTCGACAGACCTGCGCCAGCTTTTTCGCGCGTTGATACGGCCAGGCGTCTACGGCTGCCGCATCGATCAGCGTGAAGATTTTATGCCCCTCTGGGTACAGCTCGAAGGTGTAGCAGAACTGCACCCAGTCGCACAGCACCTCGTCGGAAGGACGGGCGCCGCCCCCACGCAGAAAGCGCCGAATCTGGCCGATGGTCTGATTCAGAATCGCATGTGCCTGGCTATCCGCTGACGGGAGCGTAGGCACAGAGCGCGCGGTTTGTTGCCGCTTTTCCTGCAACCGCTGCTGAAGGATCTGGTGCAGCAGCTCCTGTCCCCCATCGGGATGCTCGCGGAGCCAGCGGCGGCCTGCCTCGGTGATCGCCCACGCGCCGCTAGTATAGTCGTTCATTAGTCCGGCCTGCGCGAGTTGCTCGCGGGCCGAACGCAAGATTGTTTCCCATTTTTGAATACCGCGAACATTGCTGTGCCGGTGGTCGTCGGGTATCTGGGCATTGAGTTGGCGCAGAAACTCAGTCGGAGCCGCATCCACCGCGATAGAGCCGATCTGATCCATCAACTGGAGCAGCGCCTGACGGTAATCGGCCAATGTGTAAAGAACAGCTGGCTCCTGCACACTTTACCTCGTCCACTGCGATGTTATCATCCTTCATCCGGCCCAGCTCGCATCCGCGAAACTGTCGCCATGCGCTTGATGGCCTTATACTCCTCCGAATCGAGTACACCCTGGTTGGTGTGCTGGAAGAGGTCGGCTGCCTCGCTGAAGAACTCGCGATTATAGCAGAAGCGGATCCACGCGGCCAGCTCAATGTCGCTCGGGTGATAGTCAAGCTTGCCTTCGAGGAAGCGGTGGACAACACGTAGATGGGCTTGAGCGCCCAAATCCTCTCTGGCGCTCATCTTCTCACGTTCGGCAGTTGTGGGCAGGCGCCATCGCCCGGTACGCTTATCCTGCCAGAAGTTCTGCTCCAGCAGATCCTCCAGCCGGCCGGACGCAGCCCCGCCGAGGTGCGCCGTCTCTTGTTGCCATAGTGGAATGAGGTCACCAGCGGTGCGCGGTTCATTGCTGAGCAGCGAAGTAAGCCATGTAATCGCACCGCTGTCGCTTCGCAGATCGAAGACGTTGCCGCCGATGACCGACTCGCCGCGTAGGTAATAGCGCCCATCGATCAATTTGAAAGTCTGGTAGTGGTGCTTCAGCATCTCTTCGACACCAGCCATGCCGATCTCCACGCTGCCATTACGTAGCATGTCGAAAAGCACATGGTTCCATAGATGCTGGAGCGTGCGCTGTTCTTCGGATGGGTTGGTCGCAAGAAAGTCCGCGACTCGTTCGGCAATCCGTTGTTCAATTTGGAGTTGGTCGCTGTGACCATTTGAACGATTTGTGTGCGTAGGTGCAGGTTTTCGTAAATTGAGAACGATATCTTTGTTTGTTACTCGTTCTAATCCCTTTGCGCCCCTGACACCCTTGAAAGAAAGTTGTCCTTTATCAAAGGCATTGATCTCTGCTAGTTCGAAGCCCGCCTGATCTACTGCTTCAAGAATAGATTGCCAGATGCTATCATCAGAGTTGTGAAATATCACACTAGCCCAGCGACCCGGTTTTAGCACTCTATTCATCTCTCTGAATGCCTCTGTCATGAGTCTCTGGTAATCCTGTGTTGTCTTAAATAGACCATTTTGCCGGCGATCATTACAGACAATTTCAAGTTCTTCATCTGTATAATCCTGTAGCCAAGAATCCCAAAGTATCGAGGCATCAGCATAGAAAATGTTTTGGCCAAAAGGTGGATCGGTGAATATATAATCGACAACGTCAGACGGCACAACAGATATGTTTGTAGCCGACATTTTTGTAATATAAAAATCGGATTTGAATTTCCTTAACGGAAATTGCTGTAAAATCTTTTTCATTTTTCTTTCAAGAACCGTCAGCACATTTTGTTCTTTATGCAAGGAAGGTGTGTACAAAGTTGCTGATAAACCACCACCACCACCACCATAGCCTTGCTTTCGGCTAATGTAAGGGATGATGGAGGTCAAGGCAAAGCTAAAAATTGATGCCGCAGCGACGTCTCCAATACGGCTTTTAGCATCCCATAGAGCTGCAAAAGCTCGGAGGTTTCGTCTTGTATAGAAATCAGATGTCCTCTTGAACCCAAGTTTTAAAAGCCCATGACGCATCATTTCTCTGCCAGGATCGATATTGTCATTTGGATACCAGTATGGTATATCTTGACCTTCGATATCGTTGACTAGAGCCTTTTCATGATCAGAAATCTCTCGGTTTTCCCTTTTCGGTTTACAGTTAGGACACTCATAATCAGTGAAAACAGGTTTACTATATGTTCGGATAAGCTGGACTTTTCTCCATTGACTACTACAAGTAGAGCACTTAAGGCGTGTGTCCTCCTCTTTCTCTCCATCCTTCTCGACGATCGAATGCTCACTATTTTCCCATAGAACAATGTCATTACCACAGCGTTTACATTCAAACACATCACTCCAAACGGTGTACTGAATGGTTGCGGAACCGCCACAACGAGCGCAGACCGTCCCATAGAGCCAGTTGAACTCTTCCTTTACCTCCGCCTTGATACGCTCGAATTCGCGGTGAAGAGTCGCTACGTCCACAGGAGTGCAGTAGTTGCGAGCGATATGCACAGCCGCAGGCGAAAGGTCGCTCAGAAAAGCATTACGGCTGCTCATAAGTGCTGCGACGCCGACCATGCCGGAGCCGCAAAACGGGTCGAGCACCAAATCGCCAGGGTCGGTATAGTGCTCAATGTATGGCACAATCCCTTCGGGTGGCACTTTGGTGTGGTAGGTATGAGCCTTATAAATTGGGCTGCTTTTACTGGCCTTGACAGATTGAGCGTACGGCGGGCACCTGTAGGTGTCGCTGGCCGAGTCGTACGACCGCGCGTGGCGACTGATGAATATGTGGAGATCGTCGTGCATATCGCTCATAGTTTCACTTCAGATTGATTCGGATAGTACGTTTGCCGCTTGCTGCAGCATTTCGGAACGCCTCGCGTAGGCGACGCTCGAAGTCGCGTACAACGCTAGGGATATCGCTTTCACCGATGCTCGGATAGTTTTGCGCCAGATCAGTAAGAACCGTGCTGTTGATGACGTAGACCTCAGCCTGCTCGAGAATCTGCCGGATAACGCTAATAATATCAGGGGTCACATCGCTGACGAGCGTATCGAGATCAGCGGAGCGCACCGCTGCAAGCAGCGCGCCCACCTCGGCGCGCTCCGTATGGGCGAGCGCCTGAGCGACGGCCTCGCTATCGAACTGCACACATTTTTCCATCAACGCAGCTTCCAGATCGCGCAGCAGCGCCCGTGCGTCGGATTCGGGCAGCGGAGCTGTCAGCGTCAGGCCACATGCCGAGCAGGTGGGGGCGGAATCCACGTTGACCTGCGCCACTTCGCGCACGCTACATGGCTTCAACCGTTGATCTATCGTCTGGTAGTGCCGCGCCAGGTCGATGCCGACAGGCGCGCCGATACTTTCGACCTGGTTGATTAGTGCCAGCGCATTCAGTCGTCGCGGCACCTCAGCCAGCGAGCCGCGCAGGCTGGACATCGCGGCGTAGTAATCGCGGTGATGCTTCTGGTACTCATTACGATAGCGCTGCCTGAATTGCTCGAAGTCATTTCGCAGCCGCCGCCATAGCTCCGGCGCTTCAGCAAGGGCGTCGAGCGTCATCTGGCCCAGTAGAGTCGCGCGATCGGCAGCTAGTCGCTCATCGTCTGGGCGTAGCGCCACATCGTTGAGATAGCGACGCACCTGGCCGATCTCGGCCGCATCATCGGCCAGTGTGCGGAGGCGCGCCATGGTTTGCAAGTTGTCGCGCATGGCTTCATGGCTGCTGGCAAAGATTGACTCAGCCAGCTCATAGAAATCCGCGAAGGTTTCTGGAGCATGTTCCGTCAGTTGCGCCAATTTCTGGATCGCTGTGGTCGCCTGCTGTGGCAGGGCAGCGTTCAAGGTTACGGTCAACACATTCAGCGCGCGCCGCAAAGTCGAGATATCCTCGTTGAGCCGCTTTAGCTCCGCAATCAAACGCCGCGATTGTGCCTCGATGTCCACCTGATCGCTGGTAGAGCGCAGATCATCGACGATGATACGAGCATAGGCCAACGTCTCGTCCCAAGTCGGTCCGCTGCTACGCACCAGTAGGTCAAACTTTTCTTCCAGCCGGGGCTTCCAATCCAGATCGATCACGCTGCTGACTGTCAGCCGGTCGCGCGCGAAGGGCTGGTTGCCTCGCTGGCGCAGGGCACTCCGGTTTTTGAGCGTAATGTCCACACGTGGATTGCGATAACGCACAAACGCCAGCAGATAGAGCTGGATAACGACGTAAGGCAGGCCATAGGGCGAGCTAGATAGCCGATCGTAGATCTGCCAGATCGGGAGATCGTTACCGCCACGCTCCGCGAACAATCCTTCGATAAGCTCGAAGGTTTGAGGGTTCTGGGGCGCGAAACGATCGGGAGCATCTTTGTGCGAGAGGCCCAATCCGACTCCATAACTGCGAGTCGCGGTCGTCCCGGCGGTGCGGGACTGTGGGTTGAAATAGCCCTCGAACACCTTGCCGGCCTCAGTCGCGGTCAAAACACTGCGGAACTGGTCAGTGTCGAGCGGCAGAGCGCTGTAGACGCTGCGAAGTAGAAGATCGACCACAAACTCAATCTGCCGGTCGGTGCCGCCACCTAGGCCAAACGCATCACGCATATTGATGCCCAGATTGTCGCATGTAACGATCTTTCCTGCCTGATAGAGCTTGAGTTGCGTGGCATACAAATCGTTAAAGAAGCGTTGCTTCTGGCTATCCAGCCACGAGCGAGTTTCCTCGGCCTCGCGCCCGGTCTGATTGGAAACCTCATCGCGGAGTGTTTGCCATGCGAGGCATGCCGCCGCCGCTTCGCGGGCATCCTCGGTCATCTCGCCCGGCTGCACAACTGCGATGCGCGGGTCGTAGAGGTCGCTCGCTTTAACATTCACGGTATTTTCCGGTGTGAGGATGATCAACCGGAAGTGGATGTCGTTTTTCGGCAGCGCGGTGCCGTGATCGAGGCGCCAGCCGCCGCTTACCAGCACCTCGCCAGTATACTCCAGGCTACGGCTCTGCACGCGGCGAGGGACAGACGTATCACGAGCAAGGTCGCTGAAGATGCCTTTAATACCGCCGGTTTCGCGCGGCGTCCAGAACAGGCTATTCGACCAGGTTGAGATTAGCCGGTACGGGTCGCGCTGCGCCCGCCGTTTGTACTCATTAAAGACCGTCCGAGGATCGTACCCGGCGCCGGCCGGAACGAATCCGGCCTCATCGCCTTTGAACTCAATCTGCGGCAGCGCCTGCATCGCGTTGAGGACATAGCGCACGCTGTCGTCGGCGCGCAGCACCCCGTCGGTTGTCAAGGTCGCCTCAGCGAGGTCGCGCAGACTGACGCGGCGTGGCTGCTCAAGAAACGCCAGGTACCAGAGGTATAGCGTGGTGAGTACATCGCGGGCCAGTGGAAGGTCTTCTTCCTCCAAGCCTTCCAGTTCTGGCAGCACCTCGAAGGCGTTACCATATGCTTGGCGCGCATCCTTGTACACCGGCTGGGCCAAGCAATCCCGCTCCAGATGTTCACTTCTGAGCATGTCCGCCAGGCGGATCAGTGTGGA
>Ga0137374_10010040_pt1 | contig 11153 bp, 10 predicted proteins | sample SagtaG_20_FD_104811 | JGI IMG/M metagenome (GOLD analysis project Ga0137374, IMG submission 104811) | Vadose zone soil microbial communities from Sagehorn Ranch, Mendocino, California, USA - Sage1_R_100_16 metaG | ecosystem: Environmental > Terrestrial > Soil > Vadose zone | place: USA...
ACCCGCTGCTGGTGAAGTGCGAGGAGCGTGACCTCCTCCGGCGGCAGGCGGTCCTTGTCGACCCAGCGGCTGATCGCAGCACGGAGATCGGAGCTCGTTCGCACCAGCGCCTCCGCCAGGCGCGCGGGGTCTCGCGGGATCGGCGCGTTCGGCGGAGGCGCCGCTTCAGCGACGCTTCCACTGGTGAGCGCCAGCAGCGCCGCGACAAGCGCAACACGACGTCGAGGATCTCTACTGATCACCCCAGTAGGCAGCCTGACTGACGGCCGGCCATTCGCGCTCCGGGTCCGCCCGGTAGAGCGGGTTGTTCGCGAACACCGTGAGCCGTGCCGTGCCGGCTGAGTTCGGCCCGTGCGCGATGACCGCGGAGCCGGGGGCCGACGCGGACTGCGCGTCGAGGAGCCAGAGCCCTGCGGCGAAGAAGCCCGTCGCCGGCAGACGGCCGTCGACGCTGAACGCGCTCGGCACGGCCGTGAACCAGGTCGGCGGGTCGACGATCATCGTGTCTCGACTCGGGTAGGTACCGACGATCGGACTGTTCGATCCACTGGTGTTGTCCCAGTAGACGATGCCGCTGCGGCCGGCGCCGGTGCGGTTCGCCGCGGTCAGGCCGCTGACCTGCCCGCCGTTCGTGAGGAAGCCGGCGCCGTTTAGTCCGGCGCCGATGTAGCCGCCGCCGCGGGCGAAGAAGGCAGCCAGGCGGGTTCGCGCTGTGGCAAGCGTGCGCGCCGGGTAGTTGGCCGTGCTGAAGATCACGTCGTAGCTCAGCAGCGGATCGTCGGCGGCCGTGTTGATCGTCGTCGTCGACATCGGGTCGGCCTGGAAGCCGAGATTCCGAAGCGACCAGACGTCCTGGTTCACCGCACCGGTGAGCACGGCGATCCGCGGCACGCGAGCGATCGCCTCGAGCGCCGGCAGGCGTCCGGACACGCTCTGGAACGTCAGCCCTGCGTCCTTCCCGATCGCGTCGAGCGCGTTCTTCGTGGCGACGTCGGCGGGGAAGAGCACCGTGCCGGCCGGATACCTCGCGCCGCCGCTCGTGAACGACGCCGTCGCGAGCTGCGCGGTCCTGCCGCCCTTCAGCAGGCTGTTCAAGGTACGCACCGCCGTGGCGGAGTCGATCTCGAGCGCGTAACGCTCGGCGCGACCGGACTCGACGCCGCCCCCCAGCTTGCTCGGCTTGTTGATCTCTGCGCTCGGGGCATCGAACGTCGCTTCCGGCGGGATGGTCACGACGTCCGCGCCCCAGAGAGACCCGTGGCTCCATGCGCCCGGCGGTGCGTAGAGCTGGGAGATCGAGCTCGAGACGTCGTCGCCGATCCCGAGTGCGGTTTCGGCGAGGCCGCGGTGCGCCTGCTGCATCCAGACGACATACGAACCTCGCTCGAAGGTCTGCCCGCCGAACATCGCCGGCTGCTTGAGCTCCGAGACCTTGATGCCGTTGAAGAGCAGCCACTCGACGAGTCGGTTCGCCTCCGGATCGCTGCGCTGTCCCGCGCCCAGCGGGATGACGTACGCCTCCGGGTACTCGCGCATCCAGTTGTTCGCGACGTCGAACGGCGCCGGACAGCAGGCGGGCCGAGGCGCATCGGTCACGCCGCGGCGATAGATCTCCAATTCGTCGTGCATCAGGTCTTGCCGGTTGGCGAGATCGAACTGCAGCGTCGACCAGGCCACCGTGTACTGCGCGGTCCGCGAGCCGAGTCTGCCGCGATCATGCGTCGTGCTACCCGGGATGCCGCACGCGGTGCCGATGCTGTTGCACATCTCCACGGTCGAGCCGTTCAGCCCGACGAGCTGCAGATACATGGGCGTGTAGAACGGACCCCAGTCGTCCCAGCCTTCGGCGACGGCGGGGCCGGGCGGAACGCCGCCCGCGCAAAGCGTGGCAGGTGGGGTCGGCGGGCTGCCGTTCGGGCACCAGTCGTTGATCGGACGGGTGATGTCCAGACCGACCGCGTGCAGCGCCGCCTCGTTCGCGTCGATGCGCGACTGGTTCCACTTGAGCCACAGGTCGTAGTCGATGCCAGGGTTGTGCGGCTTCGTCGTCGCCTCGACGAGCGTCGGCGTCACGTAGCCGTGCTGGTCGAGCATGTCCGGCGGCAGCCAGGTCTGCATGATCCCGACCGACGCCTTCGTCTCCGACTGGGACTGCGTCAGGAAGTCACGGTTGAGATCGAAGTTGAATCCGTTCGCGCGCTGGCCGAGCGCGCGCCCGTCAGGGTTCTGGTCGATGTTGATCAGCAGGATGACGTGGTCGAGGATTCTGTCCACCTCGGGGTCGGCTCCGTGTGGGGTCGTCGCCAGCCGCTCGATCAGCAGCATGTCGGCGTCCACGCCTTCGGTCTCGTTCCCGTGGATCCCGCCCTGGATGAAGATCGGGACCTTGAAGTCGTCTCCGATCCGCGCGAGCTCGCGCTGCGCCTTCTCGGGATTCTCCAGCGCGTCCTTGCGCATCAGGCGCCAGTTCTCGAACGCCTGCTGCTGGCTCTCCGTCTCGAGCGCGTTGATCGTGACGAGGTACATCGGTCGCCCGAGCGCCGACGCTCCAATCTGCTCGGTCGACATCCGGCCTGGGATGCCCCTCGCCTGGATGTCGTCGAGCGTGCACTTGATCGCGTAGTACGGGATGTGGGCAAACGCGCCCGTGCCAGACGTCGGCAGCGCTCCGGCCGCGTCAGGCTCCGGCGTGCCGCACCACGGCGGCGCGATCGTCGCCGGCGCGTTACCGACCGCACCCAGCGGTACGGCGATCACGACGAGAAGGGCAAACCACTGACCGACTCTGCGTGCCGAGGAGGGACCTCCCCTGAGTTGGACCGGCTTGCACGACAAGCCGCCCGCCCTTGGTCCGAGAGTCCGTGCGGTACTGCCCTGGCGACCGGCCGCGCCTCGGCCGTCCTACGGGTTTCGGTGGTTCATGTCAAGGCGCCTAGAGATGGAGAAGCCCCGCTGAGCGGGGCTTCTCGGTAGCAGGCCTGTAAGCCGGATAGTCCTCAGGGTCGCTCCAGCGGGGGCCGGAAGGCTGCCCAAAGGAGGAGCGATGGACGAAGACACGAGGGAAGAACTAACCGATTTCCTGCGCTTTTGCGCGTCGGAGCGGCGCCTTGCCCCGATGACGTGCGCAGCTTACGAGCGTGACGTTTCGGCGTGCCTCGATTACCTGCAGGCTCACGGGATCGCGCTGGCGGAGGTCAAGGTGACGCACCTGCGCGCCTTCCTCGCCGAGGAGCAGAAGCGGCGGCCGGCCGTGTCCAGTCAGGCCCGGACGACCGCCGCTCTGAAGTGCTTCTTCCGCTTCCTCGTCGAGGAGGAGCGCCTGGTCCGCGATCCGGCGTTGCCGCTGCGGACGCCGAAGAAGCGGGAGGCGCTCCCGGACACGCTGTCGATGGACGAGCTCGAGCGACTGCTCGTCCAGCCCACGCGTGGCGAGCTCTGGGAGCGGCACTTCCCCGGCAAGCCGGAGCGCGACCGGCTGCTGCTCGCGTTGATGGCGTACGGCGGTCTGCGTCGGAGCGAGCTACTCGGGCTCGACTGGGATGACGTCGACCTCTCCCGCCGGCTGCTGCGTGTGCGCAAGGCGAAGGGCGGTCGGCAGCGGATGATTCCGATCCACCCGGCGCTCGCCCCGCTCTTCGCCGAGTACTACGCAACACGCGTCCCGCTGACCGAGCATGCAGTCTTCATCGGCGTCCAGGGCAATCGTCTCCACTACACCCAGCTCGGCCAGATGTTCCGCCACTACGTCGACGCCGCCGGTGTCAACGAGCGCAAGCGCGTCACCCCGCACACGCTCCGGCACGTCTTCGCGTCGGAGCTCCTGCGCGCCGGCGCGAACCTGCGCCAGATCCAGGAGCTCCTCGGCCACAAGCACCTCGACTCGACCCAGCGCTACACGCGCGTGAACGCGCACGAGCTCAGAGGCGCGATCAAGCGGCTGCGCTGGGTCGGGTGATTGGACCCGACACCCACTGCTGCTCCTCTCGCTGACGCCCTTGAGGAAGGCGAGCGGGTCTCCTAGATTGATCGCTCATGAGTCGTCGCCGTTCGTCCTTCGCCCGGGCGCTCGCACAGCATCAACGCGAAGTCGAGCGACAGCAACGCCTGGCCGAGCGGCAGCAGATGCGGACGCTGCGCGAAGCCGAGCGCGCGCGGCGTGAGTACGAGCGTGCGGCCGCGGCGGAAGAGAAGGAGAAGAGGCGGCTTTACCTGGAGTCTCGCCTCGCCGAGGTCGACGCGATGAACGAGCAGCTCGACGCTCACGTAGGCCGGCTCGAGACACTCCTCAGTGCGACCCTCGACATCGACGACTTTCTCGACTTCGAGTCGCTCAAAGCCGAACCGGAGATTCCACCCTTCCAGCCGGGTGCGCTTGCGAACCTCGAGCCACCTCCGTCTCTTGAGACTTTCATGCCTGAAGCGCCGGGCGGACTCAGCAAGCTCGTTCCGGGCGCGAAGTCGAAGCACGCCGCTGCGGTCGAGGATGCGAAAGCGGCGTACGAGCGCGCGTGCGCGGCTCATGCCGAGCGTGAGGCGGAGCGCGAGCGTGCGCTCGGGGACGCACGTACGGAGCATGAACAAGAGGTCGCCGGAATCACCTCACGCGCTGAAGCTGCGATTCGTGAGATAGACGAGTTCAGACAGCGGTTCGAGGCTGGGAAGCCCGAGGCGGTTACCGAGTACTTCTCGCTCGTGCTCGGAGCAAGCCAGTACCCAGAGGGATTCCGAAGAAGTTCCGGATCGCATTCGTGCCGGAGTCGAAGCAGCTCGTCGTCGAATATGAGCTCCCTCCCGTGTCGGTCGTCCCGGTGGTGCGGCAGTACAAGTACGTCCGTACGCGCGACGCGATCGATGAGGTCGCGCGTCCGACGGCACAGGTGAAGGTGCTGTATGCGCAGGTCGTTGCCCAGACGACACTGCGAACGATCCACGAGCTCTTTGAGGCTGACCGCTCGGACCGGCTGGAGACGATCGTCTTCAACGGCTTCGTCAATACGATCGACCCGGCGACGGGGCAGCCGATCAAGCCACACCTCGTTACCGTGCGGGCGTCGAAGGAGACGTTCGTGCGTCTCGACCTCGGACAGGTCGAACCGCTGGCTTGCCTTCAGGGTCTAAATGCCGCAGTGTCGAAGAACCCTTCGGAGCTGGCTCCGGTCCGCCCGATCCTGGAGTTCGACATGGTCGATCCGCGATTCATCCAGGAGAGCGATGTTCTCGGGGAGCTCGATGACCGTCCGAACCTAATGGAGCTATCCCCGAAGGAGTTCGAATCGTTGATCTCCAACCTCTTCGAGCGGATGGGCCTCGAGACGCGGCAGACGCAGGCATCGCGGGATGGTGGCGTCGACTGCGTCGCATACGACCCGCGGCCGATCTTCGGGGGCAAGGTGATCATCCAGGCGAAGCGCTACAAGAACACGGTCGGCGTCAGCGCCGTGCGCGATCTCTACGGAACGATGCAGAACGAAGGCGCGTCGAAGGGCATCCTCGTCACGACAAGCGGCTACGGAAGATCGTCGTTTGAGTTCGCGGACGGCAAGCCGCTTGAGCTCCTCAGTGGGAGCCACCTTCTCTACCTGCTCGCCGAGCACGCGGGTATCGAGGCGCGGATCGAGCCGCCCGAGGACTGGGTCGATCCGCAAGCCGACGCGGTCACAGACGAGGCGCCAGTAGAAGTTGGGCCCACTCCGGCCGGAACGATCTGACTAGCCTCAGCCGAGCGGAGCCCAAACGGCTGACGCCACCGTGAACCGCTGAGCGGCTCGAGGCGTCACGTCTGACAACCGCTACCGAGCCGCGACTGGCTCGGCGACGCGCGACGGTTCGAATGTGATGAGCGGCAGGCTCACTTGGAGGTCGGCGCCGATTGCAGCGGCAACCCGCGTCCGCTAGCCAAGCGTCAAATTGACGCGCCCGGCTTCGACGTTCGTGATGGACGTCGGCGACGTGTCTAGCCGTGCCGCCGCCCCAGCCTGCGTGAGTCGGCCGCCTTCCATGCGCGCCCGACATCGTCTGCGACGATGCGCGCCGTGATGGCGGAGGCGGCGGTGCAACGCATCAGCGGATGATGGGCTCCTTGACGTTCGCCGGCTCGATCTCGACATCCGGGAGCGGGTTCGTGTCCTCGACGACATCCGCCGACAGGTACGGCGTCCGGAAGGAGGCCGCGAGCCCGCGCACCCACTCCTCGGGGTCGTCGTCGAAGGTGATCGTCTTGCCGTCGCGCAAGTTCAGCGCCGGCTGGCTTAGGTCGACGAGCTCCGGCTCCGGGCCCTCGACGGAGATGCCATCCCGGTCCGCGCACACGCGCGCGGCGATCCTCGCCTTGCCGTGCGCGTCACCGGTGCAGCGGAGCAGCTCGAGGGTGATCACTGCCCGCCAAGGTACCTCGCGAGTCGCATGACTCTCGGACATGGTGAGAGTAATATCTTTCAAATGAGTCAGATTCTTATCAAATGAGTGCTATCCTTATCGCCATGGATCTTTCCCGCCCCTGGGCTCCCATCCGCTCGCCGATCGACATGGAGGTCCTGCGTGTCCTCCGGGGGACAACGCGCCCGCTCACCGGGCGGGAGGTCGCGCGCCTCGTCCGTGCCGGCTCGCAGCCCACCGTCAATGCGTCGCTCAGGCGTCTGAGGGAAGAAGGGCTCGTACGCGTCGAGGAGGCTGGCAACGCGTACCTGTACACGTTCAACCGCGAGCATCTCGCCGCGCCCGCCGTCGAGCTCCTCGCCGACGTCCGGGCCGAGCTCGAGCGTCGCCTCCGCGACGAGATCTCCGGTTGGGAGGTCGTGCCGGTCCACCTGTCGATCTTTGGGTCGGCGGCGCGCGGTGACGGCAACACCGCGAGCGACATCGACATCTTCGTCGTCCGACCGCGCGATGTCCCGGACGACGACCCGCATTGGCGCGAGCAGCTCGACACGCTCTCCGACCATGTGCTCGCGTGGACCGGCAACCACGCCGGGCTCTCCGAAGTGTCCGAGACAGACGTGCGCCGGCTTCGCCGTGAACGGCCACCGGTTGTGGAAGAGCTGAGCCACGATGCGATCACAATCGCCGGGCCCGAACCCGCCGAGCTGCTCGGAGGACGCCGGTGAGGACACGCAGCGGCCGCACGCAGCCCTGCGATCGTGCGCAAGCGCGGACCCGTCTGGATAACGCCGAGAAGTCCCTTGAGGTCGCGGACCTCGCCGCGGGCGAGCGCGAGATACCCGAATCTCGGAGCGTCGCTGCAGCACTTGCCGTGCTTTCGGGGATCGCCGCCTCCGATGCCGCCTGCTGCGCAGCGCTCGGCCGTCGTTCGCGCGGCGACGACCACCGGCAAGCAGCTGCGCTGCTCCGCGAGATCGTCGACGGCGATCGAGCCGCAAAGGCGCTCCTCGACCTGCTCAACTTGAAGGACACGGCGCAGTACGGGCTGATTCCGATCACACGACGTGAGCTGACGACGGCGCTTCGCAGGGCAAGGATCCTGCTCGACTTCGCAGGCGAGGCCGTGCGTCGATAGATCCAGCTCGAATCGATATGGGTGACGGTGGCCGTGGCAACGCCGGCGTGGCAACGGTTCCCTGGTGACGTCAGACGTCACCGAGGTCACCAAAGTCCTGGCGTCTCTCGTTGCCTCAGGGGCGACGCCGATACTCGACCGTCTGTCACGCAGGACGAACCTCTCGCTTGCAGCGCACCGGCGCTGGGCAGTTAACGAGAGATCGGCGGATTGAGGACCGTCGCGTGCGCTCGCCGATAGAGCAGCGCCGGGCGCCCCCCGTTCCGCCTCGTACGTCGGTCGGTCGGCAGTAAGAATCCCGGCGATCCTGTGACCTTCCGGTGGAAGTTGCGCGGATCGAGCTCGGTCCCCCACACGACCTCGTAGACATGGCGGAGCTCCGCGACCGTGAACTCCTCGTCGCAGAACGCTGTTGCGAGCGGCGAGTACTCGAGCTTTGCACGAGCCCGCTCGAGGCCGTCGGCGAGGATCTCTTCGTGGTCGAAGGCGAGTCGCTTGGGCCCGGATAGCAAATCGGCGACCGGCCACCAGCGCGCCGCGGACGCATCCGTGCCTGCTCTAGGCTCCGGCAGCGCGGGACCGAAGGCGAGATAGGCGACGCTGACAACACGCATCCGCGGATCGCGCCTCGGTTCGCCGTAAGTCGCAAGCTGTTCGAGATGGAGGGGTAGCTCCTCGAGGCCGGTCTCTTCGGCGAGCTCGCGCCGCGCGGCGTCGAGCAATCCCTCGTGTTCGCGAACGAAGCCACCGGGAAGCGCCCATCGGCCTCGATACGGCGCGACACCTCGCCGAACGGCGAGAGCGCAGAGTCGATCGTCGCGAATCGTGAAGACGACGAGATCGACTGTCACTGCGAATGCCACGAGAGAACTATATCTCGTCTACTTGACGATAACGCAACAGTGAGTTATCGTCTGATAGACGAAAAGGAGACTTCATGGCAGACATCCACTCATATCCGTTCCTCAGCCACCTCCGCGGGGCGCCGACGAGCTACATCCGGCACACCCAGAACGGCCGCGTCGTGCACGAGGGTGTCGCACAGTCGTTCTGGTTCCGGCCTCTTTCGGCCGTTCTTAGTGAAGCGCCCGTGGACGACCGTGAACTGCCGCTGACATTCCACGCACGCACGAGCGATTACCAGGACGTGGTCGTACAGGCGACGGTCACATATCGAATCGCCGAGCCTGCTCGTGCTACCGAGCGGATCGACTTTGGCGTCGACCCGCGCACGGGGCAGTGGCGGGCGACGCCTCTCGATCAGCTCGCGTCGCTACTCACCGAGCTGGCCCAGCAGCACGCACTCGAGCTTCTCGCGCGCATGCAGCTCGCCGAGGCTCTCGTGGACGCGCCTCCTCGTCTCCGCGAGCGGATCGAGACTGGACTCGCGAGCGACGAACGACTCTCGGACATCGGGATCGCTGTTGTGACCGTGCGCGTGGGGCCTGTCCGGCCGGAGCCGGACCTCGAGAAGGCTCTCGGGACACCGGCGCGCGAGCTCGTTCAGCAGGAGGCGGATCGTGCGACGTTCGAACGACGAGCGCTGGCGGTCGAGAACGAGCGGGCGATCGCTGAAAACGAGCTGCACAACCAGATCGAACTCGCCAAGCGTGAGGAGCAGTTGATCGCGCAGCGCGGGCAAAACGAGCAGCGCCGTGTCGAGGACGCAGCAGCCGCCTCACGCGTCGAGGCTTCAGCGCAAGCAGAGACCGTGCGCTTGATCGGAGAGGCTGAAGCAGAAGCAGAGCGAGCCCGTCTTGCTGCATACGGCGAGCTTCAGCCGCCAATCCTTCTCGGCCTTGCTCTGAAGGAACTCGCAGGCAATCTGCCCGAGATCGAGCGCCTCACGCTCGCGCCGGACGTCCTCGGAGAGGCGCTCGCGCACGTAGCGGGGAAGCGATGAGCCTCACGCCACGCGTCGTCGCCGTCCACCGGAGGACGGAGTTCGAGGAACTCATCGCGCGACATGGCACACGAGGTCAGGCTGCATTCTTTCTCGCCTCGCGTGGGCGCAGTCTCGATGAGGTCGAGGAGCGTCACGCCGTCACACAGGACGCACTCGCAACGGTGACGGCCGGCATTCCGATCGACTGGCGGCGGGCAGACGTGGAGCGCACCGATCTCGACCGGTTCCTCTTCACGCCGGACGACGTCATCGCAGTGGTCGGCCAGGATGGACTCGTTGCCAACGTCGCGAAGTACTTGGACGGGCAGCCGGTGATCGGCGTTGATCCCGAGCCCGGCCGCAACCCGGGAGTGCTCGTGACGCATACGGCGGAGGGCTTTGAGTCGGTGCTCCGTGCGGTCGCGGCGGGGTCCGCAGCCTACGAGACGCGAGCGATGGTCGAGGCGGCGCTTGACGACGGGCAGACGCTTGTTGCTCTCAACGAGGTCTTCGTCGGCCATCCGAGCCATCAGTCGGCCCGCTACAGGCTGCGACAGGAACCTGCCGAGGAGCGACAGTCCTCCTCTGGTCTCATCGTCTCCACGGGGACGGGAACGACCGGCTGGTGCCGATCCATCTGGCTGCAGTCGCACTCGAACCTCGGGCTACCTGCGCCGACGGAGCACCGGCTCGTCTGGTTCGTCAGGGAAGCGTGGACCTCCCCTGCCACGCGTACCTCCCTCGTCGAGGGGGAGCTCGCCAGCGGCCAGGCGTTAGCGATCATCGCGGAGACGGACGGACTCGTCGCCTTCGGCGACGGCATCGAATCGGACCGCCTCATCCTCAGCTGGGGTCAGGAGCTCAAGATCCACATTGCTGATCGCAGTCTTCGGCTCGCCCTGCCCAACCCTCGAGTCGCTTCCAGCTGACGGGCTTATCCTCTACCCGTGGCGATCGACATCTCGAAGCTGCGTCACGGCCGCGTCCGCGGGCGCTACTTCCGGGAGAACTTCGCGCAGGCCGGGATCGATCTCTCGCAGATCATCCCCGAGTTGGTGACGAACGCCGACGCGGCGATCGCCGCCGCCGGGCGCGAGCGAGGCCGGATCCACCTCCGGGTCGGTCACGCGGATCCCGAGTTCCTGCGCGCGTGGAAGACCGCCCTCCGGACCCTCAAGCTGCCGGCACTGCAGGGCTGGCGCTACGAGCTCGTCTGCTCGGACGACGGCGAAGGCGTCGACGCCGACGCCGTCGATCAGCGCCTCGGGGCGCTCGGCGTCGTTCCCGAGGCCGCGGGGCAGCGCGGTCTCTTCGGACGCGGCCTGCGCGACGTGTGGCTCGCGCAGGGCGGCGGACGGATCCAGGGCGTGCGGGGCGAGCGGGCCGTCGAGTCCTGGTTCCTCCCAGGAGGCGGAGACGAGCCATACGTGTACACGCACGTACTCGACACGCGAGCCACGCGGGCGATCCGCCGCGAGCTCGGGATCGCGCACGAGGGAACGCGGGTAACCGTGCCCCTCGCCGATGGCAGGCTGCCGCCGAACGCGCGCCTGCGAAGGCTCATCGCCGATCTCGTGCAACTGCGGCCGATCCTCGAGGACGAGAGTCGGGAGCTGCTGCTCGAGCTTCCCGATGAGCCGCTCCAGCTCGTCCGCTACACGCCGCCCGAACCGGACCCGGAGCGGCCTGTGCTCTTCGACGACGAACTGGAGCTCCAGCGCGGCATCACGGCGCGTGTCGTCGTCCGCCGCGCCG
>Ga0137374_10010048_pt1 | contig 11150 bp, 5 predicted proteins | sample SagtaG_20_FD_104811 | JGI IMG/M metagenome (GOLD analysis project Ga0137374, IMG submission 104811) | Vadose zone soil microbial communities from Sagehorn Ranch, Mendocino, California, USA - Sage1_R_100_16 metaG | ecosystem: Environmental > Terrestrial > Soil > Vadose zone | place: USA...
CAACCTGATCGGCGACCTGACCGTCTATGAGAACGTCGAGCTGCCGCTCACCTACCGCGGCATGGCCGGCGCCGAGCGCAAGCAGCGGGTCCAGGCGGCGCTCGAGAGGGTCGGCATGTCACATAGATCCAAGCATTATCCGGCGCAGCTCTCGGGCGGCCAGCAGCAGCGCGTGGCGGTGGCGCGGGCGGTGGTAGGCGATCCCGCGATCCTGCTCGCCGACGAGCCGACGGGGAACCTCGACTCGACCAACGGCGGAGCGGTGATGGAGCTGTTGCGCGATCTGCACCGGAACGGCGCCACGATCTGCATGGTGACCCACGATCCGCGCTACGCGCAGCATGCGGACCGGACGGTGCAGCTGTTCGATGGGCGGGTGGTGGAGGAGCAGGGGCTCGGGTGTCGGGGGCCAGGTGTCGGGGGAACCGCACGCCAGCCCGACATCCCTAACACCCGGCACCTGACGCCCGACACCTGACGCCCGACACCTGACCCATGGACGCCCTCCTCGCCGACCTCCGCTACGCGATGCGCTCGATCGAGCGACGCCCGGGGTTCGCCGCTGCCGTGGTCGCCTGCTTCGCGCTCGGCATCGGAGCGAACGCGACCATCTTCGGTGTCGTGGACACCCTGTTCTTCCGGCCGCCCGCGCACGTGCAGGAACCGGATCACGTCGTGCGCGTGTATGTCACGAGGACCTCTCCTCCGTTCGGCACGTCTACTTCGAGCATCACCTCGTTTGCCAAGTACATCGATCTGCGAGACGGTGTGCGATCGTTCTCCGACCTCGCCGCCTACTACTCATGGCCGGTGAGCCTCGGGCACGGAGCGGAGGCACGCTCGGTCGCGGGCGGTGTGGTCACGCACACGTTCTTCCCCCTGCTGGGCGTTCGGCCCGTGCTCGGCCGCTTCTTCTCTGCCGAGGAGGATCGCGTAGGAAATGGCAGACACGTCGCCGTGCTCGATTACGACTTTTGGCGGAGCGCGTTCGGCGGCGACTCGAGCGTGCTGGGCCGACCGCTCCACGTCAGCAACGGCGTCTACACGATCATCGGGGTAGCGCCGCGCGGATTCACCGGGGTCGAGCTGAATGGGGTGGATATCTGGCTGCCGATTGCTACGGCGGATCCGGAGCTGTTCGGGCGTGAGCATGGCGCGAGCCGGGGCTCCTTCTGGCTGCGCATCGTGGGGAGGCTCCGCAGCGGCGCGAGCGTGGCGGGGGCCGAGGCGGAGGCGACGAGCGTATACCGGCGCGCCAACGCAGACGAGTCCGGCGGCCCGCAGGCGGTCGTGAGCCTGGGTCCGATTCAACAGGCGAGGGGGCCGGAGATTCCCCAGGACGCGAGGGTGTCGGTGTGGCTCGCGGCCGTGTCGGCGATGGTGCTGCTCATCGCCTGCGCCAATGTTGCCAACCTCCTCCTCGCGCGCGCGGTGCAGCGCAAGCGGGAGATCGCGGTGCGGCTGGCACTGGGTGCGGCGCGCCGGCAGCTCGTGCGCCAGCTTCTGGTGGAGAGCGTCGCGTACGCCGTCCTGGGGGCCCTGGCAGCGGTAGTGTTGACCTTGTGGCTCGCTCCCGTGATCCATCGCTTCCTGCTGTCGGAGGTGGCGTTTCCCGACACGCTCACTGCGCGTGTGCTTGGGTTCACGGCTGCGGCGACGATCGTGGTGGGAATCGCTAGCGGGCTTGCACCAGCGCTGCGGGCGACAGGACGCGGTCTTGCGAACGACCTCAAAGCGGGCGAGCGGGAACGGCCGTTACCGCGATCCGCGATCCGCACGGCGTTGCTCGTCGGGCAGACCGCCCTCACGATCGTGCTCGTCGTGGGTTCCGGGCTGTTTGCAGTCAGCCTCCGCAACGTGCTCGGCCTCGACCTCGGGCTCGACGCCGGCGCGGTGCTCCTGGCGTCCCCGCGCCTGGCGCAGGCGGGGTTCAAGAAGGACGAGATCAACGCGCTGTACGAGCGGATGCGCGAGGGGATTCGCGACCTTCCCGGTGTGCAGAGTGTCAGTCTCAGTATCGGGCACCCGTTTGGCGCCTTCTTCGGCGTGCCCGTGTCGACGCCCGGGCGGGACTCACTCCCGAGGATCGCGGATGGTGGGCCGTACATCTATGCCGTCACCCCCGAATACTTCCGGACGCTCGGGATGACGATCCGCCGCGGGCGAGGCTTCACGACCGCGGACCGCGCTGGCGCTCCTCCGGTTGCGGTCGTGAGCGAGATGATGGCCCGCCTCGTCTGGCCGGGAGAAGACGCCGTCGGCAAGTGCTTGAAGCTCCCGAGCACCTCCAACGTATGCGCCGAAGTCGTGGGCGTCGCGGCCAACACGCGCCGCTTGCGACTGCTGTCAGACACCACGATGCAGTACTACGTGCCACTCGAGCAGCACAGCGATTTCCCCTCCGCGGTCACGGCGCTCCTGATCCGGACGGCCGGGCCGGCCGATGCCATGATCCCGCTCGTGCGGCGCGAGCTGGAAGGGACCGCCGAGAACCTGCCGTACATCGGCATCCAACCGCTCGCGACCATGTTTGCCGGGCAGGTGCGGCCGTTCCGTCTCGGGGCCACGATGTTCGCCGTGTTCGCGGTGCTGGCGGTCCTCCTCGCCGCGTTAGGCTTGTACGGCGTGCTCGCGTACACGGTCGCGCGCCGAACCCACGAGATCGGCGTGCGCGTGAGCCTCGGCGCCGAGGTGCGCGATGTGCTGGGCCTGGTGGTGGCCCAGGGCGTGCGACTCGCCGCGATCGGGGTCCTGATCGGCGGCGCGGGAGCCGTAGTCGGTGGCCGAGCGCTCGGCGCGCTGCTGTACGGGGTCTCGTCGTCCAACATGCTCGTCTTGGGCGGCTCGGCCGCGATCATGCTCGTCGTGGCGGGCGTCGCGAGCTACCTCCCGGCGCGCCGGGCGACGAAGGTCGATCCGATGGTGGCTCTGAGGTACGAATGATCGACGCCCTGCTCGCCGACCTGCGCTACGCCGTGCGGACGCTGCGCAAGAGTCCAGGGTTCGCGACCGCGGCGATCCTGACCCTGGCGCTCGCCATCGGCTCCAACACCGCGGTCTTCAGCGTCGTGAACGGCGTGTTGCTCCGCCCGCTGCCGTTCGCCGAGCAGGATCGCCTCTTCATGCTGGCCGAGCAGAGTCGCCAAGGGGCGTTCCGGCCTCCGTCCTATCCGACGTTCCTGGACTGGCGCGCTCAGAGCTCGGCGTTCTCCGGGCTCGCGTACGTACGGGGCGGAGGGCAGCGGCTTGCCGGCCCCGACGGGGTCCAGAGCATCATCGGTTCCCTCGTCTCCGCCGGATTCTTCGCGACCCTCGGCGAGCGGCCACTGCTCGGCCGGCTCTTCACACCCGATGAAGAGCACTCGGGGGCGCATGTGGCAGTCCTTTCCTACGCGCTTTGGCAGGCGCGTTTCGGCGGAGACCCGCACATCATCGGGAAGGCCCTCTCGCTCAGCGATGGCGTGTTCACCGTAATCGGCGTACTTCCCCGCGACGTAGCCTATCCACCCTGGGCCAGCGAGCAGCTGTATTTCCCGATCGCGACGGTCGCCGCGACCGACCGTGCGCTCACCCAACGGGGCTTCCATGCCGACTGCCGCATCATCGGGCGTCTCAAGCCGGGAGTCACGGCGGAGCAGGCGAAGACGGATCTCGACGGCGTGGCTCGCCGCGAGGCAGCCACGTACCCCGAGTTCAGCGCCGACTGGATCTCGGTCGCGCTGTTTCCGCTGCGCGACGAGATCCTCGGCGAGACGACGCCGCGGCAGTTGCTCGTGCTCCTGGCCGCGGTCGCCCTCGTTCTCATGATCGGCTGTGTCAACGTGGCGAACCTGACGCTCGCGCGCGCCGGCGCGCGCGGCCGCGAGCTGGCCATCCGATCGGCATTGGGAGCCGGGCGGGGACGGGTGGTGCGACAGCTCCTCACTGAAAGCCTGGTGCTCTCGTCCGTGGGAGCTGCGCTGGGCGTGGTCACCGCGCACGGGGCGGTCGCACTGCTCAAACGTGCCGCGCCCGCTGTGCTGCCCCGGCTCGAGACGGTCCAAGTCGACGGTTGGGTCCTCGCGTTTGCCCTCGGCGTCACGATCCTCACGGCGGTGGCCAGCGGGCTCCTACCGGCCCTTCGAGCGGCACCCCCCGACCTGACCGACTCGCTGAAGCAAGGCACAGCCGGAGCCGGCAGCGGACGCGGGCGACAGCGCCTGCGCGCGGCGCTCGTCACGAGCGAGATCGCCCTCGCGGTGGTCCTCGTCGTGGGCGCCGGGCTGTTGATCAGGAGTCTCTGGCAACTGCGGGCGGTGAATCCCGGATTCGACCCGCAGGGGCTCGTGACGTTTTACATCTCGCCGTCGCCGCTGCGCGCACAGGAGCCGGCGAGGCTAGCGGCGCTGTACACGCAAGTCGAGGACGCGGCGCGGGCGCTCCCGGGGGTGAGGAGTGTCGCCCTCACGAATTTCACGCCGCTCTCGGGCGGTGGACTGCCCTCTCCGGTCGAAATCCCGGGGCGTGCCCCGGACCCCGGGCGCGATCCTCGCGTATGGTTCATGACCGTGTCCCCGGGCTATTTCCGCACGATGCGCATCCCGGTCCGCGCGGGACGCGAGTTCACCGAGGCCGATCTCGCCCCCGGCGCGGCCATAGTAGTGAATGAAGCGTTCGCACGTGCCTTCTGGCCTGGCCTGGATCCGATCGGTCGTCAGGTGACGCTGCACAAGGCGGTCCAGGGGCGCCCCGACTTCGGCGAGCCGTTCCCCGGCACGGTGGTCGGTGTCGTGGGAGACGTGCACCACTTCGGTCTCGACACGCCCGCCGAGCCCCAGGTCTACGTTCCCTTCACCCGGACCGTGTGGGGGCATATGAGTCTCGTCGTCCGGACGGCCGGGATCCCGGCGGGGTTCCTCGCGACGTTGAGCCGGGCCGTTCGTCAGGTCGATCCGGATATTCCGATGACATTGGCGGGCAGCACTGGCAGCATGTCGGCAGCGGGCATGGTCGACATCAACGGCGGCCTCGCGTCCCGACGCTTCGACGCGTGGCTCCTGGGCAGCTTCGCCGCTTCCGCGTTGATTCTCGCCGCAATCGGCATCTACGGGCTCTTGGCGTACTCCGTCGGGGAGCGGCGGCGAGAGATTGGGATCCGTCTCGCTCTCGGAGCGAGCCGCGGAGATGTCGTGTCGCAAGTCGTGGGCGAAGGGCTCCGGCTCGGGGTGGCGGGGATCGTGCTCGGCGTCTTGATCGCCCTGGCCGTCACTCGGTTGCTCGCGGCGCTGCTGTACGGGGTTGGCGCGAGCGATTCAGCAACGTTCTTGAGCGTCACGGTGCTGCTCGCGCTGGTCTCCCTGGTTGCGAGTTATCTCCCCGCGCGCCGGGCGGCGCGCGTCGATCCCATGGTGGCCCTGAGGTCCGAGTGATCCAGCTCTCGAACCTCGACAAGTCCGTCTCCCAGGGCAACGGCCGCCTCTTCATCCTGCGGCAGATCACGCTCGACATCGCCGCGGGCGAGTTCGTCTCCATCATGGGACCGTCCGGCGCGGGCAAGTCCACGCTGCTCGCCGTCCTCGGCATGCTCGACGGCGACTGGACCGGCGAGTACCGCTTCCTCGACCACGCCGTTCACGCGATGAAGCCCAAAGCTCGCATCGCGCTCAACAAGGCGCACATCGGGTTCGTGTTTCAGCAGTATCACTTGCTGGACGACCTCACCGTCGCCGAGAACCTGGACGTCCCGCTTTCCTACCGCGACATCAAGAAGAGCGAGCGCCAGGCGCTCGTGGCCGACACGCTCGACCGCTTCGGCATCGTCGCGAAGAAGGATCTCTTCCCGCGGCAGCTCTCGGGCGGCCAGCAGCAGCTCGTGGCCGTGGCGCGCGCCGTGATCCACAAGCCGTCCTTGATCCTCGCCGACGAGCCGACCGGGAATCTCCACTCGAGCCAGGGCAAGGAGATCATGGAGCTGTTCACGGAGCTGAACCGTGGCGGGACGACGATCGTGCAGGTGACGCACTCGGACCTGAATGCGAAGTACGGGAATCGCATCGTGCAGCTGCGGGATGGGTGGGTGGTGCAGTGATAGACACGCTGCTGCAGGACCTGCGCTACGCCCTCCGGACCCTGGCGAAGAGCCCGGGCTTCACGCTCATCGTCGTGCTGACGCTGGCGCTCGGCATCGGCGCCAACACGGCGATCTTCTCGGTCGTGAACGGTGTGCTGCTGACGCCGCTGCCGTACAGGGACCCGTCCCGTCTCGTGGTCGTGTGGGAGAGCAAAGGCACGTCGAACCGCAACGTCGTGAACCCGGCCAACTACATGGACTGGCACGATCGCGCGACCAGCTTCAGCGGTCTTGAGCTGCTGTCATGGACCGGTCTCACCTTCACCGGGGACCAGGCCGAGGAGGTGCAGGGCCGCGCGGTGACGCCGGACTTCTTCGTGGTCGTCGGCGCCACGCCGCTGCTCGGCCGCACCTTCAACGCGGAGGAATCGCGGCCCAACAGTCCGCGAGTCATCGTCCTCAGTGACGCGCTGTGGCGGCGTCGCTTCGGCGCCGACCCCACCATCGTCGGGCGCGCGGTGCCGGTCGCCGGCGGGACGGCTCGTGTCGTCGGCGTGATGCCGTCGTCATTCCGCCCGATGCCGCTGGGCCACGAGGAGTACTGGGAGCCGATGGCGCTCGACTGGTCGAATCGCGCGCGCGCGGGCCGCTACGCGATGGCGCTCGGCCGGCTCAAGGATGGCGTCACGGTCGAGCGCGCCCAGACCGAAATGTCCCGCATCGCGCATCAACTCGAGTTGGACGATCCTGCCTTTGACACCGGGTGGGGCGCGACGGTGGTGCCGCTGATGGAGCAGGTGGTCGGCGGCTCCCGGCGGACGATTCTCATCGTCCTCGGCGCCGTGTCGCTCGTGCTGCTCATCGCCTGCGCCAACGTCGCCAACCTGATGCTCGCCCGGGCGGCCTCGCGCGAGCGGGAGTTGGCGGTTCGGGCCGCGCTCGGCGCGCCGCGCTGGCGGCTCGTCCGCCAGGCGCTGGTCGAGAGCGTGATCCTGGCGCTGGCGGGCGGGGCTGCCGGCGCCCTGTTGGCCAGCTGGGGTGTGCACCTGCTCGTCAGAGCGGCGCCTCCCGAGGTGCCGCGCATCGCCGACATCCGCCTCGACCTCACGGTGCTCGCCGTGACGGCGCTCGTGTCCATGGCCGCTGGCGTGCTGTTTGGCCTGCCCGCGGCGTTGAGCCGTTCGGGTGCCGCGATCCAGGACCTGCACGCCGCCACGACGCGCACGACGGCAGGGGTACCTGCCGCGCGGCTGCGCGGCGCGCTCGTCATCGCGCAGATGTCGCTGGCAATCGTGCTGCTGGTCGGCGCCGGGCTGCTGGTGCGCTCCCTGCGCCAACTGATCGCCGTCGACCCCGGCTTCGATCCAGCCGACATATCGGCGATGACCATCACGCAGCCACGCCCGACCTACTCCGACAGCCTGCGTCGCGTCGCCTTCTACCAGCGCCTGCTCGAGCGCGTTCGCAACATGCCGGGCGTGCGGTCGGCGGGGATGATCAGCTGGCTGCCGATGACGCCGGGGAACGCGGTGACGTCGCTGACCGTGGTCGGGCGCCCCAAGCCCGCCCCCGGCGAGGCGCCCACGGCCGCGATCCGCCTCGTGGACCCGGGCTACTTCGACGCGATGCGCATCCCGCTCAAGCGGGGCCGCTCGCTCGCGACGACCGACCGGATCGGCAGCGCGCCGGTGGCGGTCATCAGCGACGCTATGGCGCACAAGCTGTGGCCAGACGAAGACCCGATCGGCCAGCATGTCAAGGTCGAGTGGTGGCACCCAACCGCTTCGGTCGAGATCGTCGGCGTCGTGACCGATTCGCGTCACGACGGGCTCGACGCCGCGTTCGAGCCGACGCTGTTCTACCCGTTCGCGCAGGAGTCGCAGCAGAGCAGCATGAGCCTCGTCCTGCGCAGCACGCTCCCGCCTGCGACACTGACCCGCATGGTCCGTGCGGCCGTCTCCGAGATGGACAAGGGCGTCCCGGTCGCCGACGCGGTGACGATGTACCACCACGTCGCCGAGACGATGGCGGACCGTCGCTACCCGGCGTTCGTGCTGAGCCTGTTCGCGGCGCTGGCGATCACGCTGGCCGCGGTGGGGATCTACGGCGTGCTGTCGTACACCGTCGGCCAGCGCACGCGCGAGATCGGCGTGCGCGTAGCGCTTGGTGCCCGGCCCGCCGACGTGCTCCGCACGGTGCTCGGCGGCGGCCTGCGGCTGACGCTCATCGGCGTCGCGCTGGGCGGTATGGCCGCGGGGCTCGCCGCGGGGGCACTGGGCAAGCTCCTCTACGGCGTGCACCCGGTGGACCCGCTGACGTTCGCCATCGTGCCGCTGGTACTGGTCGGCGTCGCGCTGCTCGCGATGGCTGCTCCGGCGCGCCGCGCCGCGCGCGTGGACCCGATGGTGGCGTTGCGATACGAATAGGTGTCGGGTGCCGGGTGTCAGGTGTCGGGGTGTTCCCCTGACACCCGACACCCGGCACCCGGCACCTGACACCTGACACCAGGACATCGGAGACCGAGATGGATACAGTGCTCCAAGACCTCCGCTACGCCGTCCGCACGCTCGCCAAGAGCCCCGGCTTCACGCTCGTCGCCGTGCTCACGCTCGCGCTCGGCATCGGCGCCAATACGGCGATCTTCAGCGCGGTCAACGCCGTGCTGCTCAAGCCGCTGCCGTACCCCGGATCGGACCGGCTCGTCCAGATCATGTCCACCGGGTTCCGCGGCGTGCGGTTTGGCGTGTCCTTCCCGGACCTCCACGACCTGCGGGCGCTTTCGCAGGACTTCACCGGCGTCGCGGCCGTGAGGACGCAGCGTCACAACTTGACGGGCGCAGGAGACCCGCGCGAAGTCCAGGCCGGCGCGGTCACGGCGGACCTGTTCGATGTGCTCCACGTGCACCCCGAGCTCGGCCACGGCTTCGCGGCCGCCGAGGAGCGCAACCCGCTCGCGCTGTTGAGCCACGGACTGTGGGTCACGAATTTCGGGCGCGATCCCGGCATTTTGGGCAAGTCGATCTCGCTCGACGGTCGCAGTTTCACTGTGGTCGGCGTGATGCCCACGTGGTTTCAGTTCCCCAATGAAGACGTGCAGGTGTGGACGCCGATGGGGGAGTTCCTGTCGCAGAATCCGCAAGTCGAGACGGACCGCGGGGTGCATTTCCTCAACGCCGTCGCGCGCCTGGCGCCGGGCGTCTCTATGGAGCGTGTGGTCGGCGACGTCAAGCTGCTCGCAGCGCGTCTCAGCGCCAGCGACTCTGGGAGTAGCGGCGCCGGGCGGCAGTTGAGCGTGACGGGCCAGGCCAGCCCGGGCGGAGGCGCCCCTTCCGCCGGTGGCCGATCGATTCTCGACACCGGCTTCGACGTCACCCTGCTGCGGGACGTTGCGATCGGCGATGTTCGCCGGCCGCTGCTCATTCTGCTCGGCGCCGTCGGCCTGGTGCTGTTGATCGCATGCGCCAACGGGGCCAACCTGCTGTTGGCCCGCGCCACCGCGCGCCGCCGTGAGATGGCGGTTCGACGCGCGCTCGGCGCCGGACGCGGGCGGCTCGTCCGGCAGCTGCTTACAGAAAGCACGCTGCTCGCGCTCGCCGCGGGAGTCGTCGGAGTCGTCCTGGCCACCGGGGGACTCGATGCCCTCCTCGCTGTGTGGCCGCACGCGCTTCCGCGGACAACCGAAATTGGACTCGACGGCCGCGTTCTGGGCTTCAGCCTCGGTCTGGCCGTCATGACGGGCGTGGCGTTCGGTCTCCTGCCCGCGTGGCGGGCCTCGGCGCCCGGCATCGAGCAATCGCTGCGGGAGGATGCCCCGGGCGCAACCGGTGGGCGCCGGCGATTGCAGAGCACGCTCGTCGTGAGCGAGGTGACCCTCGCCCTGGTGCTGCTCGTGGGAGCGGGCCTGCTGGTGCGGAGCTTCATCCGGCTGAACAACGTGAATCCCGGATTCGACACGCGCGACGTGCTAGCGGCCCGCATTCGCCTCACGCCCGCGCGCTATCCCGCGGGCGCGCAACAGACGCGGTTCTTCGAGAACATGCTCGCGACGCTGCAGGCGCACCCGGGCGTCCAATCGGCCAGCCTCGCGAGCACGCTGCCGTTGAGTGGCAACATGTTCATGATCGCCTTCGATCCGCGCACGGTCCGGCCGGACTATCCCGAGCCGGTCATGATACTGCGGTCCTCCGACATCTCCCCGGACTACTTCACGACTTTCCGGATCCCTATCCGGCGGGGTCGTAGCTTCACGGCGCAGGATCGTACCGGTGCGCCACGCGTCGCGGTGATCAACCGGGCGACGGCGGATCAGCTCTGGCCGGGCCAGGATCCAATCGGCCGGCAGCTCACCATCGGCGGGCCGCGGGGACCCGGAGCGCCAATCACGATCGTGGGCCTGATCGACAACCTGCGCTCGGCCTCGCTTGATGCCAGGCCCCAGCCTGAGATCTACTCGCCGGCATCGCAGCAATCCGAGACGCGGGAGATATGGGTGGCTCTCCGATCAGGCAATGGGCGCCCGCTTCAGCTCGTGGGCGCGATCCGCGACGCGGTGCATCAGGCTGATCCGGAGCAATCGATCGGGGACATCGTGAGCCTCGAGCAGCTGATCGGCCGCCAGACCGCGGCGCGGCGCTTCAACACGACCCTGCTCACAATCTTTGCCCTGCTCGCGGTCGGGCTTGCGCTGGTCGGCATCTACGGCGTCACCGCGTACGCGGTGACCCAGCGGACGCGGGAGCTCGGCATCCGGATGGCGCTGGGGGCGCGAGGTGCGGACGTGGTCGGGCTACTGATGGCAGAGAGCCTGCGCCGCGTGGCGGCGGGCGTCGGGTTGGGGCTGCTCGTGGCGCTCGGCGTCACGCGGGCGCTCAGCGCCTTGCTGTTCGAGGTGGCGCCGAGGGACGCGACGACGTTCGTGGCGACGGCGTTGCTGCTGGTCGCCGTGGCGCTGCTGGCGACGTGGGTCCCGGCACGCCGGGCGACAAAGGTGGATCCGATGGTGGCCCTTCGCTATGAATGACCTCCGCGTCGCCCTTCGGGCCTTGCGCCGCTCGCCAACGTTTACTGCGACGGCGGTGCTGATCCTTGGTCTCGGCATCGG
>Ga0137374_10010055_pt1 | contig 11147 bp, 7 predicted proteins | sample SagtaG_20_FD_104811 | JGI IMG/M metagenome (GOLD analysis project Ga0137374, IMG submission 104811) | Vadose zone soil microbial communities from Sagehorn Ranch, Mendocino, California, USA - Sage1_R_100_16 metaG | ecosystem: Environmental > Terrestrial > Soil > Vadose zone | place: USA...
AAGCAGGCAGTCTCCGCCGCGCATTTTGATGGCGGCTCAAGTAATGATGCGGCTGCTTGGTGAGCCACAAGTCGAGGCGCACGGCGATTCGCTGGCTTTACACAGCCAGAAGGCGCGGGCGTTATTGTTCTACCTGGCCGTCACCGGGCAACCGCACACCCGCAACCATCTGGCCATGCTCTTATGGAGCGAGTCGCCTACCAACAACGCCCGACGCTCGCTCCGCGCCACTCTTTTTCAGCTCCGCCGGGCCTTGCAGGCCGCCAACCTCAGCCAGGCGCTCGCCGGCGAGGGCGATGTGTTGCGACTCGAATTGACCGATCACGCCTGCGATGTGATTGTCTTTCGTCGCCTTGTCGCCGAGGGGAGCGAACCGGCCCTTATTCAGGCAGTTGCGCTGTATCGAGGTCCGCTCTTAGAGGGCTTTTCGCTCTCCAACACGCCGCTATTCGACGAATGGCTGGGGCTGGAGGACGAGAAACTGACGCAAGCGTATCTTGGCGCGCTACGGCGCCTGGCCGACGCGGCGGGCGCGCAGCGAAAATGGGACCAGGCACGTGGGTATCTGCAGCGCCTAGTTCAAACTGATCCATTGGCCGAGCAAGCTCAACAGCAGTTGATCGGCTTATATATCAAAACCGGGGCCACCAGCCAGGCTTTGCGGCAATATCACCAGTTTGAAGCCGAGCTGCAGGAAGCGTTCGGCTTGGCCCCAGCACCCGAAACGCGCGCGCTGTTTCAAGAAGCGCTACGACTCCACCAAACCCCGTCGCCGGCCAAACAAACCTCGGCGCCAGGTATGAACCGGCCTATGCAGCCGGATCTGCCGTTTGTCGGGCGCGACGGTTTGCTGGCCAGGCTCCTGGCGATCGGCCAGGCGGCTAGAGCCGGCCACGGGAGCACCGTGCTTTTGCAGGGCGACGGGGGTATTGGCAAGACGCGCCTGTTGAATGAATTCCTGGCCAGGCTCTCTAACGAGACGCCGCCCTGGCTGATGCTGCAAGGCGCTTGCTCGCCCTTTGACGATCTGATCTCATATGGGCCATTCCTCGAGGCATTTCAAGACAGCGGACTCGGCGACTTTAGCGACCTGTTGCTGGCGCCCAATACCGATGCGTCGGCTGCGCGCGACCAGTTTGTCTACCGCATCCTGCAAACGCTGCGCAGGCTCAGCCAGAACGCCCCGCTGGTGCTGGCGATCGACGATCTCCAATGGGCGAATAGTTCGACGCTGAATCTGTTTGGCCTGCTGGCCACGCGCCTGCGTAATCTGCCGATCATGCTGGTCGGCACCGTGCAACGGCCCGAGGCGATTCCAGCCTTACAGCGGCTGGTCACGCTCGAGCGGCGGCGCGGCCAGCTGCAGTTGTTGTCGGTGCCGCCGCTGACGGAAGATGCAGTGATCGATCTGCTCCAGGGCCTGGCAATCAGCCCGGCATCGATCGCCACTCTGGCGAAATGGCTGCAGGAGCGATCCGACGGCAATCCTTTTATTCTTGAAGAAATGGTAGCGCAATTGCGGGCCGACGCCATCCTGACTCCGATCGGTGATCACTGGCAGCTTGACCCTGGTCATTGGCTTCGCTGGCGCGCCGTCTACACCTTACCCGAAACAGCGCACGATCTGGTGTCGTGGCGATTGAGGAATCTCACAGCGGAGGCGCTCTCGGCGATCGAGATATTGGCCGTGGCTGGCCAGCCGCTGCCATTTGCGCTGCTGGCTGAGTTTCCGGGGTTTGCGGCCGAGCAACTGCTGCCGATCATCGACGACTTGCTGGCCAGGCGGCTGGTAGTCGAAACTGGCGACGAGCTGTTCGCTTTGTCGCACTACCTGTTGCGGGAAACCGTGTTGCACCGCCTCAGCCACGTGCGCCGCCGCATGATTCACCGCCAGATCGCTCATACGCTGGCGAAGTGCCCTGCGCTCCAGGCCCACTTTACGCTTTGGGAGGTCGCGCGCCATGCCGTGGCCGGTGAAGATCTGGAGTTGGCCCGGCGCTATGGCCTGCAAATTCTCCCTCAGCTGCCGCAAGACTATACCGGGGCCGTGACGGTAGATTTCCTACATCATCTCTACGATCTTCTGACTCCCTCGGCCTCGCCGGATGAAATGCTCCGGCTGACGCAGGTGATCGGCGATGTACATCAGTCGCTCGGCCACCTGACCGAGGCGGCCGACTGGCGGCAGCGATATCTCGATCTGGCGCACAAAACGGCTGACTCAGCCGCTCAAGCGACCGCATATCTTGAAATCGGCGAGCTGGTGCTTGTGAGCAATGATTATCTGGCTGCCACGGCGGCCGCCGAAGCCGGCCTGACAGCCTGCGCCTCGCTCTCGGCCACCGACCCGGCGTCGAGCCAACTCTTAGGCCGCGGGCACCGGCTGCTCGGCCATGCCACGGCGATGGAGGGCAGCGATCTCGCGGCCGCCGAACGTCATCTCCAGCAGGCCACTGCCGCCCATCGGCTGGCCGAAGATCCGCGCGATTTATGCGCCAGCCTGTTTGAGCTCGGCAACCTGGCCGCTCAACGTGGCGAGCTGCTGCGAGCGCTCGAATTGTACGAAGAAGCGGCGCATGTGGCTGAGATTGGCCAGGTGCATTACTTCCATGCGCTGGCCCGTAATAACCTTGCCTACCATAGTCTGCTGCTCGGCTGGCTCAAAGCCGCCCAGCGAGCATTGGCTCACGGCCAGCGATTGGCTGAAACCTATGAATTGCTCGGCGCATTATTGCATTTATCCAGCACACAGGGCGAGATTCACCTGTATCTCGCCGAATGGGATGCGGCCAGGCAGGCGTTCCAGGCCGGCCTAACGCTGGCCGAAGAGCTGAATAACCTCGAGCGCCAGGCCGGCTATCGGGCTGGCCTGGCCCTGGCGGTGCGCGGTCAGCACGACCTGATCGGCGCAACGACCCTGCTCGAAGAAGCGCTCCTGTTGATCAGCGGCCATGGCTATTGGCATTTGCGGGCACGCCTATTGATCTGGCTTGCCGAGACTCTCCTTCAGGCTGAGTGTCGCGCCGAGGCCTGGCCACATCTCGACGCGGCTCTGGAAACCGTGCGGTTGCACGGCCGGGCGCTGCTGCACCTGCAGGCCGAGCGCCTGCGCGCCCGGCTCCTGGCCGCCGACGGCGACTGGCCCACGGCGGAAGCCAGCTTCAGCCAAGCGATGGCGCACGCTGCACATCTCGACTTGCCGCTCGAAATCGCCCGAACACAGGCTGCCTGGGGCCAGGCGATCGTCCGTTTCGCGCCCGATCCGCATCGCGGCGACGCGCTGCTCGGCCAGGCCCAGCAGGTCTTCGCCGACCATCAGGCTATTGCTGAACTGAATACCTTAGAGACAATGCTTTTCAAATAGAGGGCAATAACGCCAAAAATAACGCTTCATTAACACCCGCTGGTGTATAATCTCACTGAACCCCCAAATGTCGGGCTGTTTTGATTGGTCTGAAACAGACCCAATGTTCAAAGGAGAAAAACCATGGCCATCAACCCAATGGCTTACAGCAGCAAAGATGCCGTGCTCGACGTGGTGCGCACCGAACGAGGCAAATTTTACGACGTGATTGACAACCCAAAGAACTGGCTCGTCGACACGCGCTGCGAGGGGTGGCAGGTGCGCGATCTGGTCGGCCATATGATCGACGTGACCGAGAGTTATCTGACCCGGTGGGATCTAGCCCGTAAAGGCGAAGAAGCCCCGGCGGCGCTTGGCTGGCCGGTAATGGCCGACGAGCTGAACAAGGGCGCCCTGGCGCTCCGCAGCCTGCCCCGCGAGGAAGCGATTGCGCGCCTCAAAGCGGACTCCAATAAGCTGATGGCAATCTTCGAGGGCCTGACGGAAGATCAGTGGAACGGCTTTCTCGTGTCGCATGTCTTCTCGGGGCCCACACCCGCGTTTTGCTACCCGGCTTTCCAGATCATGGATTACGGCGTTCATACCTGGGACATGCACTGGGGCCTCGGCGATAAAGACGCCAAGCTCGACGAGCGAACCGCCGGGGTTTTGATTCCGTATATGTTTATTATCTGGCAATATTCAGTCGATCAAGAGGCGGCCAAAGGCGTCGATATCACCTACGGTATCAAAGTCGACGGCGAGTGGGGCGGCCAGTGGAAAATCAAGGTCAAGGATGGCCAATTTAGCTATGAACCTACCGACGATCTGAGCGACGCGCAGGCGGTCTTCCACTACAAGCACCCTTCCGATATGGTCCTGACGACCTACCAGCGCATCCAGGGTGGCGAAGCGACCGGCGACCCGGCGGTTATCGATCAGATTCAACATTTGTTCTTCCACATTTAGGCGATAGGCGTCGGCGGCATTCTTTGCGGTTCGACCAACCACGAGCATTATTGACAGGGCCTACGCAGCAGACGCGAACATTGGACTACTACGGATTAAAAATTTCTCGTATCGAAGGTTTTTCGTTCGCAGAACGAAAAACCTCCGATACGAAGAAGAAAAATCCGTGTTTTTGCGAGTGACTGCGTAAGTCCTATTAATCAAGACAGGAATTGTGGAGTGCATGCAGCCCTGGACTGTCGAGTACGGCACCCTCTGGGCCGTGGAGCCAGGCGCCGGCCTGCCGCCGATCTGCTCAGCGCGAGTGGAGGTTCAATTCCAAGAACTGGGACTCGCAGATATCGCTGACCTCGCCGCTGCCATGGAGTTGCCCACCGCGGAGCCGATTCTGCGGCGCTTACAAAGCAACCGGCGCTGTTTCAGCTTGAAGTCGGCCAGCCAGATCGCCGCCTACGGCTGGGTGACGCGCGGGGCTGAGTGCGTCGGCGAGTTGGAGCGACAATTTAACCTGTACGACGACGAAGCCTATATCTGGGATTGCGGCACGCTTCCAGCCTGGCGCGGGCAGCGCTGCTACAGCGCCCTCTTGAACCAGCTGATCTACCGGCTTCACCACGAGGGCGTGCCACGTATCTGGATCGGAGCCTCGCTCCAGAACCAGCCTTCGATCCGGGGCTTTGCCAACGCCGGTTTCCAGCCGGTTGTGGATGTCGCCTACCGCCGCTTCTACCACCTGACACTGATGCGGATACACCATGCTCCTTCCGCGCGGCGCCCGCTCGTCTCAGCCGCCTATCGCATCCTGCTCAATAATCATGAACGACGTTTTGGGCAATTGATCATCGGGTATAATCATGCATAAATAACACGACTTACGCAGTTGCCCCGATAATCTGTTTTTAGCCTGCCCTTCGACCCTTCGACAAGCTCAGGGCAGGCAGGCTCAGGATCGACGGCAGCATGGTACTTCCCGATTCACCCAGAGGGTACCCGGTTTTCGTTTTGCGCTCTGCGAGCGCAAAAACGAAAACGATAATAAAGATAAAGTACCACGGTTCCGGTTCCTAAGCTTGTCGAAGGGGAGCTTGCCGAAGGGCTGCCGAAGGCTATGAGGGCATTTTGGGCCCACCGGGTTAGTAAGGAAAAGGTATGCAAAAGATTCAAACCCAAGGAATACACCATATCACGCTTGTTGGAGCCAGCCGGCAGGTGTCGATCGACTTTTGGGAAGGCGTGTTGGGCATGCCCTTCGTCTTCGAGCAACCCAACCTGGATAACCCCAACGAGAGCCACCTGTACTTCGATCCCGGCGACGGCCGCCTGATCACCGTTTTCACCAATGAGTCGCGCGAAGTGGATACCACGCCCAACCCCGAAGGCATCGGCAATGTCCACCATATGGCCTTCAATGTCTCGCGGGCGACATTTACTCAGGCGGCGCAGCGGCTCGACGAGCGCGGCATCAAACATACCGGCGAAATCGATCGCGGGATTTTTCATTCGATCTATTTCCGCGATCCGCTCGGGCAGCGCATCGAACTGGCCTGCTACAAATTCGAGCCACCGGTCGGCCTGACCCATGCCCAGGTCTTGTTCGAAGCCCATCGCCTGCGAGTGGCGGAAGGGGCCTACAATATCAAGGATGCGCACCTGGCCAACGCGATCGAGCTGTTGACCAAGCAGAATCAGGCTTCGCTGTCTGAAGATCGCGAAGCGCGCCACGCGTATCCCCACGAAGTCGCGGGTCCATAAGCTTATCGAGATCTCACGCAAATCCGCAAAGCCGCAAAGCTACAAATTGCATTCCTTTGCGACTTTGCGGCTTTGCGCGAGCATACAAGGATCAGCCCGATGGAAGCCAACAGCAACATAACCGGCGCCCGATTCATCGCCGAAACGTTCAAGGGCTATGGTGTGACGCATATCTTTTATGTGGACGCCATTTTGCGGAAGACGATGGTCGATCTGGAAGAGCTCGGTATCCGCCGGATCATTACCCACTCCGAAAAAGCCGCCGCGTATATGGCCGACGGCTACGCGCGCGTTTCCCACCGGCCAGGCGTTTGTATGGCCCAATCGGTGGGTGCGGCGAACCTCGCCTCTGGGCTGCAAGATGCGTATTTGGGGCTATCGCCGGTGATTGCGATCACTGGGAAGAAGCCGCCGCTGTTTCAACATCGGAATGCTTACCAGGAAGTGCAGCATGGCCCGCTGTTTGCGCCGGTGACGAAATACAGCGTAGATGTGGCCACGCCGGCACAACTCCCGTATCTGCTGCGTCAGGCCTTTCGTGAAGCGACGTCGGGGGCGCCGGGACCGGTTCATCTGGATGTGCTGGGGCATAGCGGGCGGCCTTTGGAGGCGGCTGAAGCGGCGCTGCCGATTGTCGTCGAGGAGTCGTTTACCCGCTACCCGGCGTTTCGTCCCGCACCGGAAGATGCAGCTGTAGAGCAGGCTGCCCGAGCGATTGCGGCCGCGAAACGGCCAGTGATTGTGGCTGGCGGCGGCGTGCGTCTTTCTTCAGCCGCGGCCGAGGTGGTGGCTCTGGCGGAAAGAATGTCTATACCCGTGGCCACCTCGGTCAATGGGAAGGGCACGATTCTTGATGCGCATCCGCTCTGTGTGGGTGTGGTGGGTTCGTATTCGGCACGCTGTGCCAACCAGGTGGTATCGGAGGCCGATCTGGTGATCTATATCGGCAGCCACACCGGCGATCAGGTCACGCATAACTGGACGGTCCCGTCGGCAGGAACGCCGGTTGTGCAGATCGACATCGACCCCGCAGAGATTGGGCGCAGTTATGCCGGCGCCATTGGCGTGGTGGGCGATGCGAAGATCGCCGTGGCCAAACTGATCGGCGCGCTGAACGCCAAGAGCGCTAACGAGCCGTGGCTACAGCGGGCGCAGGCACTGGTGAGCGCATGGCGCGACGAGATCGAGCCACTGCGCCAGTCGGATGCTGTGCCCATTCGCCCCGAGCGGTTATGTAAAGAGCTAAACGGCGCCCTGCCTGGCGACGCCGTTCTGGTCGCCGACACCGGCTACTCCTCGATCTGGACGGCGACGATGATTGATTTGAACCATCCGGGCCAGACCTATCTGCGGGCGGCTGGCTCTCTCGGTTGGGCGTTCCCGGCGGCGCTCGGAGCAAAGTGCGCTGCGCCCGATCGGCCGGTGATCTGCTTCACCGGCGATGGCGGCTTCTGGTACCATCTGAGTGAACTGGAAACCGCGCGCCGCCACAACATCAACACCGTCACGATCATCAACAATAACAATGCCTTAGCGCAGGGGATCGACGACATCCACGCCATGTATGGCGATCGGCCCGGCAACCCCGCCGAACTCTATCGCTTCGAGCCGGTCAGTTTCGCGCGGATTGCGCAGGAAATGGGATGTTTAGGCATTCACGTAGAAGATCCAGGCGAGATCAGAGCTGCGATTCGGCAGGCATTAGCGGCCGATCGGCCTACCATCGTCGAGGTGATGACTGGGATAGAATACCGTGCCCCGGAGCCTTGGGTCCCAACCAGTTAATGCCATTGCAGATTGCAAGCTGAAGACCGAATAGAGCGATAGACAATGCAAATCACCTACTCTACTAGCTGCAATCGCGTATGGAAAGGCTCATCAGCGAGACGAGGCCTCAGCAGCGGCCCCACAGCGCCCGTAGAAGGAGGTAAGGTATGGGTAGATCGATCGTTCGGCTGTTCTTTGGCATGCTCCTAGCGCTGGCGGCATGCAGCAGCGCGTGGGCGGCCGGCGCGGCGGCGCCCGCGTGGGATACGGCCACCTGGCACGTTGGGGTCGGCGGCGAGAGCACCGATCACGCGCTTCAGGCGCAGGCGTTCCTTCCAACCCAGATCACAATCGACGAGGGCGACACAATTACCTGGACAACAGGTGCCGAGTTTGTCCACACGGTGACATTTCTTTCCGGCGGGCAAGCGCCGCCCGTTGTCAGGCCCGAGGGCAACATGATCATCCAGCCCGCGGAGACGGCTTTCCCAGCCGGCGGGCCAAACTACGATGGCACTGGCTTTGTCAACTCCGGATTGCTCGAGGGCAAAGGCAAAACATTCTCGCTGACGTTCACCAAAGCCGGAAGCTACGATTACCTCTGCCTGCTGCATCCGGGCATGGCTGGGAAGGTGCTTGTGCAGACGGCCGGCAGCGCACATCCGCTGGAGCAGCAGCAGGTCGACGCCCAGGGCAATGCCGAGCTGTATGCGAAGCTCAGCCAGGGCAACCAATTCTTGCAGAGCGCGCAGCTGAGTTCGAAGGCCAATGCCAATGGTACGACCAACTACACCGTCGTCAACGGCGCCGGCGGCAACCAGGCCAGCGTGCTGCGCTTTCTGCCGGTCGATCTGACCGTCAAGCCGGGCGATAGCGTGACATGGCTGGCAACGATCCGCACGAGGTTCATACTGTGACGTTCTACGATCCGGCGGGCAAGGTACCCGACTTCAACGTGCCACAGCCGCAGTCGAGCGGGCCACCAAAGCTGGTGGTGCCGCATGCCGCGCCGGAGGGCGACACTGATGTCGATAGCAACGAACTCTACGGCTCGGGGCTGCTGATCCCCGGCCAGAGCTACACCTTTACGTTCCCCAAGCCGGGTGTCTATAGCTATGTCTGTGTCGTCCACGCCCCGCAGGGGATGTTCGGGACGATCACTGTCGCGGCCGCTGAGCAGCCCACCAAGCCTGCCAGCCTGCCGAATACCGGTGCAGGCGGATCGGAATCGCCCCTGCTTCCGCTGCTCGCCGGGGCGCTCGTCTTGATGCTGCTCGGCATGCTTAGCTGGCGCATTGCGAGGAGGAAGCTACCTTAGGGACTTGGCGTTTTTGAAGCATCCCAACGTGCGTATTGCGTATTGCGTCCGGTGATCTACCTAATACGCAATACGATTTCGTTCATAGTATCGGGAACTGGGAATCGAATAGCTTTAGATGGAGTTAGCAATCAGATTCTGTGCGCGCCGCCGCTCGTCCGGTCTGCTAAGCGCCGCCGTTGGCCCGGTCTTGCTCTTGATCGGTGGCGTCGGGCGTAGCGGGCAGCAGATCGAGCTGATCGAGCGGCACCTCTGGGAAGCTCGGGGCGGCTGACGCCTGGCTTGACTCCTCAGCCGGCTCCTGGCTGGGCTCCTCGGGCGGCTCCTCGCGATACGTTGGCGACAGCATCTCGACGGCCCAGGCCGGGCGGGCGCGGGTGAGCGGGATCGGGCGATCGTCGTGCTCGCGCTTGGGTGCCAGCCGCCGCACCACCGTTGGGTCGTCGCTTTGGCGCCTGCCATAGCCCCTGCCATCGGGTAATTGCACGGCGTGGCGCAGCAAGTCTTCGGTGGTGGCGCCATAGGCATCCGTTTCCTCGGTGATCCGCGCGGCGGGTCGCGAGCCGAGATTCGGATCGATGCCCCACGGGCGCCGCGTATTGGTGGCCAGCAGCACCGCGAGCGCGCCCACAAGCGCGACGACCAGCAGGCCAAACGCGATAATCAGCAGGTAGTAGGATTCTTTGGGCACCTCGGCCATGGCGATGAGCATCACAATCACCCCGGCCAGGCCAAGCAAGCCCAGCGCCGCTACCGTGAGGTAGATCGGGCGGGCGCTCGATCGTGGGTAGTCAATCTTATTTGACATAGGCGCTCCTCCTGGGCGCGTGGCTCTTGTTAAAACGATAGCAATTCTTGATCCGCGCTCTGCTCGCCGCCCCGAGCGCGATGTTGGCGCCTCCGACGGCGCGGTCGCTCAACCAGCATGCCAACATGATTCACGAAGCGACACAACCATAAACGAAAGAACGCATGCTTTTTTGTGCTCATTCGTGTGACAACGTTTGCTTGTGTAGAATACTCGCAATGTTGCTGCTGAGTCAAGAGGCTCACGATGTCCGACGCGGCGGCCGTCCGCACGTTCATTTTCACGGCCGAGCCGGCGCAGGTGGTGATCTCGTCGGCTACCGGCAGTGGAAGCGCGCGAATGGCTTCTTCGATGTGGAACGCTACACACGATCGAGTGCCGCGAGCCTGACGGTTGACCTCGACGGCCAGCCAGCCGATCCAGAGTGGCCGGCGGTGGATGTGATTGTCGGCAATCCGCCGTTTTTGGGGGAGAGCAAGAGAGATGAGTGGCTGAGCCCAAGTGTTCGACGCCTACGGCTGGCCGCCGGATCGGAGCGACGTCGAGATGGTGGCGCGGCTGCTGGCGCTCAACCTGGATTGGGCCTGATTCGAAGACGGTCGTCAGGTTGGAACACTAACGGGGTGGTTATTTCTCTACGCCCGTCACGACGACGCCCTGCATAAACACGCGCTGGGCCGCGAAAAAGAGAATCACCGGAACGATCAGCGTCAGCAGTGAGGCGGCCTCGATGAACGGCCAGTTGGTGTGATGCAGCGCCTGGAAGCGCGACAGGCCGACGGCGAGCGGTTGCAAGTCCGGCCGGCTCGAAAGATAGATCAGCGGGCCAAAGAAATCGTTCCATGCGAATACCAAGTGGAACAGTGCGACCGCCACCAGTACCGGCACGGCCTGGGGCAAAATAACCCACAGCAGAATGCGAAACGGCCCGGCGCCATCGATCATCGCGGCTTCGTCCATTTCGCGCGGGATCGTTAGGAAGTATTGGCGCAGCAAGAACACGTTATAAGCGTTCGCAAAAAAGTGCGGCACGATCAGCGGCAGCCAGGTGCCAACCCAACCGATCTTTACAAAGAACGTATACGTTGGCACGATCGTTACGGCCGCCGGCAAGAAGACCGTCGAAATCAACATCGTAAACAGGAAATCCCTACCTGGAATGCGAAAGCGCGCAAATCCATAGGCCACCA
>Ga0137374_10010060_pt1 | contig 11144 bp, 6 predicted proteins | sample SagtaG_20_FD_104811 | JGI IMG/M metagenome (GOLD analysis project Ga0137374, IMG submission 104811) | Vadose zone soil microbial communities from Sagehorn Ranch, Mendocino, California, USA - Sage1_R_100_16 metaG | ecosystem: Environmental > Terrestrial > Soil > Vadose zone | place: USA...
CCGCAAGGGTACGCAAGACGTACCGCATTTGAAGGTGGTTGGCTGAGGCCAGCGCACCTAGCGTTGCCGCGGTGGAATCGGTCTTCGGGTCTGTGCGGGGCGAATTCCTTCGACGACTGATCCCTTGGTCGGCTTGGCCTCTCTCGGCCTGGCCGTTGATGGTTTTCGGTTTCCTGGGGGGAGGCACCCTTGAGCCCGTTCAAGCGGCGCACGGTCCGATTCCGCGGCGGTCCTGGCTCGGTGGCGACCCGGGTCGCTCGGATCGTTGTCTGTCTCAGCCTGCTCATCGGCGGCGTGTCGGTGGCCATGCCGTCCGCCCAAGCGGCCGTACAGACGACCGTGTCGCTGACGTTCGACAACGGCCCGATCAGCCAATACACCCTGGGATACCAGCAGGCCCTGCAGTCGCACGGCGTTCCCGCGACGTTCTACGTCAACTCGGGCACCGTCGCCTCGACGACCAAGTTCATGTCGTGGGCGCAGCTCTCCACGCTGGCTGCCGCGGGGAACGACATCGGCGGCAAGACGGTCCACGGGATCAACCTGAAGACCACCACCGATACCCAGACCAAGATCAACGAGGTGTGCAACGACCGGCAGGCACTACTCCAGCATGGGCTCAGCGCGGCGACGTTCGCCTACCCGTTCGGGGCCTTCGACGCCACCGCGGAGAGCATCGTCAAGGGCTGTGGCTACGGGAACGGCCGCACCGCCGGGTCTGTGTCCCCAAGCGGTCCCACCTACGCTGAGACCCTCCCGCCCAAGGACTGGCTCGCCACCAGGGCCTACGCGCCGAGCGGCCAGGTCACCTTGGCGAACCTTCAGGCCCTGGTGAACTCCGCCGCCTCGCACAACGGCGGTTGGGACCAGGTCGTGATCCAGAAGGTGTGCTCCCAGACCCTGGATTCCGCGAACTACGCCACCTGCACAACCTCCGCCGGCTACATCGAACTGGCCGACCTCAATGCGTTCCTGGACTGGGTCGGGAATGCCGGCCAGGCGGGCGGCGCGCCCGCCTGGACCGTCATCAAGACGGTCCGTGACGCCGCCGTCGCCGCCGACACCGGGGCGCCGACCACCACCATCTCCTGCGACGGCGCGCCGTGCTCCACCTCCAACTACCCCAACGTCGTTCATACGACGCTCGCCGCGACCGACCTCGGGTCGAGCGTCGCCAGCACCCACTACACGACCGACGGGTCCGATCCGACCCTCTCCAGCCCGACCTACACGGGGTCGCTGGCCATCACCAGCCCGACGACGGTCAAGTTCCGTTCGTGGGACTACGCCGGCAACGTGGAGGCAGTCGGGTCACAGCTCATCCAGGCGACGCCGCCGCCGGACACCACAGCGCCGAACACGACCATCGCGTGCAACGGCAGCGCCTGCGATCCCGCCGGCTATGCCGGCTCGGTGACGGTGACGCTGTCCGCCAGCGACGGCAGCGGTTGGGGCGTCGCCAAGACCTTCTACACCACCGACGGCTCTACCCCCACCCAGTCCAGCCCGGTCTACACCGGACCCTTCCAGCTCTCGCAGCCGGCAACCGTGACGGTGAAGTTCTTCTCGACCGACATCGCGGGCAACGTCGAGGCGGTCAACACCCAACAGATCAAGGTCCTGCCGCCGCCGACAACGGTCTCGCTGACCTTCGACGACGGACTGCTGACCCAGTATCAGCTCGGCTTCAAGCGCGCCCTGGCGCCTCACGGGCTGACCGGCACGTTCTACAACATCTCCGGTCTGAACGGGGTCGACCCGCAGCACATGACCTGGTCGCAGCTCACTGCGCTCAACAACGGGGGCAACGAGATCGGCGGGCACACCGTCGACCACGTCAACCTCAAGACGATGACGGACTACAACAAGAAGGTCTACGAGGTCTGCCAGGATCGGCAGAACCTCCTCGACCACGGCTTCTTCCCAGTGAGCTTCGCCTATCCCGAGGGTGCGTACGACACCACCGCCGAGCAGATCGTACAGGGCTGCGGCTACCGCACGGCCAGGGCAGCTGGCCAGATCGACGTGAGCGGCGACGGTGCCGGACCGGTCTACGCCGAGACGCTCCCGCCCAAGGACATCTACGCCACGCGGACGGTGTACGACCCACCCAGCGGGAGCCCGCCGAACGTCCCGCCGCTCACCCTGTCGCACCTGCAGGCGTCGGTGAACGGGGCCTCTACGCATGGCGGCGGGTGGGTCACGTTCGCCTTCCATGAGATCTGCTCCCAGACCTACGACCCCGACAACTACAGCTTCTGCGTCAACGACTGGGGACCGATCGAGCTCACCACGTTGAACGCGTTCCTCGACTGGCTGAAGAACGCCGGCCAGTCGGGCGGCGCGCCGGCGAACACGACCGTGAAGACGGTCAGCCAGACCCTGCTCGGGCCCGACACCTCCCCGCCGAACACGGCGATCCTCTGCGACAACGCGCCCTGCCAGGCGACGGCCTACAACGGCTCCGTCACCGTGTCGCTGAACGCCACCGACCCGGGCGGGTCCGGCATCAAGACGACCTACTACACCACGGACGGCTCGACACCGACCACGTCCAGCCCGGTGTACACCGGACCGTTCACCACTGCCACGCCCGAGACGGTCAAGGCCTTCTCGGTGGACAACGCCGGCAATACTGGAATGGTTCAGGCACAGCAGGTCCAGGTGCAGCCGAACCCCGATCCGATCATCGCCTCCGCCGGCGACATCGCCTGCGATCCGGCATCGCCCGCCTTCAACGACGGGGAGGGCACCGACACCGACTGCCGGGCGAAGGCCACCGCGCAGTTGATGACCGGCGTGGACGCCGTCCTGCCGCTCGGGGACGACCAGTACGACTGTGGCGGCCCGAGCGCCTTCAACCAGTCCTACGGCCCCACCTGGGGCGTGAAGAAGGCGATCACGAGACCCGTGCCGGGCGACAAGGACTATGCGACGAGCGGTGGCACCGACTGCCCCTCGACGCCAGGTGCCGGCTACTACTCCTATTTCGGCAGCGCGGCGGGTGACCCCGCCAAGGGCTACTACAGCTACGACCTGGGCTCCTGGCACATCATCGCGCTGAACACAGCTCCCTGCGGCGACAACCCGGACTTCTGCGTCGCCGGTAGCGCCCAGGAGCAGTGGCTGCAGAGCGACTTGGCGGCGAACGCCTCCAAGCAGTGCACGCTGGCCTATTTCCAGAACCCGCGCTTCGTATCGTCGGGCTCGGGCGGCGACACGACCTACGATCAGTTCTGGCAGGACCTCTACGCGGCGGGCGTCGAGGTGGCCATGAATGGCGACTCTCACTGGTACGAGCGGTTCCAGCAGATGAACTCGCAGGGCAAAGCGGACACCACTTACGGGATCCGTGAGTTCATCGTCGGGACCGGCGGCGCGGGGCTCGACACCCCAGGCCGCCCGCTGGCAACCAGCCAGGTGCTGAACAACGTCACCCACGGTGTCCTCAGGCTCACGCTCCGTAACGGCTCATTCGACTGGAGGTTCGTGCCCGTCAGCGGCGAGACGTTCACCGACTCGGGAACCGGGACCTGTCACGGTGCGCCCCCGCAGCACAGTCCCTGAGAGCGCCGCCGGATTGCCGGCTCCTCGCCCATCTTGACCAGACATGACCCACAATCGACGTAGGCGGCGTACGTCCGTCGAGCGTTGCTCCGGCCAGTCCCCGGCGCCATGATCGTCGGCGGTCACTACGGCGAGGAGAACGTCGGATGCAGGAACGGGCCACGGTGGGTGCCCCCGCGGACCTCCGCGACTTCGCTTCCTTGCTATGGAAACGGAAATGGATGGTCGCCGCCGTCATCGGCGCGGTGCTGGGAGCTGCGCTGCTGCTCTCTTTCCGCCAGACTCCTGTCTACACCTCCAAGGCGAGCGTCCTGCTCGAGACGCCCTCGGACGCGACGTCTCAGGACAAGCTCAACATGGCCACGGAGAGGCTGGTGGCGAACTCGAGCGCGGTGGCCAAGGTCGTGCTCGCCACGCTGCACCTGCGTGATACGCCCGACGGCGTGCTCCAGGGCCTCTCGGTCGAGGTCCCCGTGGATACGGAGATCCTCGATTTCAGCTACTCCGCTCACGATCCGAGGGTGGCACAGCAGCGGGCAGAGGGATTCGCTCAGGCCTACCTCACGTTCCGGCATCAGAAGCTGGTTGATGACGTGCTCGCGTCCCAGCGCTCCCTGCAGAGTCAGCTCCGCGCGCTCAACGATTCGCTCGCCGCCGTCGAGAAGAAGGCAGCGGGAGCCAGCCCGCATCAGCAGGACCTCCTGAGGGCCCAGGCGGCCTCCCTCACCAATGAGATCGGCGTCCGGCAGCAGAAGCTGGCGGAGCTCACGCCGAGCCAGGAGGTCTCGTCAGGGCGGATCATCGCGGACGCCGTGGTCCCCGACCGCCCGTCCCGCCCCAAGTTCGTGGTCAACGCGTCGCTCGGCCTGCTTCTGGGAGTCATGATCGCGATCGGTGCGGCCATTCTGTGGGAGCACATGGACGATCGGATACGAGGGTCCGCGGACTTCGAAGCCCGCCTCGGTGCCCCTGTGCTCAGCGCGGTTCCCGCTATCCCGAGGCGCCGTGGGCCACCGATGCAGGGGCTTGTCACGGTCGAGCGGCCGGACTCCAGCGCGAGCGAGGCCTTCCGTCACCTTCGCGCCAACTTCGTGGTCGCGGCTGCGTCGTGCGACGCGAAGGCTATCCTGGTGACCAGCCCCCGAGACCAGGAGTGCAGGACGTTCACCACCGCCAACCTTGGCCTCGTCCTCGCCAAGTCCGGCAGGAAGGTCGTCCTGCTGTCAGCGGACGTGCGCCAACCGCGTCTGGAACGAGTGTTCGGGATCGACGGCCCGAGGCCGCCGGGATTCACCGATGTCCTCGCAAACGGCGACGCGATCTCCAGTCCGCTGCAGGTTGCGTGGAGCGTCGGCAGCAATCTCACGGTCGTGCCGGCGGGGTCGGATCCGGACAGCTCTGCCGAGCTCCTTGATTCGAAAACAGTCTCACGATTCATCGATGACTTGCGTGCGGACGCTGACTTCGTTTTGATCGATGCGGCGCCCCTGCTGCCGGTCGCCGATGCGGCGACCGTGGTGTCAGCCTGCGATGCGGTGCTGCTCGTGGCAGACGCCCGTTCGGCCACTCGCGCGAATGTGATGGAGGCGCGCCAGCAACTCGACCGGATGAACGCCAGGGTGCTGGGAGCGGTGCTGGTCAACGTTCACGGCAACGGATTGAAGTCCCCGTTGCGGAGCTGACGCGAGTTCGCGCACCGTATCAAAGGGTAGTGCAGATGGGCTAGGTCCAGATGCGCTTATGGCAGTGGCGGCGTGCCCGCAAACTACGCAACGCCCATTATCCATCTTGTAAGGCAGCGTTCATACAGATGCCTCACATTCGCTACGTCGATTACTAGATGTTCCGAGCGCATTATCTTCATAGTCTTGCGCGGCCCGGTGTGGTGGGTCGCGACCTTGAACTCAGGCCCCCACTCGGGGGGGTCTGAGAGGGGTCAATTTTGAAGGTCGGAGTAGTCGGCTGCGGCTATTGGGGATCGAAACACGCGCGGGTTCTGCATAGCATTCCCCAAGTCGAGCAGGTCATAGCAATCGACCCTCGTCAGGAGCGGCTCCGCGACCTGCACCAAGCGCTGCCCAGCTTGGCGATGCATCAAAATCTGCAGGCGGCGCTCGATCAGGTCGACGCCGTCGTCATCGCCACGCCGCCAAGGACGCATGTACGGCTCGCGCTGATGGCTATGGCCGCAGGCAAGAGTGTGCTGGTGGAAAAGCCGCTCGCCATGAGCATCACAGAGGCCGACCTGATGATCGAGGAGGCGTCCGTGCGGTCCCTCACCCTGATGGTCGGGCACACCTTCGAGTACAACGCAGCCGTGTGGAAGCTGCGAGAGCTCGTCCAGTCGGGCGAGCTGGGCCGCATCTACTACATGGATTCCGCGCGGCTCAACCTGGGCCTGTACCAGCATGACGTCAACGTCGTCTGGGACTTGGCGCCGCACGACATCTCCATCTACAACTACGTCCTCGGGTCCAGCCCTGTCTCGGTGCAGGCGTGGGGCTCGAGGCATGGCTACCAGCATCTCGAGGACGTCGCGTACCTGCGATTGCTGTACGCGAACCCGGATGTGACCGCCAATATCCACGTCAGCTGGTTGGACCCCTGCAAGGTGCGCCGCACCACGGTCGTCGGCAGCGTGAAGATGGCCGTCTACAACGACCTCGCCTCGAACGAGCGTATCCGGGTCTTCGACAAAGGAGTGGTCCCTCCCGAGAACGGTGCCAACCTGCAGGACTATCCGATGTCCTATCGGTACGGCGAGATCCGGTCGCCGTATGTGGCATTCGACGAGCCGCTGTACGTGCAGGACCGCGAATTCGTCTCCTGCGTGCTGACGGGCAGGCAGCCACAAACGCACGGATACAACGGGTTGGCCGTCACCCGGGTCCTCGAGGGCGCCGAGCTCTCCCTCCAGACGGGCGGGCCGGTGGAACTCGATCAGGTCGCGCAGCCCAACAGGCGCGAGCCGAAATTGGCGACGGTCCGGTGAACCTCGCACAGCTGCGTCAACGACAGCGTGGGGCGGCTCGCGATGACGACTGACCTCCAGATCGGGCTCACCGATCGGATCGGGCTGACTGAGCGGCTCGACCAAGCCGCCAAGCGGGCCATTGACCTCGTCCTGGCCACCCTCCTGCTCGTCCTGCTGTCGCCAGTGATGGTGGCCATCGCCATCGCCATCCGGCTCACGAGTCCGGGTCCCGCCCTTTTCCGCCAGGTCCGGGTGGGACACCTCCGCGCGCCGTTCGTCATGCTGAAGTTCCGCAGCATGTACCAGGACTGCGACGACGCTGTTCATCGAACCTACGTAACCCGGATGCTGACCGGTAACGCGGCGCCGGCCGATCCCGCGCGCCCGATCTACAAGGTGACGGGGGCTGCGGATCCTCGCATGACCGCCATCGGTTGGTTCCTGCGGAAGGCGAGCCTGGATGAACTGCCGCAGCTCATCAACGTGCTGCGCGGTGAGATGTCCCTGGTGGGCCCTCGCCCGGCGCTGCCATGGGAGGTGGAGCTGTTCGAGCCGCGCCACCACGTCAGGTTCGCGGTCAAGCCGGGAATCACCGGTCTGTGGCAGACCAGCGGTCGCAGCATGCTGACGATGCGGCAGGCGCTGGACCTCGACGTCGACTACGCCGAGCGCCGCAGTGTCCTGCTGGATCTCATGACCCTCCTCCGGACGGTGCCAGCCGTCCTGAGGGCCCGTGGCGCCGGGTGACAAGCGAGTCGGCGAGCATGGCAGTGAGCGTGACGAGATCGAAGGCGCGGCGACAGGAGCCGGCCGTCGGACGCCCGGCGGCACTGCCGGAGCCCCCGGCCTCGGCCACCGCCACGGTGATGCGGAACTCGCTCGCCGGTTCCGTGTGGACGGTGGTCAGCCGCCTGACGGGGTTGGTGAAGGCGATCGTGGTCGGCGCGGTCCTTGGAGCCACCTACCTCGGCAACACCTACCAGTCCATCAACTCGCTGCCCAACCTGGTCTTCTACCAGCTGCTGGCCGGCTCGCTGTTCGCCTCGCTGCTGGTGCCACCGCTCGTGCGCTACGTGGACGAGGGCGACCACCTGCGGGCGCAACGGTTCGTGCGAGGCTTTCTCGGGTCCCTGCTGCTGATCGCCGGGGTGGTGTCCGGGATCCTGGTGGCCGTCGGGCCGGTGATCATCCGGCTTCTCACGGCAGGGGTGCCGGACCGCGCCACCGCCGCCGCGCAGGCCCGCGTCGGATGGCTGCTGCTGGTCATGTTCGTGCCGCAGGTCTCGTTGTACGTTATTGCCGGCATCGGCGCCGCGGCCATGAACGCCCGGGGCCGGTTCGCTCTGGCGGCCGGCGCCCCCGCCCTGGAGAGCCTCGGCATGATCGCCGTCCTGATCGCCGCGGGCCTGCTGTTCGGCACCGGCAGCGAGATCGCGCACGTGCCGCATGGACAGCTCCTGCTGCTCGGGCTGGGGACTACCGCCGCGGTCGGGCTGCACGCCGCCTGCCAGTGGGGAGGAGCCCGGGCCTCCGGGCTGACGATGATCCCCAGCGCGGGCTGGCGCGACCCGGAGGTCCGCAGAATCGTGCGGCGGATCGTGCCGACACTCGGGTTCACCGGCCTGGCGGCCCTGCAGATCTTCGCGGTCATGGTCGTCGCCAACCGGGTGCAGGGCGGCTTCGTCGCCTTCCAGCTCGCGCTCAACTTCTTCTACCTGCCAACGGCCATCGTGACCTGGCCCACGGCTCGCGCGCTGCTGCCGCAGCTCTCGCGCCTGCACCACGCCGGGCACGGCCGCTCGTTCCGCGGCGAGCTGCTGCGCGGCGTCACGGTCGCGTCCTTCCTGACCGTGCCGATCGCCGCGGCCTATGTCGCGCTGTCCTTCCCGCTGGCGCACGCGCTCGCCTTCGGCAGGCTCGGCGAGGGCGGCGCCTGGAGGCTCACGGCGCTGTCGCTGGCCAGCCTGGCGCCAGGGGTGGTGGGGGAGACCTGGTTCATCCTCGGGACGTACGCGTTCTACGCCAGGCACGACGTCCGCTCGCCGCTGCGCTCGATGGCCATCCGGGTCGGCGTGTCCCTCACCCTGATGGCCGGGGCGTGGCTGACCGGCCGGGGGGCGGCGGTCCTCGTCCTGCTGGGCCTGTCCCTCTCGATTGGCAGCCTGGTGGGCGCCGCGCACATCGCCTGGCGCCTGCGCGCCAACCTTCCCCGGACCGGGTTCCCGCTGGTGGCGCCGCTGGCCCGGACGGTGGCGGCCTCGCTGGTCATGGTCGTGCCCGCCTACCTCACCACTCTGGCGTTCCGCGGCCTGCCCGAAACCAAGCCGTCCCAGCTTCTGGCGGTGATCGCCGCCACCCTGGTCGGGACCGCGGTGTTCCTCGGCGTGCAGACGGTGTGGCGCGCTCCGGAGCTGGCGTGGCTGAAGAGCGGCATGCTGCGCAAGCGGTTGCCGTCCGGATCGAGGCTGAGCCGAGGAGGCCGTCGATGATCCAGCTGCCCGCCAGGCTGGAAGGCTCGCTCCTCGAGCGGACTGGCTCGCTCGGCATCGGCCGCCTGCGCAGCGCCGTCACCACGCGGCCGGCCGGCCGCTGGCGCCGCGCGCTCGCCACCAGCGCCCTGCTCGGGGTGGCATGCGTGGTAGGCGCCGCCGTCACCGTGGTGCCCCCCAGCCAGCTCCTCGCCGGGCTGGCCGCCGGCCTGCTCATTGCGATCGTGATGGCGCGTCCCCCCAGCGCGGCCTACATCCTGATCGGCGTGACGCCGCTGGTCGCGGGGATGGACCGCGGTCTGGTCGTCCCCGTGCTGCGGCCCAACGAGGCCCTGCTCGTCCTGGTCGCCGCGGGCCTGGTCCTCCGGGGCGTCGTCCGCGCCGCAGGCAGGGGCGCCCTCCCCAAGCTGGCGCTCGACGCCACCGACTGGTCCATCCTGCTCTTGGCGTTCACCAGTTCCGTGCTGCCGCTGGCGTGGATGCTGGCTCGTGGTCAGCCCATCGCCCAGGACGACCTGCTGTACGCGCTGATGGTGTGGAAGTACTACGGCGTCTACCTGGTGGCCCGATGCAGCGTCGGCACCGAGCGGCAGCTGGGCAACTGCCTCTGGGTCGCGATGATCTCGGCCTCGGTCGTGGCGGTCGTCGCGATCCTCCAGTCGCTGAAGCTCTTCGGCGTCCCGTACCTGCTGTCCAGGTACTTCGCCCCGTACGGCAGTGCGGAGGCTCTGCTCAACAACCGCGGTGGGTCGACCCTCGCCCTTCCCATCGCCGTGGCGGACCTGCTGACGTTCAACCTCGCGATCGCCGTCGGCTTCCTCGCCCGCGGGCGAGGACCCCGCGGTGCGCTGCTCGTGATGGGCATGCTCTTCGTGGCGGGAGTGCTGTCGTCCGGGGAGTTCTCCGGCGCGACGGGACTGTTCCTCGGCGTCGTCACCGTCGCCCTGGTGACCCGGCGCGTGCGACCGCTGGCCGGGCTCGTGCCGGCATTCATCGCGGCCGCCTACGCGCTCCGCCCAGTGATCGACCGGCGCCTCCAGGGCTTCAGTTCCGCGAGCGGCCTGCCGGTGAGCTGGACGGGTCGGTTGTACAACCTCAGGAGCTACTTCTGGCCGGTGCTCTTCTCCCACGGCAACGTCCTGCTCGGCGTCCGGCCCGCCGCCCGCGTCGCCACCGCCACCATGGCCACGGGGTACATCTGGATCGAGAGCGGGTACACCTGGCTGCTCTGGGCCGGAGGCATCCCCCTGCTGTTGGCGTTCCTGTACTTCCTGAGGACGAACCTGCGCCAGCATCTGGCGGTCGCCCGCTCGCGTGACGACGCCGCCGGGGTCGCGGCCCTGGCCGTGGCGGTGGCGTTGGTCGTGATCGGCGTGCTCATGGTCCTGGACCCGCACCTCACCTACCGCGGCTCGGCCGATCTGCTGTTCGTCCTCATCGGCCTCACGTCCGGTGCGAGGCGGCGCCTTCCCCGAGCCGATCAAGCACAGGACGGTGCCGACCATGCGCGCTGACTCGGTGCCGGTGACGGACGAGGCTGGGGACGTGGCTTGGTCCAAGGAGCGGCGCCGCGGACGGGACGACCAGCGGATCCTGGTCGTCATCGAGAACGTCCCGCTGGCGCGAGACCACCGGGCGGCCAAGCAGGTCGAGACCCTCCTCGAGGCCGGCTACCAGGTGTCGGTCATCTCGCAGCGGCATACTGACAACCGCAGGTTCCGTGACCGTCACGGGCTGCGCCTGTACGAGTACCCGCCCCCCCGAGCGGCCTCGGGCACGCTCTCATTCCTCTACGAGTACGGGTACTCGTTGCTCGCGGGGTCTGCCCTGGCGCTCAGGGACTTCCTCGCCCATGGCTTCGACGCGATCCAGACCGGTCACCCGCCGGACCTCTACTTCCTGCTCGCCCTGCCGTTCAAGCTGGCTGGCCGCCGGTTCGTGGTGGACCAGCGAGACCTCTCTCCCGAGGTCTTCGCGGACAGGTACGGACGCGACACGGGAGCCCTGCCATGGCTGCTGCGGGTGCTGGAGCGGCGCTCCTGGCGGCTCGCGGACCACGTGCTATGCGTCAACCAGGCCCTGCGCGGCGTGATCGTGCGACGGGGGAGGCTGCC
>Ga0137374_10010063_pt1 | contig 11143 bp, 4 predicted proteins | sample SagtaG_20_FD_104811 | JGI IMG/M metagenome (GOLD analysis project Ga0137374, IMG submission 104811) | Vadose zone soil microbial communities from Sagehorn Ranch, Mendocino, California, USA - Sage1_R_100_16 metaG | ecosystem: Environmental > Terrestrial > Soil > Vadose zone | place: USA...
CGAGACCGGCTGATCGCGGCCTACGGGCCGGACAAGGCTGCCGCAATCCTGGCCGCTCACCGCATCGAGGCGCCCGTCGATTTCACGGTGAAGTCCGATCCCGAGAAATGGGCAACGGAACTCGGCGGCTTGGTCCTGCCGACCGGCTCGGTGCGCGTGATCGCGCACGGACCGATATCGCAGCTCCCGGGCTATGCCGAGGGCGCGTGGTGGGTGCAGGACGCCGCCGCGGCGCTGCCGGCGAAGCTCTTCCGCGACGTGCGCGGCCGCACCGTCGCGGATCTGTGCGCGGCGCCGGGCGGCAAGACCGCCCAGCTCGCGGCCGCGGGCGCCCGCGTCATCGCCGTCGACCGCGCGCCGGGGAGGCTCGAACGCCTGCGCCAGAACCTCGCCCGCCTCCATCTCACGGCAGAAACGATCGCCGTCGACGTCACGCAATGGCGGGCAGGGCCGTTCGACGCCGTCCTCCTCGATGCCCCCTGCTCGTCGACGGGGACCATCCGCCGCCATCCCGACATCCCCTGGCTCAAGCGCGCGGCCGACATCGCTGCGCTCGCAGCCCTGCAACGGCGACTCGTGGCCCAGGCGAGCGAGCTGACAAAGCCGGGCGGCACCCTGGTCTATTGCACCTGCTCGCTCGAGCCGGAGGAGGGGGTCGACGTCATCCGCGATCTTCTCGATCACAATCCAAACCTGCGCCGCCAGCCGATCTCGGCGGGTGAAGTCCACGGTCGCTCCGAGTGGCTGACGGCGGACGGCGACCTGCAGACCCTGCCATGTCACCTGCCGGACCCTGATTCGCGCATGGGGGGCCTCGACAGCTTCTACGCCGCCCGTCTGCAAAGGATTTGAAGGGGTTATGCCGGTTGGCCGCCGCCGCGGCCTTCGCTATGTTCCGCCCCGCGGGACTGCGAACGCCCGCGCGGGAGGGAGCCAACGCCTCGATGGCGCGCGTTTCGGTCGCGGAAGGCACTCGATTGTCCGTGTTCCTGGCGCGTGGCCTCCTTGGCAGGCTCACCAGCCGCGTCACGACGCATCCCATCGTCAACTGGCCATTTTCCTTCGGCAAGGCGGACCGCATCGTCATCGCGCCGCAGGACTTGCGGACCAGCGATGCAACCCGCGCCAGCGAAATCTATGCCGGCCGCTTCGCCTTCGCAGGCAAGGTCGTCAGCTGCGATTCCCGCTCTCCCTTCGAGATGACCCCGCCGTCCGAGGACTGGGCGGCCGCGCTCTTCGGCTTCGGCTGGCTGCGCCACCTGCGCGCGGCCGACTCCGGCATCACCCGCGCCAATGCCCGCGCGCTGGTCGACGAGTGGATCACGCTCAACAGCTCCCATGACCCGATTGCCTGGCGTCCCGACGTGGTCGCGCGCCGGGTCGTGTCGTGGCTCAGCCAGGCGCCGTTGGTGCTCGACGATGCCGACGCGCGGTTCTATCGCCGCTTCCTGCGCAGCCTGACGCGGCAGGTCCGCCATCTGCGCCACACGGTTTGGCAGGCGCGCGACGGGGTGCCGCGCCTGCAGGCCGCGATCGCGCTGAACTATGCGGCGCTCTGCATGGCGCGCCAGCATCGCCATATCCGCGCCGCGACCAAGCGGCTTTCGGACGAGCTCACGCGCCAGATCCTGCCCGACGGCGGCCATATCAGCCGCAATCCCGGCGCCCTCATCGAATTGCTCGTCGACCTCTTGCCGCTGCGGACCGCGTTCACCGCCCGCAACATCGTACCGCCGCCGGCGCTGCTCAACGCCATCGACCGCATGATGCCGATGCTGCGCTTCTTCCGGCACGGCGACGGCAATTTCGCGCTCTTCAACGGCATGGGCCCGACGCCGACCGACCTGCTCACCACCATTCTCGCCTACGACGACGCGCGCGGCACGCCGCTCGCCAACGCGCCCCATTCCGGCTATCAGCGCCTGGAAAGCGCCGGCACGCTCGTCTTGATGGATGCCGGGCGTCCGCCGCCGATGGCGGTGAGCCAGGAAGCCCATGCCGGCTGCCTGTCGTTCGAACTCTCGGCCAAGCAGAACCGCATCGTCGTCAATTGCGGATTGCCGGTGGCGAGCCGCGAAGGCTGGCGGCAAGTCGCACGCACGACAGCCGCGCACTCCACCGTCACGCTCAACGATACGTCGTCATGCCGCTTCATCGAAGCAGGTCCCATCAGGCGCATGCTGTACGGCACGCCCATGATCGCCGGCCCGCGCGAGGTCGCGGTCGCCCGCGAGGAGCAGGGGGACGGCATCGTGCTGCGCGCATCGCACGACGGTTACGCCGGCATCTTCAACGTCATCCACGAGCGCGTGCTCGTGCTCTCCGCCGACGGACGCAGGCTCGACGGCGAAGACCTGTTCACGCCGGCGCGCGGCGCGGTGGTGCCGGCGGACCGCGATCAGTTCGCGATGCGCTTTCACCTGCATCCGTCGGTCAAGGCCAATCGGCTGTCCGACGGGCACAGCGCCATGCTGGCGATGCCGAACAAGGAGGTGTGGACGTTTAGCGCCTACGAGGACCGCGTCGACATCGAGGAGAGCGTCTATCTCGCCGGCCCCGACGGACCGCGCCGCACGGTGCAGCTCGTCATCTATGGCCGCGCCCGCAACGTGATGCGGGTGCAGTGGACCTTTGCCCCGCACGCCGTGCAAGGCCCCGGCACCGCCGGCGCCCGCCGCGGTCGCGACGACGAACCGCAGCTGCCATTGTGATGCTTGTTCCGCTTCGCTTTGAATGCCGCTCTCGCTGTGATACCCGCTAGTCCATCATGACCGACCGCCTCCGCCGCGTCTCTCGCGCTCTCATTTCCGTTTCCGACAAGTCGGGCGTCGTCGAGTTTGCGCGTGCGCTGGCGGGGGAGGCAATCGAGCTCGTCTCGACCGGAGGCACTCGCAAAGCGCTGGCGGACGCCGGCCTTCCCGTCCTCGATGTGTCCGAGCTGACCGGCTTCCCCGAAATGATGGACGGCCGGGTGAAGACGCTGCATCCCAAGATCCATGGCGGCCTGCTCGCGATGCGCGACAACGCGGATCACGCCGCCACGATGCGCTCGCACGACATCCGCCCGATCGATCTCCTCGTCGTGAGCCTCTATCCGTTCGAGGCAACCGTCGCGAAGGGCGCCGATTTCGAAACCTGCATCGAGAACATCGACATCGGCGGCCCGGCCATGATCCGCGCCGCGGCCAAGAATCACGCCGACGTGGCGGTCGTGGTCGATCCCAGCGACTATGCGGTCGTGCTGGCAGAGCTCAGGCAACACGGCGGCGCGACCACGCTCGCGCTGCGCCGCAAGCTCGCCGCCAAGGCCTATGCCCGCACCGGCGTCTATGACGCCGCGATCTCCAACTGGTTCGCGGATCAGCTCTCGGATCCCGCGCCCGCCTTCCGCGCGATCGGCGGTCGCCTCGTCGAACCGTTGCGCTACGGCGAGAACCCGCATCAATCGGCAGCGTTCTATCGCACGAGCGATCTGCGGCCCGGCGTCGCCACCGCCCGCCAAGTGCAGGGCAAAAAGCTCTCCTACAACAACATCAACGACACCGACGCGGCCTACGAATGCGTCGCCGAGTTCGATCCTCGGCGCACGGCGGCCTGCATCATCGTCAAGCACGCCAATCCGTGCGGCGCCGCCGAGGGCGCGAGCCTCGTCGACGCCTATCGCAAGGCGCTAGCCTGCGATCCGGTGTCGGCCTTCGGCGGGATCGTGGCGGTGAACCGCACGCTCGATGCCGACGCCGCGCGCGCCATCACCGACATCTTCACCGAGGTGATCATCGCGCCCGACGCGAGCGAGGAAGCAATCGCCATCGTCGGCGCCAAGAAGAACCTTCGCTTGCTCGTTGCCGGCGGCCTGCCCGATCCGCGCGCAGGAGGCATGATCGTGAAATCGGTCGCCGGCGGCTTGCTCGTGCAATCCCGCGACAACGCCGTGGTCGACGACATGACGCTCAAGGTCGTAACCAGGCGCGCGCCCACCAACGCCGAGCTCACCGATCTCGCCTTTGCCTTCCGCATCGCCAAGCACGTGAAGTCGAACACCATCGTCTATGCCAAGGACTGCGCCACGGTCGGCATCGGCGCCGGCCAGATGAGCCGGATCGATTCCGCCCGCATCGCCGCGCGCAAGGCCGAGGACGCGGCCAAGGCGGCGGGGTTGCAAGCGCCGCTGACCAAAGGTTCGGTGGTCGCGTCAGACGCCTTCTTTCCCTTCGCCGACGGCCTTCTGGCCGCGGTCGAGGCAGGCGCGACCGCCGTGATCCAGCCCGGCGGTTCCGTGCGCGACGACGAGGTGATCAAGGCGGCCGACGATCACGGCGTCGCCATGGTGTTCACCGGAACACGACACTTCAGGCATTGAACGCGTGTTCCGGCGGAACACACTCTCTCAATTCTTCACCAAGTCCCCCAACAGGCTCGCCGCCACCGAGAGCTTGGATAGCGTCAGCCCGGAATTGGCGATCTCGTTGACCGCCATGCGGATGCGGTCGACCTCGGCCTTGCGCGGCGCGACCCAGGCTTCCACCGCCTGCGGCCCGGCGACGCCGTTACCCGCCATGGCGGCGGTGAGCCGCCGCTCGGCGTCGCCGATCGAATCGAGCGCGCGGTCGAGCGCAAGGCGATCGAAATAATCGGAAATGACGATGCCGCGCGCGGCGCTGGCGATGTGATCGAGACGAAAGAACGCCGCGGCCGCGAAATAGATGGCCGCGACCTCGGCGATATCCTGCCCGGTGCGCTCGGCGACCATGGCGATGTCGGGCGCGGCGACGAGCGCCGGCAGCGCGGCGAGACGGCGCGCAAGCTCGTGCGGCACGCCTTGCTTGCGCAGATCGGCCTCGCGCCCTTTGCGCGCGGCGGCGGCCGCCTCCGGCAGCGCGGTGTCGAGCGCGGCCTCGACCGCCGCGACGCCCGCGCGATAGTGCGCGACGATCGCGGCCAGCCCCTGCGCCAGGTCGACGTTGCGCAGGAACCAAACCAAACGGTCGAGCAAGAGGTCCTCGACCGCCTGATAGAGCTCGAGCTGCAGCTTGCCGGAAATCTTGGTGTCGAGCGCGTCAATCTCGGAGTTGAGCGCGGTCATGCCGTAGCTGTCGCGCACGGCGGCGAAGGCGGCGGCAATGCGCGCCGGCGACGCGCCGGTCTGATCGCCGATACGCACCAAAAGCGAGGGGCCGCCCCGATTGATCATGGAATTGGCGAGCTGCGTGGCGATGATCTCGCGCCGCAGCCGGTGGTGCTCGAGCGCGTCGGGGAATTGGTCCGCGATGGCTTTGGGAAAATAGCGGCCGAGTTCGCGGCCGAGATAGGGATCGTCCGGCACGCTCGATTGCACGAGCTCGTGGTTGAGCGAGAGCTTGGCGTAGGCGAGCAGCACCGACAGCTCGGGCCGCGTCAACGTCTGCGAGCGCCGCCGGCGCTCGGCGATCTCCATGTCGTCGGGCAGAAACTCCACGGCGCGGTCGAGCTCGCCGGCCGTCTCCAGCGTCTGCATCAGCCGCTGCTCGAAGCCGAGGTCCTCGAGCCCGCGCCGCTCCGCGAGCGAGATCGCGAGCGTCTGCAGATAATTGTTGCGTAGCACGAGCGCCGCCACGTCCTCGGTCACGTCGGCCAACAGCACATCGCGAGCCAGCCGCGAGAGCCGACCGTCGCGCAGCGGCCGCGCCAGCGCGATCTTGATGTTGACTTCGAGGTCGGAGGTATTCACGCCGGCGGAATTGTCGATGGCATCGGTGTTGAGTCTCACGCCGCGTAGCGCCGCCTCGATCCGGCCCCGCTGCGTCATGCCGAGATTGGCGCCCTCGCCGATCACCTTGGCGCGGATCTCCGCGCCGGTGACGCGGACCGCGTCATTGCCTCGGTCGCCGACCGCATCGTCGCTCTCCGATGACGCGCGCACATAGGTGCCGATGCCGCCGAAGAAGAGCAGATCGACCGGCGCTTTGAGGATCGCCTTGATCACCTCGTCCGGGGTCGCCTTGGCCGCTGCGAAGCCGAGCGCAGCCCGTGCTTCAGGGGAAAGCGCAATCTCCTTCGACGCGCGCGAAAACACGCCGCCGCCTCTGGAAATGAGCGTCCGGTCGTAGTCCTGCCAGCTCGAGCGCGGCAGATCGAACAGGCGCTGCCGCTCGCCGAAGCTTTTATCCGGATCGGGAGCGGGGTCGATGAAAATATCGCGGTGGTCGAACGCGGCGACGAGCTTGATCGTCCGCGCCCGCAGCATGCCGTTGCCGAATACGTCGCCCGACATGTCGCCGACGCCGACGACGGTGAACGGCGTCGCGCCGATGTCGACGTCCATCTCGCGGAAATGGCGCTTGATCGATTCCCAAGCGCCGCGGGCGGTGATGCCCATCTTCTTGTGGTCGTAGCCGGCCGAGCCGCCGGACGCGAAGGCGTCGTCGAGCCAGAAGCGGTGCTCCTGCGCGATGGCGTTGGCGAGGTCGGAGAACGTCGCCGTGCCCTTGTCGGCGGCGACGACGAGATAGGGATCGTCGTCATCATGGCGCACGACGTTGTCGGGCGCGATAACCTCCTTGTCGGCGAGGTTATCGGTGATGTCGAGCAAGGTGGAGATGAAGAGCTTATAGGCGTCCGTGCCCTCGGCCTGCACGACCTCGCGCGACCCGCCCTTGAGCAACAGCTTGGGCACGAACCCGCCCTTGGCACCGACCGGAACGATGACCGCGTTCTTGACCTGCTGCGCCTTGGCCAGGCCGAGAATTTCGGTGCGAAAGTCCTGCGGCCGGTCCGACCAGCGGATGCCGCCGCGCGCGACCTTGCCGAAACGCAGGTGCACGCCTTCGACCCGGGGCGAATAGACGAAGATCTCATAGCGCGGGCGCGGCAGCGGCACGGCGTCAAGCGAGCGGCTTGCAAACTTGATGGCGATGAGCTGCTTGGGGTGTCCGCTGGCATCGATCTGGTAGAAATTGGTGCGGATCGCCGCTTGGATCGCATTGACGAAGCGGCGCAGGATTCGGTCCTCGTCGAGGCTTTCAACCCCTCGCAGCGCGGCCTCGATCGCGCCGGCGATCTCGGCCTCGCGCGCCTTGCGCTCGTCGGCGGAAATGTCGAGGCGCGGATCGAAGCGCGCGTTGAACAAGCCGACGAGATCGGCGGCGATCGAGGCATGCTTGACCAAGGTCGCCCACATATAGCCCTGGGAATAGGGCACGTGGATTTGCCGCAGAAAGCGTGAGATCGTGCGGATCAGCGCCACGTCGCGCCACGCCAGTGCGGCCGCCAGCACGAGCGCGTTGTAGCCGTCGTTCTCGGCGCCGCCGCGCATCACCACCAGGAAGGCCGTTTCGAGGGCGTGCTTGTTGACCTCAAGCGCGACCGCGCGGCCGTCGGCGCGCTCGAGCAACATATCGTGAAACCAGACGTCCGCCTTGGCCTGCGCGTCGTCTTGGATGTCGTCTTGGGTGTCGTCTTGGGGATCGGCATGGCGAGCGATCCGATAGGTGCGCTCGTCCACGACCTTGAAGCCCATGTTCTCGAGCACCGGGACGCGCTCGGACAGCGGGATCGGCCGGTTGTAGCTCCACACCTTCAGCCCGACGCAGTCGCCCGGGTCGCCGCCGCGACGGTGAAAGTCGACGCCGAGCGGACGGCTCGGGGTGAGGCCTTCGATGATGCGGATGTCGCCGAGGGCGGTAACGGGAGAATAGTTCTCCTGATATCCCTCGGAGAAGGCGTCGCGGTAACGCTTGAGGAGCGCGCGCGCCCGCGCCGCATCGTAGACGCGCGCGAGCTCGTCGGCGAGCTCATCGACCCAGGTGCGCACGATCGCCTCGATCGCGCGCTCGAGGCTGGCGCGGTCCGGATGCGGCGCCTCGCCCGGCGAAAGCGCGATGATGAAGTGGACGCGGACGAGCGGCCCCTCAGGGAAGAATGGATGGAAGGCGCTCACGCGGCCCTTGTAGGCGTCGGCGAGATAATCGCCGATCGCTTTGCGCACGCCGCTGCCAAAGCGCTCGCGCGGGACGTAAACGAGGACCGAGACGAAGCGATCGAAGCGGTCGCGCCGCGGCAAGACCCGCACGCGCGGACGTTCGTCGAGCTGCAGCACCGCGAGCGCGAAGTGATAGAGCGTGTCCTCGTCGAGCTGAAACAGCTCGTCGCGCGGGTAATTCTCCAACACGTTGACCAGCGCCTTGCCGGAGTGGCCGTCCGGATCGAAGCCCGCGCGCGCCATCACCGCGTCGACCTTGCGGCGCAAGTATGGAATCGACCGGGTCGAGCGGGTATAGGCGGTGGACGTGAACAGGCCGACGATGCGGAACTCGCCGACGAGCTTGCCGTCGCGATCGAAGCGCTTCACGCCCACGTAGTCCATGTAGACGCGCCGGTGCACGCGCGAGCGCACCGCGGCCTTGGTGACGATGAGCAGCGTCGGCTGCTTGAGCAGCGCGCACATCTGCGGCGTGATGACGAGGGGCTGATTCCAACGTTGCAGCACCCGCATATCGCGGGCGCGCAAAATGCCGAGTCCGCTCTCGAAGATGGGCTCGAGCGCGTCCTCGCCGGCGGTGAACTGGTAGTTGCGGATGCCGAGGAAGGAGAAATTGTTGTCTGCAAGCCATTCCAGGAACGCGATGGCCTCGGCGATTTCGGCCGCCGGCAATGGCGGCGGATTGGCCTTGAGCTCGGCGATCACGTCGGCCACGCGCGCGGTCATCGCCCGCCAGTCCTGAACGCAAAGGCGCACGTCGGCGAGCGCCCGCTCGATGGCCTCCACGATCTCGGCGCGGCGCGCTTCCTCGTCGATACGCTCGAGATGGATGTAGATGACGCTTTCGCGCAGCGCGCCGGCGGCGGGCTTTATCCCCTTGAAGGCGGTGAGGCGGCCGGCTTCGTCGCGCACGACGGTGAGGACGGGATGCACGACGAACCGGACTTCGATCCCGCGTTCGGCGAGTTCGGCCAGCACCGAATCCACCAGGAACGGCATGTCGTCGTTGACGATCTCGAGCACGGAATCGTTGCGCGGCCGCTCGTGACCGTGTGCATCGGGAGTGTCGAGACGGATCTTCGGCACGCCCGGCTTGCGCACGGCCAGCAACGACCATGCATTCGCGGCGAGCTCGGCGAGCTGGCGCGGGTCGTAACGCATGAGGTCTTCGGGGACGGCGTGGGCGAACAGCGCGGCGATGAAATCCTCCGGCACCTCGCGGTTGTCGCTGCGCAGGATGTTGCCGGCCGCGGCGATCAGCGCCGCTTCGGCGCGCTCTTCATCGGTGCCGGGAAGGTCGGCGGCTGCCATGGCGTTGTCCCTCGGCGCGCGCGCCCGCGGTCAAGGCTCGCATTCCTTAAGCCCCCAGGCGCTTAAGTGCCAAGCGCTTAAACGCCAGGTAGTTAAGGCCCAAGTGTGTAAGTACCAAGTGTTTAAGCGCCAAGTGTTTAGGCGTGAAGTCCTCGACCCTCAAGTCTTTCCAACCTGGGCTCCGCTTCAGGTGCGAACTTTGGCACGCGACGGTGCCGATTGCTTGTCGCGACGCATATCCGGCCTGCCGAGGTCTTCCGTTAGGTAGCCGTCCCGTGTCTGCGGCAGCTTGCGGCCGAGAATGGAGGAGGCGACCAGCGTGCGCAGCACCTGCGCGGTGCCGCCGGCGATCGTGAACATGCGCGCGTCGCGCAGGTAACGCTCCAGCGGATTGTCGCGCGAATAGCCCGCAGCGCCCCAGATCTGCAAGGCGTCGTTCGTCACCTTGATCGCGGTGTCGGCCGCAAGAATCTTGGCGCGCGCCGCGAGCGCGGCATCGGGGAAGCCGCCGGGCGGCGCGCTGCACGCCGCTTTCCAGATCAACGCTCGCGCCGCCTCGAGGGCGATCGACATATCGGCCAGCATCCATTGCAGCCCCTGGAACTCCGCGATCGGACGGCCGAACTGTTCACGCCTATTGGCGTAGGTCAGCGCCTTCTCGTAAGCGCCTTGGGCAAGACCCAGCGCAACCGTCGCCGCGCCGACACGCTGTCCGTTATAGGCATCCATCAGCTCGCCGAAACCGTGGCGCAGCCCGCGTTGCGGCTTGAGCAACATGTCGGCCGGGACTTCGAGATTGTCAAAGATCAGCTCGGTCTCCGGAATGCCGCGTAACCCCAGCGCCGGCTCTCGCTTTCCGATGATCAGTCCCTTGGGGGTGTTGAGCTGCGGGTGACGCACGAGGATGAACCCGCCGATGCCCTGCTCGGCGCCGCGCTCGTCGAACACCCGCGCGAAAACCAGGTGCAGTCGAGACACTCCGCCGCCGGTGATCCAATGCTTCCTGCCATTGAGGACATAAATGTCGGCGCGCTTGTCGGCGCGCGTTGTCATATCGGTTGCGGCGCTGCCGGCCCCGGGCTCGGTGATGCAGATGGCCGGCTTGTCGCCCGATAAAACGAGATCAGCCGCGAGCTTGCGCTGGGCGAGGGTGCCGTATTTGAGGATGGCGCCGATGGCGCCCATATTGGTCTCGACCACGATGCGCGCCGACGCGCCGCAATGCTTGGCCATTTCCTCGATCACCAGCAGCGCCTCGAGGTAGCCTAATCCCTGGCCGCCGAACTCCTTCGCAATGGTCATGCCGAGCAGCCCGGCGGCGCGCAGGCGCTCGACGTTGTCCCATGGGTAAGCTTCGGTGCGGTCGATCTCGGCGGCGCGCGGGGCCATATGCGTCTCGGCCAGCGCACGGGCGCGCGCCTGAAGCTCTCGCTGGGCAGCTGAGAGTTCGAAATCCATGGGCGTTCTCCCGAGGAGCGTTTGCCCGCGCGACGGCGCCATCGATCAACGCAACCAGCCACCGTCGGCGCCGCCGCGAGGCGGCTTCCTTCAAGGTGAATGTCACCACAAATGGCGCACGTGCGATAGCTGACCGAGACGAAAAAGGGTAGAGAGCAATAGCGCGCAGACGCAAGCAGCGGCGATCACGGCGGGATGCGTTCTGGAGGCTGCCGGTGAAAGACCTTCATGGCCTGACGATTTCGACCTCGTCCGCCGATGCGGGCGCGGCGATGGAGCGCGCGCTTTCGAGCTTTCTCAAGTTTCGCCTCGATGCGCGGGAACATTTGTCGCGCTCGCTTGCGGCCGATCCGGAGTTCGGCCTAGCGCATTGCCTCAAGGGCTATTCCGCCATGCTGCTCTACAAGCAGGCAGGCG
>Ga0137374_10010070_pt1 | contig 11140 bp, 7 predicted proteins | sample SagtaG_20_FD_104811 | JGI IMG/M metagenome (GOLD analysis project Ga0137374, IMG submission 104811) | Vadose zone soil microbial communities from Sagehorn Ranch, Mendocino, California, USA - Sage1_R_100_16 metaG | ecosystem: Environmental > Terrestrial > Soil > Vadose zone | place: USA...
GCGATCTATCCGGTCACGGAGTCGAGCACGTGGCTCTATGAAGATGACGGAGAGACGCTGGATTACTCGCGAGGCATCTCTCTGCGTCGTCGGTTCGATGTGCGCCGAGCGTCATCGGATCGTGGTGTGACGACGAGGGTCGACATCAGCGCGGCGGAAGGAACGTACCGGCCGGCGGGTCGCGATCTAGTCGTCACCGTCCGATCTGACGGCGAGGCGAAAAACGTGACGGTCAACGCCGCCGCGCTCTCTCGCCGGAATCAGACCGAGCTTGAGACCGCGCGCGACGGCTGGACCGTCGACCAGAACGGATCGATCGTGGTGAAGCAGCCGGATCGGTTCGAGGCGATGACGATCGAAATCACGGTTGCACGTTGATCGTTCGTCTGTCTAGGTCGAACGATGGATGGCGCGCTACGCGAGCCATTGGTAGAGGAGCCGTCTGACCTTGGCGCCCTCGAGAGCGCCGCGGACCGCGTCGATCACGCGCAGACGAGTCGTCTCGGCGCGGCCGAAAAAAGCTATCCAGTACGGAACGTGGAGCTCTCCGGCGGATTCAACTTCCACGCGCAGCTGCCGAATACTGAAGAATCCGTTTCGCTGAAATGCGAGGCGCTGGATTCTGGACTCGACGATCTCACGTGCAGCCGATTCGTCGAGGGCCACAGGTACGTGATTCGAGGTCTGCACGTGTGTGACCTCACGGTCGGATGGCACGGCCGTGAAGCGGTAGAGATCCAGCGACCCCGTGATCGCGTCGAGGCCGACGATATCGGTCTGGCACGTCCGACCGCTGCCGAGGTCGACGCGATAGATACGAAACGGCACGTAAACGTCGGCGATTGAGCGGAGCGGGCCCAGCGCCGCACGACGAGACCAGCCGACGGGTCCGGCGGTAAACGTCCGAACCGCTTGATCGCGACTGATCTTTGATCGCAGGGTTGGGATCAACCGCTCTTCCATCGTGCGGTCACCGAAAGTAGACCCACAAGCTGACGACCGTCAACACCAGCACGGCGCTCATGATCAGATTCGCGCGATGCTGCCCGGCAGTCTCGCGAGGTGGCTTTGGTGCATCGATGCCGATCACGCTGACGGCCGTCGTCCTGAGCTTGGCATCGACTGTGGCGAACGTCAGTCCGGCGAGCTTCTGCCGATCCGGCGGCGGAGTGAGGAGACTGATCGCGACGAGTACGGCCGCGCAGACCACGAACATGAACACCGCGTAATGAAGGAAGTTCATGTCGACCAGCCAGCGCAGCGCGGCCGATTCGAAGTGATCGCGTTTGTCCAATACTTCCGCGATGAAGCGGGCGGAGCCGAGGACGAATCCGGTGAGGAGCGACGCGATCGCGCCCGTGCCATTCAGCCGTGGCCAGAGGATGCCGAAGATGAAGCACGCCGCGATCGGAGGACTGATGTAGGCCTGTACCGACTGGAGGTAGACATAGAGTTGCGAGCTGATGAGATGAATGAATGGAACCCAAAGGACGCCGAGCAGCACCATCACGCCGGTGGCCGCGCGCCCGAAGTTCACCAGCTGCCGCTCGGACGCGTGGGGTGAGATCTTCTTGTAGAAGTCCAAGGTGACGAGCGTTGATGCAGAATTGAAAACTGCACTCATCGCGCCCATCAACGCTGCCATCAGTGCCGCGATCATTACGCCGACGAGTCCCACCGGCAGCAGATTGATGACCAGCATCGGATAGGCGATGTCGCCGTTCATCACCTGGCCGTTCGTCACGACGAACTCCTGGCGATACAGGGCGAAGGCGATCAGTCCGGGCAGCACCAGCATGAACACCGGCAGGATTTTCAGGAAGCCCGCGAAGATCGTCCCGGCTCGCGCGTGCCCCTCGTCTTTCGCCGACAGCACGCGCTGGACGATCACCTGATCGGTGCACCAGTACCAGATGCCCAGAATCGGTGCGCCGAAGAAGATGCCGGTCCACGGAAACTCCGGGTGATCGAGCGGTTTGATCATGTGAAAGTAGTCGGGAGGAACGGCGGCGCGCAGGCCGGCGAACCCACCGATGCGATCGAGTCCAATCACAGTGAGCACCACCGCCCCGAAAATGAGGATCAGCGTCTGCACGAGATCGGTGTAGATGACGGCCGCCAGTCCGCCCGCAATCGTGTAGATGCCGGTTGCGACGACGAGCACGAGGGCGGCGGTGAGCGGATTCCATCCGACGACTTTCTCGAGGACGACACCGGCGGCGTAGAGATGAACCGAGATCTTCGTGAAGATGTAGGCGAGGATCGAGATGCCGGCGAGATACACCGCGCACGCGCGGCTGAAGCGCAGCTCGAGGAACTCCGGCATGGTGAAGACGTTCGACCGAAGATAGAAGGGCACGAACACCCAACCGAGGATGAGCACGATCAGGCATGCGAGCCACTCGAAGTGACCAACGGCGAGTCCCGACGAGGCGCCGGATCCCGCCAGGCCGATGAAGTGCTCCGTTGAGACGTTGGACACGAACAACGACGCACCAATGGCGAACCAGCCGACCTTGCGACCGGCGAGAAAGTAGTCCGCCGACGTTCGTTCCTTCAGCGAGAAGTAGAAGCCGATCGCAAAGATCACGATGAAGTACACCGCGATGATCGCGAGATCGATGGTGGCGAGAGTCTTGTGGGTCAGAACCGCGGCGGTCTGCTGCATCAGCGGCCTCCCCGGCTACAGGTCGCGCGAGTGTAACACCTTGCCGCGAGTGCTAGGATAAACCGCATGTCTCATGCGGCGCAGATTGGGGCAGCGTGCCTCGCCGCAATGCTGTGCTGGACGGCGACCGCAGGCGCCGCGGAAGGATCTCCGCAACGATCCACTGCGCGCGGGTCACCATCTGCGGCGGCATTGGTTTCAGAGGCACGGGCCCTTCTCTAGCGTCATCAGCTCGACGCAGCCAACGCGAAGTGTCACGAGGCGCTCGCGCTGGATCCCGACTCCGCGATCGCGCACGACCTGCTCGGCTTCGTTCTGGGACTGCAAGGACACACGCCCGACGCGATCGCCGAGTTCGAGCGCGCAGTCGCGCTCCAGCCAAAACTCTTCGACGCGCAATACCATCTCGGCGCCACGTTGTGGTGGACCAAACAGCTCGATCGCGCGCGCGCGTCGCTCGGACGTGCCGTCGCATTGCGACCGGATCACGCCGAGGCACGCTATTACCTCGGGGTGACGGAGCGTCAGCTCGGCGATCTCGATGCCGCCATCAGCGATTTGCGCACTGCGCTACGGCACGATCCGACACTCGCCGTCGCCCATACTCAGCTCGGAGTCGCGCTCCAGGCATTCGGCGACCTCGACGGTGCAATCGCCGAGCTCCAGCGGGCCGTTGCGCTCGACGCGTCGCTGGCCGATGCCGGAAACAATCTTGGACTCGCGCTCATGCAGAACGGACAGGCTGACAACGCGATCGAAGTGCTGCGATCCGTGATGCAGCGGCATCCCGAGAACCGAACGGGGCAACTCAATCTGGGCACCGCGTTGATGCAGAAAGGCGATCTCGCCGACGCGGTGATCGTCTATCGGCGGTTGACCGAGATCGATCCGACCAACGCCGAAGCGTTTTACGACCTCGGTCTCGCGTTGAAACAGCGGGACGACTTCGGGGGCGCTGAGGTCGCACTACGACAAGCCATGGATTTGGACCGCACGCTGCCGGAGGCGCCATTCACGCTTGGCGTGGTGCTGTGGCAGACCGGTCGCGCCGACGAGGCGATACCGCTGTTCAAAGAAGCGCTGACGCGTCAGCCCGACTACGCCGACGCGCATTACATGCTTGGAACGATTTTCAGGCAGCACAGTGATCTGGACGCGGCGCTCACAGAGTTCCGCGAAACGATCCGGCTCCAGCCGTCATCGGCCGAAGCGCACACGAGCCTCGGGCAGGTGCTGCAACAGAAACGAGACATCGAGGGATCGGCCGCGGCGTTTGCCGAGGCCGACCGGCTGCACAAGTTGAAGGCCGATTCGCAGGCGGGCGTGTTTGCCGTCAATGCCGGATTGGCGAAGCTGAAGCGCAACGACGTCGCGGCGGCCATCGAGCACTTTCGTGAAGCGGTTCGCCTCGGACCCGATAACGCCCACGCCCATTTCCAGCTTGCGCTGGCGCTGGTGCGGATCGGGCGCCGCGAAGAGGCGCGCGCCGAGTTCGCGGCGGCGCATCGGCTCGCACCGTATCTGAAAGCTCCGACATCGGAGCGTTGATGAACCGCGCTCGAGCATTGTCGGCGCGCCCCGCAGCCACACGGGTGGCTGCAGTCGTCGTGTGTGCGGTGGGCACCCTGACGCTGACGGATCGTTCCGTCCGATCCCAGGAACCAGACGCGTCGTTCGGGTTCGCCTTCATGAACGTGGCGCGAGACGCAGGGTTGGACAGCCCGACGGTGTTCGGCGGGGCCACGTCGAACAAGTACTTGCTTGAAACGACCGGAACCGGGCTCGCCTTCATCGATTTCGACAACGATGGCTGGTTGGATCTCTTCATCGTCAACGGATCGACGCTCGAGGGGTTCCCACCCGATCGAGCGCCGACCAATCATTTGTATCGCAACAAAGGAAATGGCACGTTCGAAGATGTGACCGCCCGCGCGGGAGTTGGTGCGAGCGGCTGGGGACAGGGAGCGTGCGTCGGCGATTTCGACAACGACGGATATGACGACCTGTTCGTGAGTTACTGGGGTCAGAACCGTCTGTATCGCAACCGACGGGACGGGAGATTCGAGGATGTGACGCGAGCCACCGGCCTGTCGAACACGCGCACGCGTTGGGGGACCGGCTGCGCGTTCCTCGATTACGACCGCGACGGCCGGCTCGATATCTTCGTCGCCAACTACATCGATCTCGATCTCGCGACCGCACCGACACCCGAATCAGGTCTCTGCCGGTACAAAGGCATCCAGGTCGCGTGTGGACCGCCGGGGTTGCCCGGAGGCAAGAACGCGCTCTACCACAACCGGGGCGATGGAACATTCGATGATGTCAGCGACAAGGCCGGCATCACACGCGCGAGCGGCACGTACGGTCTGGGTGTGAGCACGCTCGATTTCGATAACGACGGATGGGTGGATCTCTACGTTGCGAACGATTCGAACCCGAGTGCCCTCTATCGCAACAATCACGACGGCACCTTCACCGATATCGGTATCCGCGCGGGCTGCGCGTTCAGCCAGGACGGCAAGCCGCAGGCGGGGATGGGCGTCGCCATCGGTGACTACGATCGCAACGGGACGATGGACATCTTCAAGACGAATTTCGCGGGCGACACGTCGACGCTGTACGCCAACACGGGCGACGGCTTCTGCGAGGACAAGACGTTTGGCGCCGGTATCGGCGTGAATTCGAGATGGCTCGGGTGGGGAGATTCGTTCGTCGACCTGGATCACGACGGCTGGCTCGATCTATTCCTCACGAACGGCCATGTCTACCCCGAAGTAATCCAACTCAAGACCGAAGCCGGCTATAAACAGCGAAAGGTCGTCTATCGCAATGTTGGAAACGGCAGGTTTCTCGACGTGAGCGAACGCCTCGGACCGCCGGTCACCACGCCGAAAGCCGGTCGCGGCGCCGCCTTCGGCGATTTCGACAACGACGGGGCGGTCGACGTGGCCATCAGCAACGTCAACGATCTGCCCGATCTCTTCCGCTTGCAGTCGAACACGACCAATCATTGGGTGACGTTGAAACTGGTCGGCACACCGAATCAGGACGCGATTGGCGCGCGCGTCCACCTTGTTGCAGGCGGAGCCGAGCAGTGGCAGGAGGTCCGGGGCGGCGGCAGTTATCTCGCGCAGAACGATTTCCGCATCAATTTTGGCCTGGGCTCAGCCGACCGTGTCGATCGCGTCGACGTCCGCTGGCCCGATGCGCGCGAGGAAACGTGGACGGACCTGCCGGCCGATCGATTTCACACGCTGAAGGAGGGAAGCACGCGTGCTGGGGGGTCTTAACCACTCAATTCACCCTGGTAGCGAGTCGTGGCATCGAGGTCGCGCCATTCTGTGGGGCCCAGACCGGCAACGTTCGAGCCACATGGCGCCGTTGGCGTTGTCCACTCATGCGAGCTCCGGGTTTAAGTCGATCGCCGGGCCGCGCCGTCCGGCCCGCCAACGCTGGGCCGAAAGCCCCGCGCTCCGGATTTTGATCGCCGCTGCGATGGTGGCTGTGGTGTTGATTGCCAGTCACCAGGCAGCACTCGGCGGTCAGCAGTCGGCAGCAGACGCTCGCGTGAGGGCGGTCGGCGAGGCGCGAAAACTAATCGACGCCGGGCAGCCGGAAGCCGCAATCGAAAAGCTTCGCGCGATGAACGACTCCGATCCGCGAGTGACGGAGCTGCTTGGCGTTGCCTACTACCACGCCAACGATCCGGCCCGCGCGATCGAACAGCTCTCGTCGGTTGTCGATCGCCTCGCCCCAGATTCTCTGGAACGGCGCGAAGCGGTCCAGGTGCTCGGGCTGTCTCACTACCTGGCAGGCCACCTGGCACAGGCGATTCCCTTCCTCGAAGAGACGCGCCCGCTCGTGCCCAATGACGTGAAGCTCGCGTACGCACTCGGGATGGCGTACGCGCAGACGCGGCAGCCGGCGAAGGCCCGTGACGCGTTCGCGCGCGCATTCGGTGTGCCGCCCGATTCAGCTGCGGCGCACCTGCTGGCTGGACAGATGATGAATCGCCTCGAGCTGGAAGACCTCGCCGAGGCAGAACTCAAAGAAGCACTGCGCCTCGATCCGAAGATTCCGGAGGCGCACTATCTCCTCGGACAGATCGCGATCTTCCGTTCGCGTCTGGACGAAGGGCTCGCTTTGATGCGTGAGGAACTGCGGTTGAATCCGGCTCACGCGATGGCTCAGTACCGCATCGGCGACATCTACTCGCGGCAGGGCAAATGGGAGATGGCCATCGCGGCGTTGCAGCAATCGATCTGGATGAACCCGTACTACAGCGGGCCGTACATTCTGCTCGGCAAGGCATACATGAAGGCCGGGCAGCCTGGCGCAGCCGAAACGATGTTGCGGCGAGCGATCGAGTACGACCCGAATAACAAATCGGCACATTACCTCCTCGCACAACTCCTGCAGCAGACCGGCCGGACCGAAGACGCGAAACGCGAGTTTGCCATCGCGGAACGGCTGCAGGGCGACACTCCGAAATGAGAACGCTACCGCTCGTGGCCAGTGGCCTGGCATGTCTTCTCGTCGGCCACTCCGGCGCGCGCGCCACGGACGAAAGCGAGTGGCCCGTCACGCTGATCGATGTGGCCGATCGGTCTGGACTCCGCGAGCCATCCACCTACGGCGTCGATCGCAAGCGGTTCATCATCGAGACCAATGGTGCGGGCGTCGCGCTCCTCGACTACGACAACGACGGCTGGATCGATGCGCTCGTCCTGAACGGCACGCGCCTGAAAGACGGCACGCGCGAGGTCGAGAAGTACGCGGCCGATCGCGCACCCGTCTCCCGCCTCCATCACAACAATCACGAGGGCACCTTTACCGACGTCACCGCGCGTTCGGGACTGCGGCGCGTCGGCTGGGCGTCGGGCGTGTGCGCAGGCGACTACGACAACGACGGATGGCTCGATGTGTTCGTCACCTACTTTGGCCAGAACGTCCTCTACCACAATCGGCGTGGTGAGGGCTTCGACGATGTGACGGCGCAGGCTGGGGTGGCAACGACTGGTACGCGATGGGGGTCCGGTTGCACGTTCATCGATTACGACCGTGATGGACGCGTCGATCTTTTCGTCGCCAACTATCTGCGGTTCGATCTCGCCTCGGCGCCGGAGGTTGGCAACGGGCCGAATTGCCTGTGGAAAGGCATCCCTGTCAACTGCGGGCCGCGCGGCCTTCCAACCGACACGAACCTGCTGTATCGCAACAACGGCAACGCGACATTTTCGGACGTATCCGATAAGTCACGCGTGGGCGCGGTACGCGGACGGTACTCGATGACCGCCACGGCTGCCGATTTCGACGGAGATGGATGGAGCGACATCTACGTCGCATGCGACTCGACGGCATCCATCCTGTACCACAACAATCACGATGGCACCTTTACTGACATAGCCGTCGAGAGCGGAGTGGCATACAGCGAAAATGGCACACAGCAGGCGGGCATGGGCATTGCCGCCGGCGATTACAACGGCGACGGCCTGCTGGATCTGTTCAAGACCCATTTTGCCGACGACATCCCCGCGCTCTACCGAAGTCTTGGAAAGGGAGTGTTCGAAGATGTCGCGGAAGGGGCGGGCGTCGGCGTGCTGAATCGCTACGTCGAGTGGGGAGCGGGGATGCCGGATCTCGACAACGACGGCCGTCCTGACTTGATCTACGTGACCGGCAACGTGTATCCGGAAGTTGAAGCGTTGTTGAAGCAGTATCCGCATCGCGGACCACGAATCGTCTTCCGGAACATCGAGGGGAAGCGATTCGAAGATGTGAGCGCGCGCAGCGGACCTGGTGCGACAGCGCCGCATTCGAGTCGCGGTGCGGCATTCGGCGATTTCGACAACGACGGCGACGTCGATGTTCTGATCTTCAACATGAACGAGCCGCCGTCGCTGCTGCGCAACGACTACGCCGGTCCGAACGGCTGGATTACCGTGAAGCTTGAAGGCACCTCGTCGAACCGCGCGGCAATCGGCGCGACGGTCCGGGTCACGGTGGGTGCGAAAACCGAAGCGCAAGCCGTCCTGAGCCAATCGAGCTACTACTCGCACGACGACCTACGGCTTCACTTCGGTTTGGGAGCCGCGAAGAAGGCCGATCGCATCGAGGTCCAGTGGCCGAGCGGACGGGTGGATACGCTGACGAATATAGAAGGCAGGCGCGTCGTCGCGATCAAAGAAGCACAATAAAGTTGGGGCGAACTTTACATACGGAGCGCGGGGCTTTAGCCCCGCGATCGGTCGCGGACCTGAAGGTCCGCGCTACAGATTTCTTATTTAGGCCGCCGTGGCTCGCGCAGAAGCGCTAACGCAATTTCACGGCGCACGTACGTCTCTGGTGCACCGGTGAACGCGATCTCAAGTTCCTGATCGGCGCCTTTTGTGCTCCGCATCGTGACGCCGGTCACCTGGCCAAGGCGTCGAGGGGACCGTACGCGAAGGCCATAGGTGTGGCCGCCCCGGCCTTCGAGCAGCAGGTGCAACGACGTCGCGTCTGCGTACGATCGCAGCACGCGCAATCCGTCGCTCGTCTGTCCGGTGACGATCTCGTGCGCGTCAACGCAAACATCCGTACCGTCGTCGTACGTGAACGTCACTTCCGTCTCCGTCGACACTTCCTGAACCGGAACCTCGACACGCTGAATCTCGATGCCCCGGGTGACGGCGAAGTGGGCGGCCCTCCGGTTGATCGACACGCCGCGGATGCGCGTATCGAGCGGAAATGCGGGCGCGATGTTCAAGCGCCGGCCGGGCGCTGTCCGATTCGTTTCGGTGTCGTGCCGCACGACATGCACCGACATCCGCCCCGTCATGCGATCGAGCGTGATGTCGTACCGCGCAGCATCCGCCGGTACGGATCGGACGGCGACGTGATCCCAATCGATCGGCAGGCTGGGGGCGAATTGCAGCATGCGGCCGCCATCGCTCACCTCGATTCCAAGCAACCCGCGGATGATTGGCGTCACGACCATCGCTTCCGACCAGACCTGATGGTGTGACGACCGCCCGAATGCTGTCGCAAAGTCCCCGGACAGAAGTTCGGTGACATATCCGAGTGCATTGTGAGATGTGAGTCTGGCGTTGGCGATCAGTGCCTGATAGCCGACGTGCGGCCGGCCATACCGATACGCCGCCATCGCGGCCCAGCCCGTGAAGAGCGGCCACACCGAACCATAGTGGTACGACAGCGGATCGTACAGCGCGCTGCGATTGGAAAGAATCCGCTGGCCCCAGTCGGTCGCAAGCGCGCCGCTTCCGAGGTGATCGATCTCCAGTTGTGCGCGCTCCGCGTCGGCAACACCGAACCAGAGCGGCACCGCCGGCAGCACGGTATCTTCGTCGATCAGACGGGATGTCTGCAGCGCATCGAGACGACGTTGACGAGCGCCGCGGTTCGGTCCCGGCTCCGCTACTGATGGCGAGGCGCGGGGGATTGCCGTGGCGAATGCGTAATGCCCGCGGTCGGCGAGCCAGTAGGTCTGATCGACCGCCGTGCGCACACGGTCGGCATCATGCCGCGCCGTCGCGGCGATGTTCTTGTCACCCATCACCTCCGCAAGTTCGGCCATGGCGCGCGCGGCGGCCACCCACAAGCCTTGCAGATAGATCTCTTCGTGCGCTGGATACAGCGCGCCTCCTTCGACCCAGCCGTGGCCGACGTTGGTGTTCTCGATGAGACCGTTGCCGTCGGTATCGGTCGCCGCGGAAAAGCGATACGCCTTGAGCAGCGAAGGCCAGGCGGCCGCGATGAATTCGCGATCGCCGCTCGCCTGCCAGTAATCGCCATGCGAAACGATGTAGAGCGGCGTGGCGTCGGCGCTCGCCCACGCGTACGGATACGTGTCGAACCAGGGCAGCAGTGTCGCGGTTTGAGAGATCTCGTGTGGGATCTTGCCATCCTCACGCTGAAACCGCCGCAGGAATTCCAACGCCGTGCGTGTGGTCGTGAAGGCGCCCTGCGCGGTGGTCGCGAGGGCCGTCCATGCGGCATCACGCCCGAAGAACCACGCGAATCCGGGACGCTCGCTGTCACCCGACGTCCGGAACCCTGCCAGGAGACCCGTCCCGAGAAACGGATTCGTCGCCAGCCCTTTGTCGATGCCCACCTTCGCCCAGCTAAATGCCGCGTCCAGTTGGGCGTCGGGAGTTGCGACACGGATCGTCTCGCGCTCGAGCTGATCGTAATGATCGGCCGCTTGCTCGTACAGCGTCCGCGCTGAGCCGAGCAACCTGTCATAGGTCGCTTTTGCCGCCGTCCTGCCTTCGGTGCTTCCGGCGATTGCGATTGGAATGAAATGAGTCTTAGCAACATCGCTCGGCACGGTGATGACCATTCGTACGGGAACGTCGCGCGGCTCTTCCTGATACGGCATGAGCGAATCCTCGCGACCCAGCGGGCATCCAATCATGCCGACGTACTTACGGCTCTCTTCGGTGACGTAATACGTGTGCTCGGTCGGATCCC
>Ga0137374_10010076_pt1 | contig 11135 bp, 7 predicted proteins | sample SagtaG_20_FD_104811 | JGI IMG/M metagenome (GOLD analysis project Ga0137374, IMG submission 104811) | Vadose zone soil microbial communities from Sagehorn Ranch, Mendocino, California, USA - Sage1_R_100_16 metaG | ecosystem: Environmental > Terrestrial > Soil > Vadose zone | place: USA...
AACATCGGCATCGTGGTGACCGGTGGACTGGTCCGGCTCACGGGGTCCGGGCTGGGTTGCCCGACCTGGCCGCAGTGCACCGATTCGTCGTACGTGCCGCACAGCGCGCTCGGGATCCACGGCGCGATCGAGTTCGGCAACCGGATGCTCGGGTTCGTGGTCGCGGTGATCGCGATCGGCACCTGGCTGGTGGTGATGCGGTACCGGCCGGTGCGCAAGGACCTGCGCCGGCTCGCGACGGCGGCCGCGCTCGGCATCCCGCTGCAGGCCGTGATCGGCGGAATCAGCGTGCTGACCGGGCTGAACCCGTGGATCGTCTCGGCGCACTTCCTGGTGTCGCCGGTGATCATCACGCTGACGGTCTCGATGATGCGGCGCTCTCGGACGAGTCCTTATCCGCACACTCCCCCGGTGGTCCGCGCCCTCGCGACCGCTTGTGTGGCAGCGGTTTGGCTGGCTGTTGCCCTCGGCACCTTAGTCACCGGGGCCGGGCCGCACTCGGGCGATCCGGAGACTGGGCGCAACGGGTTCGACGAGACGCTGATCAGCCAGTTGCACGCGGATGTGGTGTTCGGTCTGCTGGGTATCTCGGTCGCGCTCGTGATCGCGACCCGCGTGACGGCGACCTCACGGACCTTGCGGAAACTGGCCGCCTGGTTGCTGGCGATGGAACTGCTGCAGGGTGCTGTCGGCTTCACGCAGTACTTCACCGGCCTCCCGTGGGGTCTGGTGCTGGTCCACATGTTCTTCGCCGGCGTCCTGATCGCCCTGGTGACAGCGGTGTACGGCGAACGCGGCACACCCGCGACGTAGACGGTGGGACCCGAGGCGCCCAGTCCGGTGAGACGACCAGACGCCCCGGGTTGTCTTGTTAGTGCTTCACCTTGTAGATGGCGCCCGGGCCGAAGATCGGCGACGAGACGTACACGTCTCCTGCGTGGCTTACCGCCGTACCAGCGGGAAGGATCAACTTGCCGGCAGCAAGTTCGGTCCTGTTGCCCGACGGGGACTGCAGGAACAGCGCGCCTTCCGCCGGCGCGCCGCCGCCCAGCTCCCAGCCCAGCCAGCTGATCTTCGCCAGCTCCACCACAGCGAGCGTGCCCTTCGGGCCACCGGCGAGATCCACGATCGACGTGTACCCGTCGGCGAACCGCTTGCAGTTGCCCGTGTTCGGCGCCTCCGGGTCGCAGACCGCGTCGACTGAACCGGGCTTAATCCGCCAGATCTGCGACGTCCCCGGCGTCGCCGGGAAGCCGCGGAGCTCACCGACGTACCAGTAGCCGTCCGAACCGACCGTCACCGAGGTGGCGACCGCCTCGCTCGGGATCGGCGTACCGGCCGGCGGAAGCGGGTTGCCTTCCGGGTCGGTCGGCGGCAGTCCCGCCGGAACCTCGACGACGCGCGGCTTGAGCCGGGCGACCGTCTTGATCGTGCCGTTCGGCCACACCCGCAGCAGGTCGTTGCCGGCTGCGTCGGAGACCAGCACAGTGCCGTCGTTCAGCGCGGCGACACCGAACGGGTTGGACTCCTCGGGCGGCCCGTTGGTGTTGTCCGGGTCCGGATCCGTCGCCTGGTACGCGCCGATGTCGGCGACGGCCAGCGGGTCCTGGCCCGGCCGGAGCTTGAACAGTGTTGCGCTACCCGGCGTCGGAGGTGAGCCAGGCTCGCCGCCCGCGCCGGTCAGGGCGTACGTCACGCCCCACTTGTTCGTGTCGATCGCCGGTGCGAACCCACCCGGCACCTGGCCGAGCTTGCGGGTCTGCTTGCCGTTGAGCAACGACTCGTACACCGAGCCGTCACCGACGCTGTAGATGATCTTCCCGGCCTGCAGATCGACACCGCGCGGCGAGTCGAGCCCTGTGATCACCGGCGTCAGACTGCCGTGGCCGCCGCCGGCCTCGGCCGGTGCGGCGACCAGTCCGGCCCCGGCGAGTGCCAGCGCCGCGACGGCGGCCATGCGTGTTCGTACCCCCACTGCGAACCCCCTGACTGTGTGTCTCCCCAGGCGTGGATCCCCCTCCACAGACGCCTTATCGCAACATCAGATCACCATCAGGTCAACGGGAAAACGCAATTACAACCATCTGTGCACACCCGACCACCGATGCGATCAACCGAAAGTGTCTGCGCTCCAACCCTCAGTGCACACCACTCAGATGCCCCCAGCAACAACCTCGGCCCGGGGAGTTCGGTGCGGCGGCTGGTGCTGGGGTTCTGCTAGTGGTCTGGTGCGGGGTGGTCTCGTCGGTGATGGTGAGGTGGGTATCCGCGGGCTACCCCGGGGCCCGAGTCAGTGGTTTGAGCGAAGGGTGATCTGCAGGGTGAGGTCGACTTCGGCCGGGGCGCCGACGCAGGGGTCGCGGAGGTATGTGGAGCCGGGTCCGAGATGCGGGCCCATTCCGGGCAGCAGCCGGGACCTGGGACACCAACTGGGGACCGGGGACCTTCCGTGCGGTGTCCCAAGTCCCGATTAGGGGTCCCAGGTCCCGACAACATGCGGGCTCCGGCCCGGAAATCCCGTCATACGGACGAAACCAACCACCTGCCGGGCACGCCGGCGGTGACGCCACGTCGCCAGCGGCTTATGTACTCGCTGGCGGGTTATTTCACGCCAGCGTCCAAACAACCCGCTATCGAGCGGGCGGACCACCCCGGGAATCCCGAGATCCGGACGGAACCGGCCACCTGCCGGGCACAGCCAGCGGAAACAGGCCAAGAGTCGAGGCCAGGAACACCCAACGGGGCCTAACACAGGAACTGACCTGTGCTCGGACCCGAGTACTTGTGCCAGGGCCCCGGCAAGTGCCGGATTGCAGGCCGCATCCACCCGGACCCCGAGTCCAGGCCGGACTCACCGTATCCAGCCCGGAGCCGCGCCCCCAATCACCTCTTACCGTGCTGTACTCCCGCGAGACCAGCCGGCTACGCCGGCGGCCGCCATACGTCAAGCCCGCACAGCACCTGGAATACCGCCGTACTGCTGACCAAGGCGGATCGGAGAGCGAGCCTCAGTGCAGCAGGGGGTCGATGGCTGCGGCGATGAACAGCAGCGCCAGGTAGATGTTGGAGAAGTGGAAGAGGCGCATCGGGCGGAGGGCGGCGCCCTCGGCTCCGGTGTGGGCCCGCAGCAACAATGCCCGGGCTTCGCGGAGGAAGACGACGCCGAGGGCGATCGCGGCCAGCGGGTAGACGAAGCCGGTGTCCGCGACGGGCCAGAGCGCGATCGAGGTCGCGACCATGATGACGGAGTACGCCATGATCTGCCGCGCGGTGGCGACGGGGGTGGCGACGACGGGCAGCATCGGTACGTCGACCGACGCGTAGTCCTCGCGGTACCGCATCGCCAGCGACCACGTGTGCGGCGGCGTCCAGAAGAAGACGACCAGGAACAGTACGACGGGTGTCCAGGCGAGCTTGTTCGTCACCGCGGTCCAGCCGATCAGTGTCGGGAAGCAGCCGGCGATCCCGCCCCAGACGATGTTCTGCACCGTACGGCGCTTCAGGAGCATCGTGTAGCCGAAGACGTAGAAGGCGTTCGCCGCCAGCGCCAGGAACGACGAGAGCCAGTTGACCAGCAGACCGAGCTCGAGCGTTGCCAGCACACCGAGCACGATGCCGAAGATCGTCGCCGACCGCGGGCTGACCGCGTGCCGCGGCAACGGGCGGCGGCGGGTCCGGCGCATCTGCTCGTCGATGTCGCGGTCGAGCACACAGTTGATCGTGTTCGCGCTGCCGGCCGCGAAGATGCCGCCGACCAAAGTGGCGGCGACCACGCCGAGACCGGGCACTCCGCCGGCGGCCAGGAACATCACCGGCACTGTCGTGATCAGCAGCAGCTCGATGATGCGTGGCTTGGTCAGACCGACGTACGCCTTCACCACGTCGCGCACCGACGGACTCAGAACAGCTGTGCCGTCCGGCAGCGGCGCCGGGTACGACGTCGTCGCGGCTGGACGCGGGTCGACGGCCGTCACGAATACCTCGAACTCTCCTGTGTTGACGCCGGAGTCCGGCGCTGACGGATCGACAGTCTACGACGCCTCGTAGGAGGGTTCTGCCACCCCCCTGGGCGAGTCAGACGGCGAACCGTGCCATGCCGGTAACGCGGTCGTCGGGAAGCGGTAATCCGCCCATGAGATAAGGAGGCATGGCGACGACGCGAGCGGGCACCGATGTGATGTGCGAGACGTCCGCAGGGGGCCGGGAACAAGCACCTCGCTGTCCGGGTTCCGACTCAGTGGAAGGCGGCGAACGCTCAGGCGAGTAGGCTCGCACACGGTGACGCGCGGGGGCGCGATCGGAACCGGCCGGTAGGCCTGGAGCGATCCCCTCGACGCTGACCACACGAAGTTTTCGCAGCCGTTGAGAGGAGCGCCGCCGGCGTGACGGAGAAGACCAGCCCCAAGCTTGAATGGACCGAGCTCGACCAGCGCGCGGTCGACACCGTGCGGGTGCTCGCGATGGACGCGGTGGAGAAGGTGGGCAACGGCCACCCCGGTACGGCGATGAGCCTGGCGCCGGCGGCGTACCTGCTTTTCCAGAAGGTGATGCGGCACAACCCCGCCGACCCGACCTGGGCGGGCCGCGACCGGTTCGTGCTGTCGGCCGGTCACTCCAGCCTCACCCTGTACATCCAGCTGTACCTGGCCGGCTTCGGCCTGGAGCTGGACGACCTCAAGGCGTTGCGCACCTGGGGCAGCCTGACGCCGGGCCACCCGGAGCACGGCCACACCAAGGGCGTCGAGACGACCACCGGCCCGCTCGGCCAGGGTGTCGGCAACGCGGTCGGCATGGCGATGGCGGCCCGCCGTGAGCGCGGCCTGTTCGAGCCCGAGGCCGCTGCGGGCGAGGGAGTGTTCGACCACCACATCTACGCGATCGCCTCCGACGGCGACCTGGAGGAGGGCGTCGCCTCCGAGGCCTCCTCGCTCGCGGCTCACCAGCAGCTCGGCAACCTCACGCTGATCTACGACGACAACAAGATCTCGATCGAGGACGACACCAACATCGCATTCTCCGAGGACGTCGCGGCCCGCTACGCGGCGTACGGCTGGCACGTCCAGGACGTCGACTGGACGAACGGCGGCACCGGTTACGAGGAGAACGTCCAGGCCCTGTACGACGCGCTCCAGGCGGCCGACGCGGTCACGAACAAGCCGAGCTTCATCCGGCTGCGCACGATCATCGGCTGGCCGGCCCCGACCAAGCAGAACACCGGCAAGATCCACGGCTCCGCGATCGGCGCCGACGAGGTCGCCGCGACCAAGAAGATCCTCGGCTTCGACCCGGAGAAGGACTTCGAGGTCGCCGACGCGATCATCGAGCACACCCGCAAGGCACTGGAGCGCGGCAAGGCGCTCGAGGACGAGTGGAACATCAAGTACGACGCCTGGCGGACGGCCGCCCCTGAGCGGGCCGAGCTGTTCGACCGGCTGGCGAAGCGCGAACTGCCGGCCGGCTGGGAGGACGCGCTGCCGAGCTGGGAAGCCGACGCCAAGGGTGTCGCCACCCGGTCCGCCTCGGGTGAGGTGCTGACCAAGCTGGCGCCGCAGTTGCCCGAGCTCTGGGGCGGTTCGGCCGACCTCGCGGGCTCGAACAACACCACTCCGAAGGGCGAGCCGTCGTTCATCCCGGCCGAGCACGCGACCAAGGAGTTCCAGGGCAACGAGTACGGCCGGGTCCTCCACTTCGGCATCCGCGAGCACGGCATGGGCTCGATCCTCAACGGCATCGCCCTGCACGGCGGCACCCGCCCGTACGGCGGCACGTTCCTTGTCTTCAGCGACTACATGCGCCCGGCGGTCCGGCTGGCCGCGCTGATGAAGCTGCCGGTGACCTACGTCTGGACGCACGACTCGATCGGCCTCGGCGAGGACGGCCCGACCCACCAGCCGATCGAGCACCTGGCGGCGCTGCGGGCCATCCCCGGACTGGACGTCGTACGGCCCGGTGACGCGAACGAGACCGCTGCCGCGTGGGTCGCGATCCTCGAGCACACCGACCGCCCGGCCGGCCTGGCGCTGACCCGGCAGAACGTGCCGACGTACCCGCGTGGCACCGACGGCTTCGCGACCACGGAGAACGTGAAGAAGGGCGGCTACACGCTGCTCGACACCGACGGCACGCCGGACGTGATCCTGATCGGCACCGGCTCCGAGCTGCAACTGGCAGTGGAGGCCCGCAACACGCTGGCAGCAGAGGGCATCAACGCCCGGGTCGTGTCGATGGTGTCGCGCGAGTGGTTCGACGAGCAGGACGACGACTACCGCAACTCGGTGATCCCGGCGTCGGTCAAGGCCCGCGTCTCGGTCGAGGCCGGTGTCGGGCAGGGCTGGCGCGAGGTGGTCGGTGACGCCGGCCGCATCGTCAGCCTGGAGCACTTCGGCGCCTCGGCCGACTACAAGGTCCTGTTCAGGGAGTTCGGCATCACCGCCGAGGCCGTCGTACAGGCCGCCAAGGACAGCATCGCCGAGGCCGCCGCGCTCGGTGGCGCGGGCGTACCAGCCGGGCGGCACGCGGCCGGACCGGTCGGGCCGGCCGACTGAGAACACCTACAACAGAACATTTCGGAGGCTTCGGACCATGACTGATCGTTTGAAAGCACTCGCCGACGCCGGCGTGTCCATCTGGCTCGACGACCTGTCCCGGCAGCGACTCACCAGCGGCGGGCTGGCGCAGCTGATCGCGGAGAAGCATGTCGTCGGGGAGACCACGAACCCGACCATCTTCGCCAAGGCCATCTCGGACGCCGAGGCGTACGCCGAGCAGGTGGCGCAACTGGCCGCCGATGGCGCGTCCACGGACGAGGCGATCCGCGCGATCACGACGGACGACGTCCGCGACGCCGCCGACCTGTTCAAGCCGGTGTACGACGACACCGAGGGCCAGGACGGCCGGGTCTCGATCGAGGTCGAGCCCGGCCTGGCACACGACACCGAGAAGACGATCGCCCAGGCCAAGGAACTGTGGGAGACGGTCGGCCGGGAGAACGTGTTCGTCAAGATCCCGGCCACCGAGGCCGGGCTGCCGGCCATCACCGCGACGCTTGCCGCCGGCATCAGTGTCAACGTGACGCTGATCTTCTCGCTGGACCGCTACAAGGCCGTCATCGACGCGTTCTTCAGCGGCCTGGAGCAGGCGATCGAGAACGGGCACGACGTGACCAAGCTGGCCAGCGTCGCGTCCTTCTTCGTCAGCCGGGTCGACACGGAGGTCGACAAGCGACTCGATGCCATCGGCACCGATGAGGCGAAAGCCCTGAAGGGCAAGGCGGCGATCGCCAACGCGCGGCTCGCGTTCGAGGCGTACGAGCAGCTCTTCGACACCGACCGCTGGCGCGAGATCGAGACCGCCGGGGCCAAGCCGCAGCGTCCGCTCTGGGCGTCCACCGGCACGAAGGACCCGTCGTACTCCCCCACCCTGTACGTCGACAACCTGGTCACCCGCGGCGTGGTCAACACGATGCCGGAGGCAACCATCAAGGCGGTCGAGGAGCACAGCGAGTTCGCCGGCGGCGACACGGTCCGCGGTGACTACGCCGCCGACCACAAGGTGATCGACGACTTGGAGAAGCTGGGCATCTCGTACGACGACGTCGTACAGGTGCTCGAGGACGAGGGTGTGGAGAAGTTCTCCGCGTCCTGGTCGGAGCTGCAGGACACCGTGACCGCGGCCCTCAAGGCGGCGGCCAAGTGAGCACTCCGAACGTCACTGCGCAGAACGGCGACTGGGCCGAGGTCGTCGACCGGCTGGTCGCGGAGAAGGTCGCGTCGCGGATCGCCGCGAAGGACGCCACCGTCTGGGGTCCGGAGGCCGAGTCCGAAGCCTCGATCCGGCTCGGCTGGGTCGAACTGCACGAATCGTCGCGGCCGCTGCTGGCCGAGATCGAAGCCCTGCAGGCCGACTTCCGGGCCGAGGGCCTGGACCGGATCGTGCTGTCCGGGATGGGCGGCTCGTCGCTGGCACCCGAGGTCATTACCCGCACGGCCGGCGTGGAGCTCGTCGTACTGGACTCCACCGACCCGAGTGTGGTCGCGCGGGCGCTGGCCGGTGATCTGCAGAAGACCGTCGTCGTGGTCTCCAGCAAGTCCGGGGGCACGGTTGAGACGGACAGCCACCGGCGTACGTTCGTCAAGGCCTTCACGGACGCTGGGATCGACGCCGCGTCGCGGATCGTCGTGGTGACCGACCCGGGTTCGCCGTTCGAGAAGCTGTCCGCCGATGAGGGCTACCGCAAGACGTTCCTGGCCGATCCGAACGTCGGCGGCCGGTACAGCGCTCTGACCGCCTTCGGGCTGGTGCCGTCCGGGCTGGCCGGGGCCGACATCGCGGAGCTGCTGGACCAGGCGGCGGAGGCCGCTCCGGCATTGCAGGCCGACTCGCCTGACAACCCGGCGCTGGTGCTTGGCGCCGTACTGGCTGCCAGCGCGGGACGGGACAAGGCGATCATCGCGGCCGACGGTTCGGACATCGTCGGGTTCCCGGACTGGGCGGAGCAGCTGATCGCCGAGAGCACAGGCAAGAACGGCACCGGTGTGCTGCCGGTTGCGGTCGACCCTGACGCCCCGGAGTTGCAGAGCGAAGCGTCGGACCTGACCAACGCATTGCTGGCTGAAAAGGCGATCGGCAGCGTGCCGACGGCTCTGACCTCGGGCTCTCTCGGGGGGCAGTTCCTGCTCTGGGAGACGGCGACCGCGGTGGCCGGTTACCTGCTGGGGATCAACCCGTTCGACCAGCCGGACGTGGAGAGCGCGAAGGCGGCCGCTCGCGGTCTGCTCGACGCTCAGCCCGAGCCGGAGGCTGCGGCGTTTACCGACGGTGCCGTCGAGGTGCGTGGTTCCGAGGGCCTGCTCGACGGTGTGGACTCGCTGAACGGCGCGGTCGACACGCTGCTGGGCAAGCTCGAGTCCGACGGATACCTGGCCGTCATGGCCTACCTGGACTCCGAGCGCGACGCGGAGTTGGCGTCCATCCGCCCGGTGCTTGCAAAGCAGACTGGCCGGCCGGTGACCTTCGGCTGGGGTCCGCGCTTCCTGCACTCCACCGGGCAGTACCACAAGGGCGGTCACCCGGAAGGTGTGTTCCTCCAGATCACGGCCGCGGCTCCGACTGACGTGGAGATCCCCGACCGGCCGTTCACGTTCGGCACGCTGATCGCGGCCCAGGCCGCGGGTGACGCGAACGTACTCGCGGAACGCGGCCGCCCGGTCCTTCGACTCCACCTGACGGATCCGGCTTCCGGCGTACGACAGCTTCTGTCTCTGTTCGACAACTAATCGGAGGAAGGCGGCAATGACCGCTGAGCTCGACGAAGAGACGACCGGTCCGCTGAACCCGCTGCGGGACCCGCAGGACCGGCGACTCCCCCGGATCGCGGGGCCGTGCAGCCTCGTGATCTTCGGTGTCACCGGCGACCTGGCCCGCAAGAAGCTGATGCCGGCGGTCTACGACCTGGCGAACCGGGGGCTGCTGCCACCCGGCTTCGCCCTGGTCGGGTTCGCCCGGCGCGACTTCACCAACCAGGACTTCGCCCAGATCGTGCACGACTCGGTCAAGGAGCATGCCCGGACCCCCTTCCGCGAAGAGGTCTGGCAGCAACTGGCCGAGGGCTTCCGGTTCGTGCCGGGCGACCTGACCGACGACGAGGCGTTCAAGCGGCTGCGGGAGACCGTGGACGAGCTGGACGTCAACCGCGGCACTGGTGGCAACCACGCGTTCTACCTGTCCATCCCGCCCGGACTGTTCCCGCAGGTCGTGCAGCAACTGTCCGAGCACGGGCTGACCGACGAGGTGCCCGGTTCGTGGCGGCGGGTGGTGATCGAGAAGCCGTTCGGCCACGACCTGAAGAGCGCCCGTCAGCTGAACCAGGTGGTCGAGTCGGTGTTCCCGCCGGAGGCGGTGTTCCGGATCGACCACTACCTGGGCAAGGAGACCGTGCAGAACATGTTGGCGCTGCGGTTCGCCAACTCGATGTTCGAGCCGGTCTGGAACAGCCACTACGTCGACCACGTCCAGATCACCATGGCCGAGGACATCGGCATCGGCGGCCGGGCCGGGTACTACGACGGCATCGGTGCGGCCCGCGACGTGATCCAGAACCACCTGCTCCAGTTGCTCGCGCTGGTCGCGATGGAGGAGCCGGTGAGCTTCGACGCCTGGTCGCTGCGGCAGGAGAAGAAGAAGGTTCTCGCAGCCGTGAAGCTGCCGGAACGCCTCGACCTGCACACAGCTCGCGGCCAGTACGCGGCCGGCTGGGCCGGTGGCTCGAAGGTCAAGGGCTACCTCCAGGAGGACGGCATCCCTACCGCATCCGCGACCGAGACCTTCGCGGCGCTGCGGGTCGACGTGGACACCCGCCGCTGGGCGGGGGTTCCGTTCTACCTGCGCACCGGCAAGCGGCTCGGCCGTCGCGTCACCGAGGTGGCCGTGATGTTCAAGCGGGCGCCGCACCTGCCGTTCACCAAGACGGAGACCGAGGAACTCGGCCAGAACGCCCTGGTACTGCGGATCCAGCCGGACGAGGGCATCACCATGCGCTTCGGCGCCAAGGTGCCCGGCACGGCGATGGAGATCCGCGACGTGAACATGGACTTCGCGTACGGCGGTTCGTTCACCGAGTCCTCCCCCGAGGCGTACGAGCGGTTGATCCTCGACGTACTGCTCGGTGATCCGCCGCTGTTCCCGCAGCACACCGAGGTGGAGCTGGGCTGGAAGATCCTGGACCCGGTGATCGAGTACTGGGCCGAGCACGGCAAGCCGGAGCAGTACGCGTCCGGCGGCTGGGGCCCGGACTCCGCGCACGAGATGCTCGCCCGCGACGGACGCGCCTGGAGGCGGCCGTGACATTCGTCCAGGGGACGACCCTCAGACCCCCGAAAGGACTCCAGTGATCATCGACCTCACCGACACGACGTCGAGCGAGATCGCCTCGGCGTTGCTCCGGGCCCGCCGGAACGCTGGCTCACCGGCGATGGGCATGGTCGGCACCATCGTGGTGGTCGTCGACGAGGCGTCCCACCACGACGCGATGAAGGCCGCGAACGAGGCCGGCCGCGAGCACCCGTCGCGCGTGCTGGTCGCGATACTGCGGCCGGGCCGGGGTGCCCCTGGCCTCGACGCCGAAGTACGTGTCGGTG
>Ga0137374_10010086_pt1 | contig 11129 bp, 14 predicted proteins | sample SagtaG_20_FD_104811 | JGI IMG/M metagenome (GOLD analysis project Ga0137374, IMG submission 104811) | Vadose zone soil microbial communities from Sagehorn Ranch, Mendocino, California, USA - Sage1_R_100_16 metaG | ecosystem: Environmental > Terrestrial > Soil > Vadose zone | place: USA...
GACGTACTTCAGGCCCATCTGCTTGGCCAGCACGATCACGCTCAGCATCATCGTGATCGCGATCATGCCGAGCAGCAGCAGCGTGGTGGCGGCGTTGCGGCTCTTGGGCTTGCGGAACGCGGGTACGCCGTTCGAGATCGCCTCGACGCCGGTCAGCGCCGCACAGCCCGACGAGAACGCCCGGGCCAGCAGGAACATCAGCGCGAGCGTGGTCATCGAGCCGCCGTACTGTGCGCTGGCCTCGATGTCGAGGTCGGCGCTCTCCACAAGCGGCAGCTCCCCGGTCGCCAGCTGGGCCATGCCGACGGCAGACATGCCGAGGATCGCGGCCATGAAGCAGTACGTCGGGATCGCGAAGAACGTGCCGGACTCGCGGATGCCGCGCAGGTTCATCGCCATCAGCAGCAGCACCATGACGCTGGCCAGGCTGGCCTCGTGGCCGCTCAGCACGGGAATGGCCGAGGCGGCGTACTGGGCCCCGGACGAGATCGACACGGCGACGGTCAACACGTAGTCGACGAGCAGCGCGCTGGCGACGGTGACGCCGGCGGTGCGGCCGAGGTTGACGGTCGCCACCTCGTAGTCGCCGCCGCCGCTCGGGTAGGCGTGGACGGTCTGGCGGTATGACATCACGACCGCGGACATGACCAGCGCGACCGCGATGCCGATCTTCCAGGACCAGACGTACGCCGACGCGCCGGCCAGCGACAGCATGATGAAGACCTCGTCGGGGGCGTAGGCGACCGACGAGAGTGCGTCACTGGCGAAGACGGGCAGGGCGATCCGCTTGGGAAGCAACGTCTCCCCCAGCTGGGAACTGCGCAGTTTGCGCCCCAGCAGGATCCGCTTGGATACGTCGCGCACGCCCACGAGCGAACAGGCTAGACCACGCTCGGGTTGACCGATCTACCACCGCTCGTACGCGGTCACCGCACGGGTCGTCAGGCGGCGTACTCGCGGCTTACTCGCTGCGGTAGCGTCGTCCTCGTGCATGTCGTGATCATGGGCTGCGGCCGCGTCGGCTCGACGCTCGCGCGAAGCCTCGAGGACCGCAACCACACCGTCTCCATCATCGACGCCAACCCCGACGCCTTCCGTCGGCTCGGGCCGTCGTTCAACGGCGACAAGGTGACCGGCTACGGCTTCGACCAGGGGGTGCTCGCCACCGCGGGCATCGGTCGCGCGGACGCGTTCGCCGCCGTGTCGAGCGGCGACAACTCCAACATCATCGCTGCGCGGGTAGCCCGCGAGACGTTCGGCATCCAGCAGGTCGTGGCCCGGATCTACGACCCAGGCCGCGCCGAGGTCTACCAGCGGCTCGGCATCACCACCGTGGCCACGGTCAAGTGGACCGCCGACCAGGTGCTGCGCCGCCTGCTCCCGGCCGGCGCCGAGCCCGACTACCGCGACCCGTCCGGCACGATCCGGCTCGACCAGCTGCCGGTGCCGGAGATCTGGATCGGTCACCGCACGGTCAGGTTCCAGGAGCAGACCCGTAGCCGGATCGCGTGGATCGACCGGCTCGGCGAGGGCATGCTGCCCAACCGCGAGTCCGTCCTCCAGGAGGGCGACCGGATCCATCTCGTGGTGCGCGAAGAGAACGCCGCCCACGCCTACGCCCGGTTCGACTCCGGACCCGAGGAGGACTAAGGCTATGTCTCCTAGTTCCATGGCCTGCTGCGCGCCGCCCCACGGGCGCGTCACCGCGTTGTCGTCAGTCGCCGTGGCTCCGCCACGGCTCCCTCCTCCGCCTTGTGTCGCATCCCGTGGATGCGACGCTCGCGACGGCCGAGAACTAGGAGGCATGGCCTGATGAGGGTCGCCATCGCCGGAGCCGGAGCGGTCGGCCGCTCGATCGCCCGCGAGCTCATCGACAACGGTCACCAGGTTCTGCTCATCGACAAGGAGCCCAACGCGATCCGGCCGGAGCGGGTCCCGGACGCCGAGTGGCTGCTGGCCGACTCGTGCGAGCTCTCCTCGCTCGAGGAGGCGCACCTCGAGGACTGCGACGTCGTGATCGCCTCGACCGGCGACGACAAGGCCAACCTGGTCACGTCGCTGCTGGCCAAGACCGAGTTCGGCGTGCCGCGCACGGTCGGCCGGGTCAACCACCCCAACAACGAGTGGCTGTTCACCGAGGCCTGGGGCGTCGACGTCAACGTCTCGACCCCGCGGATCATGTCGGCGCTCGTCGAGGAGGCCGTGACGGTCGGCGACCTGGTCCGGCTGTTCACGTTCCGCAAGGGCAACGCCAACCTGGTCGAGCTCACGCTGCCCGACGACTCGCCGTACGTCGGGAAGCCGGCGGGCCTGATCCCGTTCCCGGAGAACTGTGCGCTGGTGGCCATCCTGCGCGACGGACAGGTCTACACGCCCGACGCGGAGCAGCCGATCGAGGCCGGTGACGAGCTGCTGTTCGTCGCCCAGGCAGAGGTCGAGAAGGCGCTCGAGCGCACCCTCGCCCCCTCCGCTCACGGAGGCTGAGCGCCCGGTTACGGTGGCGGGCATGACCCAGCTCGCGATCACCAACGCCCACGTCGTACCCGTCGAAGGCGATCCCTTCGACGGCACCGTCGTCATCACCGACGGCCTGATCTCCGCCCTGGGACCCGACGTCGCCGCGCCCGAGGGCGCCGAGGTCGTCGACGCCGCCGGCCGGTGGCTGCTGCCCGGCTTCCTGGACGCCCACACCCACCTCGGCGTACACGAGGAGGCCGAGGGCTGGGCCGGTCAGGACACCAACGAGATGACCGACCCGGTCACCGCGCAGGTGCGTGCGCTCGACGCGATCAACCCGGCGGAGACGGGCTTCGCCGACGCCCTGTCCGGCGGCATCACGACGGTCGGGGTCAACCCCGGCTCGGGCAACGTGATCGGCGGGCTCTGCGTGGCCCTGCACACCCACGGCCGCACCGTCGACGAGATGGTGCTCCGCTCCCCCGCCGGCCTGAAGTCGGCGCTCGGCGAGAACCCCAAGCGGGTGTACGGCGACAAGGGCAAGACGCCCTCCACCCGACTCGGTACGGCGGCCGTGCTCCGCGAGTCGTTCGTGGCCGCCCAGAACTACCAGGTCAAGCGGGCCAACGCCGCCGCCGAGGACAAGGCGTTCGACGGCCGCGACCTCAAGCTGGAGGCACTCGCCTCGGTGCTCGACCGCGAGATCCCCTGGCGGCAGCACTCCCACCGCGCCGACGACATCGCGACCGCGGTCCGGGTGGCGGAGGAGTTCGGCTACCAGCTGGTCATCGACCACGGCACCGAGGCGCACCTGATCGCCGACCTGCTCGCCGACCGCGGGATCCCGGTGCTGGTCGGCCCGCTGTTCACCAGCCGGTCGAAGGTCGAGGTGCGCAACCGGTCGATCGCCAACCCGGGCCGGCTGGCTCGCGCGGGGGTGGAGATCTCGATCATCACCGACCACCCCGTCGTACCCATCCACTTCCTGGTGTACCAGGCGGCGCTGGCGGTCAAGGACGGCCTCGACCGCGACACCGCCCTGCGCGCGATCACGATCAACCCGGCGAAGGTGCTCGGGCTCGCCGACCAGGTCGGCTCGATCGAGGTGGGCAAGCTGGGTGATCTGGTGCTGTGGTCGGGCGACCCGCTCGACGTCATGCAGCGGGCGCTGACGGTGTTCATCAAGGGCACCCAGGTCTACGAGTACGCCGAGGAGGCCTGAGCCCCGCGCGTCAGGCGGTCTCTTCGACCGGGGTGTGGTTGCGAGCGAGCAACCACACCATCGCGCTCAGCGCGCCGATCCGCAGCGGCCAACCCAGGCCGAGCCGCAGCCCGGCCAGCACGACGACGGCCGTCTTGGGGTCGAGCGCCTCGGTGTGACCGGCCAGCCAGACCGGCCCCTGCAGGAGGACGCCGATCATCCCGGGCAGCACCAGCAGCCAGGTCAGCCGGGTGCACAGCTTCACGATCTGCCGATCGTGGTGCCAGGCCGTCGGGTCGCCGGTCACGCTGCCGAGCATGAAGCCGACCAGCGGCCAGCGGACCAGGCAGCTGAAGCCGACCACCACGCTGTAGCCCGCGCTGTAGATGATGCCGGGCAGGAAGAAGGCCAGCGCCTGGTCGTCGGCGCTGCCGCCGGAGCGCTGCGACAGGTGCACGAAGAACCAGCCGATCGCGATGCCGACGAGCGCGTTGAGCACGAACTGCGGCGTCGAGCGCTGGACCAGCCGGACCACCAGCAGGATCACCGCCGCCACCACGCTGGCCACCAGCGCGATCCTGAGGTCCCTGGTGCTCAGGAAGAGCGCCGTGAACAGCACCGTCGGCACGGCCGCCTCGAGCATGCCGCGACGGCCGCCGAGCGCGTCGGTCAGCTGCTTGCGTACGACGGCCTCGACGGTCGCCAGGGACGCGGGCGCGGACTCCGTCGTCATGGCCGCAGCTCGTACTTCGGGTTGTAGAGGACCCGCTTGTTCTCGCTGACGCCGATCCGGCCCTCGACCTGGATCGAGCTACCCGGCGAGATCCCGGCGATCCGGCGGCGGCCCAGCCAGATCACGGTCAGCACCCCGGTGCCGTCGAAGAGCTCGGCCTCCAGCGCGGGCGCTCCGCCCCGCGGGGCCAGCGTGACCGTGCGCAGGGTGCCGCGGAGCCGGACCCGCTCGCGGTCGGGCGCCTCGGCGATTGGCACGCAGGTCTGGTCGCCGTAGGTGCGCCGCATGTCGCGCGCGTCCTGGTGGGCGGTGTTGGCCCACTTGCTGATCGTGCGACGCAGGCCGCTCCTCGAGTCACCCATGGTCAGCCCTGCGGACGTGCCTGTGGAGGCAGGGTCAGCGGGATCGCGTCGCCTGCCGGCATGGCCTGCGTGCCGCGTCGTACGATCACGGCGGCGAGTACGTCGTCCCAGTCGCCGGCGTCATCCGGCTTGATCGCGGGCATGCCCAGGAAGGTCGCGCGCAGCAGCCAGCGCGGCCCGCTCACCCCCACGATGCGGGACGGCTGGTGGGCGGTCTGGTCGGGCGCGACCTGCACCGGCACCGAGCCGATCAGCTCGGGTCCGTGCTTGCCCTCGCGCTCGGAGACCTCTCCGCCGCGGCGGGCCATGTCGGCGGCGATCTGCGGCCGGATCTCGTCCCAGAGGGTGCCGCCGCGCGGAGCGGCGAACGGCTTGAGCTCGAGGGCGCCCTCGGGGCCGGCGATCAGCACGGCCTGGACCGCCTGGGTGGCCTCGTCGACCTGGAGCCGCAGCTCGCGGCCCGGGGTGGGGACCAGCAGCAGGCCACCGAGGTCGACCCGCTCCACGCCGTCGTCGAGGTCGACGTCATCGACGTCGTACGGCCCACCGGTGGGGTCGAACTCGGCGCCGGCCTGTTCGGCGGCGTCGGCCGCTTCCTGGGCGGCGCTGGACTGCTTGCGACGGAACATCGCTGTCATCTCTCCTCGACAATGGTGGGCGCCTGCGGCGTCGTGCCGAAGCCTCCAGTAGAACCGTAACCCCCAGAGCCACGCACCGACTCGGGAAGGGTCTCGACCTCGGTGAAGTCGGCATGCTCGTAACGCTGGAACACCAGCTGCGCGATCCGGTCGCCGCGGCTCAGCTCGACCGGAGTCGTCGGATCGAGGTTGACCAGGCACACCTTGATCTCGCCGCGGTAGCCGGCGTCGATGGTGCCGGGCGCGTTGACGATCGACAGACCGTGCCGCGCGGCGAGGCCGGAACGTGGGTGCACCAGACCGACGTACCCCTCGGGGAGGGCGATGGCCACGCCGGTCGGGACCAGCGCACGCTCGAAGGGGGCCAGGGTGACGTCGACCGTCGTCATCAGGTCGACCCCGGCGTCGCCGGGATGGGCGTACGACGGTAGCGGGAGGCCGGGGTCCAGTCGCCGGATCAGGATCTCGAGGGACACGACCCGCGACCCTACCCGGCCCGCCTGGCCGACGGGGTGACAGGCTGTGCGCGTGCACTACTCCGAACGGCTCACCGTCCCACTGCGCTGGTGGGTGCAGGGGACGATGCTCGTCGCGACGCTGTGGCTGGCGGTCGCGGTGGCCGCGGCGGCGCTGGTCGCCGCGGTGGCCACCCTGTTCGCCTTCGGCCTGATGACCGCCGTCTTCCTCTCGTACGGCGGCGCCCGGATCACGGTCTCGGACTCGGAGTTCCGGGCCGGCCAGGCCCACATCGCCACCGGTCTGGTCGGGCCGGCGCTCGCGCTCGACGCCGACGCCACCCGACGTACCGCGGGCGTCGACGCCGACGCGCGCGCCTTCCTTCTGCTGCGCCCCTACCTCAAGCGGGCGGTCCGGGTGACGATCACCGACCCGGCCGACCCGGCGCCGTACTGGCTGGTCTCGACGCGGCATCCCGACCGCCTCGCCGCGGCGCTGCAGGCGGCCACGCACTCCGCCTCGGCTGGGTAGGGTTGAGATAACCCCCTAGAAGGAGAGTCATGGCTTCGGATTCGTCGAAGGTCTGGTCGGTCTTCGCGCTCGGCTCTGCGCTGCTGGGCGCCACCGTCGCGAAGAAGGTGCTCAACGCGTCCTGGAAGGCGGTGACCGGCAAGCGGCCTCCCGCCAACCCGGCCGACCCGGACGTCGCCCTATGGGAGGCGGTCACCTGGGCCGCGGCGAGCGGCACGTTCGTCGCACTCGCCCGGATGCTGGCCACCCGGCGGGCGGCCAACTACTACGCCCGGTCGACCGGCCACCTGCCGCCGGGTCTCGGGGCCGACTCGCCCAGTGCGGCCGCCGCCGAGCCGGCCAACCCGGCGCCCGTCCTGAAGGCCGCGTCGACTGCCGCAGCCAAGGGCAAGGCGGCCGGCAAGTTGGTCGAGAAGAAGGCCAAGGAGGCCAGCCCGGTCGGCTGACCTCCCGCAACAGCGAAGAGACCGCGACCCTCGGGTCGCGGTCTCTCTTCGTCTGTCGCGGCGTTACGCCCAGTCCCGCAGTCCTTGCTATGCGCAGTCTTTGCAGATCAGCTTTTCGGGGTCGGCAAGCTGGCTGCGGTGGTGCACGAGGAAGCAGCTCATGCAGGTGAACTCGTCATCCTGCCGAGGCTTGACCTCGACGGCGAGCTCCTCGTGCGACAGGTCCGCACCCGGAAGCTCGAACGACTCGGCCGCCTCGGCCTCGTCCTCGTCTACCTTGCCCGAGTTCTTGTCGTGACGCCGGGCCTTGAGCTCCTCGATGCTCTCTTCGCTCTGGTCCTCATCCGTCTTGCGGGGTGCGTCGTAGTCAGTCGCCATGGTTCTCCTTCACGGGGCGTTCCCGGTCCATCGATGTTCATCCGCGTCGTAACGGCGCCGCGATTGTGCCCCATCACCCGAGATTGTGCACGGGCATTCCACACGACGTGTCGCCGACAACCAAATGCGGGGTCCCGCTATTCCCCGAAGTACCCGATTTCGTCCACCAGTTCGACCAGCTCGGCAAAGCCTTCGGCCGGGCCGCAGACCAGCGACTGCCCTCCCCACCTGCCGGTGCCAGACGGTACGCCGCCCCGGCCTCCTGCGCCACCAACGCTCCGGCCGCGTAGTCCCAGGGATGCACGCCCTCCTCCAGGTAGCCGTCGACGATGCCCTCGGCCACCGCACAGAGATCCAGCGCGCACGAGCCGAACCGCCGGATGTCGCGGACCCGGGGCAGCAGCCGGGTCAGCCCGTCCGCCTGCAGTCGGCGCGCCTCCTCGGCGTAGCCGAAGCCGGTGGCCAGCAGGCGCCGGCTCATCGGGGCGGCCGGCCTGGTCCGGATGGGCTTGCCGTCTCGGGTCGCGCCGAGGCCGCGTGCGGCGGCGTACTCGGCACCGGTGGCGACGTTGAGTACGACGCCCGCCTCGACCCGGCCGTCGACCTCGGCCGCCACGGATACGGCGTACGCGGGGATGCCGTAGAGGAAGTTGACGGTGCCGTCGATCGGGTCGACCACCCAGCGGACCCCCGTCGTACCGGCCACGTCGTCGCCCTCCTCGCCGAGGAACGCGTCGTCGGGGCGGCGGCCGAGCACGAACTCGCGGATCAGCCGCTCGCTGGCCCGGTCGGCCTCGGTGACCACGTCGACGTCGGAGGACTTGGTGGCCGCGACCTCGACGCCCGCGGTCCGCCGCTCCCCCACGAGTACGGCGGCCGCGCGGGCCGCCTCCAGCGCCAGGTCACGCAGATCGGCGCTCACGCGGGCCCGTCCAGCCCACCCAGGGCCGGCCGGGTCGCCCGCGGGTTGGGGCAGCACCCCGCCGGGCAGACGTCCCAGCAGGCCCCCAGCGTTCCCTCGGCCGCGCGCCGCGCGATCTCGCCGCGCTCGACCGCGGCGCGTTCGAGCAGCAGGTCGCGCACGGCGGCCACGAAGCGCGGGTCGATCCCCGCCGTGGCGGCGCGCACGAACGGCAGGTCGAGCTCGCGCGCGGTCTGCGCGGCCTCGGTGTCGAGGTCGTAGACGACCTCCATGTGGTCGGAGACGAACCCGATCGGCACCAGCACCACCGCGGGTGCGTCCAGCCGGCGCAGGTGGTCGTTGACGTCCGGCTCCAACCAGGGCACGTGCGGCCCTCCCGAGCGCGAGCAGTAGACGAGCTCGTGCGGGTAGCGACGGCCGGTCTCCTGGCGGACCCGCTCGATGATCTCGGCCATCACGCTGCGGTGCTGGGCGACGTAGGCGCCGCCGTGAGGGCCGCTGCCGTCGTTCATCGAGGTGGGGATCGAGTGGGTGACGAAGGTCAGATGCGCCTCTTCGCGTACGGCGTCGGGCAGCTCGGCCAGCGCGGTCAGGGTCGCGTCGACCATCGGCTCGACGAAGCCGGGGTGGTTGAAGTAGCTGCGCAGCCGGTCGAGCCGGGGAGCGTCGCCCCGCCCGTCGGCGGAGACGGCCACGGTGGCGTCGTACAGGTTCTCGCGGTACTGCCGGCACGACGAGTACGACGAGTACGCGCTGGTCACGAAGCAGGCCGCCCGGGTGATCCCGTCGTCGCGCATCTGTCGGACCGTGTCGGCCAGGTAGGGGTCCCAGTTGCGGTTGCCCCAGTAGACCGGGATGTCGACGCCCGCGCCCTTGAGGTCCTCGCGCAGCTCGTCGAGGAACTCCCGGTTGAGGTCGTTGATCGGCGACCGGCCGCCGAGGCGGTAGTAGTGCTCACCGACCACCTGGAGCCGCTCGCGGGGGATGCCGCGGCCGCGGGTGACGTTCTCGAGGAACGGCACCACGTCGTCCGGCTTCTCCGGCCCCCCGAAGGAGACCAGCAGGAGCGCGTCGTAGGGGCGAGGGTCGGTGTGGCGGTCCAGCATGGCTTCATCCTAGGAAGCCCAACGAACCCGCGGGACAGGTCATCGGTCGGATCTCGTGCTGAACTGTGACATTCACGACCACGACGTCGTGCCCGCCGGGGGTCAGACCGATGCGGGACCGGTCGGCAGCGGCGCGTGCCAGTCGCGCCACATGGCGAGCAGCCGGAGCACCAGGCAGGTGCAGGCGCCGGCGCCCGCCACCGCGAAGACCGGCAGCCCGGCATCGCGGCCGAGCACCGCGATCGCCCCACCGGCCAGGGCCGGCGTGGCGTACAGCTCGCTGCGGAAGACCAGCGGCGCCCGGCCGGCCAGCAGATCGCGGAGCATGCCGCCGCCGATGCCGGTGACCATGCCCATCAGCGCGGCGGGCAGCGGGCCCAGGCCGAACTCATCGGCCTTCAGCGCCCCCGTGACGCAGAACAGGGCGAGCCCGAACGCGTCGAAGATGTTGACCAACCGCTCCTGGCGGCCGATCGTCGGGTGGAACACGAAGGTCACGAGTCCGGCCGCGACCGGCACCAGCAGGTACCTCCAGTCGGCCAGCGCGGCCGGCGGCGCCGCCCCGATGAGTACGTCGCGCAGGAACCCGCCGCCCAGCCCGGTGGTGCCGGCCAGGACGAGCACGCCGAACACGTCGTACTCCTTGCGGACGGCAACCAACGCTCCCGAAGTGGCGAAGACGAAGATGCCGACGAGGTCGAGGACGACGAGCACCGATGGCATGGGCAGCAGACTAGTGCCGCGCGGAACTCCCCTGGCGCGCCGTCAGGCTCCGCCACCGGGCCAGGCCGCTGGCGTAGTCTCGACGAAAACCGGAAGCTCTATGACCAGACGGGACGACCATGTTGCACCTCACGCTCGCAGGGCTGAGTGAGGACAACAAGCGTCTCCTGCTGGTCAGCGACGACGGCCAGCAGTTCACCTTGGCCCTCGACGCGAAACTTCGGGCCGCCCTACGCGGCGAGCACGCACGCATCGGCCAGTTGGAGATACACATGAACAGCGCACTCCGCCCCCGAGACATCCAGGCCCGGATCCGGGCCGGCGAGACCCCCGAGGCGGTGGCGCAGGCGGCGCAGACCACGATCGAGAAGATCATGCCGTTCGCCAACCCCGTGCTGGCGGAGCGTGCCCACGTGGCCGAGCGCGCCCAGCGGTCGTCGGTACGCCGCCGGTCCGGCGAGCCCGGCGGCGCCCGGACCCTCGGCGACGCCGTGGCCGAGACCATGCGCAGCCACAATGTCGACCCCGAGACCGTCGAGTGGGACGCCTGGCGCCGCGAGGACGGCCGCTGGGTGCTCACCGGTCAGTACGCCGCCGGGAAGCGCCGCGGGCTGGCCAAGTACACCTTCGACATGCCCGGCAACTACGTCACGCTCGACAACGACGACGCCCGCTGGCTGGTCGGGGACGCATCGGCCAAGGGCGAGCCCGCCGTACCCCGTGACGACCTGCAGCAGGCCCGCCAGCGGCGCGCCCGGGCCGCGGGCGAGGACCCGCTGCCCCTGGGTGACGACGCGCTCGACCTGGTCGGCGGTCGCTCCAGCGTCGACGCCGCCGTCGACGTCACCGCGACCGGCCCGGACGACGACACCACCGACCTCACCCACACGGTCGCCCAGGTCCGCGCGGCCCAACCCGACCTCGAGCCCGACCCAGAGCTCGCCCCCACGCCCGAGCCGCTCGCCGACGAGCCGGTGGCGCGCCACCACGCCCACCGCGAGCGCCCGGCCGCCGCCTCCGTCGTCCCCGAGGTGCCGGCGGCTGCCGCCAGCGCCGCGGCAGGGTCCGGCACCGAGGACGAGTCCCCCGTTCGCCGGCCGGCGCGCCGCAAGCGCGCGTCGGTGCCGAGCTGGGACGAGATCATGTTCGGCGGCGGCAACAAGGAGTAGACCCGGC
>Ga0137374_10010088_pt1 | contig 11128 bp, 14 predicted proteins | sample SagtaG_20_FD_104811 | JGI IMG/M metagenome (GOLD analysis project Ga0137374, IMG submission 104811) | Vadose zone soil microbial communities from Sagehorn Ranch, Mendocino, California, USA - Sage1_R_100_16 metaG | ecosystem: Environmental > Terrestrial > Soil > Vadose zone | place: USA...
CGCCGAAACCAAGCACAGTATCGAGCGCGGTCAGCGTTTGACCGAACTGCTCAAGCAAAAACAATACACTCCTTTGAGCATTGCCGAACAAGCTGTCAGCGTGCTGGCTGCCACCAAAGGTGCTTTCGATACCGTTCCTACGGCTAAGATCAAGGATGCCCAGGCCGAACTGATCTCTTACGTCGAAGACAAGCACAAGGCTGTTATTGCCAGCCTGAACAAGGGTGAAAAACCCTCCGACGAGCTGCAAAAAACCGTTCTGGAAGCTGCCGAAAAAGTCGCCAAATCATACGCCGCTAAGCCTGCTGTAAAGGCAGCTAAGGAATAGCTAATGACCATCGAGGCACAAAACACCGGTCTGGCTGTCGAGACTCCTTTGATGGAGACCGAGACTTTAGGGGTTGTATGCGAGCAGACACTGGTCATCACCGGTGGCCTTGATTGCGTGCACTGTGTTAGTGCTGTACGCGATGAATTAGCAGAGTTTGCTCCACAGGTATCTATGGAGGTCGTCAAGATGCTTCCACAAGCTAGCCCAAGGATCTCTCCATGGGGTGTTGTGCGCTTGCAGAGCACTTCGGCTACCCGTCCTTTTGCGGGTGTTGCTACGGCGATTGACGAAGCAGATTATCGTCTATTTAATAAGCAAGCGTTGAGAGTTGTCCATGGCCAGTAGACAACAGATTAAACAACGTATCGGCTCGGTTAAAAGCACCAAGCAAATTACCAAAGCTATGCAATTAGTGGCTGCCAGCAAGCTTCGCAAAGCTCAGGAAGCTGCCGTTGGCCCTCGGGCCTATGCCGAAATGGCCCGCGATATCCTGGCCCGTTTGCGTAATATCGCCGGCGGCGAAAGCGAATTCCACCTGTTTGCTGATCGGCCGCTAAATAACCGCCTGCTGATTGTAGTCACCAGTGACCGCGGCTTGGCAGGTGCCTACAACGCCAATGTCATTCGCCGCATGATTACCGAGCTGCGGGCTGATCGCGATGCTCGCATCGGTACCTCTGTTATCGTAATTGGTAAACAAGCTGCCCATGCTGCCGGACGTATCGCCGGGCTGGATGTACGCGGCGTCTACCAGGAACTGCCCGATAAGCCCGATGCCGACACGCTGCGCCCTATCCTGACTACCGCCGTCGGTCTGTTCGCCGATGGCGATGTTGACGCGGTTGATCTGATTTACACCAAGTTTATTTCTACAGTTGTCCAAGAAATCCAGGCCAAGCGTTTGCTGCCGGCTGGGCTGGACATTGAGTCTGACACCGAAAAACGCGAAGATTCCGATATTACCGTAGAACCTTCGGCCGAAGTTGTGCTGCGTTCGGTAACACTTCGTCTGCTCGATGCTCAGATTTACCAGGCATTGCTGGAGGCTGCCGCTAGCGAACACTCCATGCGCATGTTGGCTATGAAAAATGCTACCGATAACGCCAGCGACATCGTCGACGATCTGACCCTGGAATATAACAATGCCCGCCAAGCGGCCATCACCCAGGAACTGGCCGAGATTACCGGTGGTGCGGAGGCCATGAAGTAATGTCGTTCTCTCTAACCGCGGGATTCAATGTCCTCAAGGCCGAACCGGCCGCAGCCCCCTGTGAAGATGTGGGCAGGGTTGCGGCCGGAGTAACCATGCAGCTCGACGAGCAGTTATTATACGCACAGCTCGATCTGGGTCCCGACACTTGGGCCGATACGGCCCGCACGCGGAACCTGGTCCAGAAAGCCTGTAACGCCAACCCCCCTGATCCGCAAGGTACATCACTACCTTACCCCGAGAGCACGATAGACATAACACCACCAGCACAACAAGGAGAACAATAATGGCAACAACAACGAAAGATAAAACCAAGACCAGCAGCGGACGCGTTGTCCAAGTTGTTGGCGTGGTGGTTGACGTTGAGTTTACTCGCGGCCAGCTGCCCCCCATTAACTATGCGCTTAAGACAACCCTCAATGACAGCACGCTGGTCCTTGAGGTTGCTCAGCACCTCAGCGAGACAGTGGTCCGTACCATCGCGCTGTCCAGCACCGACGGCCTGAGGCGTAACGCCGAGATCAAAAATACCGGCGCACCGATTAGTGTACCGGTTGGTAAAGCTACTCAGGGCCGCATGTTTAACGTTATTGGCGAGCCGATTGACGGTAAAAAGGGCGAATTCAAAGAGTTTTCTCCTATTCACCGCGAAGCCCCTACTCTGGAAGAGCAATCCGGCTCGGTGGAAATCCTGGAAACCGGTATTAAGGTTATCGACTTGATTTGTCCGATCGTCAAGGGTGGTAAGGTTGGTTTGTTCGGTGGTGCCGGTGTTGGTAAGACCGTAACCATCGAAGAGCTGATCAACAACATCGCCCGTTTCCATAGCGGTAGTTCGGTCTTTGCCGGTGTTGGTGAGCGTACCCGCGAAGGTAACGACCTGTATCACGAAATGGCTGAAGCCGGCGTACTCGATAAAAATTCTCTGGTCTTCGGCCAGATCAACGAGCCGCCTGGTGCCCGTTTACGCGTGGCTCTTTCCGGCCTAACCATGGCCGAGAAGTTCCGCGATGGCGGCCAGGACGTGCTGTTATTCATCGACAATATCTTCCGCTTTACCCAGGCCGGTTCTGAGGTGTCAGCACTTTTGGGTCGCCTGCCTTCAGCGGTGGGTTACCAGCCCAACCTCCAGCAGGAGATGGGCGCCTTGCAGGAACGCATCACCTCGACCAAAGCCGGCTCGATTACCTCTGTCCAGGCCGTCTACGTCCCGGCCGACGACCTTACCGACCCTGCTCCGGCGACTACCTTCGCTCACCTGGACTCCACCATTACCCTTAACCGTGCTTTAACAGACATCGGTATTTACCCGGCTGTCGACCCGCTGGACTCCAACTCGACCGTTCTCGACCCGGAGATTGTCGGCGAAGAACACTACCGTGTTGCCCGCGGTGTACAGCAGATTCTGCAGCGCTACAAAGACCTGCAGGACATCATCGCCATTCTTGGTATGGAAGAGCTGTCCGACGAAGACAAGAAGATTGTTGGCCGTGCCCGCAAGATTCAGCGTTTCCTGAGCCAGCCATTCTTCGTAGCCGAGAAGTTCACCGGTGCCAAGGGCAAATACGTCAGCCTCAAAGACACCGTAAAGTCATTCGGTGAAATCCTGGACGGTAAACACGACGATAAGCCGGAAAGCGCCTTCTACATGAAGGGTGACATTAGCGAGGTTAAGTAATCATGGCTACGGGCGAAACATTAGTTGGTCCTGCAGATGACCCTTTCGAGGATAGAAGTGCTGCATTCCAGGCCGGCGTCGACTTCCGCGAGTTTTTTGCTTACCCACGCAGCTTTACTACTGAGGCCGGCGCTCGAGAGGTAGATAGAGGCTACGCTGACGAGGAAGAAGACTACCGCCGCACCGAGGGAGGACCAGACTCATGAAGTTTGAATTGGTTTCTCTGGATGGCATTAAGTTTAGCGCAGCAGCCTACTCGGTCATTTTGCCAACAGCCGCTGGTCAGATAACAGTTTTACCCAGCCACGAACCGCTGCTCGGGGTAGTTGTACCCGGTGTTATCACGGTTCGCCGTGAAAAGAGCGACCCCGACCACCACCTGGAGCACTACGCCACCTACGGTGGTGTGCTGGAAGTGGGTAAAGAAGGCGTTCGTGTTTTGGTGGACGAAGCCACTCACGGCGATGAGATTAACGAAGCCGAGGCCGAGAAAGCCCACCAGGCCGCTGTTGAACTCCGTAAATCTGCCAAAGACCAGTTTGAATTGGATAAGGCTCAAGCCATGGTTGACCGCACCACGGTTCGTTTGCAGGTGGCTGGTTTACGCCGGCGGCACCGCCGCTAAAGGCAGACTGCGCTGCTGCTACGACTAAGCATGGCAGTTGTCGGGAGTTTTTTGAGTACGGGCCACGTATTCGGCTACCCTAGCCCCGACCGGACTTTGCTTGAATATACGCTTAAGCAATATTGGCAATATCGGTGATGTACTCTTTGGACATGTGTTCTAAATAGTAGGTGAAGTTTTGCAGACTATCTTTTGCGGTGTACGAATCAAGCTGGGCACTGGTTGGCTTTTCCTGGGGGTCATTGCTGATCTCCACTTTCATGCCGTATTGCGCCACAAAAGAAGTGAACACCCCTAGTTCTTCATGAGGCTTGCGCTGAACGTCGAAATTGTAGCTAAAAAGTGCAGTCCCAGCTGATTGGCCAGCTGATTATCGATGCGCTCATCGGCCCCAGCAGCGGCTAGTGCCGGGTCGGCCTGCACGGTAGTGGGCTGCTCGGGCGACGGTACTAGGTCAGCCTGTGAACCGGCCAGAATTATACTCGCAGCGCAGTAAGGGACCATAAATCGGCGCGCTTTCTCGGTAAACGACAGCGGCGCATTGAGGGCGATGTCGTGCAGCGGATGTCTGGGAAGTTACTCACTCATATTTGTATACCATAGCATATTTTATGTAATTATGCTATGGTATGTTGATGATTCTCAGAGGCAAAGCTGAGCTGCACGGCATTCCAGACCCAATTGGTGTGCCAGAGCATATCTTTAAACCGGGCGATGGAGTTGTAGAGTTGGCCCATGGTTCTAGTGTTGCCTACAGCGTTAGTAAAGACGGAGTAGAGATCAAGGATACAAGCTACCTTGATTCTGAAGGCAAGCCTATATTCCAAATGGCCGCACATGTTACCGAACGGTGGAGTGAAGATGAAGTCCGGGCGATACGCATTATGGACTTCGTGGTGTGCACCTACAACGCCGGATCGCGGCCTCGCCGGCATCCTGACCTTCGGGCTAAAGGCTTGCTCAACCGCACAATCGCCTACCTGGAAGATGAAGAGCCGTTAACTTACCTGCGGGGTAGCTGGAACTGGACCACGCCTTCGATGAGTACTAACTACAACCAGTTCGTCAAGGCGCTGCGCCAACAACCTGGCAACACTCTTGAGGATATGAGACAGGCTGCTCTGGTCCCCTGGACCGGCCAGCTGGCCGCCGAGAACGGTTTTACTCAGGTTAGCAGTATTGAGCCTACTTATAACGGCTACACAGTACTCTTTAACCGACCACCGCAAAGTATTCGGCAGGCCAACTAAGGATTCTCCAACTTGGGTTATAACGCAAGCGTAATTGCACGCTTGCCTATTTACAAAACGCTTTTCTTGAGCTACGCTTCAGATAGTAATAACTACTTTACGGAGGGAATATGTTAACAAGAAAAAAAGCCGCTATGGTTCTGGCGGAGTTTTTAGGTACCGGGTTTTTGACCCTCGCCGTGCTAGCGGTAAGTAAGTCGTCAATTGGCATCCCTTACTTTGTCGCTATCGCTGCTGGTTTAGTCGTAGCTACGGTTACGCTAACCTTGGGCGCAATCTCGGGCGCGCATCTTAACCCGCTGATAACCATCGGTATGTGGTCGGTACGCCGCGTTAAGACGGTCATCGGGCTGGTATACATCATTGCACAGTTGGCTGGCGGTATCGCTGCTTACTTCCTATTCGCCTACTTTGTCGGTCAGCACTGGCACAACACCGGCACCTTCGAGGCCAAGACACTGGTAGCTGAAGCCGTTGGTGGCTTTATCTTCAGCCTCGGTTTCGCAGCCGTTGTCTTCCAGAAGTTGCGTGGCGGCGTGGCCGCGGCAACCATTGGCATGTCGTTGACTCTGGGCGTATTAGTAGCCGCTGCCGGCGCTGGCGGTATTGTTAACCCAGCGGTTGTCTTGGGCGCTCGCTCTTGGGTATGGGGCACCTTCGTACTTGGCCCTGTGCTCGGTGGTATCATCGGGTTCAACCTGTACAGCTTGCTGTTCGCATCGGCCAGTGAGTTGGTTGAGGCTGCACCGGCCAAAGCTTCTCGCAAGAAATAAGCTACCTACAACACATATTGACCGGCTCTTTGAGGGCCGGTCTTTTGCGTACCTGTCAGAATGCGTTCGCTACTGTTCGTTGTTACTATCATAACAGAGGTTGACAAAGCTTGGTTGCCTGCTTATGCTTGTATAGTATTTCCAGCAATTTGTATCAGGCGTTTCGGCCTGATTGTTGTTTTAATGACCGAGCGACAGGAGGGACAGACTATGGCACGACTTCCCATTGAAGGGAGTGACGTTGGAAATTGGGGTGAACTACTAAACACATTTTTGCGCATTGAACATGCCGAAGATGGCACTTTGAAATCATCGGGCAGCCTGAGCACGAAATATACCTGGCCGCTTGGCGGGATTCCTAAAGCCGATTTATCGGCCGCAGTTCAGGCTTCGCTGCAACGGGCGGATATAGCGCTCGTTTCGGTGCCGGTTATAAGCAAGCAGGACGTTGGCTTGGCTAATGTGACCGATGACGCGCAATTACCGCTGATCGGCGGTGTATTAAGCGGAGCTCTGACCTTGGCTGATACTACGGCACTCACCAGCAGCACGACGCTCAGCACTGACCTTGGCGCCCCGACGATATACTTTCGGGACAGCTACAGCCGCCGGCACTTTTTTAATGCTACCGCCAATTTCGATGGCACAGCGACCGGGGTGGTTTCGGCCAATTGCCGGGTATTTTTTAACAGTGCAGTCGATCAGTCGAACAGTGTAGAGGTGGCTAATAGCGTGGGGGTTACACGAGCCTTGGCTGATACCAACGGGCCGGTCATCTCTATGTATAAGCGCGGTACAACCGGTGACGCCAGCGCCGCGGTAAAGTCCGGGAATACCATTTTTGCGCTGCAGGGGTTTGGGTACTACGGGTCTGGCTATTCCCAGCAAGCTACACTTGCCTTTAACGCTACTCAAGACTGGAGCGCTGCTGCGCGCGGTACGTCCCTGAGTTTTTTGGTAACCGCTAACGGCTCTACGGCGCGCACTGTGGCCCTATCGATCGGGCAAAATAGCCAGTTAACGGTTAACGGCGACCTGAGCCTGGCCAACACCCGTAATATTATTACCAGCGTGACAACCGGCACCAAGATAGCCATTACTGCTTCGCAGAAGCTGGGTTTTTACGGGGCTGCCCCCGTAGCCCGGCCAACGGGCGTACAGGCTACGGCTGCCGGTTTATACGCTGCCCTGGTTAGTTTAGGGCTTATTTCATAAGGAGGAATATGGACGTTTCACAGATCACTAGCCCCCAGGAGTTAAAGGCTCTGGCCTACGACCAAATGGTGCTGCAGGAGCAGATTCAGCGCAACCTGGCTGTAATTACTGCCCGTTTGTCTGAAGTAGAGGCCGAAAAACACAGCAAAAAGGCCGCTGCCTAAAGAAGTCTGCTTTTATTCGTTTTTTGTATAACATTTTACATATTCTTTACCACGTTTTATCTAAAATAACGAGGTGATTCCGTCGTGTACCCGGATTTCACAGAGGTGATTTAGTTGATTGAAGCACATTTTCATGTTATAAATAACTACGACTAGCATTGCTAGATACCTACCTAACTCCCTAAGTCTGGAGATGCATGACCCTCCCTTCTTCGCCGGTGCCAAATAAGTATGTCAGCCGTAAACGGCTGGTTTTTTTGTGTACTCTTACGCTGGCCGTATCGCTGCTGTGTACGTTTGTCTGGGCCAGTCGCCAGGGCTTGTTTGCCTTATCGGCGGACGATCAAACATTTACCGAACTATATTTTGATAGCTCACGTAGTATCCCGGCGCGGCTAACCGGTGGGCAGCAGTATACCGTTCCCTTTAGTATCGTGAACCGCGAAGCTGCCACCCGGACGTACTCCTACCAGATACTACTGATTGAAAATGGTAGAACCCAGACTCTGCCTGGCCAGTCTCTACGCTTGGCTAAAGGTCAATCCGCGCGGCGCGAGGTGACATTTACGCCCGCTCAAAGCAACAGCAGCCTGACGGCTATCGTGCAGCTGCAGAATCCAAAACAACAGATAACCTTTCGGGTGGGGCCTAACTAATGCAAGACCCAACCAAAAAGATTACCGTTGTTATTCCCTGCTATAACGAAGAAACGGGCATCGCCGCCGTCATCAAGGGCTTCCCGCGGGCTGATTTACGCCGCTATGGCTACCGCCTGGAGGTACTAGTTGTCGACAATAACTCTTCCGATCGGACAGCCGAAGTTGCCCGCGCGGCCGGTGCTCGGGTTATCCACGAGCCCAAGCAAGGCAAAGGCAACGCCATCCGCGCAGCGTTCTATAACGTTAGCGAAGACACCGACTACGTGGTGATGTGCGATGGTGACGACACCTACAAGGCGCACGAGATTTTACGGCTGGTTGAACCCTTGAACAGCGATTTCGCGGATGTAATTATCGGCTCGCGAATGGGTGGCAAAATCGGTGTTGGCTCGATGAAGGGCTTTAACCGTTTGGGTAACTGGGGTTTTTCATTCCTGGTGCGGGCCGCGTATAAGGTGAACGTCACCGACACACTAACCGGCTACTTTGCCTGGAAACGCGAAGCAGTTGTCCGGCTGCGGCAGCACTTGCAGTCTGCCGGCTTTGCCATCGAAATGGAGATGATCACCAAGATGGCCCGCATGGGCCTGGGCATTTACTCGGTGCCTATCACCTACGAACCTCGACGGGGCGAATCCAGCCTGCGCCCGATTCACGACGGCAGCCGCATTTTGCGGGAGTTTATCCGCCAGCTTAATTGGCGGCCGCGGATGGAGCGTATCGCCTTTGTCTCTGACTCTATCTGGCCGTATAACATGGGCGGCAAAGAAAAGCGTCTGCACGAGATCACCAAACGCCTGGTCACCGAAGGCCGCCAGGTAGACATCTACACCATGAAATGGTGGGACGGCCCCAAGCACATTGTCTCTAAGGATGGAGTGCATCTGCACGCCATTACCCCTAAGTTCAGCCTGTATAAAGGTGAGCGGCGCTCGATCTCCGAGGCACTATTGTACAGTCTGGGCTGCCTGAAGCTGTTATTCCGGCCTTTTGATGCGGTAGATGTCGACAGTATGCCATTTTTCCCGTTGTTCGTTGTGCGGCCGATAGCCAGCCTGCGCCGCAAGAAAATGTATGCTACCTGGCATGAAGTATGGGGCAAGGAATATTGGAATTCGTACCTGGGTGTGGCCGGCCGCTTTGGCGCACTGACCGAATGGCTGGCCATGAAGCTGCCGCATGTGATCATCTCTAATTCCGATCATACCACCGCTTCGCTCAAAGCCGCCGGTGTCACCAGACAGATCGTTACCGTGCCTTTGGGGGCTGATGTTGATAATATTCTGATGCTGCCGGTGCACGATTTGGAAAGTGACATTATCTTTGCCGGCCGCCTGCTCAAGAACAAAAATGTTAGCCTGCTGGTAGAGGCCGTGGCCGAGGTCAAGCACGATAAGCTGGATATCCGCTGCCTGATCATCGGTGTTGGACCGGAGCGTAAAAAGCTCGAGAAGCTGGTGGCCGAGCTTGACCTTAAACAAAATGTTACTTTCTTCAATTTTTTGGAAGACCACAACGAGCTGTATAGCTTAATGAAAGCTTCAAAGATGTTTGTGCTGCCCTCGGTGCGCGAAGGCTTTAGCGTGGTGGTCGTCGAGGCTAACGCTTGCGGTATCCCGGTTATTACCACGACGCATCCCCAAAACGCCGCCCAGGATCTGATTATCGAGGGCGAAAATGGCTACTTGGCCGAGCCTACACCGGCCGCCCTGGCCACCCAAATCCGCAAGATACTGCATCCCAAAACCGAACTGGAACCTCGCCGAACGCTGGAAAATCGCTTCAAACGGTATCGCTGGAACCAAGCCGCTGAAGATGTTGAGAGGACCTTGGTACGGAGTAAGTCATGACCGTTTCATTCGTAGTGATTGCTTATAACGAAGCGCGCAATATTGCGCGGACGCTGCGCTCTATCATGGCTCAGGCGGATCTGCAAGACTATGAAGTCGTGGTGGTAAACGATGGTTCGCGCGATAAGACGCTTGCTGTCGTCCGGCAGCTGGCCGCCGAGTTCCCTCAGATACGAATCGTCGACCAGGCCAATCAAGGGCGCGGCGCAGCGCGCGCCGCCGGTGTTAAGGCGGCCCGTGGCGCACATCTGGCCTTCATTGATGCTGATATTGTCTTGCCTGCGGATTGGCTGTCACGCTGCAACGAACACTTGTCCGAATACGATGCTGTTGGCGGTATTGCCGTGCCCGATGGTGACGCCACCTTTGTCTATCGGGTGTGCAAGCTGGAGCCCAAGATAGCGCCGCAGACCACCGCCATTACCGGTAACAACGGTCTTTTTAAGCGGACAGTATTTGATAAAGTCTCGTATAATCCTACTAACAAGAACGGCGAAGACGTCGCCCTGGGCCACGCTATGCAGGCTGCCGGCCTAAAAACGCTCACCCTCTCCGATCTGGTGGTTGGCCATCACGAAACCAAAAGCTACGGGCAGTCGCTGAGCTGGCTGCTAGAGAGCGGCATTGGCGCCAGCCGCCAGCTATACGCCCACCGCCAGCTGCGTATGCCCGACATGGCTTTTGCCGGCTTCGCAGTATTACTCGTTTTGGCGGTCATTCTACCGCTGATCAGCGCTCTTCCCTGGTGGTTGGGGCTGCTTGTGCTCTTTTCGTACGTGACGGCCAGCAGTTTTATGCACCTTTACGGAAAGTTCTTTTTGGAACGCACCCCCCTACGCAGCCTGGGTGGGATTTTGGTTAACGACTCGCTGATAATGGCGTATTACGTCGGGCGGCTAGTAGGTACCTTTACGGAGATTAGATCTTGAGCGAGCTGACCTTTAGTGTTGTTATCTGCTCATACAATGGAGCCGGAACTGTGCCCGAAACCCTGCGGTCTTTGCTGGCCCTAGACTACCCTGCCAGCCGCTACGAGATTGTGGTAGTGGATGACGGTTCTACCGATGATTTATTAACAGTGGTAGCTGCTTTTGATACTGTTCGGGTTGTTTCGCACGACGGCAATAAAGGCCATAGCGCCGCCCGAAACACCGGCTATCGCCAGGCAAAAGGTACCTACGTAGCTTATATTGATGACGACTGTATCGCCGTGCCCCAGTGGCTAACGGCATTGGAAACGGCGCTTGCCAAACCGGGTACTATTGGCGCTGGCGGCTACATTGCGCCAGCCAGCCAGAGGTACCTGACCGAACGTTACCTTTCACGCTCGGGCTATGGTCGCCCGGCTTCGGTCACCGTAGGCAGCGCCCGGA
>Ga0137374_10010089_pt1 | contig 11127 bp, 8 predicted proteins | sample SagtaG_20_FD_104811 | JGI IMG/M metagenome (GOLD analysis project Ga0137374, IMG submission 104811) | Vadose zone soil microbial communities from Sagehorn Ranch, Mendocino, California, USA - Sage1_R_100_16 metaG | ecosystem: Environmental > Terrestrial > Soil > Vadose zone | place: USA...
CAGCCATGCGAGGCCGGCGGCGGCCAGGAGGGCGGTCAGCCCCGCGAGCGCGACCGCCCCCTGCACCGTGTGGAGCCGGGCGTCCACAGCGGCGAGGGTCGTCGAGACGCGCACCGCGGCGAGTTCCCCCGGACCCCCGCGCACGGCGACGTACAGCTGGCGCTCGTTGGTCGAGGCGCTGACCCGCTCCGCCCGGCCTACGCCAGAGTCCCGGGCGGCGCGGACTTCGGGGCGGGTGGCGTGGTTCTCGAGGCGCGTGAGCGCCCCGCGATCGAACTCGGTGTCCCCGCGGACGCGTCCGTTCCGGTCGATCAGCGTCACCCGGCGGCCGATCAGCGTGCCGAGCGCGCGCGCCGCGTCCGGCCAGGCGAGCGAGTCGGCGGGAAGGAGCCGCATCACGAGCCGCGCCTCCCGTTGGAGACCGCGGGCGATCTCGTCTTCCAGCTGGCGGCGGAGCAGTCGGTCGGCCGAGACGATCAGCGCCGCCACCACGGCCGCGACGAGCAGGCTCGTGGTGGCGAACAGCCGCGTGGCGAGCTTCACGAGCGCCTCCGGGCGCGCCGCTCGATCTGCCGGAACCGATAACCCGCCCCGCGGACCGTCTCGATGCAATCGCCCGCCTTGCCAAGCTTCTGCCGCAGCCGCTGCACGTGCATGTCCACGGTCCGCGTCTGGATGTCGGGCTGCGCCCGCCACACCGCCTCGAGCAGCTGCGCGCGGCTCTGCACGCGCCCCTCGCGCTCCACGAGCATACTGAGCAGCTTGAACTCGGTGGCGGTCAGCTCCACCTCCGCGCCATCCACCGTCACCCGGTGGGCGGTTCTGTCGAGCAGGATCGGTCCGGCCTTGAGCACTCCACCGGCCGCCACCGCGGGCGCCGCGAGCCGGCGCAGCACGGCGCGCACGCGCAGCACCAGCTCCTGGGGAGAAAACGGCTTGGGGATGTAATCGTCGGCGCCGAGGGACAGGCCCTTGATGCGGTCCGGCTCCTCGCGGCGGGCGGTCAGCAGAATGACCCCGATGTCCTTGGTCTCGTCGCGCCGCCGCAGCTCCGCGAGCACGTCGTACCCCGAAGCACCCGGCAGCATCAGGTCGAGGACGAGCAGGTCGGGCCGCTCCTCGCGCGCCGCGGCGAGCGCCTCGCGGCCGTTGGACGCGGTCGCGACGCGGTAGCCGGCCTTGGCGAGGTGATAGGCGACGAGCGCCGTGATATCGGGCTCGTCGTCGACGACCAGAACGCGGTAGGTCGGTTTGCTCGTCACGGGATCGCGGCTCCGCGGTGGGCGCGACGCAAGGTAGCGCATTCGAGGTCGGCTTCGCAATTTTCCGCCCACCATGCACCTCACTCTGGCGCTGCTGCTCGGTGCGTCGATCAGCCTGCAAGACAGCACGGTGCTGCGGGTCCTCGCAATCAATGACTTCCACGGCGCGCTCGAGGCGCGCCCCTGGCCCTGGTCCGGCGGCCGGCTCGTGGGCGGCGCGGCGGTGCTCAAGCCGTGGCTCGATTCGCTCGCCCGGGCGTGCCGCTGCACGGCCGTGCGGCTCGACGCGGGCGACGAGATGCAGGGGACCCTGCTCTCGAACTTCTTCTATGGCCGCCCGGCGATCGCGGCGCTCAACGCGTTCGGGATCGACGCCGCCGCGATCGGCAACCACGAGTTCGACTGGTCGGTCGACACGCTGCGCGCGCGCATGGCCGGAGCGCGCTACCGCTTCCTCGCCGCCAACATCACCGACTCCGCGGGGACCGCGCGGTCCGACTGGGCCGAGCCCTGGACGGTGATCGAGCGTGGCGGGCTGAGGAGCGCGGTGCTCGGGCTGGCCTTGCACACGACGCCGATGAACACCTCGCCGCGCAACGTGCGGGGGCTCGCGTTCGGGGACGGCGCGGTGGCGGTGCGGCGCGTGCTCCCCGGCGCGCGGTCCGCGGCAGACTTCGTCATCGTCGTCGCCCACGAGGGAGCGTTCTGCGATTCCGCGACGGCGGCGGCGTGCCGCGGGGAGATCGTCGACGTCGCGCGGCGGCTCGACTCGGGCTCCGTGGACCTGATCGTGAGCGGGCACACCCACTCGCTCGTGAACACGGTGGTGAACGGGATTCCGATCGTGCAGGCGCGCTCGAGCGGCGCCGGCATCGCGGTCGTGGACTTCGTGCGCGTCCGCGCTACCGAGCGCGTGGCGCGAGCCCGGATCGAAACGCCGTATGCCGATCAGGTGCGTCCCGATCCCGCCCTCGCGGACACGGTGCGCGAGTATGAGAGGTCCATCGAAACCGTCACGAGCCGCCCGGTGACCAGGCTGAAGACGGATTTGCGCCGCTCCGGCGAGGAGTACGGTCTGGGCCGGCTGATTGCGGACGCCCAGCGGAACGTCGCGAGAGCCGACGTGGCGATCGTGAACAACGGCGGGCTCCGGGCCGATTTGGCCGCCGGCCTGGTGACGTACGGCGCCCTGTATCAGGTCCAGCCGTTCCAGAACCGGCTGATGCGGCTCGCCATCCCGGGCAAGGCGCTGAAGCAGGCGCTCGAGCACGCGGTCGCCGGCGACCGCGCCGACGCGCACGTCGCAGGGGTCGAGCTCTGGTACGATGCGCACCAGCGCCCCGGGGGGCGGATCACCAAGGTCCGGCTCGCCGACGGGCGGGGAATCGACGACCGGCGGACCTACACCCTGGCCGCGAGCGACTTCCTGGCGGCGGGCGGCGGCGGCTACACGATGCTGCAGGACCTGCCCGCCCACGACCTCGGACTGCTGGATCTCGACGCCTTGATCCAGTACCTCGCCGTCCTGCGACAGCCGGTCGCAGCGCCGGCGGACGAGCGCGTGCACCGCGTCCGATGAGCCTGCGCGTCTTCGTCAACGACCAACCGGTGACGGTGGCGCGCGGCGCGACGGTGCGCGACGCGGTGGAGGCGCTCGACCGCGAGCTCGCCGGCCTGCTCGCGACGGGCGCCGCCTACGCCACCGACGGGGTCGGCCGCCCGGTGGATGCGGGCGAGCGGGTCGGCGAGGGCGGCGCGATCCTCCGCGTCGTGGTGACGGCCCGGCAAGGGCCGCCGCGGCTCTCGAAGGAGAGCCTGCGGCGCTGGCCCAAAGCCGAGCTGCACGTGCACCTGGACGGCAGCCTGCGCCCCCAGACCATGCTCGAGCTGGCGCGCGCGCAGGGGGTGCCGCTTCCCGCGGACACGGCCGAGCGGCTCGCGCAGGCGCTGTCCGTGAAGCACGCGTCGAGCCTCGAGGAGTACCTCACCAAGTACGACGTCACCCTGTCCGTCATGCAGACGGCGCCGGCGCTCGAGCGGATCGCATACGAGTTCGTGCGGGACGCGGCGGCCGACGGCGTGCGCTACGTCGAGGTGCGGTATTCGCCGCTGTTGCACCGCCCGGCGCTCACGCTGGCGCAGGCGATCGAGGCGCCGCTCGCCGGGATCCGGCGGGCCGCGGCGGAGACGGGCACGAAGGTGGGCCTGATCGTGTGCGGCATCCGGACGCGGCCGCCCGCCGAGTCGCTCGAGCTCGCCCGGGCGGCGGCGGAGTACCGGAGCGCGGGCGTCGTGGCGTTCGACCTCGCGGGGGCCGAGCGGGGTCACCCGGCGCGCGAGCATCGGGCGGCCTTCGAGTACGCCGCGGCGCACGGCATGGCCTGCACCTGCCACGCCGGGGAAGGGGACGGGCCGCACTCGATCCATCAGGCGCTGCACGAGTGCGGCGCCCAGCGCATCGGCCACGGGACGCGACTCGGCGAGGACCCCGCGCTGCTCGCCTACGTCGTGGAGCGCGGGATCCCCCTCGAGATGTGCCTCACCAGCAACCTCCACACCCATACCGTCACCGCGATCGCCGAGCATCCGTTCAAACGGTACCTCGACGCGGGCGTCCTCGTGACCCTCAACACCGACGGACGCCTGGTGGACGGCATCTCGCTCACGGACGAGTATTTCCTGGCGCACAGCGTGTTCGGGCTCACGCGGCAGGAGCTCGCGCGCGTGGTGCTCAACGCGTGCGAGAACGCGTTTCTGCCGGAATACGAGAAGGTCGCGCTGGTCTCGCGGGTTCACGGCGAACTGGAGGCTCTGCAATGACGGGACTGTGGCTGGTGCAGACCGCGGCGGAGCAGCTGGCGCGGGCACGCGAAGGGCTCGACACGCCGCTCCCCGAGCGGCTGCTGGGCATCGTCGGGATCGCGACGATGCTCGCCATCGCGTACCTCATCTCCTACGACCGGAAGCGCATCAGCTGGCGGATGGTCGGCGCCGGGGTGCTGCTGCAGATCCTGTTCGGGGTGATCGTGCTGAAGACGGGGGTCGGCCGCGCGATGTTCGTGGGAGCGAACGACCTCGTCGTCCGGCTGCTCTCGTTCCAGGAGCAGGGCGCGCGGTTCGTCTTCGGCAACCTCGTGCAGAACGAGGTGCCCCTGGGCGGCGGCGCCGCCGGCGTCGCGGAGACCGGCGCCTACTTCGCGTTCAACGTCCTGCCCACGATCATCTTCTTCTCCTCGCTCATGACGGTGCTGTACTACCTCAACATCATGCAGTGGGTGGTGAAGGGAATCGCGTGGGTGATGCAGCAGACGCTCAAGACCTCGGGTGCGGAGACCCTGTCCGCCGCCGGGAACATCTTCTTGGGGCAGACCGAGGCGCCGCTCCTCATCAAGCCGTTCGTCGGTCGGATGACCAACTCGGAGATCAACACCGTCATGGTCGGCGGCTTCGCCACCGTGGCGGGCGGGGTGATGGCAGCGTACGTGGGCATGCTGAAGGGCTACTTCCCGGACATCGCCGGGCATCTGCTCACGGCGAGCGTGATGAACGCACCGGCGGGGCTCGTGCTGTCGAAGATGATCCTTCCCGAGACCGGCACCCCGGAGACGCGCGATACGCTGCACGTCGTCGTGGAGAAGCAGGAGGCGAACGTGATCGACGCCGCCGCGTCCGGCGCCGCGACCGGCGTCCAGCTCGCGATCAACGTCGCCGCCATGCTGATGGCGTTCGTCGCCCTCGTCGCGCTCCTCAACTTCGGCGTTTCCTGGATCGGCGGGCTGGTCGGGCATCCCGAGATGACCATGCAGTGGCTCCTGGGGAAAGGCCTCACCCCCCTCACCGCGCTGATGGGTGTGCCGCTCGCCGACGCCGGCACGGTCGGCGCCTTCATCGGCGAGAAGACCGTGCTCAACGAGTTCGTGGCCTACGCGGACTTCGCCAAGCAACTCGGCGGCGGGCTGGTCATGAGTCCCAAAGCGGCCGTGATGACCACCTACTGCCTGCTCGGCTTCGCCAATTTCTCGTCGATCGCGATCCAGATCGGCGGCATCGGCGGCCTCGCGCCGCACCGCCGCGGCGATCTCTCACGGCTGGGCCTGCGCGCGATGATCGCCGGCAACCTGGCGGCGTTCATGAGCGCGTCGATCGCGGGGATGCTGATATGATTGCGGATTGCGGATTGCGGATTGCGAATTGTGGATCGGGGACTGCGGAGTGGCGGTGACATCGGCGGATGTTGGGGCCGCAGTCGGTGCGGCAACCGAGGCCGTGGCGGAACGCTTGGCCGGGTTCCAGCCGCGGGTGGCCATCGTGCTGGGCTCCGGCCTGGGATCGGTGGCCGACGAGGTTCAATCCGCAATCCGCATTCCGCAATCCGCCGTTCCCGGCTTCCCTCAGCCCGGCGCGCCGGGGCACAAGGGCGAGCTGGTCGCCGGAACGCTCGAGCGCGTGCCCGTGCTCGTCCAGAGCGGCCGCTTTCATCTGTATGAGGGACACGCCCCGGCCGTCGCCGCCCTGCCGGTGCGCGTATTCGCCCGACTCGGCGTGCGCACGCTGATCGTGACCAATGCGGCCGGGGGGCTGCGGCTCACGTTCCGGCCCCCGACCCTGATGCTGATCGCGGACCACATCAACCTCATGTGGCGCAATCCCCTCGTGGGCCGCGTGGAAGAGGGGGAGGAGCGCTTTCCGGACATGAGCGATCCTTACGACGCCCAGCTCCGCGCCCTGGCGCGCGAGGCCGCGCGCGCGCAGCGGATCCCGCTCGAGGAGGGTGTGTACGCGGCCCTGCTCGGCCCGTCGTTCGAGACCCCCGCCGAGATCCGGATGCTCGAGCGCATCGGGGCCGACGCGGTCGGGATGTCCACGGTGCCCGAGGTGATCACGGCACGGGCGCGCGGCATTCGCTGCCTGGGATTCTCGACCATCACCAACGTCGCGGCCGGCCTCTCGTCGGCCAAGCTCTCGCACGAGGAGGTGTTAGAAGCCGCCCGCGTGGTGGCAGGGCAGCTCTCGAGGCTGATTCAGGGCGTGCTCGCGCGCCTCTGACCCGTCCTGACACCCGCGCTGCAACCATTCCGTACCGGTCGCTGTCATACTGGACAGCAGGCAGCTCGCCCTCGGACGCCGCCGCCGGGGATCGCACCGACCACCGTCGACGAGGTTCTCATGATTCCGGCCGTCATCTGGTTGGCCGCCGCGGCCAGCGCGCTCCCAGCAACCGCCGTCGATTCGCCCACCGTCCCACAGCTCCGCGTCGCCCGAGTCGCGGCGGATTCGCCGGTCGGCGGGCCGCAGCGCGTCCGCGCGATCCGGCTGGCGCGGCCGGTCGTGATCGACGGCGCGCTGGGCGACGCCATCTGGCGGGGCGCCGACCGCGTCGCCGGGTTCCTCCAGCGCGACCCGAACGAAGGGACGCAGCCGACCGAGAGCACCGTGGTGTACGTCGCCTACGACGACGCCGCGCTCTATGTCGGCGCCCGAATGTACGACGCGCATGCCGACTCGATCGTCGCCCGGCTGGCGCGGCGCGACGCCCAGACGAACTCCGACGCCTTCACGGTCTTCATCGACCCTTACCACGACCGCCGCAGCGGCGCCTACTTCGGCATCAACGCCGCGGGGACGCTGTCCGACGGCACGCTGTTCAACGACGAGTGGGACGACAACTCCTGGGACGGCGTGTGGGAAGGACGGGCGACCCGGGACTCGCTGGGATGGACGGCCGAGCTCCGGATCCCCTACTCACAGCTCCGCTTCATTCAGAAGCCGGAGTACGTTTGGGGCATCAACTTCAAGCGCGAGATCGCGCGCAAAAACGAGCGGGACTACCTCGTCTACACGCCCAAGAACGGCTCGGGGTTCGTCTCGCGCTTCCCGGACCTGGTGGGCATCGAGCGGATCGTGCCTCCCCGACGGGTGGAGATCATGCCGTACCTCACGACCCGCGCCGCGTTCACGCCGGAAGCACCGGGCGACCCTTTCAACGACGGGTCGGAGCTCTCGCCCGGGATGGGCGCCGACGCGAAGATCGGGCTCGGATCGAACCTCACGCTCAACGCGACCGTGAACCCGGACTTCGGACAGGTCGAAGTGGACCCGGCCGTCGTCAACCTGAGCGATGTGGAAACGTTCTTCAACGAGAAGCGGCCGTTCTTCATCGAGGGATCCTCGATCTTCGATTTCGGTTTCGGCGGCCAGCGGAACTTCTGGAGCTTCAACTGGCCTGGTCCGAGGTTTTTCTACAGCCGCCGGATCGGCCGCTCGCTGTCGTTCGGCCCGCCGCCGCAGGGCTACGCCGACGGCCCGACCGGGGCGCATATCCTCGGCGCGCTGAAGCTGACGGGAAAGCTGGCGGGCAGCTGGAACGTCGGTGGGCTGACCGCCGTGACGGCGCGCGAGCGGGCGACGTTCGTGGACAGCCTGCGCCGCCGCTGGACCGAGGAGATCGAGCCCCCCGCCGTCTACGGTGTGTACCGCGCCCAGAAGGAGTTCGCAGAGGGGCGCCAGGGGCTCGGGTTCCTCACGACCGCGGCGGCGCGGGACCTCCACGACCCCGTGCTCCGCGACGCGCGGAACTCGCACTCGCTCCTGTTCGGGGTGGACGGGTGGACCTTCCTGGACAGCCGCAAGACCTGGGTCACGACGGGATGGGTCCAGGGGTCGCGGATCGCGGGCACGTCAGACCGGGTCCTCGCCGTCCAGCAGAGCTCGACCCACTACTTCCAGCAGCCCGACGCCCGGCGCGTCTCGGTGGACAGCGCGGCGACCTCGCTCTCGGGCGTCGCGGCGCGCTTCACCCTGGCCAAGCAGCGCGGCAACAGCTTCGTGAATTCCGCGATCGGCTTCATTTCCCCCGCGTTCGATCTCAACGATCTGGGCTTCCTGTCCCGGGCCGGCATCGTGAACATGCACCTCGGCGGGGGCTACAGCTGGACCAAGCCCGGCAAAGTGTTCCGGTACGCGGAGGCGGGCGGCGCGGTGTTCCGCAACTACGACTGGGACGGCAACATCAATTGGTCGGGAATCTTTCACTTCGGGTCGGTCCAGCTCCTCAACTACTCCTGGCTCAACTGGAACCTCGCCTACAACCCGTGGACGGTGAACAACCGACGGACGCGCGGGGGCCCGCTGACGCTCACCCCGCCGGGGTACCAGGCGGGAGTGGACGCGAGCACGGACGGCCGCAAGGCCTGGGTGTTCAGCGCCAACACCGGCACCTACTATCGCGACGGCGACGACCACGAGTGGTGGGCCGGCGCCAGCGTGCAATACCGCCCCGCTCCGAACGTGTCGGTCAGCGTCGGGCCGAACCTCTCGTTCAGCGAGACGCCGGCGCAGTACGTCGGCGCCTTTGACGATACTACGGCGACGGCGACCTACGGCACCCGCTACGTCTTCGCGCACCTGCGTCAGACCGAGCTGGGGGCGGGGATCCGCCTGAACTGGACCTACAGCCCGGCGCTGTCGCTCCAATGGTACGTCCAGCCGTTGATCTCTGCGGGCAGGTACAACGAGTTCAAGCAACTGGCGCGCCCGCGCAGCGACGCGTTCGACCGCTATGGGGAAAACGGCTCCACCATCAGTTTCGACGACAGCACGCGGACGTACCGGGTGGATCCCGACGGGGCCGCCGGCCCCGCCCCGCAGCTCAAGTTCGACAAGCCGGACTTCAGCCTCAAGTCGCTGCGAGGCAACGCGGTGCTGCGGTGGGAGTACCTGCCTGGCTCGACGCTCTACCTCGTGTGGACGCAGAGCCGGAGCCTCTCCGACCCGACGGGCGACTTCGCGTTCGGGCGGTCGGTGCGGCGGATGTTCCAGGCGCCGGCCGAAAACATCTTCATGATCAAGGTCACCTATTGGTGGAATCCGTGACCGGGCGAGGGGGGAACACCGACACGTCCGAGCCCACCGCGTAGACGGCCGAGACGGGGCGGCGATCGTTCAGCACGCCCCAGGCGGCGCCGTACAGCGCCCCAAAGTCCGCGTCGCAGTGAAGCGAGCGCAGCTCCCGCGCCTCCCAGGACGGGTGCGCGACCCGGAAGACGGTCAGCTGGCCGCGCCGGTCCATCCGATACCCCAGGTAGCGATCCAGGAAATACCCGTCCGCCGAGCCGGCGTCCGGAACGCCGGCGCGCCGCGACGCCGTGGCGGCCGCGCGCCACCGGCCCGCGACTCGATACTCGACCGCGACCTCGCGTTCGGAGTCCCGGACCCAACTCTCGATCGGCACGGCGCGAAACGGCTCGCCGTACCGCAGCCGGCCGACTGCGGCGACCAGGCGGCTCGGCACCAGCTGGCGCAGAAACCACACGCCAGGCCGGCCGTTGTGGTGGACGTACGTCCTGAAGTTCACCTGGGCGTGGGCCCCGAACACCGGCACGCGCCACCCCCGAATTCGGATCGCGTCCATTCGGAGCGCCACCAGGCTGACGTGCGGTCGCCCCTCCCGGCGGTCCAGCTCCAAGGGGGGCGGCACGAGCGGGCGCAAGAGCTCCTCGGGCGCCTCGTAGCTGAGCAGCAGCACATGCGACCAGCGCGCGGTTAGGAACGGACGGACATCCACTGTGCCTCTGTGCCTCCGTGCCTCTGTGCCTCTGTGCCCCTACAACCCATCCGTCGGCGGTCGGGGTGGCGCCGGCACGAAGTGGTTCAGCGGCCCGTGCCCGGCGCCCAATCCCGGCGCCGCCGCCATCGCCCGGTGCACGAAGTCGATGGCGTCTTGCACCGCGCGCTCGAGCGGCCGGCCGTGCGCGAGCCCAGCGGCGACGGCGGCGGACAACGTGCAGCCCGTGCCGTGCGTGGAGCGGGTGTCGATCCGCGGGTGGGTGAACCGGCGCGCTGTCCCGCCGGCCACGAGCACGTCCACGACCTGGTCGCCCGTCAGATGCCCGCCTTTGACGAGCGCCGCTCCGGCGCCCAGCTGCACGAGCGCGTGCCCGGCGCGCTCCATGTCGGCGGGGCTCTCGATGTGGTCGCCCACGAGAACGGCGGCCTCAGCGAGGTTCGGGGTCACGAGCGCCGCGAGCGGCACCAGGCGCTTGGTGATCAGCTGCTCGGCGTCGCGACTCAGCAGGCGATCCCCCGACGTCGCGACGATCACGGGATCGAGCACGTAGTTCGGGAGGCGGCGGCGCGCGAGGCTCGCCGCCACGGCCTCGACGAGGTCCGCCGAGCCGAGCATGCCGCTCTTCAACGCGAGGGGCGGGAGGTCGTCCGCCACGGCGTCGATCTGCTGGGCGACGAGCGCGACCGGCAACGGCTCCCAGGCCCACACGCCCAGCGTGTTTTGAGCCGTCACGGCGGTGACGACGCTCGTGCCGAACACGCCAAACTGGTGGAACGTCTTGAGGTCGGCCTGGATCCCGGCACCGCCGCCGGAGTCCGAGCCCGCGATGGTGAGGGCGATCCTCATCGGTGGCATGTTTTGCCGGCCGGGGCTGATCCCCGCCCAAGGGGCAGACTCTTGCCGCGCTTCTTCGCATATTGATTGCGCGGCGGCCGGCTCGAGGGCGGGGGGAGGTCCATAGCCAGTAATCTGCAGTCGCTGATCCGCGATCTCCAACGGCGCAAGGCGCGCAGCCGCCGCAGGCTGGCGCTGATCGAGGGCGTGCGCCTCGTGGAGGAAGCGCTCGCCGCCGGCCTCGAGTTCCGGGGCGCCGTCGTGGCGCCCGATCTTTCCCGCACGGCGCGCGGCGCCGAGCTGCTCGCCCGGCTCGAGCGGCACGCCGTCCCTCTGCAGCGGGTCACCGCGCGGGCGCTCGGGCAGCTCGCCGACACGGACACGCCGCAGGGCATCCTCGCGGTGGTCGAGCCCCGCAAGTGGACGGCCGCCGATATCGCGCTCGGGCCCGGAGGTGTGACCCTG
>Ga0137374_10010091_pt1 | contig 11125 bp, 18 predicted proteins | sample SagtaG_20_FD_104811 | JGI IMG/M metagenome (GOLD analysis project Ga0137374, IMG submission 104811) | Vadose zone soil microbial communities from Sagehorn Ranch, Mendocino, California, USA - Sage1_R_100_16 metaG | ecosystem: Environmental > Terrestrial > Soil > Vadose zone | place: USA...
GCACCAGCCGCGTGTGGCGGTGGCCATGCTGAAGGGCCTGGTGGAACGGCTGCGTGAGGTCCAGGAGCGGATCGACGCCTGGGCTGGCGCGTGGTGATCTGAGGGCGCGGTGCCCAGAGCGATCTGGACGGGCTGGGTCGGCTTCGGGCTTGTTCTGATTCCGGTCAAGTTGTTCCCGGCCATCACGCCCCGAGACGTCCGATTCCACGAGTTCGCCAGGGGCAGTGGCCGACGGGTGCGTCATCGGCGGGTGGTCGAGGAGGAGGCGCCATGGGATCTCGGCCGGTGGGCCACAGGCTCGGGCGAACCCTCGGAGCAGGAGACGGCGGGCGAGCTCGAGTCTCTGGGGCCCGGAGAGCAGCAAGATGGCCGGCTCCCCGCGTCCGAGCCGGTCCTGCCCGAAATGGGACCGTCTGCGCCGGAGGCCGAGCACCCTGCCTTCCAAGGTCGCGAACCTCTCACCCAGGCACCGTCCGAGATCGAGTACGAAGACGTGGTGAAGGGTTACGAGGTCGAGCCCGGCCGATTCGTGATGCTCGAGCGGGACGAGCTGGAGGCGCTCCGTCCCGCCCCCGACCGCACGATCCACATCGAGTCGTTCGTCCCTCTGGAACAGATCGATCCCGTGTACTTCGAGCGGAGCTACTACCTGGCACCGGGGCAGGCCCCCCACCGCACGCCGGGATCGGAACGAGCTTACGGTCTCCTCCTGGCGGCTCTCGAGCATGCGGGGAGGGTGGGTGTCGGGCGCTTCGTCATGCGGACCCGGGAGTACCTGGCGGCGGTCCGTCCCATGGACGGAGTGCTGGGCATGGAGACGCTGTTCTTCGCGGATGAGGTTCGGCGTGCTTCCGATGTGCTGCCGTACGGGCTGCCGGCACCTACCGCCGAACGGGAGCTCAACGTGGCGATGAAGCTGATCGACGTGATGGCCGGAGACTGGGACCCCGGCGAGTACACGGACAGGTATCGCGATCGGGTCATGGAGCTGATCCGGCAGAAAGCCGAGGGCCTCGCGCCTGTTATCGAAGAGGAACCCATGCCACGGCCGGAGATGGCCGACCTCCTGGCGGCCCTCCGCCAGAGTGTCGAGGACGCCAAGGAACGCGACACGGCCAGGAAGAGCCACCCTGGTGGCAGGGCTTCAGGGTAGTTCGGGGACCTGGCCGAATCGGAGCATGAAAGTGCCCCCGACGAAGCGCCGAAACCGGCTTGGTTTCCTTATGATCACCCCTCTCCCAGGTACTCCCAGGTACCCCACACCGGCAGCCAGTTAGCTTTCCCGACCGCCGACGCAGGTACCCCGAGATTCCCCGAGTTCGGGACGCCATTCGGTTCCCTGCCTCGGCCTCTCAGCCCCATCGGGGGCACCTCCTACCCTAGGGAATCGCTCCCACGGAGACAAACCGTCTTCTCGTGTTTTGTCGTTCAATCTTTGGGTCCGTGCTGGCCTGGGATTTTGGCGGCGCTTCCCTCGTCTACCTGCGCCAACACCCTTCCTGGCGATCTTGACCTCGGACCGGAGCCTGCCTACCATCCGCCGTCGGCGAGGAGCCCTGCGGGTATGGGGAAGGCTCGCCAGGCTCCTCGCCTATCCAAGGGGCGGCGCGGAAGGGAAGCCTAAAAAGCCGGATACCACCGAGTGCCAGTCCCGAGGTCCGGGGCCGGTGCGTGGAGACCTCTCCTACGCACCGGCCCTTTCCGACGGATGAGCTATTTCTTCGAGATGGCTTCACGGACAGCCGGGATCACCTCGGCTGCGAACACCTCGGCTTGGCGCTCCTCGTCGTGAGCAGGCCAGAACACGAATGCGTCCATGCCTACTTCCACCAGCCCGACGAGCTGCTCCAGCCAATAGGAAGCAGGCCCGATGAGACCCTCGTCTCGGTTCGGCTCGACGGCGCCACCCACGTTGAGCACACGACGGATCGCCGAGGGATCGCGCCCCGCTGCGGATGCTGCGACCTCGATCGTGCGGACGCCGTTGGCCAGACTGTCGGCTGTCACCCTCGGCCGCATCGACGGCACCCAGCCGTCGGCCCTCCGCCCGATGAGCTCCAGCATCCGAGGCCCGTACGCGCCGACCCAGATCCCGATCGGATGGGCCGGCCGTGGCCCGGTATTGACCCCCGCCAGGCGATAGAACTTCCCCTCGTACCGCCGGCCCCGCGCGCCGCTCCAGATCAGACGGATGACGTCGATTGCCTCCCCGGTGGCCTGTCGCGCCTCGGCCGGGGTTCGGCGCTCCGCGCCCATCGCCTCGATGGCCTCCCAGAACGCTCCGGCCCCCAGCCCGAGTTCGATCCGGCCGCCTGTCAACACGTCCAGCGACGCGGCGGCCTTGGCCAGCACGGCGGGTGGCCGCATGGGGAGGCTGGCCACGTCGAGGAAGAAGCGAACCCGGCTGGTTTGCCCGGCCAGCCACGCGATCAAGGTCCACGTGTCGAGGTATCGCCACTGGTAGGGATGGTCCTGAATGCCGATGAGGTCGTAGCCCTTCTCGTCGGCCAGTCGGGACAGCCGGAGCGCGTAGCCGGGATCGGCCCACGTGGGAACGAAGCTGAGCCCGAACTCCGGGAGCTCGCTCACCGCCGCGCTCAGGACACGACCTGGGAGAGCGTTCGGCGCATCTGGCCGAGGTGATACAGCCCGTGGCCGGCCATCAGGCGGAAGGAGAGGTCGAAGCTCTCCGGTCCCCGTTCGGAGTGAATACCGACCCTGGCGCGGTCGCTCTCGGACGCGCCCGCCCACAAGCGGAGGTGCGAGCTCCGGAGCGCCCGAAACAGGGCCAGCATCTCCTCGGGATCGTCGTCCCGGCTGTGCAGGCGTTCCACCCACCGATCCTGGTCGTAGCCGATCAGGATCGGTTCGTCCTGGGCCAGAATCCATCGATACCGGCCCGCGAGGGCGATTTCGGCGTCCAGGATGTGGCCGAGCACCTGCAGGACCGACCACTCGTTCGGGGCAGGCCTCGTGCGAAGGTGCGGCCCGGCCTCCTCGACCATCGCGTCGAGTTGGTCGGCGAGCTCGGCCTGTACCTCCGCGGGGTCACTGTCACCCAGAAGCCCCAGGAGCATCCTGCGGTACTCGTCCGCTTCGGCGACGGGATCGAACCGGCGATCGAGCGCGGTGTCGACGTCGCCGGTCTCGGGGTCGGTCATGTCGGCGATTCTCCCACGCGAAGAGTGGACGACGGGAAGGTGTCGTTTTGCCGCTTCTACCTGCGGGAACAATCATGATGGAGGTGAGGCTCATGCTCACCATGCTCGCCGAGTACAGAAATCCGGGATCAGGCGGAGGAGGGGGAGGTATCAGCTACGGTCCATTGTTTTGGCTGGTCGCGGCCGCAATCCTCGTCGTCCTGGTCGTTCTCGGGATGTGGCTGGTCAGCTCTCGGAGGAAGCGGTCCGCCGGTCGATCGGCTCCCTGGGAGGCATCCTCGGCCGGCCGGACGGACCGGGCCGCCTGAGGACGCCCCTGACCGAGTCCTTTCGAAGAGCTTCCCGGACAGGAGGTGGGACATGCCTGAGAAGAAGCACCTACGTGGCGTCGGCGACAAGGAACAGCGCCAGTACGAGCACATCAAGGAAAGCGCGCAAAGAGAGGGTCGCTACGGGAAGCGGGCCAAGGAGGTGGCTGCTCGAACCGTGTTGAAGGAACACAAACAGAAGGGGCACAAAAAGGGCTAGGTAGACTTACGAGCAGGATGTGGGCACGTCCCACTCCTGCTCGTCCATTCCGGCGGAGCGTTCTACCAGCGGTCCCGATGCACGACGTCGTCGAACGAGCGGCGCTTGTGGTGCTTCAGCGGCTTCAGAGAACGGTCGGCGGGATAGCCCAAGGCCACCAGGTAATCGCATCTTCTGTCGCCAGGATACCCAAGAAGGCTGCGCGCCAATTCCTTGTGGTACACCGAGGAGTGGCAACTGCCGATCCCCAGGTCGGCGGCGGCGATCAACATGCTCATCACGGCCTGACCCAGGTCGAACGCGATCGACTCCCGCTCGTGTGGGTCGTCGCTCTGCGGCGTGACCAACGCGACCGTGGCCGCCGATGAAGCGACGTGCTGGCCGTAGCGCCAGACCTGCGACAAGTGCTGCAGCCTTTCTCGCCGGGTCACGACCACGAAGTCCCACCGTTGCCCGTTCATCGAGGAAGGGGCTCGCCGACCCGCCTCGAGGATCCGGTCGAGGTCCTTCCCCTCGATGGGCTGATCGGTGAAGCTGCGCACCGCCCGCCGCGACCTGATGGCATCCCAGGTCTCCATGGCGTCAGGGTAGTACGGGCAGGCTGGCTGAGCCCCGACCCGCGGTTGACCTAGCCGCGGACCTCGTTGGCGAAACGCACGAAGCAGGCACGGACCGCGGGATCCTTGCTGGCCTTCGCCAGACAGCTGGAGAGACGGGTGATGGGGCGCCGGTTGTGCCTGGCCCAGATCCCCACGCGCACCGTCAGCGTGACGGCGAGGACGAGGGCGACCAGGCTGCAGATGAGGCCCGCGACCGCCTGCCCGTTCGTTCCCTGTCGCTTCCGGGCGAGGGCGAGTGCGCCGAGCACGACACCGATGACGCCGCCGACCAGGGCGAGGGGAAACAGCAGGAACGACAATACGGCCACCAGGCTGGCCACACCAAGGACCAGCGATGCCACGCCAAGCCCTCTGCCTGACCTGACGTCAGAGGTGGATTCGGGCCGTGCGGGAGCTGGCTGGGTGGCGGCCATGGGGACCCCCTTTCTTTGTCCGGGCTGGGCGATCGTTGTCCTGCCAGCCTATGTCAGCCCGGACCGATGAATCCACACGGCTCGAAGGGCATACCCACCATCATCATGCCGGCCTACCCGGGGCAGGGAGGGGCCCCGGTTCCGCAGAGTGTCGCCCGCGAATGGGCGCGAAGGCTGTTCACGTACACCGAGCGAGGGGTGCTCCCGAGTGATGCTTCGGCTCGGAGACCCTGGAGGCGCGTCCATGAGCCCATCGATGCTACTGGCGCGGACCCGGAGGAAGGTAGACCGAAGGTTCGGGTTCACCCGGGCCAGACAAGGCCCGAAGGCATCACCTTGCGGCGAGCGGCGGAACGAATGGCTTGCGATGTGAGGTACAGCTGCGGATCTTCCCGAGCACGCCGTCGCGGAACGAGTCCGACGTGGCCGGGTGGTCTCGGGTGCCAGGACCGGGGGGCCTTGCTGGCCAGCAGAAGCCCAAGCAGCGCTTTCGACAGCGCCCACCCAAGGTATGGATTCCCCAGGGCGAAGGCCACGAGGGCAACGCCGGGGATGAGAAGCAGAAGAGCGGCTCGGGCCATCCCGAGGCTCGCCCGGAGGACGTCTGGTTGGCCGACCAGGCGTAGCCGGCGCCGGGACAAGTGGAGCTGGATCCAGTGAGGAGAAATAAGACGACACCCGAGCCAGGTATGCCGCGGCCAGCTTCTGAGCGGCCGACTCCTGCCCCCGGACGGGAAGAAGTTCGAAGACGCGAGCAAGCTCTGCCCGGTACCCATCCTCGTGCTCGATGACTTTCCCCGCGAGCTGGACCCTCCCCATGATGACGCTCCTGTTCTGTCGTGGGAGAGTCTTCAGAACGAGGTACAGATCGAGCTCGGCGTCGGGTTCGGCCGGTTCGTCGGGCGGTCGTGGAGCGCCGCCCGACCCACCTGATAGCCGGCGCCGGCCAGCGCGAGGCCGGACAGCAGCCCTGCGCGATTGCGATTGGGCGTGGGCGTCGCCATCTCGCTTCTGCGAGCGAGAAGCACAGCCCCGCCAGCGACGCCGAGAACCGAGTAGGCGAGAAGCCAGGCGCGGGATCGGCTCGGGATTCGACGCCCGGCCATCGCCTCGATGGCGGTGACCGCGGTCGCCCAACCGAGGGCTATCCCGAGGGATCTGGACCGGCTACTCACCCGGAGGAGGCAGCTTGGCGGGTTCGTGCGTCGGCGCCGGAACGCGAGATCCGAAGGCCCGCACCATCGACTCGACGCCGTTTCCCCAGAGAGGGCCGCCCTCCACGTATCTGTAGATGGCCAGCCATCCCCCTCGCGTGTGGCCGGGCTCGGCTCCCCACTGCCCAGAAGAGCAGGTGAGCGGGGGAATGGGCGAACGGGGCGGTCAGCGCGCTTTCGTATCTGGGGGAGAGGGGGTGGCCTTCGGGAAGGGAGGCCCGGTGGGCCGGGAACGTCTCCACGGGGACGAAGAAGAAGCGCAAGCTCTTCAGGGCGACCTCGGGGTCCAGGTCTCCGGTGACCAATTGGAAGCTGTGCTGATAGCGCGGATGACGGAGGAGCCGCCCCGCGTTCAGGTCCAGCTCGAGAGCGGCCCGATTGGCGATCGCCTGGAATCGGACACTTCCCAGAGCATCGGCGTTACCGGGCGTCGTACAAGGCGGCAAGTGCGTGGTGGAGAGCACTCGTCGGCTGACCGGACGACCTGGTCAGCTGGGTGATTGAGGTGCGTCGCCAGTGCCGAGTATCCAGGCGAGGACGGCCGCGTAGTCTCGATCGCCCCAGCCCCCCTCCTTCGCATCGGTGAACCAGTCTCGCGCCGCCTTCGAGACTCGAAGGTCGATTCCGGCGGCGGTGGCCGCGTCCGCGATCAGGTTCGCATCCTTGTGGGCGAGCGTGAGCGAGAAGCGGGCCGGGTAGTCGCCAGACTCGATCGCGGGCCGCCGCCGCTCCGCCTGGGCGGCCAGAGGGGTGGTGGTCAAAACGTCGAACGCTGTCTCGCTGGACAGGCCCAATCCCCGAGCGAGTGCCAACGCCTCGCCGAGCAGTCCGAGCACTCCGAGCAAGGTGAGGTTGGCAACCAGCTTCGCTGCCGCGCCGGAGCCGAGCGGGCCCACGCTCATCGGAGTGCCCAGGGCGGAGAGCAGAGGCGTCCATTGATCGACAAGCGGTAAAGGCCCGCCCACGAAGATCTTGAGCGAGCCTGATTCTGCCTCGGCCAGGCTACCCAGCACCGGCGCGTCGAGCAGTCCGGTTCCTGCCGGAAGCACCGACGCCAGCCGTGACACTGCCGCGGGGCCCACCGTGGACATCTCGATGGCGGTCACCGAGCTCCCGGCGCCCGCGACGATACCGTCCGGCCCCTCGGTCACCGCTCGGAGCGCTTCCGGGTCCGAGACCATCGTGATCACGGCGTCGGCGCGTTCTGCGGCCTCGGCGGGAGTCCCGGCCGGGGTCGCCCCTCGATCGATGAGTGGTGACATCTTCTCCGGCGTTCGATTCCACACCAGGACCTCGTGCCCCGCGTCCACGAGTCGGCGGGCCATGCGGCTTCCCATCCCCCCGAGCCCAACGAACCCGACCACCGTCATACTTGCATCATGGCTCAGGACAGCCGCGATCCGCTCGCACTGCCCCCCGATCTGCCGATCCCGGAGGACGACGGCGCTGCGGTGCACCTGGACAGCACCCGTATACCACCCCTCGCCCTCCCGGCCACCGATGGCTCCCCGTTCCCGGTGGACCACGCGCCCGAAGGGTTCGACCGACTCGTCCTCTACGCCTATCCGAGCATGAGCCGGCCCGACGAACCGCCCCTGACGCCGGACTGGGACCAGATCCCCGGCGCGCGCGGTTGCACGCCCGAGTCGTGCGGCTTCCGCGACCATGCCGCGGACCTGGCCGCTGCCGGCGCCGCCGTTGCGGGAGTGTCGACCCAGTCCACGGACTCCCAACGGGAAGTCGTGGACCGATTGAGGCTCCCATTCCCCCTCCTCAGCGACGCCGATCTGCGACTGGCGAGCGCGCTCCGGCTGCCCACGTTCGAGGCGGGCGGTGTTGCGCTCTTGAAGCGGCTCACCCTCATCGTGCGAGACGGCCTGGTGGAGAAGGTGTTCTATCCGGTGTTCCCGCCCGATGCCCACGCCTCCGAGGTGCTCGACTGGATCGAGAAGCGAAACGGACCGCGATCACTCGGCGCGAACTTGTCGAGAACGCTCCCGCCGGAACGTCGGTAGGGTAGGCGGACCGCCGCTGCCCCCGGTTGCAGCGGCCCGAGCGAGGAGGAGAAGCGATGGGAAACCCGGTCACATGGTTCGAGGTGAATGGACCCGACCCTGAGCAGACCGCCAAGTTCTACTCGGAGCTCCTGGGGTGGCACACGGAGTGGATCCCAGAATCGAGCTACGCCCTGATCGACACGCACTCGGGTAAGGGGATCAACGGCGGTCTCGGGAAGAACCAACAGGGACAGCCGCCAGGCTCCATCTTCTACGCGGAAGACCCAGACATCGAGAAGCTGCTGGACAGGGCCGAGTCGCTCGGAGCGAAGACGGTCACGCCGGTCACGGAGGTCCCGGACATGGTCACGTTCGCCCTGTTCGCCGACCCATTCGGCAACGTGATCGGGCTGGTGAAGGGGGACGGGACCGTGAAGGTCTCGGATGGAGGCAACCCCTCGGTCGACTGGTTCGAGATCTCCTGTTCCGAGCCCCAGCGGGCCTGGGACTTCTACCGCCAACTGTTCGGGTGGGAAATCAAGGGAGACGAAGCTGAGGGATTCGTGCATGGGCAGGTCGAGACCGGAGGCGCCGGGGCCCGCGGCGGCATCGGGAGCTCGCCCGACGGCAAGTCGCATGTGACGGTCTACGCGTCCGTGGACGACCTCCAGAAGTACCTCGAGCGGGCCGAGTCGCTGGGCGGGAAGGTCACGCTCCAGCCGATGGGAGTGGACGAGCACACGTCGATCGCCGCGTTCCAGGATCCGCAAGGCACCGAGTTCGGCCTGTACTCATACACGGATTAGCCGTGGTGAGGTTGGGCCCGCCCGTCGCCGGCCGGCCCACCTCGTTGGCTGGTGCTCACCGGCCCCTCGATCCGTCCTAGGACGACGGTCTGACAGCCTTGGTCTTCGACCGTCGGATCAGGTAGAGCTCGGCCCAGTTCCCCAGCGCGAGCAGTCCGGGACGGAGTGCCTCACCCCGCTTGGTGAGCCGATACGTGGACGAGATCGGGGGGCCCTGTCTGACCTCGCGATCGACGAGACCCAGTTCCTTCAGCTCCCTGAGACGAGCCGAGAGCATCCCCTCGGTGATCCCAGGGATGGCTCGAGCCAGCTCGGCGAACCTGGCGGGACGTTCGAGGAGCACCCCGATGATCACCCCGGTCCACCGCTTTCCCAACAGGGAGAAGACCCGGGTCAGCGCTTCGTCGCAGTGGATCGCCTGATCTTCTGAAAGCCGAGCCATCCCCCTCATCCTATCGTGCAGGAGTGTTAGTCTGAGAGTAGCTCTGGAAAACGGAGCTACTAGATGAATCGTTGAGTTGGAAGGAGGAGAGCGCTCATGAGCGCTGCAACCGGGGCGATCGTCCTTGCCGGGCGGGTCCTGTTCGCGAGCTTTTTCGGGGCGGTCGCCGGAGTGGGACACATCCGCCGGAGCGATCAGATGGAAGGCTACGCGAAGGGAGCCGGCTTCCCGGTTCCGGCCATCGCCGGTTGGCCGGCGGGCATCTGGCTCATCGCCGGCGCGGTGTCGATCGCCCTGGGGATCTGGCCCGACGTCGGCGCGTTGATGATCGCGGCGTTCCTGCTTCCCGCCGCGTGGTTCTTCCACCGCTACTGGACGGTCGATGACCCGATGCAGAAGATGACCCAGACGCAGCTCTTCTGGCGCAACATGATCGGGCTTGGGGCATGCGCGGTGATGTTCGGAGTCTTCGCGGCGCTCGGTCCGGCGCTTCGGTTCTCCTTAACGAGCGCACTGTTCGACTTCTGAGGCGATGGTTTGTCCTACCTGGGGGCGATCCCTCAGAATGGCGCGTCCACCGCCTCGCAGAGGAAACGAACGTATGGGGTCGCGGCCCGGCAGATCTCCGCATAGACGGGCAGGAAGTCCGGGGACGTGACAGTCCGCTCGTCCAGCGTGGCCACCGCCACGTGGTCCTTCCGCTTGAGGTCCTCGATCAGCGGGTGGTCCGGATCGAATCCGGCCGGGGCGCGCTTCAAGGAGTCTCCCGAGAGTCGGTAGCGGGACCGGAATCCCTTGCCATGGGCAGCTCGTTTCCATGGCTCGGGCTTCTCCACCAACGCGGTCCGGATCCGGTGCAGGGTCTCCCGCTCGGGGTGCCAGATCCCGGCGGCGGCGAACACTTCACCCGGCTGGAGGTGGAGGTAGAAGCTGGGGCCGTGGACGTCGCGGCCGCTCCGGTGGCGGAAGTCGATCCCCACGTGGGTCTTGTAGGGGCTCCTGTCCTTGGAGAAGCGGATATCGCGGTAGATTCGGAAGAGGGATCCCCCCGATGGACGGTCGTCGGCGACGAAGTGCGGACTGATCTCGCTGAGGTACGAGGCGAAGCTCCGCACGAATTCCAGAGCCGGATCCTGGACCGAGTCGAGATACCGCTCCTTGTTCTTCGCAAACCAACCTCGGTTGTTGTGCTTGCGCAGGTCCTCCAGGAACCGGAACAGGTCGGCGGTGAACAGTCCTTCACCCATCGGAGCGGAGGCTCCTCCTTCCGACCGGCGGCGCGCGTAGAGGGCAGCCCAAACTCTATCCAGGAAGAGCCTCAAGCCCTCTCAGGAGCGGCGCCGTCGGTCTGTGCGGTCACGCCTGGCCGACGATCTCGTAGGTCTCGACACTCACGACCTGGCCGCCCGCCTCCGCCACCGAGCGCTCTCGAAGCTCCCGGACGGCCTCCTCGCTGGCGTTCAGCGACTCCTCGCTGTCGAAGACGGCGAACGTCACTCCCTTGCCGGAGGACCGGTCGACCGCCCAGTAGGCAGCGACCAGTCCCGGGATCTGCCTCGCTCCCGGCACGGCCCGCTCGTTGATGATCCTGACCGCGTCGTCATACCGGTCGGGTGAACCTCGCACCACGGTCACACGCGCGAACATCCCCGTCTCCTTTCGAAAGGGTCTCCACCCGGACTCTATGCGAGGCGGTGCGGCCCATTCCACTCGGGACTATCCGTTCGACCCGTCCTGATGTAGCGACTCGTAGCTGACGCGACGTTTTCCTTGGAGGACCGGATGTCGCGGTAGATGCGAAAGAGGGATCCGATGAGCAGGGGTACACTTCGGATATGAGGCGTCTTTACGACCGATGCATCCGATGTGGGACCACCGTGCCTTGGGGAAAATCGGTCTGCCGCCAGTGCAACCCCGCCGGGCTTCCGAGCCCCAGCCCCTCCC
>Ga0137374_10010092_pt1 | contig 11125 bp, 13 predicted proteins | sample SagtaG_20_FD_104811 | JGI IMG/M metagenome (GOLD analysis project Ga0137374, IMG submission 104811) | Vadose zone soil microbial communities from Sagehorn Ranch, Mendocino, California, USA - Sage1_R_100_16 metaG | ecosystem: Environmental > Terrestrial > Soil > Vadose zone | place: USA...
AACGGATGCTCATCGGGTTCTTCTCTCGGATAGCAGGCCCAAGCCCGGGCGCACGCGAAGTGGGGCGGACGCGCAAGGCAGACGCCGCAGATGTGATCGTCTCCGCTCGCGTCCGGAAATGGCCTGCCGCAAACTTTGCACAAAGGATGGGAGACGAGCTGAATATTTTTTCTACAACTCGCGCAGAAATAGGCCGAGTCTCGTCCGTTAATCCGGCCACCGCATGCGCGGCAACGCGGCGGATAGAGCCAGTCCACGACCCAATCGAAACGGTCCGCGAAGGATGGAGCTTGCGTAAGCTGCATGGATCGGCCTGCGACTCTATCAAAAAGACCGAGGATCGCGAAACTGCAAACCTTGGCAACGGTTGAAGCCGCGCTCAAATCCCCCTGTATCCCCCCTTTTTTCAAAGGGGAAGTCTCTCGGTTGGATCCCAACCCCTCTTTGGAAAAGAGGGGAAGGGGAGATTTTTTGGGCGGACTGAGGCGGGAATTATGTCGTGAATTTGGGACAGGACACTAGTACCAGATGGATCAGCCAACTAATTTTGTTGCGAGGCAGTTCCGCTACAAACCAAGAATCACGACTCCACGATCAGCGAGTGACCGGTCATTTCCTGTGGTTGAGGGAGACCGAGCAGTTGCAAAAGCGTCGGCGCGATATCGACGCCGGACCCTTGGTTGAGCCGGCATTTTTTTCGCTCTTCATCGACCAAAATAACGGGAACGAGATTCGTCGTGTGCGCCGTGTGCGGCATGCCGGTATCGTAGTCTATCAACTGCTCGATGTTTCCGTGGTCCGCCGTGATCACGACTTTGCCCTTTTTGCCGATCGCCGCGTCGATTACCTTACCGAGACACTCGTCGATCACTTCGACGGCCTTCACTGACGCGTCAAAATTGCCCGTGTGGCCCACCATATCCGCATTGGCATAGTTGGCGATCACCAGCCCGACGTCCTGATCACGCAAGTATTTTGTCAGCGTGTCGGTGACCGTCCGCGCGCTCATCTCCGGCTTGAGATCATAGGTCGCCACGTCCTTCGGCGAGGGAATCAGGATGCGCTCTTCACCGGGAAATTTGTTCTCTTCCCCGCCGTTAAAGAAATAAGTCACATGAGCATATTTCTCGGTCTCGGCGATGCGCAGCTGCCGAATGCCCGCTTGACTGGCAATCTCTCCGAGAATTCTGTGGATCTCCCGCGGCGGGTAGGCAACCGGAACTTTGAAAGTTTCGTCATACCGGGTCATCGTCACATAGGTCGAGAGATTAATGCGGCGCTGGCGCGGAAATTCTTTGAAATTCTCCTCGATCAACGCACGGGTCAACTCGCGCGCGCGATCAGCGCGGAAGTTGAAAAAGATCACCCCGTCGCCGTCGCGAATTAACCCTTCGGGCACCGCGCCGTTGATTACCGTCGGCAAAACAAACTCATCGGTCACCTTTTCTTTGTAGCTGTTGCGAATCGCGTCGAGCGCGGATTCCGCTTTGTTACCGACTCCCTCGGTTAAACAAACATAGGCTTTCTCGACTCTTTCCCATCGTTTGTCCCGGTCCATGGCGTAATATCGTCCACTCACCGTCGCAACCTTAACGTTGGGACAAGCCTTAAGCTTCTCGTTAACATCGAGCATGAATTGCTCCGCGCTGTTCGGCGGCGTGTCCCGGCCATCCAGGAACAAATGGAGATAAACGTTGCCGATCTTCTCTCGACCCGCCATCGCGATGATCGCCTCCATGTGGCGCTGGTGGCTGTGCACGCCGCCGTCACCCAAGAGGCCCAGGAGATGCAACCGGCCGCCCTGCTCTTTGGTTTTCCGCAAGGCGTTTAACAGAATCTGGTTTTTGTAGAAATTCCCGTCGTCGATATCTTTGTGGATCAAAGTTAAATCTTGGTAAACGATCCGACCGGCGCCGAGAATCATGTGGCCGACCTCCGAGTTGCCCATTTGCCCTGCAGGCAAGCCGACGTCGACACCGGACATGGAAAGACGGGAATTCGGATAATCTCGCAGCAATGCGTCCAAATTGGGCTTTGACGCATGTGCGACGGCATTGCCTTCTTTTCTCGGATTGATACCGAATCCATCCAAGATGATGAGAATCACGGGATGGCTTGTGCTCAAGTGGGATTCCTTTCCTTACCTTGCGCGAGTGAGGGAGCTGAGTAGCGAAATTCCCGACTGCCTACGATAACTGTTCGTTGGCAATCTGAAACTGGTCGACTAGCTTTGCATAGGGCTCAGGAAGTCTAGGTCTCGGCGCGTGGCCCCACAGGCCGTCGAGATCGTAGAACTCGCGCACCGGTTCATAAAAGACGTGCACGATCACATCGGAGAAATCCATCAACACCCAATGGCCTCGCTGCGTGCCCTCGACCGCATAGGGTTTGATGCCGAGCTCAATTGAATTCTCTTCCAGCCCTTGCGCGATACTCTGTACCTGACGGTCTGAACGACCCGAACAGACGATGAAATAATCCGCGATTGATGTGAGCTCATGGACATCCAACACTACCAGGTCACAAGCTTTTCTGTCGAGGGCGAAACGCGTCAAGAGTAGAGCTTTATCCCAGGAGCTGATTTCTGCCAAAGTGTCTACCGTTCCTCGCGCGGGCTTCCGTAAAGCCCATGCCGTTTGATGTATCTCTCTACCGCTGACGGCACCAAGTAACGAATGGATTTCCCGTGCTTGACCAACGTACGAATCTCCGAAGCCGATATCGCGATATCCGTGAGCTCGATAAAAAAGACGCGCGTGCCGCTCCGGTGACGATAATTCTTCTGTTTAAAATCATAACAAAAGAGTTTTTTGACGGCAACGCCGGTTCCCTTTAGCGGATCGCTTTCTTTGCTGCCGGGGCGCGAAGTCACAATGAAATCGCAAAGTGGAAAAATTGCCGCGAAATCCTTCCAGGTGGCGATTTCCCGGAAGGCATCCAGGCCGATAATGAAATAGACGGAATCGCCTTCGCGTTTTTTCGCATCGAATTCGCGGATCGTATCGATTGAATAGGAAACGCCGCGCCGGGAAATCTCCACCGTCGACACGCCGAAACGACTGTTACCGCTGACGGCGAGTCGCACCATTTGCAACCGGTCCTGTGCCGGCGTCGTCGTTTGACCGCGTTTATGCGGCGGAATAGAAGCGGGAATAAAATAAACGCGATCGAGGCCGAACGCCTCGCTCACCTCCTCCGCGCTGCGCAGATGGCCCCAATGGATCGGGTCGAAGGTGCCGCCGAAGAGACCGATCTTCATCAGAAACGAAAGAGGCCTTTCGGCGGCTCATTCAAAGGAAAAGTCGAATTCGCTCCGCGAGTCAAAATGGCGACTGAATAATTTGCGGTTTCAGGTGTCAGGACTCGCGCGAGGCTGAAAGCCGAAACCTGAAATCCACAGCCCGCAATGAATAACCGGTACGCCGCTTCGGTCACGCTCATTCCCGTATCTGCCCGTCACCAAACACAACGAACTTCGTCGTCGTCAGCTCTTCCAACCCCATCGGGCCGAACGCATGGATCTTGCTCGTGCTGATGCCGATCTCCGCGCCCAAGCCCAGTTCACCCCCATCATTGAAACGGGTCGAGGCGTTGACCATGACCGCCGAAGAATTGACTCGATCGATGAACTCTCTCGATTTTTGATAATTCGTTGTAACGATGCTCTCGGTGTGCTCCGAGCCGTAGCGCTCGATATGGTCTATGGCTTCGTCCATGTCTTTGACCACGCGAACGGCGAGAATGAGATCGAGATACTCCGTAGACCAATCCGTGTCCGTGGCCTTTTTTACTCCCGAAACTAACGCGCGGGTATTTTCGCAGCCGCGAATTTCCACGCCGGCACTCTGAAATTTGGCAATCATGGTCGGCAAAAACCTCGGCGCGATCCCTTCGTGCACCAACAAAGTCTCCATAGCGTTGCACACCGACGGTCGCTGCACCTTCGCGTTGAAGCAGATCCGTTCGGCCATTTCCAGCGAGGCCTCATTGTCCACGTACACGTGGCACACGCCTTTGTAGTGCTTGATCACCGGAATTTTCGAGCTCGCCACCACTGCGCGGATCAGCTCTTCGCCGCCGCGTGGAATGATGAGATCAATATATTCTTCGAGCTGCAGTAGCTCGTTCACCAGAGCGTGATCTTTGCGCTCGACGACTTGCACGGCATCTTGCGGTACGCGTGTCTCCGCGCACGCCTGACGCAACACAGCCCCGATCGCCTGATTGGAATGATGCGCTTCGCTGCCGCCGCGGAGAATCACCGCATTGCCGGATTTCAAACAGAGCGCCGCGGCGTCTGCGGTAACGTTGGGGCGCGCTTCATAGATAATGCCGATGACGCCCAGTGGAATGCGCATGCGCCCGACCTGCAATCCGTTGGGCCGGCGCCACATTTTGATCACTTCGCGCACCGGATCGGGCAACGCAGCAACCTCGCGGAGACCTTTAGCCATGCCGTTCACGCGGCTGGGATTGAGCGCGATGCGGTCGAGCACGGCGCTCGACGCTCCCGCCTTATTGGCAAATTCCAGATCTTTCTCGTTCTCCTCGATCAAGAACACGCTCTGAGCTTCCAGCTGGTCGGCCATCATAAGCAAGGCTTTATTTTTTTCTTCCGACGATAACGGCGCCAGCTGCCGCGCTGCATTTTTGGCGCGCTTTCCCAGTTCGAGCGCCTCTTGTTTGAGTGATTGCTTATGAACTGACATGGCAATTCTCACAGCACGACGAGATCATCTCGATGGATGACTTCGTCGTATGCCTTGTAGCCCAGAACTTTTTCAATCCCGCTTGTATGCAATCCTTTGATCTGATTCAACTCCTGCGCGCTGTAGTTGACCAGGCCCCGAGCGAACTCACGACCTTCGAGATCGACGCAACTGACGCACTCGCCGACGCCGAAGGCACCGCGAACCTCTTTCAATCCCGACGGCAACAGGCTCTTGCCCTTTTGCGCCACAGCGTCATGGGCGCCTTGATCGACGACGATCTCGCCGGCCGTTTTCAAGTTGTAAGCGATCCAATGCTTCCGGCTGGTCAGCCGATTCGCTTCCGCCAAAATCAAAGTGCCGCAACTTTCCTCCTCCGCAAATACTTTGCCGAGCACGCCGCTTTGCATACCGCTCGCAATGACTGTCGGAATACCGGCAAGCGCGGCTTTTTCTGCGGCGCCCAGTTTGGTCACGATTCCGCCCGTCCCAACGGTGCTCAAGCTATTCCCGGCGATGGTTTGACTCAGTCCTTTGGACTCGCTGATCAGCGAAATCAGTCGAGCGTCTGCATGGGCGCGCGGATCTTTGTTATACACCCCCTCGACGTCGCTGAGAATGACCAGCAAATCGGCTTCCAGCAGCGTCGCCACCAACGCGGATAGATGATCGTTGTCGCCGAACTTCATTTCCTCCACGGCCACCGTGTCGTTCTCATTGACGATCGGAATGATTGACGACTCGAGCAGCACCTGAAACGTATGCTTCGCGTTGATATAGCGCTGCCGGTTCGCCAGATCTTCATGCGTTAACAGGACTTGAGCGACGCTTTTGTCGAACTTGGAGAAAAGGCGCTCGTACAGCGCCATGAGCTTGATCTGACCGACGGCCGCGAGCGCTTGCTTTTCGGGAATCGTTTTAGGCTTCTCCTTTCGCCCCAGCCGGGTCATTCCGGCTGCCACCGCGCCGGAGCTCACCACGACGATCTCTTTCTTTCGGTCGTGCAACTCGGCCAGCTCGCGCCCCAGTCCGCGTAGCCGGGTTTCCTCGATCCCTCCCTCAGATGAAAGAATCTGGCTGCCGATTTTGACCACGACGCGGCGGGCACGCCGCAAAATTTGCTTCTTATAATCGAGCTGCGTCACGAGGCGCCTCAGCTTGCCGTTTGATCTCGTCTAGCCTGCCGCCCATGGCTTGCACGAGCGCTTTCACGCCCTCGGTGGTCGCAGCGGAAATGGTGTAGACCGGTTGATGGTCCTTCAACAACTTTTTCGCTAAAAGTTTTGCGTTCGCGCGTCCCTCGGGCAAGTCGATCTTATTCGCGACCACGATCTGCGGCTTCTCGGCGAGCTCCGGATCGAAGAGTTCGAGCTCACGATTCACGGTTTTCCAGTCGGCGAGCGGATCTTGCTCGTCGATTTTCGAAGCGTCGATTAAGTGAATCAACAAATTCGTCCGCATGACGTGGCGCAAAAACTTGTGCCCGAGCCCTTGGCCTTCATGCGCGCCTTCGATGAGTCCCGGAATATCTGCGACGACAAAACTCTTGCCGTCGTCATAGCCGACAACACCTAAATTAGGCACGAGCGTGGTGAACGGATAGTCGGCGATTTTCGGTCGCACTGCCGAAATCGCCGAAATTAGAGTCGACTTACCGGCGTTGGGCAGGCCGATGATCCCGACGTCCGCCAGCAAGCGGAGCTCAATTTCCAACTCGCGGTCTTGCCCCGGCTCTCCCGGTTGAGCGAAGCGTGGGCTCCGATGGGTCGATGAAACAAAGTGTGCGTTGCCCTTGCCCCCCCTGCCGCCGGCGGCGACGATGACTCGTTCGCCGGACGTTTGCAGATCGCCGATCAGCTCACCCGTCGCCGCCTCGCGAATAATCGTTCCCACCGGTACTTTGATTTCGCGGTCGTCGCCACGCCGTCCGTGGCAGTCGCTTCCCATACCATGTTGGCCGCGGCCCGCTTTGTACTGTTTTTGATAGCGCAGATCGAGCAGTGTCGTGAGCTGCGGATCGGCCACAGCCACCACATCGCCCCCATGCCCGCCGTTGCCGCCATTGGGCCCGCCGCGCGGCACAAACTTCTCCCGGCGGAAGCTCACACACCCGCGCCCGCCATCTCCGGCAATCACGCGAATCTTTACTTCATCGATAAATTTCATGGCAGGATAGAATTCAGGATTCAGCGGTCAGCATTCTCTGCGCTTTGCCATTTTCCTATCGCCTTTTCTTATAATCCGCTTCTCCCGGGCAAAAAAAAAGCCCCGAAAGGGGCTTTCCGTCGCGAGAGGGCTTCGTCACTGTGCTGGCAATACAGTAACTCGCTTTCTCTCCTTGTCCTTTCGCTCGTAGCGTACCACGCCGTCGATCAATGCGAATAGCGTATAGTCCCGCCCCATACCGACGTTCTTACCCGGGTGAATGCGCGTGCCGACCTGGCGCACGATGATATTTCCGGCTCGCACCGTTTCTCCGCCGAAGACCTTTACTCCACGTCGTTGACCTTGACTGTCGCGCCCGTTTCGAGAGCTACCGCCCGCTTTCTTATGTGCCATCGTACGACTCCGTCGACTACGCTTCGATTGAGGTAATTTTTAAAGCTGTTTGATACTGCCTGTGGCCCTGCTGCCGGCTGTAACTCTTTCGCCGCTTCTTCTTGAAAACGCGCACCTTCTTAGCGCGAATCTGGCCGACAATCTCGCCAGTAACCGTCGCGTTTGACACCAAGGGGGAACCGATTTTGACTTCGCCGTTGCCGCCGACAAAAAGCACATCGGCCAAAGTAATCTTCTCGCCTACCTCGCCGGGAAGCTTTTCGACTTTAACGACATCGCCTTCAGACACGCGGTACTGCTTACCGCCCGTTCTAATTACCGCATATTTCATAGGAATTTCTTGAAGTACAGTTAGTAAAAGAAATCATGGCCAAAGTCAACCATAGGTGTCTGCTGTGGCTCATTTCTAGTCCATAGGGAAGATCTCTCTAAATCGACTCGCACGTTCAGATCGAAGGCCCCTTTATCGTCACGAACACACTGGAATCGTGACCGCTCATAACGCTTGAAAAGCCCCGCTGGGCAGCAGCTCAATTGGATCGATTCCACGTGTGATAAATTCGTCGGCCCTCCTTGACACCCTATAGGTATATCGTTATACGATATAATCGTAAGGCGATATTCTATGCGGACGCCAAAAACTCCCGACTTCAAAGCGATGGCAGAGCTGCGCTACCAGATCCGCCGCTTCTTGCGTTTCAGCGAAAACGCCGCTCGAGAAGCCGGCATCGAGCCGCAACAGCACCAGCTCCTCCTGGCGGTGAGAGGCCTCCCTGGCGGCCTCAAGCCGACCATTGGTGTCTTGGCGGAACGAATGCAGCTCCAGCATCACAGCACCGTTGAGCTCATCGATCGGTTGGTCGACAGAGGCTTCATTTCCCGTTTGCGGGCAACCGATGATCGCCGGCAGGTCTTCGTCAAGCTCACCCATGATGGCGAAGAGTTCCTCAAAACACTTTCACTCCACCACCTGCAGGAATTGCAGTCTACCGGACCGAAGTTCGTAAAAATCCTTCAGAGCCTGATCGAAAGATCGACCACGGCTACTCACCATGAAAGCGGCGCTGCTCCACACCGTGCAAAAGTCACAAACAAACTACGAAAGGATGCCAACCATGGCTGATCAAAACGAATCCACTCAAGAAGTGCTACTCGACGTGAAGGTTGCGGAAGCCTCGCACCTCTACAAATTCTACCTGAACCAGGAGAAAAAGATCCTCGGCAGCGTTGCGGTTATCATCTTCCTGGCTCTTTGGGAGCTGGTCGGAAATACGTTTCAGTTGATCAACCCGATGTTCATGAGCGCCCCATCGCTCATCTGGAACGCCGCCATTCAGCTTTTCTTCTCGGGTGAGATCTATAATGACCTTTACATCAGTGGCATCGAACTTTTCTGGGGCTATTTCCTTTCGGCTGCTGTTGCAGTCCCCTTTGGCATTGCGATCGGTTGGTACAAGAAGATGAGTTACGTATTCGACCCCTTCGTCAACGCGATGAACGCGACCCCCCGCGTGGCGCTTCTTCCATTGGTCATCATCTGGTTGGGGATCGGAATACTCTCGAAGGTCGGTATTATATTTCTAGGCGCTGTCTTCCCCATATTGATCAATACGCGCGACGGGGTGAAGACCACGCCGGTAAATCTTCTGACAGCCGCCAAGAGCTTTGGCGCTTCCGAGTGGATGCTCTTTAAGACGGTCGTGCTTCCTTCGACTATTCCTTTTATCCTCACTGGTTTAAGGCTCGGGCTTGGCAGGGCGATTGTAGGTGTCATGGTAGGAGAACTCTATGCGGCTACTGCCGGGATCGGTTTTATGATCACGGTTGCCGGCGCCACCTTCCAGACCGATAAGGTCTTTGTCGGAGTCCTCGTTTTCGCGCTGACCGGGATGATCGGTACGGAGTTGCTCACCCGGGTGGAAAGGCGGTTTGATAAGTGGCGCCCCAAAGTGGGATCGATGGATTGAGCAATAATTTCGCCTTCGGTTTATAGAACGGCAAAGGGCCCGATCGCATTCGGGCCCTTTGTATTTCTAGAGGTGCCAAACTCACACCAGTCGGGATCTACGCCTAAATTTTCCAATCCGATCCCCTTGCCCTTTGATACCGACCGACTTACATTTGAGCGAAAACTTGTCAGGAGAAGATCAATGGCGAAACCTGTTCACAGGTTACTTCCGGCGTTTGCTACTTGCTTGGCGTTGCTGTTTTTCCTTTCCAGCTGCGGCTATAACAAACTCCAGGGTTTGGACGAAGAAGTCAAAGGCGCGTGGGCGGAAGTGCAGAATCAATATCAGCGGCGCGCGGACGTAGTGCCAAACCTTGTCGCCACCGTTAAAGGTGCCGCTAAATTCGAGCAAGACACTTTACAAAAGGTGATCGAAGCCCGCTCCGCGGCGACATCGGTCAAGGTCGACGCCAACGCATTGAATAATCCAGAGACCTTCAGAAAGTTCGAGCAGGCTCAAAGCCAACTGACGGGCGCTCTATCGCGCCTGCTGGTGGTCGTCGAAAGATACCCCGAACTGAAGGCTAATCAAAACTTTCAGAACTTACAGGCGCAACTCGAAGGAACCGAAAACCGGATTGCTGTGGCACGTAAGCGCTATATCGAGAAAGTCGCGGTCTACAACACCTCGGTGCGTTCGTTCCCGGAAAGTCTTACCGCTAAGTATCTCCTCGGCCTTCAAGTACGTCCGACTTTCAGCGCTGACGAGGCAGCACAAAAACCGCCAGAGGTGAAATTTTAAGCGGCAAAAACTCTCTGCCATCAATCCGATTGTTCAACGATCACTTAGAGGACGGTGTCGCATGAGTTCAGGACTAAACCGTCCTTTGGCTATTGCAGCCAGTGTTGTTCTTGCATGGGGTATTGTCTACGCCCTCGACGTCCCACCATTGCGTGGTCGGGTAAATGATCTTGCTGGATTGCTATCGCAGGATCTAGCCGCTCGTTTGGAAAACCAGCTGTCTGACTTTGAGCAGCAGTCAGGCCATCAGGTCGTGCTCCTGACTATCCAGTCGCTGCAAGACGAGGACCTCGCGTCGTTTGCCTTAAAGACCGCAGAACACTGGAAGCTTGGTCAGAAAGGCCACGACAACTGGGCGCTGTTGCTCGTTTCGGTGAGCGATCGGAAACTTCGCATCGAGGTTGGTTACGGGCTTGAGGGGACGCTGCCTGATGCCACTGCAAATCAAATCATTAACGAAATCATTGTTCCTCGGTTTCGCGAAAATGACTTCGGCGGGGGAATCGAATCAGGGTTATCTGCAATCATGCAAGCCACTCGGGGGGAACCCATACCAGCGGTCCCCAGAATTTAAAAAGGTCCGTAGATTCAAGTCTGTCTGGAATTCTTATGTTACTTCTTGGGTCGGCACTGTTCGCCTCAGTTGTGGGATTTGCTAACCCATCACCTGTCCGGGGTGCAGTGAGTGGAGGAATCGTCGCTGGACTTATCGGATTGCCAGGAATCTTCGCGGTCGGACCCGGTTTTTGGCTCTTGGCCATCTTCATCGGTGTATTAACAAGTATGTTGACGACGCTCTACGCCCGGCGGGCGTGGGGACAATCGTGGAGCGTTAAACCGTCACGGTATGACGACTTTTCGCCACGGGACACGTTTCACCGGGGATACGGTGCTGGCGCCGGTGGTTACGGTGGAAGCGGATCGTCAGGAGGATCAGGAGGAGGTTCTAGCGGAGGTTTTAGTGGTGGCGGTGGAGGAGGAGGAGGCGGTGGTGGCGCCTCGGGAGGTTGGTAAATGCCGAATCTCGAAATTCTTTTTACCATGGTATCAATGATTCAGCCCGGAACCTGGCAAGCGCTTGTCGAAATTCTCACGGATGGTCTAAAG